>Ga0335075_10007409_pt1 | contig 16880 bp, 9 predicted proteins | sample Lox_Sample_24_FD_206723 | JGI IMG/M metagenome (GOLD analysis project Ga0335075, IMG submission 206723) | Soil microbial communities from Loxahatchee National Wildlife Refuge, Florida, United States - Lox_Sample_2.4 | ecosystem: Environmental > Terrestrial > Soil > Wetlands | place: USA: Florida...
CCTGGTGGGGCGGACGCACCCTCAGCTACAGCTTCCCCGCCCGCTAGCTCAAAACGCCAAAATCCTCAATCGAATTAACGAACCGACAATCCAGGTTAGACCAACCTTGGAGTCAACCCTAAAGGCTGTTGCATACATGCCACGAATGGCTGTTGCATATATGCCACAGGAGGTGCTATGCTTAGGTCATGCCCAAAAAGACCGCCCACCAAGCCGCCGTCAACGCGCTCCTCTCCGAGGCTGAGCGAGCGGAGCACGCCCGCCGGGTGCAGACCCTGCAAGCACGCAACGCCATGCTGACCGTGCTTGAGGCGACACGCGAGGCACAGGGCATGACCAAGCGAGCCTTGGCTGATCGCGCCGGCCTTGAGGCATCAAGCGTCCGGCGCCTGCTGACATCTACAACAGCCAACCCGACCACCGAGAACGCGTTCCGGCTGATGGCCGCAATGGGCATCGCACTCGAGGCCAAGCTACCCACAGGAGAGCGCGTCCAAGTCGTGAGCCCCACGCCTCCGACCACTGAATCGGCCGCCGCAGCCTAACCAGGGTTACGACGGCCCCGGGGCGTACAATGTGTAGCGAGCGTGCACGGCGGGCCGCGACGTGTGCATTCCGCGTACTTCGCGGCTGTAAAACGTTTGCGGATCCGCCAGAAACCGCTCTAGGAAGCCAATTGAATCCTGTCTCCCCGATCGCGAGAAACAACAGTAAATAGGCCATTTTTAGTCGCAAGGGTTCGGCGGCTGATCGGGCCGGCGGTACCCAAGCGGTGCTTTTACCTCGATCTTGCAGTAAGCGGCTGATCGGGCGGTGAGCGGGGCTGGGGGGGCCTGCGCGGTAGTGGTGAGGGCCGCTGGGCGCGTCGTCGGGCGGGTTTGTTGGGGTGGTGGGCGTGCTGGGGAGCGCTCCGGAGTTGTTTGCGGGCAGGCTGACGCTGGGGTGATGGGTGGGGGCGTGCTCATCGGGGTAGGCGCGCCGAGCGCCGCGGTCAGCTGGAGGGGGCTGGCAGCGCCTGCAGGCGCTCGAACGCGGTGGCGAGTTGCTCTGACCAGGGCCAGTCGCGCGCGAGGCGCAGGGTCTTTCGGCGGGCGTGGTGGGCGATCCGCCCGGACTGGTGAAGCAGCCGGTAACGGATTCGCTTGAGCTCCCAGGCGCGCTGCTTCTTTGTGAATAGCAGCTGCTTGGTCCAGGCGATCAGGTCCTGGGCGAGCATGACGAGCCACAGCCATACCTGGTTGTGAGCGAATGACTGGAAGGGGAGGTTGCGCAGACCGCAGTCCTTGCCCTCGCGGATGCGGTCCTCCACGCGCGCGTGGCCGCGGTGAGTCAGATCGAGCGCGGGGACGTCCTGGTCTGTTTGGTCGGTGAGGAATACCGCCAGGCGGTAACCGTCGTGGTCGGCGAAGGCCTGCTGCTCGCCCTCGCGGAGCTTCGTGCGTCTGGCGATCAGCCGCGAGCCCGCGGGCCACGCGGACAGGTCAATCATGCTGGTGATCTCGCACACCTGTGAGTGTTGGCGCTCTGAGGAGTCCGCGCGGATCGCTGCCGTCCATGCGGATTCGGGCATGTTGAGGATCGCTTGGCGTACCCGCTCGTCCAGGTCGAACCCGAACGAGAAGCGCATCCCGCCCTCCCGGCAGTAGACGGTCAGCTCGTGCGTTGCCCCGGCACCGTCACCGCGCACCAGGATCTCACCCGCGAGCGCCTCTTGATCGAGCTGCTCCAGCGCGAGATCGAGCACGACGATATGGTCGGAGGCGGTGTTCGAGCCGGCGTTGCCGGGCCGCAGGATCCCGGCCGGCGCCTCGTCCGTCTCCTCCAGGTAGGACAGCAGCGGATGATGACCGTAACCACCCTTGAAATTGCCTTTGGCTCCCTCCTTCTGCGAGCAGGAAGCGGTCAGCGTCGCGTCGATGTCGATCACTGTTCGCTCCGCTCTCGCCTGATCGCTTGCCTGCTTGGCTCTGCGCTGTGGGCGTACCCCGAGCTTCCACGCCCGCGCTCGCGCGATGCCGACAGCCGCGCGCAACCGTTCAAGGGCCTGCTCATCGACAGAGTCGATCACCCGGAACGCCGTCGAGTCAGACGCGACCCCGCCGAACAGGTCTGGTTGGTCACGCTGAGCTCCCAGATCAGCCAGACAGTCCCCACCGTCAGCGAGCATCACCGCCAGGTCACGCAACACCACGCCAGGATCGTGTGCCGAGCGCCGTTGACGCGTTGGCGCCATCGCCACAGACAGCGCTCGTGTCAACCCGATCCGATCCGCGGTACCGGCCACCAACGCGCTGCCGGCCCGACCAACCTGACCGGTACCGTCCGCGCTCACATGTAGCTTGTCAACCAGCCCTTCACGCTGCACCATATGGGTGATCCTCCCGGGGTCGAGATACGAGTGTCAAGAACCCGCATTCTCCCCACCCAGGCGGACATTACCGCGCCCCGGCCAGGCCGGGGCGCGGTCGTTAATGCAAGATCGAGGTTCACTCTCGTGTGTGTCCTCCTCATTTTGTATGGCCGTAGACGGTGCCGGCAATGCGCTTACCTACAACGGCAGCACATGGAGCACTCCCACGCCAATCGGCCAACCCCTTTACTCGGTGTCGTGTGTGTCCTCGTCATTCTGCGTAGCGATCGGTTATCACAACAACGTCTTGATCTACTCGGGCTCCACCTCACCCACCGTACCTGTCAACTTCTCGGCTCCGTCTATTGCGGGCACCGCCGAGCAGGGCCAGACCTTAACCGAGCAGCACGGCTTGTGGACGAATGAACCGACGGCCTACACCTATCAGTGGGAGGACTGCGACAGCACTGGCAACAACTGCACAGCGATCGCGGCTGCGACAGGCCAGAGCTACACGCTGGCGGCGGCCGACGTGGGTCATTCGATCAGGGTGCAGGAGACAGCGAGCAACGCCAGCGGCAAAAGCAGCCCGGCGACCTCGGCAGCCACCGCAGTCGTGCAGGCGCCATCCTCGGGAGGCAGTGAGAACCCGAGTGGCGGTGAAACCGGCGGTGGAGGTGGCACGCCCAGCGCCACCACGGCAAGCGCCAGCCATCCGGCCGGCACTCTCTCTCCCGCCAACTTGACGCCCGCGCCAACACCGGTTCCCGGGCAGAGTCAGACGGTGAGCGTTACGACCGGGACGGTGACCGTGCGCCTGAAGGGCACATCCAAGTTCGTGCCGCTCTCCGGCGCGAGCACGGTCCCCGATGGCAGCGAAGTGGAAGCCACAAACGGCCACGTCCGCATAACCGTCGCCACGCCCAACGGCCACACCCAGACCGCGGAAGTCTGGGGCGGCAGGTTCCTGATCGAGCAGGAACGCACGGGCTCCGGGGAAACCCGCTTCATCCTCTCACTGGCCCTCACCGGCTGCTCCAGCACGGTCCACAAGCCTCACGCTGGAAAGGCGCTCGCGAGCGACGCCGGGCATTCCACGCACAGCTCGGGACCGACATCCCGCCACCTGTGGGTCTCCGAGGAAGGCGGCAGCTGGGGCACCAAGGGCCGCTATGTGAGCACGAGCGTCGAGGGCACCCGCTGGCTCACGCTCGACGAATGCAGCCGATCCGAGGTGACCGTCGCTGCCGGCAAGGTCAAGGCGCACGACCTCGTCAACGACAAGACCAGGGTGCTCACTGCGGGGCATAGATACGTGGCCGCCGGCCGTCCATCCAAGGGACGTCGCTGACGGCATCGGGTATCCACGCGGGACGCGGCCAGCGCTCATGGTGAGCGCGATCCACACCTTGGGTGGGCGACCGAGCGGTTCCCAGATGAGATACTGCTCGGGCGGACTCATTCGAAGAGGAGGCACATAATGCTAGACGCGGCAGGTCGAAGTTATCCGAGAATCAGACACATGATCTCACTGCGCTCCCTATCGACAGCTCTGCTCGCCACCGCGGCTGTAGTCGGGGGCGCCGGCGCAGGTGTGGTTGCGGCCGCTGCGCCTGCGCCGGAAGTGCTGAGCTCGGGCATCTCGTCCGTCGGAGCAACGACCGTGCAGTTGCAGGGGTCGGTGAACCCGCACGGGTCGGCGCTGACCGGTTGCTACTTCGAGTACGGCACCAGCGAGAGCTATGGCTCGAGCGTGCCGTGCGTGCAGAGCGTGGAGGGCTCTGAACTGATCGTCGTGTCCGCCGAAGCTCAGGACCTGCAGCCGGCGACGCTGTACTACTTCAAGTTCGTCGCCAGCGACGGCGACGGCGGCGGCGGAGAAGCCACCGGCGAAGGAGAGACCCTGTCTTCGCAGACCTCACCCATGCCCGTCCCCACGGTGTTCACGGAATCGGCGATCGCGGATGAAACGACCGCGACGCTGCAGGGCTCGATCTTCTCGAGCGGCTCGACCGTGACCGGCTGCAGCTTTGAATACGGCACGACGACCGGCTATGGCGCGAGCGTGGCCTGCGCCCAGAACGTCGGCGGGCTCTCCGGCTCGGCGGAATCCGGCCCCGTCGCCGTGTCCGCGCCGATCGCCGGCCTGCAGGCCGGCACCTACTACCACGACCGCCTGGTCGTAAGCAGCACCGGCGGTGTCGTCTACGGCGACGACCTGATGCTTCAGACCACCCTTCCCGTCGTAACCCCCGGGAACACGTCGTCATCGCTGATATTCACACCGATACAGTCCACACCCAGCTACCGCCACCCGTCGACGGAGCCGCCTCGCTACTCCAACCCGAAGTCGCGAGTCTCGCCGGCGATGGCCCGCTGCGACAAGCTCACGGGCAAGCGCCGCGCCGCGTGCGTGGCACGCCTGAACTATTGGCCCCGAGTGGACAGGGGACTGTCCGTGTACCACTGCCCGGCGGAGTCGCGCGCGAGCTCGGTCCCGATGGACGCCTCGGCTCGCGCGAGCTCGGTTTCCCCCGCGCACCGGGCCGATCCGAGCTCGGTTCGTGCGCGCGCCGCGAACACGAGCGAGGCGGGCTGGCCGCCCGACGAATGTCTGAAGATGGACAAGGGACCCGCCGGCGAGCACCACACGATCGTCGGTGTGCCCGGCGTGCACAACTGGCTGCTCGGCGGCTATGGCGATGACACGATCATCGGCGGCGACCGCGGCGATGTGATCTGGGGCGACTACCAGCCCACCGGCGAGCCGCGGCAGACGGCGAGCATCCACGCCGGCAACGGCCGCAACGTGATCTACGCCAACGACACCCGCGACTACGTCTGGACCGGCACCAACCCGCGCACGGTCGTCCACGCCCACGACTCCGGCACCTCCGGCGTCATCCACTGCCAATCGCCAGGCATCGTCGTCTTCCTCAGCACCACCAGCGAACGCCATTTCCAGCTCCACGGGTGCGAGCACATCAGCCACTACAGCGTCGGGTACTGATGCGATGCGACAGTGGTGTGTCCCTGCAGGTTGTCGCTGTCAATGTCCACCTCACATGCTCTTGGCGACACGCGTGATGGGATTCGAGCTGACGCATAATGCGCGTGATACCAGCGTTCGATTGAAGGGGGAAGGCGCGTGAACAGACCGTCAAGCGGCCTCGTCTTGTTTGTCGGGCTTGCATTGGGGCTCCTGAGCACCCTTGTGTTGGACGTAGCAACGACTGACGCCGACGAAGCATCGACAATCATCGAACGCTGCACGCACGGGCAGTCACTCGCAGGGTTCAGCCCCAGCGCGTACGCGGCTGCGCTTCAGGAACTCACGCCGACGGTGAGGGAGTATTCCGACTGCGAAGAGCTCATCCGTAACGCGGAGCTTGCCGCCTCCATCACGGTCCCCGGCCCCACTCCGGTCCTCGGCAAGACCGCGACGGCAAAGGCCATCTCGGGCACGGTGAGGGTGCGCCTGAAGGGGACACACAAGTTTGTTGCGCTCAGTGCGTTGACCTCTCTGCCAGATGGCAGCGAAGTGGATGCCACACATGGGACGGTCCTCATCACCGCCGCCACGCTTCAAGGGGCCACCGAGAGCGCCGAAGCCTACGGCGGCAGGTTCGTGATCGAGCAGGAACGAAAGGCGCCCGCCGAGACGCACCTGGAGCTCTCGCTGCCTCTGACAGGCTGCCCGAAGGTGAAGCTTCCGCATGGCTCTGCAGCCATCGCGAGCAGAGCAAAGCACCGCTCCGGACCCACGAACCGACACCTGTGGGCCTCAGAGGGCGGCGGCAGCTGGGGCACCAACGGCCGCTATGTGAGCACGAGCGTCGAGGGCACCCGCTGGCTCACGCTCGACGAATGCGACCGCTCCGAGGTGGAGGTTGCGGCCGGCAAGGTCAAGGTGCGCGACCTCGTCAACGACAAGACCAGGGTGCTCACCGCGGGGCAGAGATACGTGGCCGCCCGTCGGCCGTCCAAGAGGCGTCGCTGAGGGCATCGGATATCCGCGAGGCGCGGATACGGGCACGGGCGCGCGGTCGACGTCATCGGCAGCGCGCCCGGCTATACGCCTGATTCGACGAGCATCGCGATCACCCGGCAGTCCAGCGCTCCTTCCGCTCCCAAGACGAACACAGTCACACGTACCGTGGTCGTGCCGGTATCCGAACGTGTGCAGCCCTCAGCGTCCTCCTCGGCGTCCTCCCCGAGCACCGGCGAAGCCTTCTACGCCCCGAGCGCGAACGTGACGTGCTCGCTGCAGAGCGAAAGCGCGGAATGCTCGGTCGCGTCGATCGACATGACCTTTGTCCTGCCATCTGGTGGCGGCAGCGCATACACGATCGGCGGTTTGTCAGTGCCGCGAGGCGAGGGTTCCGAAGCCCCGTTCGACACCGAACGAACCGACGGCGAGATCGTCTGCAGCATCCCCCCGGAAAACGTCCCCGCCGGGATCACGTGCCGCGACACGGCCACGGGACACGGATTCGAGGCCAGTCGTGTGACAGCCCGCCAACGGGTTTACTGACGCTCCACCAGGACCGTACCGGGGCGGCGAGAGGACATGACGGTGTCATTGATTGCTCGGGTCTCGATCGGCTGCGCTGCGCGTGCGCCAGAGCTTGCCGCTCGCGACGAGTTGCTGGGGGTAGCGCTCAATGGCCTCGCTCCGGCGATCCTCGTCGAGGTCTTGAGTATCCAGGGCCATGGTCCGGGCCGTTGCCCGTGGAACTGCGTCGAGGAGGCCAAGCCGCGGAATCTCCGGATCTCCGCGCATTCCCGCGCGTCTCGCGGACTGCGGCGTAAAAGCCTGCCCAGATGCGTTCTTGTAGGGTGGGCGAGTTTCAACACCATGATCTGATTTGAGTAGACCGTGCCGTTCGGACGGGGACGGCCGGGATGGCGCCGGCCCGCACGGCGCGCGCTAGAGGGACGACCATGAACCACCGCGCGATCACGAGCCTCATATGCGGCCCGTCCCGGGCGAAGCCCATCGGCAGCCCATGCGCGGAACCACCCGGCCCAAGCTCGCGTTGGGAGCTCGCCGGCCGCGACCAGATCGGGAAGCTCGCCGACTGCGGGGCGTCCGGGGCCTCTCGGGGGCTCCTCATCTCCGGTCCGCTCGGGGCCCTGGCCGGAGTGGCGATGGTGCTGTGTGCGCTGATGCTGGCCGCGGGTGCGCGCGCCAACACGATTGCGACGATCGCCGGCGATCCGCTCATCTCCGGGCAGGCCACCGCCGTTGGACAGGACCCCAATTCTTTGGTTGTCGCGAAAGACGGCACGGTGTATGTCGCCGATGCCAGACAGGGGCTCGTGCGCGAGATCGACCCAACGACCGAGGAAGAGAGCGTGGTGGCCGGAGACGGCGGTCTGCCCGCAAATGGCGCGCACGCATTCTCGGCCGGCAGCCCCACGCTCGCCACCGCCACCGCGTTGCAGCCGCAGGCGCTCACGCTCGACGCCGGTGGAGACCTCGTGATCGGTGACGGCAACAGTGCCCGTCCCGGCGGTCTCGGGCTGTTGGCGGCCTCGAACTGCTCCAGCTCGTGCCCGTTCGGCCTCCCCTCGATGACCAAGGGCGAGATCTATGCGCTCGCCGGTGGCGGGCTGTCGGGCAAGTTTCCCGGCAACGGCGAACCGGGCAACTCGGCGGCGGTCGAGCCCACCGCGCTCACTACCGACAGCTCCGGAGATATCGTTATCGCCCAAGACGGATGCCCCGAAGGCGGCGGGGAATGCGGCGGGGCGGTGTCGTTGCTGGCGGCCTCGAACTGCTCCAGCTCGTGTCCGTTCGGACTGCCCTCGATGATCGAGGGTGACATCTACACGATCGCGGGCGGCGGCGAACAGCCCATGAGCGACGGCGAAGTCGCGACCGCAATCGCCCTCCATCCCGCGCTGGGGGTCGTGGTGGACGGCTTTGGCGATCTCGTCGTCGCCACCGAAAAGGTCGGCGAAATCAATGGGGTCGGATCGGTGCAGATCGTCGCCGGCTCGAGCTGCGCGGGCACCTGTCCGTATGGCTTTGAAACGATGACCGCGGGGGACATCTACACGATCGCCGGGGGTGGCTCCAGCTTTCCCGGCAACAACGGCGAACCAGCCGCCAACGTCGAGCTTCATCCCGCCGGCGTCAGCGTCGACTCGGCCGGGGACGTGCTGATCGGGGACGACCTGAACGCGCGCGCGCGACTAGTGGCTCGCGCGAGCTGTTCGAGCGCCTGTCCGTTCGGCCTCGCCACGACGAGCGCGGGCGACATCTACACGATCGCCGGCGGTGGATCCTCATTGGGTGACGGTGGGCCGGCCACCTCCGCTCACGTCGATCCCGTGGCATTCGCGACCGACGGCTCCGGGGACCTGCTGTTGGCGGATCGGTCCGGGAACCGCGTGCGCCTGCTGGCCAGCGCCGCGTGCGCGAGCTCCTGTCCCTTCGGTTTGGCCTCGACGAGCGCGGGCGACATCTACACCGTGGCCGGCGACGGCCTAGCCTACTCCGGCGACGATGGCCCGGCGAGCGCGGCGCAGCTCAGCTCGCCCTCGGGCATCATCGCCGAAGCCGTTCCCAATGGATCGGTGTTCTTCGACGACGCGGGCGACGATCGCGTGGCGATGATCGCCGGCGCACCCGACTGCCTCAGCGGACCATGTGGCTTTGGATTGGCGTCGACCAGCCAGGGCGACATCTACACGGTCGCGGGCGGGGGCACGAGCGCGGACGTCAGCGGCACCAAGGCGACCTCGGCAGAAATCTTCAATCCCGAAGGCCTCACGCACGACGCTCGGGGAGACCTGATCTTCAGCACGGTCACGGGGGTGATCCTGCTTGCCAAGGAAAACTGCTCATCGGCATGTCCCTTCGGGCTGGCCTCGATGAGCGAAGGCGACATCTATGTCATCGCCGGCGATGGCAGCGACACGGCCTCCGGGGAAGAAGGTCCCGCCACCGAAGCCGGCCTCGGCAACCCGGCCGGCGCGATCGCCGTCGACGAATCGGGCGACCTGCTGATCGGCAGCCCGCAGGCGCAGGCGGTGCGCATGGTGGCCGCCGCTGACTGCTCGAGCAACTGTCCGTTCGGACTGGCCAAAACCGTCAAAGGCGACATCTACAAGATCGCCGGGGGAGGAAGCGGCGGCTCGGGGAGCCCCGCGAACGACATCGAGCTGTTTGCGCCCTCGAGCATCGCCGTCGACAGCTCCGGAGACGCGCTCGTCGCCGAATCGGACGCCGGTGTCGTGTGGCTCATCGCCGACACCAACTGCTCGAGCGACTGCCCGTTCGGGCTGTCCTCCACAGAACGAGGTCACGCCTACGTCGTGGCGGGCAAAGCGGGCGGAGGACCAGTGGGCAACGGGGTGCCGGCGACGTCCGTGTTCGTCGGCGAGCCCGAGGCGATCACGCTGGACGGCGCCGGCAACCTGCTGATCTTCCAGGCGATCGACCCGGCCGTGCGCATGGTGGCCGACGCCGCTTGCCCACGGTCGTGTCCGTATGGCCTTGCGTCGACCGCCTCCGGCGACATCTATCTGGTGGCGGGCGACGAATCGACCGGCTTCGGCGGGGACGGAGGCTCCGCGCTCGACGCCGAGCTCAACCCCGTCGAATTTCATGCGGCCGGCCTGGCCGTCACCTCCTCGGGGAATCTGCTGATCTCGGACACCGGCAACAACCGCGTGCGATCGGTCGCCGCCGAAGCGGGGCCGGGGGGTGGCGCAGAAGAACCGCCCGGCGGCGAAGGACCAAAAGAAGAAACCAAAAGCAAAGAAGCTCCGGGGGAAAGCAAAGGCGAAGGCGCGACAGGCGAAGGTGCAAAAGAAGGCACGAAAAGCGAACCCAAAGCCGAAAGCGCCAACTCGCCGCCGGCGTCAACGGCACGCTCGGAATCGCCCCCGCAGTCGCCCTCCTCGCCCGAACCCCCGCCGGTGCTCGGCCAGAGCCAGACCGCCAGCCCGATCGCCGGAACGGTGACAGTGCGCGTCAAGGGGACGAACACGTTCGTGGCTCTCTCCAGTGCGGGCACGATCCCCAACGGCAGCGAAGTCGAAGCCACCAAAGGGCGGGTCCTGATCACCGTGGCGACGCCAACGGGCAAGACCCAGAGCGCCGAAGTCTACGGGGGCAGGTTCCTGGTCGAGCAGAGCCACGCCCACGCGGGCGAAACGCGCCTGACCCTCTCACAACCATTGACTGGCTGTCCCCGGGTGAAGCTGCCACACGGCTCGGCGGCGACGGTGGCGAGCGCTCACCACCGCTCGGGCTCCAAGTCCCGCCATCTGTGGGTCTCCGAGGGCGGCGGCAGCTGGGGCACGAACGGCCGTTACGTGAGCACGTCGGTCGAGGGCACCCACTGGCTGACGCTCGACGAATGCAACCGCTCCGAGGTCAAGGTCGTCGCCGGCCGAGTCAAGGTCCGTAACCTGATCAACAACCGCACCAAGATCATCGCCACCGGCCAGACCTACACGGCGGCCAGGTGATCCGGCGCAGGAGGGCAGACGCGCAAACGGACAGACGAGCAGACAGTGGGACTGGCGAGGTGTCGAACATCTAACCCTTGGGTGGGACATGGGCCGAGGGCACGTGTCATAGCTTTGCGTCTGCGGCGCCTGTTTCGCCCAGACGGCAACGGCGGTCGCTCAGGCCCTCAGCCCATGCCCTTTACAACTTGCCAACAAGCAGAACAGCTGCACTTAGTGTACGGTTTCGCGAACAAGGATGGAATGACACACGGTGAGCAGCACGCCTGCCCACGAGTGAGGAGGAGATAACGTGCCCGACGACACGTCGCGCCTGAGAGTAGTCGAGCGCCTACGCATGAGATCGATCGTTACCTCGATCGCCGCTATCTGGCTGGCAGGCGCCCTGGCGCTGGTGGGCGCCGCCACCGCTTCCGCGGCGGGCGGGACCGGCGCGATCACAGGGAAGGTGACGGACGCGTCGAGCAAAGCCGCTATCGCCGGCATCGAGGTGTGCGCGGCCGAAAACCTGTTCGAAATCGAACTCATTCTCTATGCTGAGCTGCCCGGACACTGCACGCAGACGGGCGCGGGCGGCGAATACACGATCGCCGAACTGCCGGCCGGCAAATACGGAGTCGGCTATTCCGCCCCGGAAGGCAGCGGTCTCAACTACGTCACCCAGTACTACGACGGCAAGATATCGTACGCGGAAGCGCAGCCGGTATCGGTGACCGCCGGCTCGACGACATCTGAAATCAATGCCGCGATGGTCATGGGCGGTGAGATCTCGGGGGAGGTGACATCGGCGGCCACCAAGGCCGGCATAGCGGGCATCGAGGTGTGCCCACGGTCGGCGAGCGGCGAATACACGGGACCGTGCACTACGACCAATGCCGGCGGCGAATACACGATGGCGGCGCTGGCCGGCGGCGAATACACGATCGAATTCTCACCCAGCGATGGCGCCAACTACCTGACCCAGTACTACGACGACAAGTCCTCGATCAGCGAAGCCGGCCTGGTGACGGTGAGCGCCGGCGGGAAGGTTTCGGGGATCGACGCGACGATGGCCGCGGGTGGGGAGATCACAGGGACGGTCACGAGCGCGTCGAGCAAAGCCGCGCTCGCCGAGGTCGAGGTCTGCCCTCAGAGCGCCAACGGCGCATACGACGGTCAATGCACTTGGACCAGCTCCAGTGGCGAATACACGCTCGCCGGCCTGGCGACAGGCAAATACGACGTGGGGTTCTATCCGAGCTATGGCAGCAACTATCTGGAGCAGTACTACGACGGCAAGTCATCCCTCGCCGAAGCCGAACCGGTGACGGTCGAAGCGGGACACACCACCACGGGAATCGCCGCGGCGATGCAGACCGGCGGGGAGGTCACGGGCAAGGTCACAAGCGCCTCGAGCAGTGCGGCTATCGACGGCATCGAGGTCTGCCTGCTGACGGCCAGCGGGGATTACGAGGGTTACTGCACGACGACCGACTCCTCCGGCGAATACACGATCGTCGGTCTGAACACCGGCGAATACAAGGTCGAGTTTTCCGCTACCGGCGGCGCCAATTATGTGACGCAGTATTACAACGGCGTCTTGTCGTCGTCCGAAGCCGAAGTGCTGTCAGTGCAAGCGGGTCATGCGGCGTCGGGGATCGATGCGGCGATGGCGGAAGGCGGACGGATCGCGGGGACGGTGACCTCGGCAGCGACCGAAGCCGCAATAGGCGACATCTCGGTTTGCGCCGATCCGGTTGGTGGTGGCACCGGGGAGTGCGCAAGTACGAACTCAGCTGGGGAATACACGATCGTGGCGCTGGCCACCGGGGAATACACGGTCTACTTCAGCGGCTATCCGGATTATCTGTACCAGGACTACGGCGGTGGCACGGTGCCGGTGACCGCGGACGCCACGACTCCGGGTATCAACGCAGCGCTGGTCGAAGGAGGACAGATCACGGGCAAGGTGACGAGCGCGTCAGGCAAAGCACCGCTGAGCGGGATCGAGGTGTGTCCGTTGAGCACCGCCGGATATAACGATGGTGGGTGCGCGTCGACGAACTCCAGCGGTGAATACACGATCTTTGGATTGGCCGCGGGCGAATATAAGGTCGAGTTCTACATCTACGAAGGGACATACTTCACCCAGTATTACGACGGTAAGAGCTCCGCGGCGGAAGCGGCCATGATCACGGTGACCGCGGGCGCCACGACGTCTGGTATCGACGCGGCGATGGTCGAAGGCGGCAAGATCACAGGCAAGGTCACGTCGGCCGCCACGAAAGCGGGCGTCGGAGACGTCTACGTCTGCGCCGACGAACAGGGCACTGAAATCTACGGGCGGTGCACATACACGAACGCGGCCGGCGAATACACGATCAGCGGCCTGTCCGCGAGCCAGTACTCGATCTACTTCGAGCCGTTCAGCGGGAATTACCTGCCCCAGTACTACAACGACGAGCCATCGGCCTCAGAAGCGACGCTTCTGTCGGTGGGCGACGGCGTCACGACCTCCGGCATCGACGCGGCGCTGGCGGCAGGGGGCGAGATCAAGGGGACGGTGACGTCGGCGGCGAGCAAAGCCGGAGTCGAAGACATCGAAGTCTGCGCATGGGGCATCGAAGAAGGTGAGTACGGTGGATGCGCTCTGACCGGCACGGCCGGCGAATACACGATCGAAGGCCTGTCCACCGGCGACTACACGGTGCAGTTCTCGTCCGCGTACGAGAGCGGCCTCAACTACCTGCCGCAGTACTACAACGGCAAGCCCCGATTCGCGGAAGCCGAACCGGTCCCGGTCACCGCCGGATCGACGACGCCGAAAATCGACGCGGCGATGGCAGCCGGAGGGCAGATCTCTGGCACGGTGACCGCGGCGTCGAGCAAAGCCGCGCTCAAGGGCGTCGAGGTGTGCGCGCAGCCGACCGGCGAACGTCCCAGCGAAACGAGCGGATGCGCCGAAACCGACGCCGGCGGGGAATATACGTTGAGCGGGCTCGCAACCGGCGAATATGTGGTCGAGTTCTCGGGGCCTTACGACAGCAGTGTCGAGTATGCGGAGCAGTATTACGAAGGCAAGTCGTCGTACTCCGAAGCAGACCCGGTCGTGGTGACGGCGGGCGCTGCCAAGACCGACATCGACGCCGCGATGCTGGCCATGGGCGAGATCACCGGCACAGTGACGAGCGCTTCGAGCAATTCCCCGCTCGCAGGGATCCAGGTCTGCCCGCTGACCACATATGGAGGTTATGGCGGGCAGTGCACGACGAGCAACGCCAAGGGCGAATACTCGATCTCGGGCCTCTCCACAGGCGAATACAAGGTCGACTTCTCGATTCCCTACGGCAGCAACCTGAACTACCTGCCGCAGTACTACAACGGAAAGGAATCGGAGTCCGAAGCCGGCTCGATATCGGTCTCGATCGGCAGCGTGACGAGCGAAATCGACGCGGCGATGCAGACCGGCGGGGAGATCACGGGCAAAGTCACGAACGCGTCGAACAAAGCCGGCCTCGGCGGGATCGAGGTCTGCCCGCAGAAAGCGACCGGCTCAAGCTCGAGCGCTCAGTGCGCAGCGTCGAACGCCAACGGCGAATACAAGCTCGTGGGTTTGGCCACTGGCGAATACTGGGTGGAGTTCTACTCGGACACCGGCGCGAACTTCGTCACCCAGTACTACGACGCCAAGTCCTCCTATTCCGAAGCGAACCTCGTCTCGGTGACGGCGGGATCGACGACCCCGGAAATCGACGCCGCCATGGTGGTCGGAGGACGGATCGCCGGCAAGGTGACCGACGCGTCCACAAAAGCGGCCCTGGCCGACATCCAGGTGTGCGCGCAGCCGAAAACCGGTGGGGGCGAAAGTCACTGCACCGACACGAATGCAGGCGGGGAATACACGCTTGTCGGATTGGCCACGGGCGAATACGAGGTCGAGTTCTCGACTCCATACGGCAGCAATCTCAACTATCTGCCGCAATACTACGACGGCAAGGAATCCGTGGGCGAAGCCACTGCGGTGGCGGTGACGGTGGGCGCGACGGCGGGCGGAATAGACGCCGCTATGAATCCCGGCGGGAAGATCGCCGGCAAGGTGACCGACGCCGCGACCAGAGACGGGTTGGGCGACGTCGAGGTCTGCCTGGAGGCGTCGCAAGCGACTTACTTCAGCGACTGCGTCTACACGAACGGCGACGGCGAATACGCCATCGCGGGGCTGGCCACAGGCGAATACAAGGTCGAGTTCGAGTCCTTCGCCGGCTATTCGACGCAGTACTATGACAACAAGGGTTCGGCATCAGAAGCGGACCCGGTATCTGTGACCGAGGGCTCAACGACGCCGAACATCGGCGCGGCGATGGTGGTGGGCGGGCAGATCACCGGGACGGTCACCTCCGCGGCGAGTAAAGCCGGGATCGAGGGGATCGAGGTTTGCGCTTACGGCACGAGCGGGGAAGAAGAAGATTTCACGCGCTGCAGTAGCACGGGCCCGGATGGCGAATACACGATCGACGGACTGGTCACGAGCGAATACCAGGTCGAGTTCGACCCGAACGGACAAGACTACATAGGCCAGTACTACGACGGCAAGGAATTTTCCTCGGAAGCCGATCTCGTATCCGTGACCTACGGCTCTACGGCTTCGGAAGTCAACGCGACGTTGGCGGTCGGCGGCCAGATCACAGGCCGCGTCACCAATGCGTCGACCAAGGCGGCGCTGGGCGGGATCACCGTCTGCCCCGAGGCGACGAACGGCGGCCCGTTCCTGTCATGTACGACGTCAAACACCAGCGGTGAATACGCGCTGGTGGGCCTGGCAACGGGCGAATACAAGCTCGAGTTCTATCCTGCCGACGGCGCCAACTACCTCCCCCAGTACTACGACGGCAAGTCCGCCTACAGCGAAGCGGAACCCGTTTCGGTGAAAGCGGGCAGCACAACGACCGAAGTCGACGCCGCGATGGTCGTCGGCGGTCAGATCGCCGGCAAGGTGACGAACGCGTCGACGAAGGCCGGTGTCGGCGGGGTCAGCGTTTGCCCCAGGCCGGTTGGCGTTCAGCTGATCTACAGCCAGTGCGCCACGACCAACTCGAGCGGCGAATACACGATTGACGGACTGGTCACGGGCGATTACAAGGTCGAATTCAGCGCTTACGGGCAGAACTACCTGTCCCAGTACTACAGCGGCGCGACCTCGGAATCCGAAGCGCAGGCGGTATCGGTGACCGCCGGCTCGACGAGTCCCGGCGTCGACGCGGCGATGATCGTGGGCGGGCAGATCACCGGCAAGGTCGTCGAAGCCTCGACCAACGCCGCGCTGGCCGACATCGAAGTGTGCTCGTCCCCGGCTGAAGAGGAAGAGTTCGGATTCTTCGGTCAATGTGCCTTCACCAACGACAATGGCGAATACGCGATCATCGCGCTGAGCACCGGCCAGTACGACGTCAGGTTCTCGTCGCCGGAGGACGCCTACGTCACGCAGTACTACGACCTGAAGACCTCGCCGGCGCTCGCCGACGCGGTGACGGTGACCACCGGCAGCCCCACCGGCTCGATCGACGCCGAACTGGCCAGCCTCCCCGTGGCGACCGAAGCGCCGACCATCTCGGGGACGGCCCAGCAGGGACACACGCTGACCGAGGTGCACGGATCGTGGACGGGCCATCCGACCGAATACGCCTACCAGTGGGAACTGTGCAACGCGACGGGCGGCGAATGCGCGGCGATCTTCGAAGCCACGGGCCAGACCTACGTGCCCACGCTGGCAGACGCCGGGCATAGGCTGCGGGTATCGGAGATCGCCAGCAACGTCGCGGGAACTGGCGCCCCCGCGGTGTCCGCCCCGACCGCCGTCGTACTACCGCTCCCGCCCGTGAACGTCACGCCGCCCTCGATCTCGGGGACGGCCCAGCAGGGCAAGACGCTGACCGAGGCGCACGGCTCCTGGGAAAACGACCCGACCGAATACACCTACCAGTGGGAGCGCTGCGGTCAAGCGGGCGAACACTGCACCGCGATCTCCGGCGCGACCGAACAGACGTAATAGCAGGACGCCGCCGAC
>Ga0335075_10007410_pt1 | contig 16878 bp, 17 predicted proteins | sample Lox_Sample_24_FD_206723 | JGI IMG/M metagenome (GOLD analysis project Ga0335075, IMG submission 206723) | Soil microbial communities from Loxahatchee National Wildlife Refuge, Florida, United States - Lox_Sample_2.4 | ecosystem: Environmental > Terrestrial > Soil > Wetlands | place: USA...
GGTCGGCGCAGATCAGTGAACCGCTGGTTTCATGCATCATGCCGACCTGTGACCGGCGGCGTTTCGTGGGCCGCGCCATCCGCTATTTCCTGGAGCAGGATTACCCCAACCGGGAGCTGGTGGTCGTCGACGACGGCGCAGACTGCGTGGCGGACCTGATCCCGGCCGATCCCCGGATTCGCTACGTCCGACTTCCCAACCGCCACACGATCGGCGCCAAGCGCAACCTGGCGTGCGAGCAAGCGCGGGGTGAACTGGTCGTGCATTGGGACGACGACGACTGGTCCGCGCCGAGTCGCCTGTGCTATCAGGTCGAGATGTTCGCAAGCCAGGACGTCGACGTGTCCGGGCTCAGCGCCTTGTTCTTCTGCGATCCGACCACCGACCGCGCCTGGCGTTACGAGTACCCGGCGGACCGCCGCCCCTGGGTCGCCGACGCCACCTTCTGCTACCGGCGCCGCTTCTGGGAGGAGGCGCCGTTCCCGGACACCAGCTTCGGCATCGACACCAGCTACCTGTGGCAAAGCCCGCCCAAGCGGGTGGGAGCGCTGCCCGACCCGTCGTTCTACGTGGCGCTGGTTCACCCGGGCAACACCAGCCGCAAGGAAATCCACGACGCCTGGTGGCACCCCCGGCCGGTAGCGGAGATCGCGTCGCTCATGGGGTCGGAATGGGCGGCGCACTGGGAGTCCATTTCGTAGATGACGTTGTCTGGCGCGATCACCCGCCGCGCCGCTGCACGCCGCGGCGCATCCTGCCTCGACGTCGTGAACCGCCATCGATCCGGTCGCACGGCCGGCATCGTCGCCGGGTGCACGCACGTATTCTGTTCTGGACTTGAAACCCTGCGAACCGGGAAAGGATCGACGTGGCGCTCGTCGTACAGAAGTACGGCGGATCGTCGGTGGCCGACGCCGAGCGGATCCGCCGCGTCGCCGAACGCATCGTCGAGGCCAAAAAGCTAGGCAACGATGTCGTCGTGGTGGTTTCGGCGATGGGCGACACCACCGATGGTCTGCTCGAGTTGGCCCAGCAGGTGTGCCCCGCGCCACCCGCCCGCGAGCTGGACATGCTGCTGACCGCCGGTGAGCGCATCTCCAACGCGCTGGTGGCAATGGCGATCGAATCGCTGGGCGCGCAGGCCCGCTCCTTCACCGGCTCGCAGGCCGGTGTCATCACCACCGGCGCGCACGGCAAGGCCAAGATCATCGACGTCACCCCGGCCCGGCTGCAGTCCGCGCTTGACGAGGGGCTGATCGTGCTGGTCGCCGGGTTCCAGGGGGTCAGCCAGGACACCAGGGACGTCACCACGCTGGGCCGCGGCGGCTCGGACACCACCGCGGTCGCGCTGGCCGCGGCCTTGGGTGCCGACGTCTGCGAGATCTACACCGACGTGGACGGCATCTTCAGCGCGGACCCGCGCATCGTGTCCAATGCCCGCCGGCTGGACACGGTCACCTTCGAGGAGATGCTCGAGATGGCCGCCTGTGGCGCCAAGGTTCTGATGCTGCGCTGCGTGGAATACGCTCGCCGCTACAACATTCCGGTGCACGTCCGGTCGTCGTACTCGGACAGGCCGGGCACCGTTGTCACCGGATCGATCGAGGACAGACCCATGGAAGATCCCATTCTGACCGGCGTCGCGCACGACCGTAGCGAGGCCAAGGTGACCATCGTCGGCATACCCGACTACCCCGGCTACGCCGCCAAGGTTTTTCGCGCGGTCGCCGACGCCGACGTCAACATCGACATGGTGCTGCAGAACATTTCCAAGATCGAAAACGGTAAAACCGATATCACGTTCACCTGCCCCCGCGACAGCGGCCGGATCGCGGTGGAGACGCTCGACGCGCTCAAGGACGAGATCGGGTTCAGCCAAGTGCTTTACGACGACCACATCGGCAAGGTGTCGCTGATCGGCGCCGGCATGCGCAGCCATCCCGGGGTCACCGCCACGTTCTGCGAGGCGCTGGCCGGTGTCGGTGTCAACATCGACTTGATCTCCACTTCGGAGATCCGGATCTCGGTGCTGTGCCGCGACACCGAACTCGACAAGGCCGTGGTCGCTATCCACGAGGCGTTCGGGCTGGGCGGCGACGAGCAGGCGACCGTGTACGCCGGGACGGGTCGCTGATGGGCGGGTTATCGATCGGGGTGGTCGGCGCCACCGGCCAGGTGGGCCAGGTGATGCGCCGGCTGCTCGACGAGCGCGACTTCCCGGCAACCAGCGTGCGGTTTTTCGCGTCGACCCGTTCGCAGGGCCGCAAGCTGACCTTCCGCGGCCAGGAAATCGAAGTCGAGGACGCCGAAACGGCAGATCCGTCGGGCCTGGACATCGCACTGTTCTCCGCCGGCGCGACGATGTCGCGGGCGCAGGCGCCGCGGTTCGCGGCGGCCGGGGTGACGGTGATCGACAACTCGTCGGCCTGGCGCAAGGACCCGCAAGTGCCGCTGGTGGTCTCCGAGGTGAACTTCGCCGACGCGCGGACCCGGCCGAAGGGCATCATCGCCAACCCGAATTGCACCACGATGGCCGCGATGCCGGTGCTCAAGGTGTTGCACGACCAGGCCCAGCTGGTGCGGTTGGTGGTTTCCAGCTATCAAGCCGTATCCGGTACCGGACTGGCCGGCGTGCAGGAGCTCGCCACGCAGGCGCGCGCGGTCATCGACGACGCCGAGCAGCTGGTGCACGACGGCAGCGCGGTGGCGTTCCCGGAGTCGAAGGCTTACGTCGCGCCCATCGCATTCAACATCGTCCCGCTGGCCGGAAAGCTGGTCGACGACGACACCGGCGAGACCGACGAAGACCAGAAGCTGCGCAACGAAAGCCGCAAAATTCTAGGCATCCCGGACTTGCTGGTCAGCGGAACATGTGTGCGGGTGCCGGTGTTCACCGGCCACTCATTGTCGATCAATGCCGAGTTCGCTCAACCACTTTCACCTGAGCGCGCCCGTGAGCTCCTCGACGGCGCGCCGGGTGTGAAGCTGGTTGACGTGCCCACGCCGCTTGCCGCCGCCGGTGTCGACGAGTCGCTCGTCGGCCGGATCCGGCACGACCCCGGTGTGCCGGACGGGCGCGGCCTGGCGTTGTTCGTCTCGAGCGACAACCTGCGCAAGGGCGCGGCATTGAACACTATCCAGATTGCCGAAATACTGGCCGCTGAATTGTGATCAGCATTGTGACCCGCGGGTGAGCCCTGCCGACTCCCGCCGGATCGCGCGCTGCTCAATCATGGCCGCGTCCGTTGTGTGTCTGCTTGCTCAGCAAGGCTTTTGGTCCGCATATGCCGATCCGCCGGCTCCAATACCGGAGCCGGTCCTGCGGCCGTTGGCACCGGGTCAGGTGATGCGGATCGGTCCCATGGCAGGCACCGGCACGCCCACCCGTGACTACGGCATCGGCGCCACCGACTTGTGTGCGTTCATGGAGTTCCCAACCGAAGTCCTACAGGTTTGCGGCGACAGCTTCGCCGGCCAGGGGGTCGGCTTCGGCGGCTACTATTCGCCGATCGCCTTGCGGGTGGACACTTCGTCGGTCGACGACCCGGGCGGAGTCCGCTACATCGGGGTCACCGGCATGGCGGAGCCGCTGCTGGCTGACCCGACGCCGGTGGGCGCGTCGCAGTTGCCGGCGGGCGTCGTACAGATCAACCGACAGAACTACTTGCTGGTCACCACCGCCAAAGAATTGGTACCGCAGAACTCGCGACTGGTGAAAGCCGAACCAACACAAGGGTTTTGGCGGACCCTTCCGGGGTCGGAGCGGGATGCGGCCTACCTGAGCGGCCAGCAGTCACAGGTCAGCGGCTACTACGACCCGATACCGACAGCTGACTCACCAACCGGATGGGTGTACATCGTCGCCGACAACTTCGACCGCAGCCAACCGGTGACGCTGTACCGGGTCGCACCGGAAAACTTCGGCGACCGGTCGCGGTGGCAGGGTTGGGCGTCTGGTCCCGACGGCGGCTGGAACAAGTCGCCAACCCCGTTGTGGGGCGACTTGATTGGTGAGATGAGTTTCAAGCAGATCGAGGGCAAGGCGGTGCTGTCGTATTTCAACGCCAGCACCGGAAACATGGAAGTCCGCGTGGCCGAAGACCCGACCTCGCTGGGCGCCGCTCCGGTGACCACCGTGGTTCAGCACGACGACTGGCCCGATCCTGCGGAAAGCCTACCGCCACCGGAAGACAACCGACTGGCCCAGCCATACGGCGGCTACATCTCCCCGGGTTCGACGCTCGACGAGCTGCGGGTATTCGTCAGCCAGTGGCATAACAGCGATCCGCGGGCGCGCGCGCCTTATCGGGTAATCCAATTCGCGGTCAATCCATTCAAACCCTGGTCAAACGAAAGTTAACGGCTCGGTCAACGCTGTAGGGCCCAATTTCGGCGTCACTCATATGTTCTTCATAGGTTGCACCTAGCGCACCCTATTTGTTTCGCACGCATCATTTCAGCATGAGTGAAACACCTGAAACACCAACCACGCCGACTGCGGTCGCCAGCACGCCATCGACTGAGCCAGTCAAACCGTATTGGCTCTACCGGTTCGCAGCGTGGGTCGTGATCGTCGCCGGGATCGTGTTCATCGTCACGACAGTTTTCTTCACCGGCTTCAAGATTGCGGGCCACCATCACCACGGCTGCCACCACCACTGGCACTCCCACGCCATGGGCCAAAAGGGCATGCACCATGGTCCCGGGTCTGGCGGCCAGGGCGGTCCCGCCAGCCTGGGACCCTCGCAACCGCCGCAGTCCGTCGCTCCGTCCTTGGCTCCGGCGCACCCCTAGCGGACCTTGCGGTAATCCCTTCCGGGTGAAGGTTTTCCGAGGCAGCGCTACGACCCGAAAGCAGCCGAGTATCACCACTGTCAGCAGCCCGGCGCCCCGCAGCGGGGCGCCGGGCTCCGAGCTTTGCCGGCGCCACTGACGTGAGGCATTATGCGAGGTATGAGCGAGACAACTCAGCCGTCGATTCCGCCGCCGCCCGCTACGCCGCCGCCGGTGGCACATTCTGAGCGGCTTTACCAGGTAGCGGCTTGGGTGGCGATCGTTGCGGGAGTCTTGCTCATTGCCGCGGTCATTCTGCGTTTCGCCTGGTTCTTCTGCTGCTAAAACGGGGTGTTTGATGGCGGGCTCGCACCTCGGCATTATCGAGGGATGACCCAAGCATCCGAACCCCCGATCCAACTGCCGCCCGCTGGCCCGCCTCCGCCTGCGCCGCCTTTTACCAGGCATTCTCGGCTCTACCAGGCCGCGGCCTGGGTGGTGATCGTCGCCGGCATTGTTTTCGTGGTGGCGGTCATCTTCTTCTCCGGCGCCGCGGTCGCCTGGCATCACCATCACTACCGCCATGGAATGTGGGGGCCGGGCGGTTCGCAGAACTTCGACGGCCCGCCGCCTGGACCCGGGATGATCATCTTCCCGGGCGCACCGATTCCCCCGGGCATGGGCCCCGGCTGGCCGGGTGGTCCACCGGTGATGCCGATCCCGGGGCCCTGGGGTCCGGGAATGGGGCCGGGCGGGCCCGGTGGCCCGGGCGGCCATGGTGGCGGTCACGTCGGTCCGCCCCCGCCTCCCGCGCCGTAGCTCAGCCGGCGACGCGGCAGGCATTGCGTAGGCATTGAAAGTGTCTGCGGCGCATCCACATTCGATCGACGACGGGGCCGGTGTTCGCGCCGGCTTCTGTTTGGGTGACCCGCTTTGGCATGATCGTGACCCATGACCATCGAAGTCGGTCAAGGTCTAGCGCTTTTGGCCCGGGCTAGGCGGATCACCGCCGCGGCGGTGACGATCGGTCTGGCGGTCGGTGGCGTCACGGCGGTATTCGCGGGCCCGCTCGCGGCGGCTCGGCCTTCGGACCCGGGGGTGGTGAGTTACGCGGTCTTGGGCAGGGGCTCGGTGGGCAACATCGTCGGCGGGCCGATGCGGGACGAGTCGCTGTTCACCCAGCCGTTCCAGCCGTATTTCGTCGACAACCCGGTGTGCAACAACTGGGCCGATATCGGGTTGCCGGAGGTCTACAACGATCCCGACCTGGCATCGTTCAACGGCGCCAGCACGCAGACCTCGCCGACCGACCAGACGCACTTCGTCAAACAAGCGGTCGGTGTCTTCGCAACCGGCGACGCGGCCGGCGCGGCGTTTCACCGCATCGTAGACCGCACCGTCGGCTGCTCCGGGCAGACCACCGCGATGCATCTGGACAACGGAACCACTCAAGTGTGGTCCTTCGACGGCGGACCGCCCGGGCCTGCCGATGCGGCATGGACCAAACAGGAAGCCGGTACCGACCGTCGATGTTTCACCCAGACCCGTCTGCGGGAAAACGTGCTCCTGCAAGCCAAGGTCTGTCAGTCCGGTAACGGCGGTCCGGCGGTAAACGTGCTGGCCGGCGCCATGCAGAACGCGCTGGGTCAGTAACCGTATCCGCGGTTTCGGGGCACGCCGCAGCTTCCGAAGCCGCCGGAGAGCGCAACCGCGGGAATATGTCGGAGCCGTCTGGAAGATAGAAGCTTGTGACTATCGTTGGATAGCCGCGCGCAACCAGCGGTCCGCGACCAGCGGGTCCTGGCCCGAAGGGATCGGAATATGGCGTTTGCCGTCGCGTCGCAACCGGTTCACGCGCGCCTGACAAAAAGCGAGCTGGCCAGTTCGTCGGCTGCTGCGCAGTACATCACCGACAGCTGCTTGGCCGACGGCCCGGTAGGGCGAGTCGGCCTGGAGATCGAGGCGCATTGCTACCACCCGGCTGACCCGAACCGCAGACCGACCTGGGATGAAATCACCAAGATTCTGGAGTCGCTTCCGGCAATGCCGGGCGGCAGCGTGGTCACCGTCGAACCCGGTGGCGCTGTGGAACTGTCGGGCCCGCCCCTGGACAGCGTGGTGCAGGCGATCGATGCGATCACCATCGACCAAGCCGCGCTGCGAGCAGCCTTCGCCGGCGCCGGTCTGGGACTGGTACACCTGGGCGCGGATCCGCTGCGGCCGGCCAAGCGGATCAATCCGGGCGCGCGCTACCGCGCGATGGAACAGTTCTTCGCTGCCAGCCATTCCGGTGTGGCCGGTGCGGCGATGATGACCTCAACGGCGTCGATTCAGGTCAATCTCGACGCCGGGCCGCAGGCCGGATGGGCGGACCGGGTCCGGCTGGCACACGCCCTTGGGCCCACCTTGGTCGCGGTCGCTGCTAATTCGCCACTGCTGGGCGGCAACTTCTCCGGCTGGCGATCTACCCGGCAGCGGGTGTGGAGTCAGCTCGACTCGGCGAGATGTGGACCGATCCTGACCGCCAGCGGCGATGATCCCGGCACCGACTGGGCGCGTTACGCCCTGAAGGCGCCGGTGATGCTGGTGCACACCCCTGCGGCAGGCACTGCGCTACCGGTGACGCACTACCTGCCGTTCGCGGACTGGGCCGACGGCCGCGAGCTACTCGGCGGTCGCGGGCCTACCCTCTACGACCTGGAGTACCACCTCACCACGCTGTTCCCGCCGGTGCGCCCACGGCAGTGGCTGGAAATCCGCTATCTGGACAGCGTGCCCAATGCCATCTGGCCGGCGCTGGTTTTCACACTGGTGACGCTGCTCGACGACCCGGTTGCCGCCGGCATCGCGGCCGAAGCTGTCACGCCCGTCGCTGCCGCTTGGGACACCGCCGCCCGGATCGGGCTCGGCGATCGGCGGCTTTACACCGCGGCCAACCGGTGCGTGGCTGCCGCCGCCGAACGCGTGCCGGCCGGGCTCAACGAGGCGATGCAGACTCTGGCCGAGGCGGTTGAACGGGGCCGCTGTCCGGCCGACGATTTTTCCGACCAGGTGATCGGGAATGGCATTGAGGCTACGGTCACCAAGCTGGCACTAGGGGAGCCGTGAATTCACCCGAAGCACTGGCCCGCGATTTGACCCGAGCGCGGGAACGGACCCTGCGGTTGGTCGATTTCGACGACGACGAGCTGCGCCGCCAATACGACCCGCTGATGAGCCCGTTGGTGTGGGATTTGGCACACATCGGTCAGCAGGAAGAGCTGTGGCTGCTGCGCGCTGGTGAGCTGGATCGGCCGGGGATGTTGGCGCGTGCCGTCGACGACCTCTACGACGCGTTCGTGCATTCCCGGGCCAGTCGCGTCGACCTGCCGCTGCTGTCCCCGGACCAGGCGCGGGCGTATTGCCGGACCGTGCGATCGGCCGCACTGGATGCCCTCGACGCGTTGCCCGACGAGCCGGACAGCAGTTTCGTGTTCGGGATGGTGGTCAGCCACGAGAACCAGCATGACGAAACGATGCTGCAGGCACTGAATCTGCGCAGCGGCCCGGCGCTGCTGCCGGAAACGTCGACGCTGCCGCCGGGTCGGACGGGGCTGGCCGGGACGTCGGTGTTGGTGCCCGGTGGTCCGTTCGTCCTGGGCGTCGACGCGACAGGCGAACCGTTCTCGCTGGACAACGAACGCCCCGCGCACGTCGTGAACGTCCCGACGTTTCGCATCGGACGCGTTCCGGTCACCAACGGTGAATGGCGTCAGTTCATCGACGACGGCGGTTACGCGAAGCCGCGGTGGTGGTCGGCTCGCGGCTGGGAACACCGACAAGGTGCCGGCCTGACCGCCCCGCAGTTCTGGGATGCCGACGGGCGGACACGTACCCGGTTCGGTCGTCTCGAGGACATTCCCGCCAACGAACCGGTCCAGCACGTCAGCTACTTCGAGGCGCAGGCCTACGCCGCATGGGCCGGTGCGCGGCTACCCACCGAAACCGAATGGGAGAAGGCGTGCGCATGGGATCCAGAGATCAATGCGCGGCGCCGCCATCCGTGGGGAGCTGACGAGCCGTCGGCCACCCATGCCAACCTGGGTGGCGAGGCACTGCGCCCGGCGCCGGTCGGCGCCTACCCGGCCGGCGCGTCGGCGTACGGAGTCGAGCAGATGCTGGGCGACGTGTGGGAGTGGACCAGCTCGGCGCTGCAGCCGTGGCCGGGCTTCACCCCGATGATTTATACGCGCTACTCCGAGCCGTTTTTCGGCGGGGACTACCGGGTGCTGCGTGGCGGGTCGTGGGCCGTGGAGTCGGCGATTCTGCGGCCCAGCTTCCGTAACTGGGATCACCCGTATCGGCGGCAGATCTTCTCCGGTGTCCGGTTGGCGTGGTCGATCGAGGATGGCGGAGCCGGAGGCCGCGACTGATGTGCCGTCACCTGGGCTGGCTGGGACGCGAAGTCTCGGTCTCCTCGCTGGTGCTCGACCCGCCGCACGGTCTGCGGGTGCAGTCTTATGCCCCGCGCCGGCAAAAGCATGCCCTGCTGAACGCCGACGGTTGGGGGGTGGGCTTTTTCGACGGGCCGACGCCGCGGCGCTGGCGAAGCGTCGCACCGCTGTGGGGAGATGTCTCGTTCGGTTCCGTCGCGCCGGCGCTGCGCAGTCACTGCGTGGTGGCGGCGGTGCGCTCGGCGACGGTCGGCATGCCGATCGAAGCCAGCGCGACGGCACCGTTCACCGACGGGCATTGGCTGTTGTCGCACAACGGAATTGTGGACCGAAGTGTGCTGCCAACCAATACACCAGCCGAATCAGTATGCGACAGTGCGATTCTCGCCGCACTGATCTTCACTCGCGGCCTCGATGTATTGAGTGATACGATCGTTCAGGTCGGCGCCGATGATCCCAATGCACGACTGAACATCCTGGCGGCCAACGGTTCTCGGCTCCTTGCCACGACCTGGGGTGACACTCTGTCGATATTGCGGCGCGACGACGGGCTGGTGATGGCGAGCGAGCCCTACGATGACCAGCCCGGCTGGGAGGACGTACCGGACCGCCACTTGGTCGAGTTCACCGCCGAAGGTGTCACGTTGACCGCGCTGGAATATCCGAAGGGACTTCGATGACGCTATCCCTGTGCAACCACCTCGCCGCGGATTCGGCATATCAAGCCCTGCGCCGTGACGTGCTAGACGGTCTTGCGAGCTCACCGAAATCGCTGCCGCCCAAGTGGTTTTACGACTCGGTAGGCAGCGACCTGTTTGACCAGATCACCCGCCTGCCTGAGTATTACCCGACCCGTGCCGAGGCGGAGATCTTGCGTGCCCGGTCGGCAGAGATCGCCTCGGTCACCGGAGCGGACACCCTGGTCGAACTGGGCAGTGGTACGTCGGAGAAGACCCGCAACCTGCTGGCGGCGCTGCGTGACGGTGGTGCGTTGCGCCGGTTCGTGCCGTTCGACGTCGACGCCGGCATGCTGTCGGCTGCCGGGGCGGCCATCCAGCGCGAGTATCCCGACATCGAAATCGCGGCTGTGTGCGGCGATTTCGAAGAGCATCTGTCGGAGATCCCGGACGGCGGCCGGCGGCTGTTCGTGTTCTTGGGCTCGACGATCGGGAACCTCACACCCGACCCGCGTGCCGGGTTCCTGGCGGCGTTGGCGGCGCAAATGCGGCCGGGCGACAGCCTGTTGTTGGGCACGGACCTGGTCAAGGAAGCCGACCGGCTCATCCGGGCCTACGACGACGCCGCCGGCGTGACAGCACAGTTCAACCGCAATGTTCTCGCCGTCATCAACCGGGAACTCGACGCCGACTTCGACGTCGACGCCTACCGGCACGTGGCTCGGTGGAACAGCGACGAAGAGCGGATGGAGATGCTACTGCGGGCCGGGAGTGCGCAGCGAGTGTGCATCGGTGCGCTCGATTTGACCGTCGAATTCGCCGCCGGCGAAGAGATACTCACCGAAGTCTCCTGCAAGTTCCGGGCGGACGGTGTGGCTGCCGAGCTCGCTCGGGCTGGGCTACGACGTACTCGGTGGTGGACCGATGACGCTGGTGACTTCGGGTTGTCGCTGGCGGTCAAGTGAGCGGAGGCCTGGCCGAAGCCTGGCGGGCGGCCCGACCGCCGGCGGCTGGGTTACATCTGGACAGCGCGGCTTGCTCGCGGCAGAGCTTCGCTGTGCTCGAAGCCGCAGCTAGCCACGCGCGACACGAGGCCGAGGTTGGCGGATATGTCGCGGCTGACGCGGCGAAGCCGGTGCTCGACGCGGGCCGCGCCGCTGTGGCCGGACTCGCCGGTGTGCCCGACGCAGAGGTGGTGTTTACCACCGGGTCGCTGCACGCGCTCGACCTGCTGCTGGCCAGTTGGCCGCCGGGCCGGCGCACCGTGGCGTGCCTCCCCGGCGAATACGGACCGAACCTGGCGGTCATGGCCGCGCACAGATTCGCTCGCCGCCCGCTGCCGACCGACGACGAAGGCCGGGTGTTGGTCGACGAAGCGGCCGTTGGGCTGGCCGCGGACCCACCCGACCTGGTCCACTTGACCGCGGTGGCCAGTCACCGCGGTGTCGTGCAGCCGCTGCACCAGATGGCCCAGCTGTGCGACGAATTGGGTGTGCCGCTCGTCGTCGACGCCGCCCAGGCCCTCGGGCAGGTGGACTGCGCTGCGGGCGCCGACGTGACCTATGCGTCGTCGCGCAAATGGATCGCCGGCCCGCGCGGCGTCGGCGTCCTTGCCGTGTGTCCGACCGTGATGCAACGGCTTCGGCCCCGGCTGCCGCCGCCGGAATGGGTGTCATCGCTGTCGGTGGCCCAGCGACTTGAACTCGGCGAAGCCAATGTGGCTGCCCGCGTGGGGTTTTCGGTCGCACTGGGCGAGTATCTGGCGTCCGGCCCGGCCGCGGTGTGCGCACGTCTGGCCGAGGTGGGCCGAACCAGCCGGGCCATACTCGCAGATGTGCGCGCATGGCGGGTGGTCGAATCGGTCGACGAACCGAGCGCCATCACCACACTGGCCCCGGTCGACGGCGCCGACCCTGACAAAGTCCGTGCCTGGCTAATCGCCGAACGCCGCGTTCTGACCACGTCGGCGGGAGTGCAGCGGGCGCCGCTGGAGTTGACGGCGCCGGTGTTGCGGATTTCGCCGCACCTGGACACCACCGCCGATGACCTGACGACTTTCGCCGAGGCGCTGACCGACGCCACCGCGGCGGTTTGAGGTCAGCCGGCCTTGTGTGCGGCGAGTAGATAGGCCGGCAGCTTCGCCCGGCCCTTGTCGTCGTGGGAGAACTCTGGCATCTGGAACGGTGCGTCGGGGTTAGCCGGCGGGATGTTCGCGTGAATGAATGCGGGCCGGATTTCATCGATCTGCCAGTGCTTCGACACCGCCTCGCGCAACTCGTCTTCGTCCACCGTGTTGGGCCCCTGCTCGGCCTCTGCGGGGAAGGCACCCTTGGCGAACACCAGCACGTAGTAGTTCGCCCCCGGGGCCGCTGCCCGATGCACCGAGCGCAGGTAGCCGTCGCGGTCCTCGACCGACAGCGAGTGAAAAAGGGTGCTGTCCACCACCGTCTTGAACCGGTCGTCGTAACCGGTGAGCGCGGTGATGTCGGCCTGCACGAAACTGGCTGTGTTCAATCCGCGTTCCTGGGCTGCCCGGTTGGCGGCGGCGACGGCTGTGGGCGTGAGATCGACGCCGACCACGGTATAACCGTCGGCGGCCAAGGCCAGTGACAACTCGGCGTAGCCGCATCCTGCGTCGAGCACATCACTGCGAAACTTTCCGGCGGCGACCAGCGCGGCGAATTCCGGCTGAGGCTCACCGATGTTCCACGGCGGCGGGCCTTCGAACTCGCCCTGCTCGCGGTATGCGCTATCCCAGTCCATTACTTCATTTGCCATGCATTCCAACGTACTCCGCGCAGCCCGGGACGTTCCGTGGGTGCAGGTACCAGGGCCCATACCCAGATCGCAGATGCCCAACGCGTCGAGAATGAGTAGTGGCCTACTCGTGCCGCCTCGTGGCCACGACCCTAGCGTCGTCGACGCAACCAGAAACTTTGACCTGAGGAGCAAGCGATGATCGTCTCACAGCAGCCCTTACGCGCCAAGCGCAATGGCCTGGCTCAGGAGTTGAGCCATGTCCGTGGTTACGGCTGGCGACCCCAGCTGCCGGACGCCCGAGACAAGGTGTATACGGCCAGACTCAAAGACCTACCGCCCGCCGAGTTCGACCTGCGGGCGTCGATGCCCCCGGTTTATGACCAGGGTCAGCTCGGATCCTGCACCGGCAATGCCCTCGCCGCTGCAATGGAATATGAACGGGATCGGCAGGGCTTGATTGACTTCGTCCCGTCGCGGCTGTTCATCTACTACAACGAACGCGCGCTGGAAGGCACCGTCTCCAGCGACTCGGGTGCCGCCATCAGGGACGGCATCAAAGTGGTCAACACCGACGGCGTGTGCCCAGAGACAATGTGGCCCTACGACATTGGGATGTTCGCGGTGAGGCCACCCAAACGGTGCTACATCACCGCGGGGTCAGACAAGGCAGTGCAATACCTCGCTATCCAAACGCTGGGTGACCTGAAGGACGCGATCGCGTCCAAACTGTCTGTCGTTTTCGGTTTCACGGTGTACCAAAGCTTCGAATCGCCAGCCGTTGCCAAAACCGGTGTCATGCCGATGCCACTGCGCGGCGAGGCCACTGTTGGCGGTCACGCCGTTGTCGCGGTGGGCTATTCGGATCCCAAACAGCAGCTGATCGTTCGCAACTCGTGGGGACCCTCGTGGGGCGACGGTGGCTACTTCTACATGCCCTATGAATATGTCACCGGATCAAACATCAGCGCGGACAGCTCACCCATCAAAGGGGCGTCGTTAGCCAGCGACTTCTGGGCTATCGAGCTGGTCTCGTAGTGGTCACCGATCGTGCTGGTTTTCGACGCCAATCTCGCGGTGGGCCAAACCAAGTAGTCGCGCTGCGGTCGCACAACGAAACCAACAACTGAGCGCGCGGCGGAAGCGAGCCCCGAATTCGCGTGTGCTAGCCCGGGATTCATAATCGGCTCCTAGCCAATCCCACCGCCAGCGGTTCGGTTGGTGTTTCGCTGAGGTGCTGGAGTGCAGCGCCGATGCGACGCGCCGTGCGCGATACCAGATCGAGCAGGCACGGTGGACATTTGGCCGACTGTGTCAGCGCGGTGAGGGCGCCCGCACATGTACCGTCTGGCCACCACACCGGTGCGGACGCGCAGGAGATGCCGGCAAAAGCTTCTTGGTGGTCGACGACGGTCGCGTGCAGCCCGCCAATGGATTCGCGGAGGCGCCGCCATTCGCGCGGTGTCCAGCAGTCCGGCAGCAGCGCTATATCGACTGCGCGGTCGGCGGTGTACAGAACACGGCCGGTGGCGGTCTGGGCTGTCGATATGCGGTCGATGGGAGTGGGCATGTAGGCGTGGCCGCACGGCACGGTGGTGCAGATCACCCGTAGGGCATCGTCATGCAGGATGCGCAGCGATGCTATTGCGCGTGACTGCATGGCAAGGTCGCGCACCGGTGCTGAAGCAGCCTGCCGTAGCAGCGGGTTGGGTTGCCATCGCCGGCCGAGGCGACCCATCCGTGCCCCGATGAAGTAGCGGTGATCCACGCGTTGCACCGCACCTAGGACGACGAGTTGTTCGGCCAGCCGATAAGCCGATGTTTTGGCGAGACTGGTCGCGTGGGCCAGGTCTGTCAAGCCGAGCCCCGCGTGGGCTTGGGCGAGTGCCTCTAGGACGGTAAATGCGCCCACAAGTACGCCGCGGCCGTTCGAGGCATGCGGCTTGTTGTCAACCCGCTTCGGTGCGGTCGAGATCAACGTCATGGTAATTACCCCCGACGATGGGTCCGTTGATGACCGCGACGTTAGGGCGCGGGAGAAGCTAGGACACGCGTAGTCCACTACCCCAATCGCACCCCGCCGGTAACGGCGCGCATAGGTAGTAGCCGGTCCGCTGGACGGACCCGGCCATTGAACCGGCAGGCCCCGGCGGCGCGTAATCAGTGTGTGGTGCGCGCGCCGAGCTGCCGGACCGAAATGATGGCGCCCCGTGACCGATCGTGGCGGACGCCGTGATGGGCCGCGAGGCAGGGCAATCCTTCAACGGACCCGGCGAAGGCCCCGCGATCACCGCCGTCGTCACGCCGCCGCAGCTGGTCGTCACCGGGCAGGGCTTCCTGCCGGGTCAGTGGGTCACCATCCGAGTGATCGAACCCGACGAGATGGCGAACTATTTCCAGTACCCCGCCGACCTTGCCGGCGACCTTGTCGCGGCGCTGCCGACTTCGATTTCCCATGGCACCCTGCATATTTCAGCCACCGACAGCCGAGCAGACCCCTCTGACGAATCCGGCGTGCACTGGTCCAACACCGACACCATCACCTGGTGATGTGCATCCGGTGACCGGTCCGTTCAGCGGACCGGATCGTTGCCAAAGCCGAACCAGTTGGCGCGCAATACCTCTTGCTATGTAGGTCTACAGCGAACAACGAGAGGGCACCGTGCTCGATTTTGGGGCGTTTCCGCCAGAGATCAATTCGGGGCTAATGTACACCGGGCCGGGTCCGGGCCAGATGCTGGCGGCTGCTAACGCCTGGGACAAGTTAGCCGACGAATTGAGTTCCACCGCAGCCTCTTACGGCTCAGTGACGTCGCTGAGTGCCATAACTAACCAGGCTGAGCAAACTGCCACCGAAGCCAAAGCAGCCGTGGCCGCCTATGAGACGGCGTTTGCAATGACGGTGCCCCCCCGTGTGATCGCGGCGAACAGGGCGCTATTGACGCTGCTCGCCGCCACCAACTTCTTCGGCCAGAACGCACCGGCTATCGCTGCTGCCGAGGCCCACTACATGGAGATGTGGGCTCAAGATGCCGCCGCGATGTACGGCTATGCCGGTTCGGCGTCAGCGGCTGCTGCGCACGCCGAGATGTATCAGGTGACGAGTGCCATGGCGGCGCGGGTCCATGACCTGTCGGGCACGCCCGGGGTAACTGCCCGGGGTTCCGGGACGCACGCGTCTGCCAGGGCAATCGCGAGCGGGCCCGGCCGCACATGTCGCGGCCGGGCTTGGCTCGCACGCCCTATTGGGCGTCCTAGTGAACCGGTTCTAGAGGAGGTAAGTCCATGTCGTTCGTGACTATGCACCCGGAAATGATGACGGCGGCGGCCCTTGATTTGCAGGGGGTCGGCTCGCAGATGGCTGCGGGTGACGCGGCGGCGGCAGCGTCGACGACGGGGGTAATTCCCCCGGCGGCCGATGAGGTGTCGGCGCTGATCGCGGCGCAGTTCAGCACGCACGCAGCGACGTATCAGGCGGTCAGCGCCCAAGCCGCAGCGATCCACCAAATGTTCGTGACCACCTTGGGGACTAGTGCGGGCTGGTATGCGGCCGTCGAGGCCGCCAACGTGGTCGCCGCCGGGTAAGGGAGCGCTTCGGTGATCGATTTCGCGATGTTTCCACCGGAGTTCAACTCCGCGCGGATGTATGCCGGCCCAGGCGCGGGCTCGATGTTGGCCGCCGCGACGGCCTGGAACGGGTTGGCCGACGAGATGGAGTCGGCGGCCAACGCATACCAGTCGGTGATCTCGGGGCTGGCCGGCGGGCCGTGGCTGGGCCCGTCGTCGATGGCGATGGCAGCGGCGGCCGCCACCTACGTCGGCTGGATGCACACCACCGCGGCCCAAGCCACCCAGACCGCCGCCCAGGTTGGTTTGGCCGCCTCGGCGTATGAGGCGGCATTCGCCGCAACGGTGCCCCCGCCGGTGATCGCCGCCAACCGCGCCCTGTTGGCCGCGTTGGTGGCGACGAACTTCTTCGGCCAAAACACCCCGGCGATCATGGCCACCGAGGCCCTCTACGTCGAGATGTGGGCCCAGGACGCCGCGGCGATGTATGGCTATGCGGGCTCTGCGGCGGTCGCCTCGCAGGTACCGCCGTGGACTACACCAGTACAGAACACCAACTTGGCCGGGTTGGCCGCCCAGCACGCCGCGGCGGCCCAGGCCGCGCTGGGCGCCGGCGGGAATCAGGCACAGACGATCGCGGCGGGCCCCCAGGTGCTTTCGGCCGGAACCCA
>Ga0335075_10007411_pt1 | contig 16877 bp, 10 predicted proteins | sample Lox_Sample_24_FD_206723 | JGI IMG/M metagenome (GOLD analysis project Ga0335075, IMG submission 206723) | Soil microbial communities from Loxahatchee National Wildlife Refuge, Florida, United States - Lox_Sample_2.4 | ecosystem: Environmental > Terrestrial > Soil > Wetlands | place: USA...
ACGCAGACGAACTTCCTGACCTGCACGTTCCTGCGCTGGCCGATGCGGAACGCCCGGTCGGTCGCCTGGTCCTCCACCGCCGGGTTCCACCACCGGTCGACGTGGATCACGTGGCTGGCGGCGGTCAGGTTGAGCCCGGTGCCACCTGCCTTGAGCGACAGCAGGAACAGGGCGGGCTCGTCGAGCGAGGCGAACGACTCGACCATCGCGTCGCGCTGCTTCTTCGGCGTGCCGCCATGCAGGAACAGCACCGGGCAGCCGAGCCGGGCCGCCAGGTGCGGCTGCAACATCCGGCCGAACTCGGCGTACTGGGTAAAGCACAGCGCCTTGTCGCCCTCGGCCACGATCTCGTCGCAGATCTCCTCGAGCCTGGCCAGCTTGCCGGACCGGCCGGGCAGCCGGGAGCCGTCCCCGAGCAGATGGGCGGGATGGTTGCACACCTGCTTGAGCTTGGCCATCGTGGCCAGCACCAGGCCGCGGCGGCTGATGTCGTCCTCGGCACCCTCGATCCGGCTGAGCATGTCGGCCACGGTGGCGGCGTACAGGCTGGCCTGCTCCGGGGTGAGGTTGCACCAGACCTTCATCTCCTGCTTGTCCGGCAGGTCGGAGATGATCGCCCGGTCGGTCTTCAGGCGGCGCAGCACGAACGGCTGGGTCAGCCGCTTCAGCGCCCGCGCCGCGTCTTCCGAGCCGTTGCGCTCGATCGGTACCGCAAACCGTTCCCGGAACTTCTCAGAAGGACCGAGCAGGCCCGGGTTGGTGAACTCCATGATCGACCACAGCTCCGACAGCCGGTTCTCCACCGGCGTCCCGGTCAGCGCGATCCGGTTGGCGGCCGGCAGGGCCCGGATCGCGCGGGCCTGCTTGGTGGCGTGGTTCTTGATGTTCTGCGCCTCGTCGCAGACCACCCGGGCCCAGCTCACCGCGCTCAGCGCCGCCTGGTCCCTGGTGGCCACGCCGTAGCTGGTGATAACCAGGTCCGCGTCGGCGACCGCGTCGGCGAGCGAATCGCCGTCCAGGCGGTCCGCGCCGTGGTGCACGTGGACCCGCAGTCCCGGGGTGAACCTGGCCGCTTCCCGCTGCCAGTTGCCCACCAGCGACATCGGGCACACCAGCAGGGTCGGCCCCGATCCGTCGGGTTGCGCCGCGATCAGCGAAAGCAGCTGGATCGTCTTGCCCAGCCCCATGTCGTCGGCCAGGATCCCGCCCAGGCCAAGCCCGCCAAGGAAGCAAAGCCACGAAAGCCCGCGCTCCTGGTAGGGCCGCAGCGCGCCGGCGAACCCGGCCGGGGCCGCCATCGGCGCCAGCCGCCGGTCGACCTGCCCGGACAGCAGGTCGCCAAGCCAGCCGTCGGCGTCCACGCCGACCAGCGCCACCTCGCCGTCTTGGTCGCCGGCGTCGCGCAGCCCAGCCAATAGAGCATCGCCGGCCGTCATCGTGCCCGCCTGATTCCGTTCAAGGAACTTCAGCGCCGCCTGCACGTGCCGTTCATCAAGCTCGACCCACTGGCCGCGCAGCCGGACCAGCGGGACCTTGAGCCTGGCCAGTTCGGCCAGCTCGGCCGGGTCGAGCGCCTGGTCGCCCACGGCCACCTCGTAGCGGAAGTCGACCAAGTCGCCCAGCCCGAACTTGGCGCCAGCCGCCGACGGACCCGGCGAAGAGCGTGACCTGGTGGTGAGCTTCAGCCCGAGCCGGGCCTTGCGCACCCAGTCGGGCAGCAGCACCCCGAATCCGGCCCCGGCCAGCAGCGACCCGGTCTCCTTAAGGAACCGGAACGCGCCCCGGGTGTCCAGCTCCACCATGACCGGTGCCGGCTCGCGCAGCGCGTCCTCAAGCTCGCCGAACAGCCGGGCCCCGGCGCCCAGCCCGGCCAGCAGCTCCTCGGCCGGGTCGCCGCCGGACGCGAAGCCCTGGCCCGCCCAGACGTCGGCGGCCGAGACCATCAGGCTCGGATCTTCTGTCGACTGCAGGGCGAACTCCACCCGCCACGGCTCGGACTCGGTGTCGGGCCGTGCTGGCTCGCCGGACGGCTCGACCAGCCGGAAGCAGGTCCGCACCGGACCCGCCGGTATCTGCGCGCGGTCCAGCCACGCGTCCAGCTCGGCGGCAAGCTCGGCCGCTTGCTCCGCCTCCCGCGGCGTCACCACGTCGAGGCGAGCATCGGTACTGGTCAGTGCCACCACGTACCGTTCGGCCAAAGGAACGTGAGCCGGAGTACGGCCTCGCCTCGCGGGCAGGAGAGAACCCCGCAGGCGGGCGCGGGCAGCGGCGTCGGCGAGGCAGTCAAGCGCGCCGGCCAGCAGCGGCCCTGGCGGCTCGGCGTCCGCGGCCCGGGCCGACGGGGGCATCGCCGCGGCCAGGTCACGCGCGCGCTGAGCGTCCTCGCCGCCGAGCACAGGCCGCCACCGCGCCGCGTACCCCGCGTCCTGCGCCGCCGCGACCGGCAGCACCCGTCCCCTGGCCGCGAGCCCGGCGGCGAAGCTGGCCACCGCGGCCAGGTACGGCACCGAGGCGCCCACGGACGCCACCTGGCCGAGGTCGCCGGCCGCGCCGAGCAGGTCAAGGGCGAGCGGCGGCGTGAAGACGAGCACCGGCACCCGCCAGCCGGCCAGCCGCACCCGGCCTGCGCCCCGCCCCGCCGCGGGCGTCGCCGGCCGCTCCCCGGCCGCGCCCGCAGGCGCCGTCGCCGGCCGCTCCCCGGCCGCGCCCGCAGGCATCGCCGGCCGCTCCCCGGCCGCGCCCGCGGACACCGTGGCCTCTGGCCGGATCAGCTCCGGCGAGGCCAGCGGACGGGCCGGGCCGGAAGCCGACGGCAGCTGCAGCGTGCGCTCGTCGCCGACCGCCTTGCGGGCCGCCTCGCCGCCCGCTCCGGGCAGCGCGGCGAGCAGGTCGGCCAGCTCGGCCGCCTGGCAGGCGAACGGATGCGGCGCCGGGGCGGACGCCCGGCCGCGCGGCGCGGTCTGGGGAACCTGCGGCAGGCCCGGATCCTCGGCCCACAGGCACAGCGCCCCGGCCGCCCAGACCCCGTGAATGACCCGCATTGCCGCCGCTACTCTGCTTCATGCCTACGTTCAGAACGCTAACAGCGTCCCGGACCCAGCCGCGCCGACACGCCGCGAATCCCGCCAGAGCGGACCGTGGTTTCCCGCCGCATGGGCGCCAACCCGCCCGGCATGCGCGTCGTGGTGTACGAGTGCTTCACGATGTGCCCGGCATCGGAAGATCCGGGTTTCATGAAGACTTTGGTACACTATAGCAACCCTTTCTCTTCACTAAAGCCTAATCCTCCACGATACCTTCGCAACCGATCGAACTCGTGAGCTAGACGGGATCGATGGGGTTGATGAGCCAGTCCGCAGGTGGACCGCCAGCGGGAAGTAGCCGCGCCGGCAGCGGGAAGCGGGCGACTCGGGAACGCACCAGCGAGAACGCGGACGCGGAAACCCGTGACACGCCGGAGCGGAAAGCCGCGCCTACTTGGGCGCCTTGGCCGGGTCCGCAGCCCTCTCGTCCTGCGACACGCCCTCGCCGGCGGAGGGATCAGGACCTGGCTCGGGGGTGATCTTGCGGAACTGCTTGTTCATCGAGCGGAGCAGGAACACCAGCGCGACGGCCATGGCGGCCACGATCAGGAAGCCGAGGACGCCGGGCTCCACGTCGTTGACCGAGGACGACGACGCGGCGGCGACCGCTAGGGCGCCGAGGGGCACACGCTCACCCTCTCCCGGATACCGGCGAACAGATCATCTTCTGGCAGCTCGGTGTCGACAACCGACCTAGCCAGATGATAGTCCTCCGTCGGCCACGCTGCTCGCTGGACCTCGAGCGGGCAGCGGAACCAGAAGCCGTTCGGGTCGACCTGGGTGGCGTGAGCCTTCAGCGCCTCGTCCCTGACTTTGAAGAAGTCGCCGCACTGCACGAGGGTGGTGATCTCGAGCTCGTCCCACTCGTCCTCGCGCTGCTTGATTCGCTCGAAGATCTCCGCGTACGGCGATTCCAGGCCGCGGCGGAGCATCTCTTCGTGCAGCGCGACGAACCTCGCGCGGTGGAACGACGCGAAGTAGTAGAGCTTGAGCGGCTGCCAGGGCTCGCCGCAGTCGGGGTAGGCGTCCGGGTCGCCGGCCGCCTCAAACGCCGCCACAGAAACACGGTGGGTCATCACATGATCGGGGTGCGGGTAGCCGCCGTTGGAGTCATAGGTGAGCATCACGTGCGGACGGAACTCCCGTATCGCCCGCACCAGCGGCTCGGCCGCCTCGGCCACCGGGGTGAGCGCGAAGCACCCCTCGGGCAGCGGCGGCTTGGGATCGCCCTCGGGCAGGCCGGAGTCCACGAACCCGAGGAACCGCTGCTGCACCCCGAGGATCTCCCTGGCCCGCGCCATCTCCTCCTGCCGGATCCTGGCCATGTCGGCCTTGATCTCGGGACGATCCATGGCCGGATTCAGCACATCACCGCGTTCCCCGCCGGTGAGCGTGCACACCAGGACCTGTGCGCCCTCGCCGACGTAACGCGCCATCGTGGCCGCGCCCTTGCTCGACTCGTCGTCCGGGTGGGCGTGCACGGCCATCAGCCGCAGCTGGCTTCCCAACAGAAGTCTCCCTCGTTTGAACATCTAAGCGGGCCCCAGTGGCGCCAACACCCGTTCACCAGGCCGACATTCCCAGTCCACCGGAGGTGCTAAGCTTCCGCATTTGACTTGAAGGCTTAAGTCACCGACGCTTATTAGCTACCGCAGATTACCCGAGGACCGAGACGGTCCCGATGGACTCGCCAGTCCCGCAGTGCCAAGGGAGTACCCGTGACCGAGACGCGTGATGAAACCGTCACCTGGCTGACCCAGGAGGCGTACGACCGGCTCAAGGCAGAGCTCGACTACCTTTCGGGGTCGGGACGCACCGACATCGCGAAGAAGATCGAGGCGGCCCGCGAAGAAGGCGACCTGCGAGAGAACGGCGGGTATCACGCGGCCAAGGACGAGCAGGGCCAGATGGAGGCGCGGATCGTCACCCTTCAGCACATCCTTGAGAACGCGCGGGTCGGCGCCCCGACGCGCACCGAGGGCGTGGTCGGGCCGGGCATGACGGTCACGGTCCGTTTCGTCAAGGACGACGAAGAGGTGACGTTCCTGCTCGCCTCGCGCGAGGAGAGCGGCTCCCCGATCGACGTGTACTCGCCCCGCTCCCCGCTGGGCGCCGCCATCAACGGCAAGAAGGTGGGCGAGAAGGCCACCTACTCGCTGCCGAACGGCCGGGCCGCCACCGTCGAGATCTTGGACGCCGTCCCCTACGTGGGCTCGTAAAGATCTTTTTTAAGCCGAACGGGCCGTGGTATCAGTTCCACGGCCCGTTCGGCGTTGCGGTGCGTGCGGTCACCGCAACGGGGGGAGACGCCAGGGCCCTGCGCCGTTCGAGTAGACCGTGAACACGTGGCCGAACAGCAAGATGGCGACAAGCGCGATCACCGCGACCGCGATGACGGCCCCGACGATCAGCCCGCGTCGGCTGGCCAAGCCTTTGCCCGCCGCCCCTTCGCCCGCCGCCCCTTTGCCCGGCGGCGCCGGCCCGGCCGGCGCGATGGCTCCGTCCGCCGCCACCGGCGCGTCCTGGCCGCGGGGCGGTGCGGTCGCGTGCCCGGCCGCGGCGATGATCGGCCCCGCGTCCATGATCGGAACCCGCTCGGCCGCCAGCCAGCCCTCGCCCCAGGCCGAGGTCGCCGCCCCGGCCAGCGCGACACCGAACGCCTCGGCCGTCTCGAACCGGTCGGCCGGGTCGGTCTCCAGGGCACGCATCACCACCGCCGCCACCAGATCCGGCACGTCCGGAGCCACGTCGGGCAACGGCACGGGTTTCTCGTAGGCGTGCCTGAACAGCAGCGCCACTTCCTCGGCCTGGACATCCTCGGGAAAGGGGAGGACGCCGGCGAACAGTTCGTACAGCATCGTGGCCGCGGCGTACACGTCGGTCGCCGGCGAAAGTTCCCCGCCGCGCACCTGCTCGGGGGCCATGTAGTCGACGGTCCCTATGACGTCGCCGCGCCTGGTGAGGGCCGTGACCGCCCCGCCGAGCACCTTGGCGATCCCGAAATCGGCCACCTTGAGCACCCCGCTCGCGGCGAACAGCATGTTCTCAGGCTTGACGTCGCGGTGCAGGACTCCGCGCCGGTGCGCCGCGGCCAGGCCGCTCACGGCGGCCAGGCAGACCGCGGCCGCGCGCGGCGGCGGGAAACCGCTCCCGTCCGCCACCCGGCTGCGCAGCGTGCCTCCGGACAGGTGCTCCATGACGAGCAGGCAGACGCCGTCGCGTTCGACGAAGTCGTACACGGGCACCACGTGCGGATGATCGAGGGAGGCCAGCACGCGGGCCTCCTCGGTGAAACGGCGTCGCACCGCGGGATCGGCGGCGAAGGCGACGGGAAGCTGCTTGATGGCAACCCGGCGCCCGAGGCCCCTGTGCTGGCCGGAGATCACCACGCCCATGCCGCCCTGGCCAAGCTCGTCACCGATCTCGTAGGCGGGCAGCGCCGCGGTGAGCAGTTCCCGGTCGAAGCTCATGGTCAGGAGTGCACTCCGCGCGTGGCGAACAGCCAAAGCGCCGATGTGGCCCACAGCGCGATCAGCGACGCGAAGACCACGCCGCCCAGGACGGGCAGAACCCACCTGGGCATCGTGTCGCGCCGGACCAGGCTGAGCATCTTGGCCACGAACGCGCCGTAGAAGATGCAGCCGAGCACGCAGTGCGCGTACACGCGGGCCGAGTACGTCTGGAAGCCGAGAGAGTAGATGCAGTGGACGATGACCGGCACGGTAAGCAGGATCGCGAGCCGGCCCGACCAGCGGTGCACGGCGGCCATCCAGGCCGGAGCCGGGTTAGCCGGCTGCCGGGATATCCAGTAGCTGGTCACGACCTGGACGGCCGCGAACACGACCGCGGCGGTGGTCAGCCAGGCCTTGGCGTAAAGCGGCGAGGAGAAGCCGGCCACGTCGAGGGCGTACGTGGCCGGGTGGTGCAGCCTGGCGTACAGCCCGAGCGCCAGGGCGAACGCGCAGCCGCCGAGCACGGCCACCAGGAGCGGCTTGGCCCATTGGTCGCGGGGCGGAGCGACGGCCACCGGCTGAGTCGTCATCGCGGATGCTCCTTTCGCGTGCCGCGCGGATGACCCGCCGCGCGTCCGTGGCGGCCGTTCACGGGCTGACGACCGTCTGGTTGCCGGTCACGTCGGAGGCCGTGTGACTGGAGCCGCCCAGGGTGAAGCTGTCGTTGCTGAGGTCGAGCGGCGGCGCGGCGTACTTTTTCTGGCCGGTCACGGCCACCCCGACCTGGGTCCCGTCCGGCAGCACGGCCCAGCCGATCCTGGTGGCCAGCGAGTCGACCGTTATCCGGGCCTGATAGACCCCGGCCGGGTGCGGGGACAACTCCGCGGAGAAGGGGAAGCTCAGCCCGCCGCCAGGCGAGACCGTGCCGAACATGGCCACGCCGGACAGCGTGCCGGTCAGGCCCGCGCCGTTGTTCCCGGTCAGCGTGACCTGGTTGCCGTTCACCGAACCCTGCAGCCAGGCCTCGACGTTCTTGCCGTTGCACACGTAGCCCGTCGCCTTGCCACCGTCGGTGACGACCGCCAGCGTCACCTGGTTGCCGGCGCTGCGCCCGGAGTACACGGCCTCCACCACCGCCTGCTCGGCGGAGAACGGGAAGCTCTGCCCGAGGAACCCGGTGATCGTGCCGAACATGTTCTGCCCGGACAGGTAGCCCTCAAGGCCGATGCCGTTCTTGGTGGCCATGGTGACCTCGTCGCCGCTCACCGAGCCCTGCATCGACACCTCGCTGGCCAGGCCCGCGTTCAGGTCGGCGGCGGCCTTGCCGCCGTTGATGGCGATCGCCACCGTCACCTCGTCGCCGCTGCTGCGCCCGGCGTAAAGCGCATGCACGGTGTTTCCGGCCGATGTTGATGCGCCCGACGTAGCCGCGGCCGAGGCCGACGGGGCCGCTGTCTCCCAGGGTGATGTCGAGCCGGCCGAGGTTGCCGCGGTCGGCGCGGCCGCGCTGCCCGGCTTCGCGGTCAGGGTATTGGCCCACAAGAAGATCGCCGCGAGCACGATCACGGCACTCAGCGTGACAAGGGGACCTCGTCTGGTCATCCCTGCGCTACCCCCACCCCTGGGTCAAGGCGACCTGCCCCTATCATGCCCGGTTCCGGCGGGTAAGGCCATCAGGTGAGGCAACATTCGGATTACGCCGGTTCTGACCGGGAATGCGGGGAGGCGGTCGTGATGCCAAGGCGGCCTGCGACCGGGCCAGTGCGGGATTCACCGGCCCGGCGGGAAGCCTCCGTTATGAGACGAGTTCGGGCTGCTGGCTGGCGGTCTCCCCGGCTTCCGGGGCCGCCCGCCCGCGCAGCGGGACTTCCTTGATGAACATGGCGAGCACGAAGATCGCCACCGAGGCCGGCAGGGCCCAGATGAACACCGACTGGACCGCGTGCGCGATCGCGAAGAACACGTCGTGCCTGATTGCGGCGGGCAGCGAGTTGACGGTGGCCGGGTCGAGGCTGCCGCCGTTCGCGTTGATGTGCACGCCGTGGCCCGCCGAGGCCAGCGACTCGGTCAGCCGGCGGGCGAAGACGGCGCCGAACGCCGCGACGCCGAGCGACCCGCCGATCTGCTGGAAGAACATCCGGGCGCTGCTGGCCACGCCCATGTCCTTCTGCTCGACGCTGTTCTGCGCGATCAGCGAGACCATCTGCATGAGGAAGCCCATGCCGAGGCCGAGCACCACGTAGAACAGCGCCGACGCGCCTCGCGTGGTACCGATGCCCAGGTTGGTCAGCAGGTACATGCCCAGGCCCATGATGGCGCCGCCAAGCACAGGGAAGATCTTGTACCGGCCGGTCCTCGTCGTCACCTGGCCGGCCAGGATCGAGGTGACGGTCACGCCCAGCATCATCGGCGTCAGCGCCAGGCCGCTGATGGTCGGCGACTCGCCCTGAACCGTCTGCTGGTACAGCGGCAGGAACGTCATCGCGCCCAGCATGGCCAGGCCGGTGAGGAACGTCAGCGCCATCGTGAGCGAGAAGTTCCGGTTCTTGAATACGTGCAGCGGCAGGATCGGCTCGGCCACCCGCATTTCGACGACGCAGAACCCGGCGATGCCCACCGCGGAGAGCACGGCGAGGCCGATGATCTGGACCGAGGCCCACCCGTATTCGGTGCCGCCCCAGGTGGCCAGCAGGACGAGCGCGGTCGCGGCCGCGGCGAGCAGTCCGCCGCCGAGGTAGTCGACCCTGTGGCTGACCCGCTTGGCGGGCAGGTGCAGGGTGGTGATGATGTAGACCAGGGCCGCGCCGCCCACCGGAATGTTGATGTAGAAGATCCAGCGCCAGGAGAAGCTGGTGGTGATGAAGCCGCCAAGCAGCGGGCCGCCGATGGTGGCGAGCATCATCACGACCATCATGTAGCTCATGTAGCGGCCGCGCTCGCGGGGCGCCACGATGTCGCCCAGCGTGGCCATGGCGCTGACCATGAGCCCGCCCGCACCCAGGCCCTGGAGGGCGCGGAACGCGATGAGCTCGGCCATCGACTGCGACAAGCCGGACAGCGCCGACCCGGCCAGGAAGATCACGATCCCGATGATGAAGAACCTCTTGCGCCCGTACATGTCGCCGAGCTTGCCGTAGAACGGCGTGGTGACCAGGGACGCGAGGATGTAAGCGGTCACCACCCAGGACAGGTGCGCCACCCCGCCCAGGTCGCCGACGATCCGCGGCAGCGCCGTGCTCACGATGAGCTGGTCGAGCATGGCCAGCAGGATGGCGAGCAGCAGCCCGGGCAGCACGATCATCACCTCGCGCGGCGGGAGGAACTGCCCGCCCGGCCCCCCTTGCCCGTTTACCGCAGCCGCGGCGGCCCCCGAGCCGCCGCCCTGCCCGCCCGCACCAGGCCCCGTCGCTCCCGCCACCCGCCGCTCCCTCCGTGGTGCTTCCCGTCCGCTTGCCGGGCGGATAGACTACTTACCGGCCGGCAAGTTATATGCTAGGCTCTTAACTAACCGGCCGTCAAGTAAATTTGGCCGCACTCGCGGAGGGTACAACACGGGACATGGATGACGAGAGGCCCGCGCTCGCGGTGGACGACCGCGGCGGCAAGCGCGCCTCCGGCCCGGCTGGTCCGGCCGCGCACCAGGCCGGTCACCCCGGCGCGCCACGCACCGATACCCGGTCCCGGGCGCAGAAGGTCGCGCTCGAACTGTTCGCCGAGCAGGGCTACGAGAAGACCTCGCTGCGCGAGATCGCCGAGCGGCTTGGCGTCACCAAGGCCGCGCTTTACTACCACTTCAAGTCCAAGGAAGACATCGTCCACAGCTTCACCGACGACTACTTCGCGGAGATCGACGCGCTAATTGACTGGGCCAGGGAGCGACCGCGAACCCAGCGCGAGATCCTGGACCGCTACATCGGGATCGTGATGGTCGGCAGCCAGGTATTCCGCTTCATGGAGCAGAACCGGGCCGCGATGGAGGCCATGGAGTCGGGCAAGGACAGGTTCGCGCGCTTCCGCGGGCGGCTCGAGGCGCTCGTCGACCTGCTCGCCGGCCCCGACGCCCCGCTGCGCGACCGGGTGCGCGCCACCACGGCCGTCCTGTCGGTCGGCGCCACCTGCATCTTCTACCTCCAGCAGGTCGACGACCCGGACAAGCTCCGGGCGATCATCCTGGAAATCGCCACCGACTTGATCCATTAACTCCTGATCTTCAGGGCCGCGGCAGTCGAGGACGAGAACACGCAGCCGCAGCAGGCTCTTCGTCAGTTGCTCGTCCGACTTTCCCGCGCTGTCAAGCAGCGACGTCACCTGCTCGGCGAGTTCCCTGACGGCCCGGCGATCCGGCGATCTCCCTACCGCCTCCGCGCGCGCCTCCAGGATCGACGCGGCCGCCCGGCACACCGTCGTCAGCCGCTTCCGCCGGGTCAGCTCATCCCGGATCACCCGCGCTACCAGGCCGTGCATAATGACGGTCTGGCCGTCTACGGTGAAACTCAGCAGAGCCTGGTCAGCCAGCCGGGCCAGCGCCTGATCGACCATGACCGCAGCGGCGCGGCCCCCGCCGGCGGCCGGGGTGCCCGCTCCCTGGCCGACATCGAGCAGCTCCCGGCCAACCCCCGCCGCGGACAGGACGGACACGATCTCCAGCAGCTCACTGCCGACCCCTTCCCGGTCGGCGCCCCGGGCCACCTCCAGGGACAGCAGTATCGCCGGCGCCACGCCGGGCGGATAGGATTCCTGGTCGCCTGACAGGTGGTCGCCGACAGGCATCGCCCGTAGCCACCTGAGGTACTCCCAGTAGCCCAAGTGCTGCCCAGCGATCACGGCCGCGGCGTGGTCGACCGCCAACGGCAGATACCCAAGGTCGGCGGCCAGCGCCGAGGCACGGGCCTCGTCGGTCAGGCCGGTCCGCGCGTTCAGCAGTGCCATCGCGTCTTCGGCGCTGAATACGTCCACGGCGGAGGTCGTTCCCAGGTCCGCCATCGACCCGCGGCTAGTGGTAATCAGCACCCGTGCCGCTCCCTGTACCGGGAGGAACGGCCGCAGCGCATCAGGATCTTCTGCGTCGTCGAACACGAGCAGGCAGCGGTCCCCGTCGGTCTCCAGCCAGCGCCGCAGCGCCGGGCCCGCATCGGCCGCGCCGTGCCCGCCACCATCGGTCAGCCCCGCGGCGTCTGCCACACCGGCCAGACCGGCCAGCAGGCTGTCGCGGTTCCTGGCGCTGACCCAGCCGACCACGCGCCAGCCGGCAGCCACCTTTCCGCGCGCATACGCGGCCGCCAGCTGGGTCGTGCCTGCCCCTGGCATTCCGGCCAGCACTGACACGCCTCGCTCTACCCGGTTCAGCTGCGCCAGCAGATCCGCCCTCGACAGGAAACCTTGCGGCTGCCGCGGGACATGACCCACCACGACCTGCTTGGCGTCGCGGCCAACGTTGGCGGCGTGGCTCATTTCCCGGTAGGCGGCAGCTAGGTTGGCCCGCGAGCGGACCGTATCGCCGTGGTCTGGACCCAGCAGCCGCTGCCGTAGGGCCAGCGTCTGCTTGAGCAGCGGGACCGCCTCGGAGACCCTGCCCCCGTCCCGGTACGCGGCAGCAAGATTGCCCCGGGAGTTTACGGTACTGAGGTGGCTGGATCCGAGCAGGCGTTCCCGCGCAGCCAGGGTCAGCTCGAACAGCAGGATCGCCTCGGTAACGCGGCCCGCGTCCTGGTAGACGGCGGCAAGATTATTCTGCGAGGTAAGGGTGTCCGGATGGTCTGGACCCAGCAGCCGCTGGCGGGCGACCAGCGTCTGCTCGAACAGCGGGACTGCCTCAAAGACCCTGCCCGCCTCCAGGTAGGCGGCGGCGAGGCTGTTCCGCGAATTCAGCGTGTCAGGGTGGTCCTGGCCGAGCAGCCGCTCAAGATCGGCGGTCAGCGACTCGCCCACCGCGATGGCCTGGGGCGCGCTGCCACCCAGCTCGATCAGCTGATACAGCGCCAGGAACCGAACTCGGAGCAGGATCCTGGTCAGCTCGTCGTGGAACGCGGCCGCGGGCCTGGGCGCGCTGTCAAGCAGTGCCGTCGCATGCTGGGAGATTTCCCTGGCAGCCTGCCGGTCCCCCGACCCCGCCAGCGCCACAGCCCGCGCCTCAAGCACCCAGGCGGCGGCCCGGCACACAGCCGTCAGTTGCCGTCGATCCAGCCGCTTACGCACCACCCACGTCACCAGGCGGTGCGCCATGACCGTCTGGCCGTCCAGGCTGAAACCCAGCAGTGACCACTCGGCCAGCCGTTCCAGCGCCCGGTCCACCAGGGACGTCGCCACCGGCTGCCCGTGGCTGACCAGCACGCCCACTTGCCCCGCGGCATGCAGCAGCTCCCGGCGGACGCCCCCGGGCGAGAGCACCGCCATGATCTCCATCACCCCGCGGCATACGCCCGTCTGATCGGACTCCTGGACCGCGTCCAGGGAAAGCACCAGCGATTTGGCCACCCCAGGCGGGTAGAGCTGCCCCTCCTCCGTGATCACGTATGCCTCGGCCGGCGGCACCCGCAACCGCTCCAGGTAGGTTTCGTACCCCGGCTGACAGCCGATCACAGCCGCGGCCGCAGCTAGCGCCAGCGGCAGATAACCAAGCTCGGCCGCCACCGCGGCGGCTTCCTTCTCCTCTAGGTCCGTGGTCCCAGTCAGGAATTCCACGGCCTCGTCGGTACTGAACACGTCCACGGGGATGCTGTTGCCGAGGTCAGCTGCGGGTTGCCGGCTAGTGGTGACAAGCACCCTGGCTGCGCCGCGCGCGGGAAGGAACGGCCGCAGCGCGTCGGGATCTTCTGCGTCGTCGAACACCAGCAGGCAACGGTCCCCGTCGGCCTCCATCCAGCGCCGCACCGCCCCGCCCGCACCAACCGCGTCCCGCCCCGGGGTGCTTGACAGCCCCACCGCCTCGGCCACCGCGGCCAGGCCGGCCAGCGTACTCCCGGTTTCCCCGGCGTTGACCCAGGCCACTACGTGCCAGCCCGCCGCCGCTTTCGCCCGCGCATACGCCGCCGCCAGCTGGGTCATGCCCACACCCGGCATCCCGGTCAGCACCGACACGCCCGTATCAGACTGCTCAAGCTCTCTCAGCAGGTCGGCCAGCGGCTGGAAACCCGGCGCCTGCGGGATTGCACCCACCACCACCTGGTCACTCGGCGTCGCGGGGGCTAGGGCCTCAACGGCACGAGCATCCCCCGCGGTAAGCACGTTGTCCTGCCAGGCATCACGTTCATGCGTCAGATCCACGGCCGGGTCCCCCAGAAGATTTCAGCTTCCACCACGACATCGCGTTCACGCCCAATCTACATACCCTCGGTAGCTGGCCTGTAAAAGGCCGTCTGCGCTGGTAGCGACCCAGGAGGGCGCAGGCTTCGACGCGGCGCGGACCAAGGGAAGGACCCGGTAGCGGACCTGTGTGGCTAGAGAGATCAAAGTGGAGGAGCGGACCACGCCCTCGGCGGAGACGATGGCGTCAAGCACGCGCTGCAGGTCGGAGTTGCTGCGCGCGACGACCCGGCAGAGCATATCGCCGACGCCGGTGATCGTGTGCACCTCAAGCACTTCGGGAATCGCGGCCAGCCGTTCCGCTACCGGATCGTGGCCGCCAGCCTGGCGGATCTCCAGCGTGATGAACGCGGTGACCTCGTAGCCGAGCGCGGCCGGATTGACCTCCGGGCCATATCCGGTGATCACGCCGCGCTCGCGCATCCGGTCCAGGCGCGCCTGCACCGTGCCGCGTGCCACGCCGAGCCGCCGGGAAGCCTCGAGCACGCCCACCCTCGGCTCGGCCGCCAGCAGTTCGATCAGCGCGGCATCCAGCTGGTCGACTGGTGCCGGATGGCTGATGGTCATACTGTACAGAGATACCACCGTTCGTTCGGAATAAATAGGCAAGATGCCTAGCCTACTTGCACTTGGTTGCGCAGTTTGAGGCACGGCGCTCATGCTGGCGACATGATTACGCCAGCGCACGATAGCTTTCCCATCATCGGCATGGACGCCGTGGTCTTCGCGGTCGGGAACGCGAAACAGGCGGCGCACTATTACTCGATCGCCTTCGGCATGCGGCGGATCGCTTACCGGGGACCGGAAACCGGATGCCCGGACGAGGTGGCGCACGTCCTGGCGGCGGGCGACGCGCGATTCGTGTTCCGCGGCCCGGCCAGGGCCGGCACCGAGCTGGGCCGCCACGTGGCCGCGCACGGTGACGGGGTCACCGACCTGGCCCTTGAGGTCGGTTCCGCGGAGGAGGCGTACGACTACGCGGTCTCCCGCGGCGCGGTCGGCCTGACCGAGCCGCACCTGCTCGAAGACGAGGCGGGCAAGGTGATCGTGGCCGCCATCGGCACCTACGGCGATACCCGGCACACGCTGGTCGAGCGCTCCGGCTATTCGGGTCCTTACCTGCCCGGCTACGTGCCCGCCGCACCAATCGTGGCGCCCGGTGAGCGCGAGTTCTTCACCGGGATCGACCACTGTGTCGGCAACGTCGAACTCGGCAAAATGGACCAGTGGGTGGATTTCTACCACCGCGTCATGGGCTTCACCAACATGAAGGAGTTCGTCGGAGACGACATCGCCACCGAGTATTCCGCGCTGATGAGCAAGGTGGTCGCGGACGGGTCCAGGAAAGTGAAGTTCCCGCTGAACGAGCCCGCGGTCGGCAAGCGCAAGTCGCAGATCGACGAGTACCTGGAGTTCTACCGGGGCGCCGGGGTGCAGCACATCGCACTGGCCACCGACGACATCGTGGCCAGCGTCCGGGTCATGACCGCGGCCGGGGTTGAGTTCCTCTCCACCCCGGGCAGCTACTACGACGAGCTGGGTTCCTGGGTGGGTGAGACCCGGGTGCCGCTGGACGAGCTGCGCGAGCTCGGCATCCTGGCCGACCGCGACGAGGACGGCTACCTGCTGCAGATCTTCACCCAGCCGGTGCAGGACAGGCCCACGGTGTTCTTCGAGCTGATCGAGCGGCACGGGTCGCAGGGCTTCGGCAAGGGGAACTTCAAGGCACTGTTCGAGGCGATCGAGCGAGAGCAGGCCAGGCGCGGCAACCTGTGAGCCAGGCACGCCGGATCCGTTAGGCCCGGAGCCTGGCTGCCCGCCGTACCCAGGCCAGGAAGATCTTCAGGTCGCCATCGTCGAGGAGATACGCGACGACGCCGAACGCGAGGATCGCGCAGCATGCCGCCGGCACGGCAAAGGCGATGGCGTCAAGCTTGTGGTGCAGGGGCGCCGCCAGGGTGACCGCCACCCCCACCACCGTGCCGGCGGCGCAGGCGGCCAGCCCGGACAGCGTCGCGCGGCCCGCGCCCTGGACCGCGGCCCGGCCGCAGATCCTCCGTGTGACGAATACCAGCGGGACTGCCATCGCGGTCTGGCCAATGGTCACGGCAAGCGCGAGCGCGCCGACCACCAGGCGGGGCGGAACCAGTTGCACCAGCACCACGTCGGCCACGATCGTGATCACCCAGCTTCCGGCCAGCGCCACGGTCGCGACCTTGAGCCTCCCGATGACGAACATCACCCGCGACAGGTTCGCGATCACCGCGGCGCCCGCGATGCCGGGAGCGAACAAGATGAAGGCCTGGATCAGCTGCGATAGCTGCTTGGCCAGAACGTGAGCGGCGGGAATGGCGATCGCCGCCATTACCGCCGTGCCCAGCCACGACATGAGCAAGACGGCCCGCGTCGACCCGGCGCTCGTCCGGTCGAAGTCCTGCCCCTCACGCGCAGACAGCACGGGGAACGCGCTGACCACGATGGACAGGGCCAGGATGGCGGATATCGAGCTGAGCACCTGCGAGCCGTAGTTGAGCAAGACGATGGCGCCGGTCGTCCCGTGCCCGTTGGCCAGGGCGATGGACACGACGTTGGCCACGTCGATGGCGATCAGCTCGGCCACGCCGACCAGCGCCAGGCCGCCCGCCCGGCGCGCCACCCCGGGCGGGAACCGCAGCACCGGCCGGAGCCGAAGGTGCAGCCGCCACGTGGGCGGTATGGCCACGACGACAAGGACCCCGATACCCAGCGTGGTTCCCGCCGACAGCACGTACTCGGCCGTGAGCGGAAGGTGGGCCAGCGACCGCCCCTTGTTCAACGGCACGAAGGCCAGATAGCAGGCAATGAGGACAAGGCTGGAGATCCCGGGGCCGATCGATGGTGCGGCGAACCGGCGGTAGGACTGCAGCAGCCCGTAGAGGACGACCGACAGGCCGTACAGCAGGGCCTGCGGAGCGAACACCCGCAGCATGTCGCCGGTGACGGCGACCATCTCCGGCCGGACGCAGTGCGCGTTCGGGTTGCTGGGATTGAGCAGACCGGC
>Ga0335075_10007412_pt1 | contig 16877 bp, 10 predicted proteins | sample Lox_Sample_24_FD_206723 | JGI IMG/M metagenome (GOLD analysis project Ga0335075, IMG submission 206723) | Soil microbial communities from Loxahatchee National Wildlife Refuge, Florida, United States - Lox_Sample_2.4 | ecosystem: Environmental > Terrestrial > Soil > Wetlands | place: USA...
ACAAACTGCCACCAGTTGGTGTAAAACGTAACGACCAGCGCCCCAAAAAGGGCGATTATGAGGGCGCAGAATGTGACTCCAGCCCATCCGATTGCGGAACCCAGAGCGAACTCGCGCATCCAGCCGGAGCGGATGGCCAGGCCCATCTCCCTGATGGGCTGGCGCTGGCGCTGCCCGGCGTATCCCATGGCCGCAAAGCCGAGGACGAGAAGAAAAAGCAGGATGGCGCGATCGACGAGGTAAAACCAGTCGCCTGAACTGAGGCCGTTCGCGGCGGTGTCAGCGACGTTCCGTGCCAGAACGTAATAACCCGCAGCGACGATAAACCATGCAAGGGAGCGGATGCGGTTCATCGGCGTGCTCCGCGCGCCGGGAGTGCGGCGATCAGCGTTCTGCGTTCCGGTATTCGCGCTTCGCGCATTGAATCTGTTGCAAACAATTTCATTCGGTATAGAACTGGGCGATGTTCCTGAATTTTTCGTAGCGCCGGGCGATGAGATCATCCGTTGAGAGCGCTTTCAGTTCTTTCAGATGCAAGCGGAGCCTTTCCGCGAGGATCTTTGCAGCTTCTTCGGGATTTTCGTGCGCTCCGTTGCCGGGCTCGGGTACAACGTCGTCGACACAGCCAAAATGCTTGAGGTCAGGCGCCGTGGCTTTGAGCGCGGCAGCGGCCTCGGCGCGTCTCGATGCATCTCGCCACATGATGGCGGCGCAGGCCTCGGGCGAGATGACCGAATAAATGGCCTTCTCCATGATGAGCACGCGGTCGGCTACGGCAAGCGCCAGTGCGCCACCGGAACCGCCCTCGCCGGTAATGGTGGCGATAGTGGGCGTGCGCAGGCGGGACATTTCGCGCAGGTTGCGAGCGATCGCTTCGGCCTGGCCACGCTCTTCTGCACCGAGGCCGGGATAGGCTCCCATCAGATCGATGAAGGTGAAAACGGGGCGGCGGAATTTTTCCGCAAGCTTCATGGCGCGCAGGGCCTTGCGGTAGCCCTCAGGGTCGGGCATTCCGAACTTGCGCAGCACTTTTTCCTTCGTGTTGCGGCCTTTGAGATTGCCGATAACCATGACCTCCTCGCCGTCGAAGCGCGCGAGGGCGCAGTACATGGCAGGATCGTCGCCAAATGCGCGGTCGCCGTGAATCTCGCTGAGGTCGGTGAAAATGCTTTCGATCAGATTCATGGGGTCGGGCCGCTGCGGATGACGGGCCAGTTCAGTTTTTACCCACGCAAGGGGCGGCGGCGGTTGCGGGGGATTCGGTTCGTGTTCGGCCATACTCTGGTTGATTGTATTGGAAAAACAGGGATTAGGGATTAGACATCAGGGATTGGAAGAAGCTTTCAAGGGTGGAGCGAAGGCTGCTCCGGCGAAAAGAATGATGCCGGAGAGCGCAAGAGTGATCAGAGTGATGCTGAGGCCGATGCGGAGATTGGTGAGGTCGGAGATTCTGCCGATCAGCGTGGGCGAGAAGGCGTCGCCGAGAACGTGAATGACAAAAAGATTGACGGAGATGGCCGTCGCGCGGATGGGCGCGGCAACGGAATTGACGATGGCGGCGTTGTTTGGACCGGTCCCGAGGAAGAGGAAAAATTCCGCGACAAAGGCCGCCGGCAGAAAAGCAGACTCAGGCCCGAAGAAGACGAGCGCGGCGGCGGGAATAGCGAGAATCGATCCCCAGGCCGAGATGAGATAGAGAGCGCGATGGTTGCGGCGCAGCCAGATCTGGCCGAGCCATCCACCGACGATGGTGCCGAGCAGGCCGTCGACGACGGTGAGCGCTCCGGTGACGGTTCCGGCCTTCGCAACAGACATGTGCGCGAAGCGGACGAAAAAGGTCGGCAGAAATGTTGAGATGCCGCCGACGGCAAAGGTCCACATGGCAAGACCGAGCGTTGCGGTCCAGAAGGCTGGATTTCTGAAAAGGCCGAAAAATTTGGCGCGCTCAAACGTAGGCGCCAGCATATCGGCGCTGCCCCGCTCCGGCTCGCGGACAAAGAGCCAAAAGCCAAGAGCAATGAGAACTCCGGGCAGCGCGGCGATAAAAAACGGCATGCGCCAGCCGTAATGCTGGCCTAGCACGCCTCCGGTAATGTAGCCGAGGGCTCCGCCGATAGGGATGGTGGCGTAGAAGATGCTGAGGATGCGGTTGCGGTCGCTCTCAGGATAGAAGTCGGCGAGCAACGCCGGCGCGAAGATGCTGAAAGTGGCTTCTCCAATGCCGACAAGGGCATGGCGGATGAGCAGCGTCTCGTAACTGTGAACCACTGCGGTGAAGAGCGTGGCCGCGGACCAGAGCAGCGCTCCGATAACAATGAGCGGCTTGCGCGGGAAATGATCGCCAAGCCATCCGGTGGCGGGCGCGGCGAGCATGTAAGTGAAGAAAAAGGCTGTGGTCAGGAAGCCGATCTGCGCGTCGTTGACGCCGAATTCCTTCTGCACCAGCGGCTGCACGCCGGGCAGGATGTAGCGGTCGATGAAGTTGAAGAGATTGAGGCTGGTGAGCAGAAAAAGCGCTGCTCCTGCAGTGCGGCCAGGACTGATGCTGTGAGCAGCAGAGCTTTCAGATTGAACTCGCATCTGTGACCTGAGTGTAATGCAAGGACACTGGATGCTTTGTCTACTGCGTGTTACGACCAAAAACCGGGGCCGCACCCGATGGATGCGGCCCGCGTGGTTGATGCTAAATGCCCAAGGCTAGTTCACGGTTATGTTCACCGTTCCCATTTGGGTGATTTTGCCCGTGGCCGCATCGGTTGCCGTCACGGTTGCAGTGTAGGTTCCGGTTGTCGTACCTGAACTTCCGCCACCTCCGCCACCGCCGCTGCTGCTACCGCCTCCGCAGCCGATGCCGAATCCGGCGATTCCGGCAAAGAGCAATACTACGAAGAGAGCGCGCCAGCCACGGCGGCGTGCAGGAATGCCGAAGAAGAGCAAGGCAGCTACGACCGCGCCTCCACCGGCTGCGAAGAACTTATCGAGCGGGCGACGGAGCGCGCCGCTGGTTGCCGCAGTGGTGGTGACGGTCAGGGTTGACGTGGCCGCGCCGGTTCCGGTTATGTCTGCCGCAGGAGCCGAGCAGGTCGGCAGATTGGTTGCGCCCGACGGGCTGGTGGTGATGGCGCAAATGAAGTTAACGTTGCCGGTAAACCCTCCGGTCGGCGTTACGGTTAAAGTGCTGGTTCCAGTGGCGCCCGGGCCGGAGACCGTGACTGCGGGGATCGACCCGAGCGAGAAGCCGGCACTTGGCGCAGCGGTTACTGTGAAGCTTACAGCCGTGGTTTCCGTGAGGCTTCCCGACATTCCAGTCACCGTCGCGGTGTAGTCACCGCTTGTGGTGCCTGAGGTGGTGCTTATTGTGAGTGCGGATGTAACGGGCGCTGCCGAGGTGATATCGACGGAGTTGCTGTTGAAGGTGCACGTCGGCAGACTGCTTCCGCCGGCGGGGCCGGCGACGGCACAGGTTAGATTGACCGTCCCGGTGAAGCTGTTCGCGGGGGTAGCGGTGATGGTCGAAGTTATGGAGCTTCCGGCGGTAACGCCGGCCGGGCTGGCTCCGCTGTTCATGAGCGTAAAGGTCGGACTGGTGGAACTGCTGGCGCTCACGACCGCCTGTAGGCCCAGAGTGTGAACGAACAGGCTACTTGGACCGGTTCCGGTAATCAAAACGTTGTAGCTTCCGTTGGCGGTCGAGGAACCGGCATTGATGGTGGCAGTCATTGTCGTGGTGCCGCCGCTGGTGAAGGTGTTCGAGGTCGGATTGAGTGTGCATGTGATGCCCGATGCAGCCGTGCAGGTGTAATTCACCGTCCCGGTAAATCCGTTGACGGAGGCGAGTTGGATGGTGTCAGTCCCAGAACTACCCGCTGTCACTGGAACGATAGTGGTGCCAGGCACCATTGAAAAGTCCGAGAGCGGGTTGGAGATCGGAGTGGTAATCACGTCCGCCGAAGGTGCGTAGGTGGCGTCACCCAGGAACTGTACCGTGATGGCGTTCGTTCCCTGCAACAGGGACTGGCTGTTGACCGTGGTTGAGAAGGTCGAACTGTCTCCCGAACCCTGAACGAGCGAGACTATGAAGTAATACCCGCTTGAGTAAATCATGACGCCACCGTTGGCATTGGAAGGCGCTGGATGGCCGCTCTGGCCGGTAACTGTACCGCTGATGGTTACGGTGGTTGCCGGCGAGATGCTCCCGGTAACGGTGGCAGTAGTTGTGGATGCCAGACCAGAAACGCTCTGGATGGGGATAGAGGCCGCCTGGCTCGTGCTCGTGTAGTTCGTGTCTCCGCCATAACTCACGGTCACGTTATAGGTGCCTGTTGCCGTATTCGCCGGAATAGCGATCGTGGCAATTCCCACAGGAGCTAGAGTCTGAGGATCAACGCCGGGAGAAATCGTGGCGCTGGTTGGAACGCCGGAAGGAAGGCCGCTGATGGTTACGCTTCCAGTAGGCGGCGTGGCTGGCGCGGAATACCCGACCATATAGGTGTTTTCATTGGCGAGATTCGCGCTGTTTAACAGCAGGGCTGTCAGAACCATCTGCTGGCCGCCAACGAGAGCACCCGAGGTTGTTATCGTGGTTGTCAGGTTCATTTGCGGCGTGTCTTTCACCACAGAGAAGGTGATGGCTGAAGCTGTTGATGCGTTGTAGCTGCTGTCTCCAGCATAACTGGCCGTTGCTGAGTGCATGCCCACGCTCCAGGGCGCGTTGAATTCGGCGTCGCCTTCGGTATTGATCGCGGCTGTATTGATCGTGCTGCCGTTATCGGCAAAGGCGATCGTGCCAGTCGGATAGGTGAAGACCGGGCAGGCTGCAGAACTGGTCTGGCAATTTTCAAACGCGGTCAGCTGCGACGTTGGCACAACCTGGGCGCTAAGAATAAGCTGCGTGCCATACGGAATGTTGGTTGGTCCTGTGGGGGGCGTGAACACCGGGCCATAACCATTCGCTGTTGCAGAGTCGAGAATGCTGAAGTAGATGCTGCTGGCTTCGGGACTGACGGTGATCTGGGTGGGCGTGGATGCGCCGGAGCCGTTGGTTCCATCGCCGCCATAGTTGGCCCAGACGTTATATGTGCCGCCGGGCAGCGTGCTGATGCTGCCGCTGAAGGCACCGTTCGTCAGGGGCAGAGTGCTGGCGCTGCCGTTGGCGTAGAAACCGGGAAATCCCTGGGATTGCTGGCCTTGCTCGGTGCTGCTGGTTTCAATAGCCACGCTGCCCGCGGGTGTTCCGGTGCCACCACTCTCAGCGACCGTCCCAGAGAAGGTGACGGATTGGCCATGCGTGAAGGTCTGATTCGCAGTCGGCGAGGTCAGCGTGACGGTGGTTCCGGTGAAGGTGACCTTGTTCCAGTCGGTGACGAGGACGTTCGCATCGACCGAACCGAGACCGCTTGCTTGGTCATAGCCCGCGGTGGCCGCGTAGCCGGAGAGCTTACCTTCCGTCGCCAGGCCGTATGTAGGATCGGTGACGGTGATGGGGCTGGTAACGCTGTTGCAATTCGGCGTCGGCAGCGTGAGCGTGCTGCTGGTGGACGAGTAGGCGCAAGGCTCGGTGTTGGTGCCCGCAGTCACGTCATGGAAGGCCGCTGGGAACTGCGTAGCCAGCGGATAGAGAACGAAGTCGGCCTGGCCCTGGCGTCCGTATTCCTGATTGACGAGCGCCATGATTCCAGCAAAGGACGGCGCGGCGGCCGAAGTACCGCCGACTCCGCTGATCTGGCTGGGACTACTGCCCGAGGCGGGCTGGCAGTCGCCGTCGCTCGCGCAGATGGGATAGTAGGTGTAGTTCAGGCCGTCGGCGGCGAAGAGCGAAACGTCGGGAACATCGCGGACTTTATCGGCAGGCACCCCGGTACCCGTCTGCCAGGAAGGCTTCGCATAGCCCGCGCAGGAGGCACCGCTTCCGGTGGCGCAACTGCTGGCGCCGCCACCCCCGCCGGCGATGGTGGTCGACTGGGAGCCACCAATCTGCGTGTAGTAATTGACCAAATTGAGGCCGTACTGGCTGTCGTCCCAGGGCTGCTCGGGTATGGGAGCCTTGATAATCGAAACGGCTGGGCTCTGGGTGGGAGTCTGGTTCCAGTAAGTCGGCAGATCCGAGGTGCCATTTGCGTAATAGAAGTCGGTTCCGCCAACGGCGACGTTATACGGGGTAGATCCCCAGCCATTAACCGCGAGACCGTTGACGGCAAAGTACTGCGAGTTGTCGTCGTCACAGCCTGCCGAGCCGGAATCTCCGCTCGATACCATCACGGTGATGCCCTGCGCTGCCGCCTGCTCATACAGGTTGTTCAGGTATGCGTTGCCGCTGCCCAGCGATTGCTCGCACGAGCCGAAGCTGAGCGACATGATGGGCGCGATGTTGCTATAAACGGCACGTTCAGCAGCTAGAACCAGGCCGGATTCGAGCGCGGTATCCGCAGCTATGACGAGATCGACCGTGGCGTCGGGCGCGACGGCCCCGGCCCATTCCACATCAAGATAGGCTTCGATCGAGGCGTCGTTCGGGCCGTCGGGGTTGTTGATACCGTCGATGCCGGGGTCGTTGCCGTCAATAATGACCTGCGGCACGTTGGTTACGGGAGCGATATTGAAGAGCGTTCGAAACTGCTGAACAAGGGCGACGTTGATATTGGATTCGTTGATGATGGCGATGGTCTGGCCGGTGCCGTTGATGCCCGCGGTGTACAACGGGTTGAGGTCGTACTGCGTGGCGAAGTCGCCGGGGGCGAGCACAAGGTTTTCGCTGTTGGCGTAGGTCCACTGCGGCGTAGCCCTGCCTGTCGTCTTATCGTAAGTAGCTTTGCCGAGGAAATGACTGTAGTGCTTGACCTGGAAATTGTTCAAAGAGACGAATCCGCCGAAGACGGGCGCGAGGGCGGACGGAATCTGCGGATCGGTGGCGTTGGCGTAGTGTGTCTCGCCGTTGACCATGTATTTGTGAATCTGCGTGTTGAAGGCGGCGCGGAGCTGCGCTACATTGCCGGAGATTTCGAGCGTCTGCCTGCCGGGATTGAGCTTATCCACACTGAATCCCTTCGACGCCAGCCAGGATTCGAGGGTGGCAATGTCCTGGTCGGACGGGCCGAACTGCTGGCCGAACTGCTCAGGCGTGAGCCACTTGTGATAGTTCGCCGAGCCGGGCGTGTGCTGGTCGCGGATCAATTGCTCGAGGGCGGCTTCCTGGTCTGTGCTGCGCTTGAGGACGATCTGGATGCGGTCAAGCGGCATGCTGTCGGGCGCGGCTCCGCGGTCGTTGCGGGCATTGGCAAGCGGATGAACCATTCCCTTAAGAGTGATGCGGGAGCTTTCATCGATAGGCTGCGTGAGCCGGTTGGTTACCAGCGAAGGCGTGGTCTGCGCGTGGAGCTGGACGGGTGCGAGCAGACTAACGGCGGCAGATGCGGCGACGAGAGAGGCGATTGTGCGAAAGATTTTGGAAATCATGGCCATCCTGTAATTGCATGCCGCGGGAACACGCAACCGCGACGCAAAACATGATTGTGGGAAAGACGACTGGATGATTCTCTCCCTTTCAGAAACGTGCGATTGGCTTTGGTTGTATGGCAACGGCCTGAGCATGTCAAGCAATAGTGCAAGGGGCATGGAGCGGGGACTAAGGTCGACACGCGAATGGGAGCTAGCATGAAGTTGGAGCTTCCTACACTTGCGACGGTATAGACGTTGCCTGAGTATATTTTGTTGCGCGGCCAGAAGGGTAAATTTTGGGTCTGACTGTGCGGCCGCTTCAATCTCAGGTGACAGGATATTGCCCCTGCTCGATAGCAGCATGGGCAATCGCCTGGCTGAGCGCGACGGAGTTTGCCGGCTCGTGCTTGGCAAGGCGGCGAAGGATGGCAATCTGGGTACGGAGCATGTCGCCCTCGGCAACGGCCGCGATGACCTGACGGGCGGAGTTCTCGATGATGTTGAATGCGGTCTCGGCATAGAGCCGCGTCATGGACTGCGCCAGATCGGCTTTTGGGCTGTGGCTTGTAGTCAGCTTGCGGGTGCGCGCAAGGGCTGAGTCGAGCGCGTAGATCTCAAGCACCATGTCCGCGAGCGCGGCCATGATCTCCTGCCGATCGGCGAGCGTATTCATGTACTTCTGGCTGGCTGCGCCGGCGGCGAAGAGAAACAGCTTCCTGGCGTTGGTCAGCATTCCGGCTTCGCGAGCGAACGGATCGTCAGAATTGTCGCCGGAAGAAAATGATGGCGGCGCAAGAAGCTCGTCGGTGAGGGATTTGATCGCGGGCAGCAGCGGAAGCTGGCCGGTCATGGCGCGCTTCATTACAAATCCGGCGATGATAAGGCGGTTGATTTCGTTTGTACCCTCAAAGATGCGGTTGATGCGTGAGTCGCGATAGGCGCGCTCTGCCGGATACTCCTCAACATAGCCGTAGCCTGCGTAAATCTGCACGGTGTGGTCGACGACGGCGTCGAGCATCTCGCTGCCCCATACCTTCAGAATGGAGCACTCGATGGCGTATTCTTCGATGCGCTTCTGAATCTCCTTCGGGTCTTCGGCGCCCCCGCCTTTGATTTCAAAGAGGGCTGCATCGATTGCTCCGATCGTGCGGTAGGCCATCGACTCTGCAACGTAAATGCGCGTGGCGGCGTCGGCTATTTTCTGCTGAATGAGTCCAAACTCAGAGATGGATTTGCCGAAGGCCTTGCGGTCGCGCGCGTATTGAATAGCATTGGCAAGCGAGCTACGCGCGCCGCCGGTGCAGGCCGCTCCCAGCTTGAATCTGCCAATGTTGAGGATGTTGAAGGCAATGTGATGACCTTTGCCCGCTTCGCCGAGAAGATTTTCGGCGGGGACGCGGCAGTCGTTGAGAATAAGCGGACAGGTGGACGAACCGCGGATGCCGAGCTTGTGTTCCTCGGCACCAATGGTGAGGCCGGGCGTCGTACGCTCGATGAGGAACGCGGACATCTTTGTTTTGGCGAGGTCGGACTCAGTGGGATCAACAATCTTTGCGAAGACGGTGAACAGGTCGGCGAATCCGGCATTGGTGATCCACATTTTTTCGCCGTTGAGAACATAGCTGTCACCGTCCTTTACCGCGCGTGTACGGATGTTCATCGCGTCGGAGCCGCTGCTGGCTTCGGAAAGCGCGTAGGCTGCAAGCCATTCGCCTGTCGCAAGCTTCGGGAGATACTTCTGCTTCTGCGCTTCGGTGCCGTACCAGACTATGGGCAGCGTTCCGATGCCGGTGTGCGCGCTGAAGGCCACGCAGAAGCTGGCGAGTACGGACATGCGGTCGGCGACGATGGCGGAGGTGACCTTGTCCATTGCCAGGCCGCCGTAGGCTTCGGGAATATCGACCGCCATCAGCCCGAGGTCGCCTGCCTTTTTGAGCAGCGCGCGGGTCACGTCGAAGTGCTTGGCCTCGATCTCGGCAGCAGCAGGCAGGACCTCATTGGCGGCGAATTCGGCAGCGGTTGCTGCAATCTGCTGCTGCTCATCCGTAAAGTCTTCGGGGGTAAAGACAGCGGCGGGATCGGTGTCGTTGAGGAGAAAGCTTGCGCCGGTTGCGGCTGCGGGGGCAAGGGTGGTGGCCATGGGACTCAATCCTTAAGATGCGATGATCGCGTGGATGATAGTACGCGTTCAGTTCAGGTTCTCGAAAATTCCAGCCGCGCCCATGCCTCCGCCGACGCACATAGTGACTAACCCATAGCGGAGTTTGCGGCGTTTGAGCTCATGCAGGATGGTTGCGGTGAGTTTGGCTCCGGTGCAGCCGAGCGGATGGCCAAGTGCGATGGCTCCGCCATTGACGTTGACTTTGGCGGGATCGAGACCGGCCTGCTGGATAACGGCCAGCGCCTGCGCGGCGAAGGCCTCGTTGAGTTCGATGAGGTCGATCTGGTCGAGGGTCAGCCCGGCGAGTTTGAGCGCTTTGGGAATCGCATCGACCGGACCGATGCCCATGATCTCCGGCGCGACTCCGGCAGTGGCGAAGCTGACAAAGCGTGCCATGGGCTGAATGTTCAGCTCTTTCGCGCGCTGTTCTGAGATAAGTAGCGCGGCGGCGGCTCCGTCGGAGGTCTGCGATGAGTTTCCAGCTGTCACGGTTCCATTTGCGTGAAAAGCAGGCTTGAGTTTCGCGAGGGCTTCGGCAGAGGTATCGGCGCGCGGGCCTTCGTCGATCCTGAATTCGGCGGTTCTGGTTTCCGGTTTGGCCGGATTTTTCCCCGGAGCGCTGTTGCTGATGGTCACCGGTGCTATTTCTTCCTCAAATTTTCCAGCCTGGATCGCCGCGAGCGCCTTTTGATGGCTGGCGAGAGCGAATGCGTCAGCCTGTTCGCGGGTGATGCCGTACTTCAGTGCGATATTCTCAGCGGTTAGCCCCATGGACAGGTACACATCAGGATAGTGGTCGATAAGCCAGGGGTTCGCGCTGAACTTGTTGCCTTCCATGGGAACCATGCTCATCGATTCCGTTCCTCCGGCCAGCGCGGTGTGCGCGCGGCCTGAACGTATCGAGTCCGCTGCAAGAACGATGGCCTGCAGGCCCGAGGAGCAGAAACGATTGATGGTCATGGCCGAAGTTTCCGCGTGAAGCCCCGCACGCATGCTGGCGATGCGGGCCACGTTCAATCCCTGCTCGCCTTCGGGCATGGCGCAGCCCAGGATGACATCTTCGATTTCTTTGGGATCGAGCTGAGGAACGCGGTCGAGCGGGGCGCGAAGAGCGATTGCGGCCAATTCATCGGGGCGCGTTGTGGCGAGCGATCCCCGCGGTGCTTTGCCCACAGCGGTGCGGACGGCGGAAGCGATATATACATCGGGCATGACCTTAGAAGATACCTCGCATCACTGGCTGGCGTCGATGTTCGTCCAGTGACCGTTTTTGAAATAGTGAATTGTCGCGGATTGCTCAACGAACGCATCTTCAATACCATCATGGTCGGCCTGGTCCACGCGCGGCATTGCATCCGCATGCATGGTGCTGATGCCCCAAGCCGATCCGTAGTCAAGCGACCATTCCGCTCCGAGCCATTCACTGTCCGGCTGATGCCGCAGCGGGATGGGGTTGGCAGGATCTGATTGGAAAAACACGTACAGCGTGGTCACGCCCTTGACAGAGCAGAGCGCAGCCCAGTCGCTGCTTCCACTCTTTTCAAACGAGCCGTGAATCACGTTTTCCGGCTCGTGCGCTTCATAGGTCTGCGGAATCATACAGCCGATGTGGTCGAGTTGCAGCACGATCTCCTGCGGCAGTTGCGGAAACGATGACACAGGCAGCAGACGGATCTTATAGGGAACGGATGGATGTCCGTGGATGGTCGTGAATCCCGTTTCCAACTGCTCCGTTGACGGCGGTGCGTTGAAATTTGGGGTGGTCTGCGCACCGGCGCCTGCGGCGGCGAACACGCAGCAAGCGGCAGAAACGAGGCAGCGGAGCATTGCAGAGTGACCCTGGGCTTTGAGTTTAGTTCCTCAGCGGTTTGCCTGTCTTCAGGGTGAAGGCGATGCGCTCCTGCGTTTTGCGCTCGCCACAGAGTGAGAGGAATGCTTCGCGCTCTAGGTCGAGCAGTTGCTGCTCGGTAATCAGAGAGCCGGGAGTGACTGCCCCGCCGCATACAATCCGTGCAAGGTGCGTGGCGACCTTCGCATCGTGATCGCTGATGTACTCGGCCCGGCGCATGAGGTGAATGCCGAGCTTGAGGTTGGCTAGCGCGGCTTCTCCGGCGGCGGGAATGATGCGCGGCTGCGGCGCGGCATATCCCTCCACCGCAAGCGCAATGCAGGCCGCGCGTGCGTCGTCGATCAGGAGATCACGGTTCATTGTGATCTCGTCCGCAGGTGAGAGAAATTCCAGCGCGCGGGCCTCGGCGCCCGAGGTTGATACCTTCGCCAGCGCCATGGTCTCGAACCGCTGACGCAGTGCGTGCTGGAAATCGGCGGACTGCGCGAACTTCACCGGGTTTGCGGCAGGATCGATGCCGGATGCCTCACGTGCGGAATCAACGGCGCGAAGCGCCATTTCCTTTGTGCCCCCTCCGGCGGGCACCAGACCGACGCCTGACTCAACCAAGCCCATGTACAGCTCGGCATGAGGCTGGCGGCGCGCGGCATGGAGCGAAATTTCCGCTCCTCCGCCGAGACAAAGATTGAACGGCGCAACGACCACCGGACGCGGGCAGAATTTGATGGCCGAAGTCATGCGCTGGAAGGCGTGCACAGCATGATCGACTTCGTCCCACTCACCCTCCTGCATGGCGAGCAAAAGCTGCATCAGGTTCGCGCCTACAGAAAAATCGCTTGCGTAGGAACTGATGACAAAGCCACGGAAGTCGCAGACGTATTCGCTCCCCGCCGCGAGGGTTTGTGTTACGAGCAGGACAATGTCGTCGCCGATAGCATTCTTGAGTGAGTGCAATTCGAGCATGGCGATGTCTTCGCCGATATCAAGGAGCGAGCAGCCGGGATTGCTGCGGACGACTTTGTGATCGCGGCGATGTACAGTTGCTTGAGGCGCTGCGCCTTTCTGCACTGCAGCGGACATGGCGAATGGGCCGAGTTCCCAGTTGAAGCCGGCCTGCATGGCGCGGTCGACGTCTGCGGGCGAGTCGGCAATTTCCGGCTGAATCTGTGCGGCGTATTTCCAGATTCCGGTCAGCAATGGAATGAGGAATGCCGCAGCTTTGTCTTTTTTGGGATCGGCACCGAGGATGAGCCACAGACGCTCGCCGAGCGAGGCCGCGTTCTTCGTCATTTCGATCAGCGGAAATTTGGGGCGCTGCGCAGGACGGTATTCCAGTGTGTGCCAGTCGAGTGCTAGACGGTTTTTCGGGTCAGTTGGGTCTTTTTTGTAGAAGCCCTGACCGGTTTTGTCGCCGAACCAGCGGTTTTCGAGCATCTTCTCTACAAAGCCGGGCAGCTTGCCTCCGCCGGCGTCGTCGCTGCGCGACTCCGTGAAGTTTCTGGCAACATGCGCAATAACGTCGATGCCGACCAGATCGGCGAGGCGGAAAGTCCCGGTGCGCGGCCAGCCGATCACTGAGCCTGTCAGCGCGTCCACTTCTTCAACAGTCAAATTCTGTTCCTGCGTGAGGCGCAGCGCGGTCAGCATGGAGAAGACGCCGATGCGGTTGGCGATGAAATTGGGCGTGTCGCGCGCATAGACCACGGTCTTTCCGAGGCGACGATAGGCAAACTCCGCGATAGCGGCAACGAGCGCGGGGTCAGATTCGGGTGTGGGGATTATCTCGAGCAGGCGCATATAGCGGGGCGGATTGAAGAAGTGGGTTCCGAACCAGCAACGGCGAAACTCGGCTGAGGCCTTCGCGGCGATAGCTGCAACCGGGAGCCCGCTGGTGTTGGTCGTAACGATAGACGCCGGGCCGAGATGAGGCTGAATTCGTTCCAGCAGCGCCTGCTTGATGGCGAGATCTTCGGAGACTGCTTCGATAATCCAGTCGCAGTCTTTTAGCTGGGGCAGGTCTTGATCGAAGTCCCCCGGAGTGATCAGCGCCGCGGAGGCGGGATCGTAAAACGAAGCTGGCATTGCCTTTAGCAGCGCAGCTATGGCCTTGGAGGCAAGGCTGCCTTCCGGCTGCGGCAGATCGAGCAAAAGAACAGGGACGCCTGCGTTGGCCAGGTGCGCGGCGATGCGGGAACCCATTGCTCCGGCTCCGAGAACGGCGGCACGGCGCAGAAGTGGCTGCCGGGTATTGGTCATCGACTCTCCTTAAAGCTAAGTAACGAGGCAGGATACTCAGCCGCGGAGACGAGGGTCAAGGCAGAGGGGTCTTCTCTAAGCATTTTCCGGATGAAATCACTCACGCGACTCAATTATCCGGATAAGCGGTCCGGCATGGCCAATTCAATACCGCGGTCCACGCTTGTATTGTTGCTGTCAAATTTGACAGTTTACGGGCCATAGGAGGCGGCGGGAGCATAATCACGAGGGCACAGACATGAATCCCCCTTATGAGTTCTCGACGCGCCGGAGCGTATCCAACAAAATCGTTTGGCGACTGTTGACTCTGACGATCGCCGCCGCGGCTGTCCTGGGCATCTCCGCATCGTCGCACATCGTCTATGGGCAGAGCACAGAACAGGCCGACTCCACCGATACCTCGCCGATTGATCCCGCCGTCATCGAGGCGCTCAACAAAATGGGTACGTATCTTCGTGCGCTGCCGGCCTATCAGGTAACGGCAAACATAACGAAAGATGACGTTACGGAAGACGGGCAAACCATCCAATCCGGCACAAAAGTCGATCTCATGGCCGTGCGGCCCAACCGGTTGAGAGCCGAGATTACAGCCGATGACCGGCATCAGTTTCTTTACTTCGACGGCAAGAATTTCACCATGTATGGGGCTCACCTCAACTATTACGCAACAGTTCCTGCACCGCCAACGCTCGCTGATTTAGCGAAAGCTGTCTATGACAAGTACGGCATCGAGCTTCCGCTGGTCGACCTCTTTCTGTGGGGCACGAACGATGCAAACGTTAAGAGAATCAAGAGCGCGATCGATATTGGCCCTACCTCGATCGACAACATTACCTGCGAGCATTACGCCTTCCATCAGCAGGACATCGATTGGCAGCTATGGATACAACTAGGAGATTTCCCACTCCCGCGCAAACTTGTCATCCGCACACTAACCGATGATGCCAGGCCGCAGTTCAGCGAAACGTTGTCATGGAATCTCGCTCCCTCATATAGCGATGACGCTTTCACCTTCACGCCTCCTCCCGGCGCAGAACGTATCTCGATCGCAGTGGTCCAGAATTCATCCACGGACACGTCGAGCGGCACGGCCAAGTAAAGGAGCCCTTATGAAACGAATCGGCGCAGTTTCCATTCTTACTCTCTTCGTGGTCGCGATCCTGTTTTCAGGGCCGGCTCTCTCAGCCCAGCGCCGCGGCGGTGGAGGCGGCGGCTCTCATGGCGGAGGCGGCGGCGCTTATCGCGGCAGCGCGCAGACCAGCGTCAACCATGGCGGTAACTATAACCGAGGCAATAACGTCAACGGGAACAATAACTACAACAGAAATAACAACGCCAACGTGAACCGCAATGTGAACGTAAACAACAACGTCAACGTGAACCGCAACGTAAACGTGAATAACAGCTATCACGGCAACTACTACGGCGGAGGCTATTATGGCGGCGGTGGCTGCTGGAACTGCGGCTGCTGCTATCATCCGGTTGCAACGGCGGCGGCGGTTACAGCAACCGCGATGGTGACCGCAGCGGTAATTGGTTCGATTGTTAATACCTTGCCGCCCTCATGTTCGTCCGTGGTTGTGAACGGAATTGCCTATCAGCAGTGCGGGAGTAGCTGGTACCAGCCACAATTCTCAGGCACGTCGACAACATATGTCGTCGTCAATCCGCCGAGATAGCTGGGCTTCAACGAAAGAACAGCAAAAGCCGACGAGCTGACCTGATCAAGTAAGATTGTCCCGTTGTTTTCGGGGAGGTCTACTTGATCCGTTCCTTGCCCTGCTTTGTCCTGGCCATTCTTGCCGGAACCGCCGCCGCACAGAGCGGCCAACAGCCAGCGCATCCCAAAACCCACTGGCCCGTTCAGGATGGCACTTATATCATCCAGAACTTTCGCTTCGGCACAGGCGAATCGCTGCCTGAGCTGAGGCTCCATTACCTCACCCTGGGTACACTACACCGCGATGCGGCAGGCCATACGGATAACGTAGTCCTGCTGCTCCACGGAACCGGCGGAAGCGCCTATTCCCTGCTCAATCCGGTATTCTCCGATGTTCTATTCGGCCCCGGCCAGCCGCTGGACATCACGAAGTACTACATCATCCTTCCGGACGATATCGGCCACGGTGAATCGAGCAAGCCATCCGATGGTCTGCGGATGAAGTTCCCGCACTATGACTACGACGATATGGTCAGATCGCAGCACACCATGCTGGTCGATGGACTTCACGTCGACCATCTGCGGCTTATTCTCGGCACTTCGATGGGCTGCATGCAATCGTTTGTCTGGGGCGAGACCTATCCGGACTTCTCTGACGCGCTTGCGCCGTTCGCCTGCCTGCCTGTCGAGCTTGCCGGACGCAATCGCATGTGGCGGTACATGGCAATGCAGATGATTCGCGACGATCCGGCGTGGAAAGACGGAAACTACACCACGGAGCCGGTCGAAGGTCTGCGCGGCGCAAACGATCTCATCATCATTGCAGGCTCCTCTGCGCTGCAGATGCAGAAGAACTTCCCTACCCGCGCTCTGGCTGAAGCCTATGTCGACCGCACGCTCGACAGGCTGATTGCTCACACGGACGCTAACGATTTTCTGTATTACGTGGACGCCTCACGCAATTACAATCCTGAGCCGAAGCTGAGCACTATTACGGCGCCCGTGCTCTGGATCAACTCCGCCGATGACTTCATCAATCCGCCTGAGCTTGGCATCGCGCAAAAGCTGGTTACCAGGATACCGCACGCGAAGTTCATCCTGATTCCGATTTCGGATGCCACTCGCGGACACGGTACACACACGTATGCTGCAGTGTGGAAGAACTATCTCATCCAGTTCCTTGCAGAGACGGAGAAGAAACCGGAACAGTAAACCTATGTCTCTGGTTTTCCCGCCGTACCCTTCAGTTATCATCGTGTCGCGGAAGAATCCTTAATCTGAGTGGCGCGCTGCGCCCGAGTAGGGAGGTAGCTGTGGCAATCACACATTTTCAGCCAACAATAGCAGCACTGGATCAACCCTGGTTCATGGGGCCGTCGATGGGGCCAAAATACGGCCGAATTCTCACGGAAAAATTTAATGCGCGGCCCGATCAGCAGGCGATCGACGACGCGCTGGCGCTCGGCAACTATCTGGTTCATTCGGAAGCCGGAAGCGAACAAGCAGACACGGCATAT
>Ga0335075_10007413_pt1 | contig 16877 bp, 9 predicted proteins | sample Lox_Sample_24_FD_206723 | JGI IMG/M metagenome (GOLD analysis project Ga0335075, IMG submission 206723) | Soil microbial communities from Loxahatchee National Wildlife Refuge, Florida, United States - Lox_Sample_2.4 | ecosystem: Environmental > Terrestrial > Soil > Wetlands | place: USA: Florida...
CAGGTGCGGCCGGTCTGCGTCCAGGCGCCCCTGGTTGATGTAGCGGACCAGCAGGTTGGAGCTGCCGGGGTAGCCGCGCTCGCGGATCTCCCGCAGCAGCTGGGCGACCGGGACGCCAGGCTCTTCGGCCCGCCGCTTGCGGAGGTAGTCGCGGTAGGGGGTCGACGAGGGTGGGGCGGTACTTCGGGACACGCTGCATCCGCTCGGGCTCGCTGGCGCGGTCGTAGCGCTTGACGGTGTTGAGCGACAGGTTCAGGCGGCGGGCGCACTCGAGCAGGCCCACGTTCTGGGAGCGGAGTTGGTGGACCTGCTGCCAGCGCTCGGCGGTGGTCTCAGCGCGCTTGCCTTCCTTGCATGGGCGTGCCCTTGGCCCAGCAGGCGCGGTGTGCCGCCACCTCTTTCCGGACGGCCTCGCCCAGCAGGTGCCACAGGTGCCAGCGGTCGCCGGCCTGCACCGCGCCGGGCAGCGCCCGGCTGACCGCCTCGCCGTAGGCGCCCGACCCGTCGCGGCACACGGGTGATCCAGCAGCCGCCTCTCCGCGATTTCGGCGGTGCGGCCGGGGATGACGTCGACGCGGCGGCCGGTCTGGGCGTCGATGAGCACGGTCGCGTAGACGCGGCCGCGGCGCAGCGCGAAGTCGTCGATCCCGAGCACCCGCGGCACCGTAAGGGCGGGCAGCGGGATGCTGAGCAGGACCCGCAGCATGGTGTGCCGGGAGACCGCGATGCCCAGGGCCGGCAGCATGCGCGCCGAGGCCCTGCCCGCTAATTCCCGGGCGACGGCGCTGACCTGCGCGGTCAGCCGCGAGATGCGCCGTTGGTAGCGCTCCAGGACGCCGGAGACCTGCTCGCGGAAGGTCTGCACCTTGCAGTCCAGGGCCGGGCAGCGCATCCGGCGGGCCCGCACCTTCACTACGACCCGGCGGCCGTCGACGGGAACGTCAGCCGCCGTCCGCTCGTGATACCCGTGGACGCGGCCGGTCTGCGTCCCGCAGCCCGGGCAGGCCACCGTCCCGCCCCGGGTCCTGGCCCGCACGACGATCGCCTCGCCGGCGTCCTCGACATCGTGGATGACCAGCGCAGACAACTCTGAAAACACAATCCCCACAAGCTTCGCCGTGTCAATCATGACCGATCGTGACACATCAGCACACCTGGCTACCACCGGAAGTGCAACAGAGCCGTGTCCTAGGAGACACGCTGCGGAGTTGGAGTATCTCGCCAGTCTGCGGTCGCGACGTGTAGTGGTAGCGTGGCGCTGATCTCCTGCGCGGTCTCCATGACCAAGGGCGCTATCCTGTTCACCAGTTCGGCCATGCTGACCCGACGGGCGGAGACCGACAGGTTGATCGCCGCGATAGCATTGCCCGATGCGTCGAGCAGCAGTCCACCAAGTGCCCCGCGCTCTTGGCCAATTGCCGGTAACTATGGTGAGAATTCCTGGGGGCTACGGTTGTATTGCTCGCGCGGATGTTGGCCTTGTCCTCCGATAGAGGTTGGCCAGTTAACTCATCGGCGCTGTCGGCCCGGAGATCACAGGGTGCACGGGGGACGGTGCGAGTAGTCTCAAGTCGCGGGCCCGTGCGACAGCCTCCGTCCGGCAGTGCACGGCGAGCTTGGCGAACAGGTGACGCGTATGCGTGCGGACTGTGGTCACTGACACGGACAGTTCCCGGGCGATTTCCGGTACCGACAAGTGCGTAGCTAGATACCGCAGCACTCGCACCTCGCTCTGGCTCAGCAGGACTGCCGACCGCAGAGGCGCCTCCTCCAGGACTCCCGGGCGCAGGAGCGAATTCGATACTCTCGCGCCCGTCCCGCACCCGTGCTCGTCTGGAAGCGAGGTGAGGATCTCAGCGATAAGCGAGGCATGGGTGGCATGTTGAGGGGCATGCCGCTGGATGAGGGCTCCCGCGGGGTGCAGGAGGAAAGCCATAAGCGGGCGGTCGGCCTCGGCTAGATCAAGCGCGCGTTCGAGGGCGCGCCCGGCGGCGGCCTGGTCACCAAGCGCGTCCTGGGCGATCGCCTCCAGCAGGAACGCATGCGTCAGCCAGGTCGACCGGAGTGCTGAATTAGAGTCGTCTCGCAAGGGCGCCAGTACGGACGCTGCCGCACTTGGGTTGCCTTGAGCGAGCCGCAACGCCGCCGTGGCGGTGCGGATCTCCTCGCGGTCGCGTTCCTGTTCATCGACGCTGGCGAGTACTTGCTCGGCGCGCTCTGTCTCGCCCATCCGCACTAGTGCGTACAACTCCAGCCCACGTGCCCGTGTGAGGACGTTGTTCGGCGCGGCAAGGAGGCTAACCAATCGCTCTGTGGCCCGAAAAGCGGCCAGTACATCCCTGTCGCGGCCGCGCATCAGTTCGAGCAACCCGCGGCCGTAGTGAATCCCCAGTGCCTCCGCAGGATAGACTTCCGGCCTGAACGTGCGCTCGGCGCGCCGGATCCAGATCTCTGCCTCGTCGAAGCGCCCCTGCCAGGACCGTCCGGCCGAGAGCACAACGTAGGCGATGCCAGCGGCCGGCTCGTCGGTCCAACCATGCTGTTCGGCCAGTTCGACCATGCGCCTGCCGCACTCCGCCGCTGGTGTATAGGGGAACCGGACGGACGCGACTGACGCGCGGTGCATAAGACAGGTGAACTCGAGGAACGGCCGCCTGATCCGGTGCGCCAGCTGAACCCCCTGTTCTAGGTGCCGCTCCGCCTCTTCGATTCGGCCCGTTATGAACTCAGCATGGCCAATGCTGATCAGCGTCAGCACGCGCAGTTCGTCGGCGAGGCCCAGCCGCGCAGCATCTGGCGCCTCAGCCACGGCTTGCAGCTGTTGCGCCTCTTCGAACATCGCTGCCGGGTTGCCGTGCTGGCGGGCTAGTCCCAGCCGGTTGATGCCGAGCAGGACCTGGAACCGGGGCTGCCGGACGGCCGGCACTGACGCCGATCCTTGCTCCGCCAGCCCGATGTACTGCTGTGCCGCCTCAAGCGACCCCTGTGCCAGTTCGCCGGCCGCGGCGAGAGCCGCGAGCTCGGCGTCCGCCGCGCGGACTTCGGCGGGGAACCTTGCCAGAAGCTGACGGGCGGTAGGCGCCCTCCCGTCCAACTCCAGGCTGAGCCAATGGTCAGCGAGCACGCGGACGGCCATCTTCCAGTTCCGCGCCGCCTGGGCGTGCCAGACAGCGTCCACCGGGTAGCCGTGCGCCTCATACCAGCTGGCGGCCACCTGATGCAGCGTGGCGACCTCGCCTGGCGCGGTGCGCCGCAACTCAAGCTGCAGCAGTTCAGCGAACAGTCGATGGTAACGAAACCACGACCGCGCTGGGTCCAGCGAAGCTACGAAGGCATTCGCCTCCTCCAGTTCCTGCAGGACCCGTTCTCCGCCGCTGCGCCTTGTCAGTGCGTTGGCCAGCGGGCCGCACACTCGCTCCAGCACCGAGGTCCGCAGGAGCAGCAGCCGCACGTCCTCGCTCTGTCGGTCCAGTACCTCAGCCAGCAGGTATTCGGCCACCGTCCGGTCACTGCCAGAAAACTCGGCTACAAACCGTCCAGGATCCGGATGCCCGGCCAGCGACAACGCCGCAAGCCGCAGGCCTCCCACCCACCCCTCGGTCCGCCCGTACAGCAAATCCAGCGCTCGCCCGGGCAGCTGAAGGCCCGCTGAGCTGAACAGTTCCCGCGCTTCGGCTAGGGTGAACCGCAGATCCGGGGGACGGATCTCGGTCACGTCACCTTCCAGGCGCAACCGATGCAGTCCCAGCCGTAGATCATGCCGGGTAGCCAGCAGGAAGCGAAGCTCCAGCGGCGCGCGCATAAACAGCAACTCAAGCTGGCGCCACGCTTCGGCAGAGTTCAGCTCGTGGAGGTCGTCGATCACCAGCCAGATCCGCTCGCCCAATGGCGCAAGGTCCCTCAGCAGCCGCTCCACGATCGCCCATCCGTCCAGGTCTGGTGCCGGCGTCAACTCCCGCACCAGCGCCGCCCCCGGGACCGTCTGGCGCAAAGAGCCGAGCACCGACAACCAGAACCGTTGCGGATCACGCTCGGATCGGCCTACCGTCACCCACGCACCACGCCCCGCTGGGCACGCTTCACTAACCCACGAGCGCAGCAGCACTGTCTTACCACTCCCTGGCGGCGCCGACACTGTCGTCACTCGCGCGGACGCACTGAGCCGCTCGAACAGCTCAGGACGGTTGACGACTCCCGCCGCGCCAGGGCGGGCGACCCGGCCGTCAGCTGTATGCGCTCTCCCGGGTCCCATGACCAGCATTCTTGCATCCAGCCAGGTCGCGGTATACGTCGCTTCGGCGGCTTCACGCGGTGCTGGTCCGGTAAACCGCGGTCGCGATCCTCAGAACAGGGTGATTGTCGACTCACCCAGTCGGACGTCAGCATTGGGCGAAACCACGAGCACGGAGGGACGGATGGTTCTCTGCGACGGACCTCTTCTGCGGCCGGCGACCGGTCAGCGACTGGAGGAGTTCGTGCTGCTTGACCGCCACGCCCAGCGGGCGGCGATCGACAGTGTCCTAGACGCGGTACGCAACGGCCTCAGCGGCACGCTGGCGCTGCGAGGAGCACCCGGTGTCGGGAAGACGACGCTACTGCGATACGCTGCCGAGGCCGCGCCGGACCTTCGCGTTTCCAGCATCGTCGGTGTCGAGTCGGAGATCAGCATGGCATTCGGTGGCCTGCACCAGATGCTGGTTCCCTTCCTGCCGCTAGCGGAACAGTTGCCGCCTCTGCAGAAGGTCGCGCTACGGGTCGCTTTCAGGCAGGAAGACGGGCCGCCGCCTGAGCGGTTGCTGGTGGGCTTGGCGACGCTAACGCTGCTTTCCCTGGCGGCAGGAGAACAGCCACTTCTGTTCGTAGTGGATGACGCGCACTGGCTCGATATCGAATCGGTTCAGGTGCTTGGCTTCGTCGCCCGGCGGCTTTACGCCGACCGCGTCGGCCTTATCGCCACGGTTAACGAGCTTGCTGAACAGCAAGTGCTCGAGCAGCTTCCGACGATCACCGTGGACGGCCTGCCCGACACCGAGGCCCGCGAGCTGCTCACCTCGGTAGTCGGCGCAGTACTCGACGCGCGCACCGTCGACCGCATCCTGACCGACACTCGCAATAACCCGCTTGCGCTCGTGGAACTTGCCACCGAATTCGGGCCGGACGAGCTCTCTGGCCACGCGAGTGAGCCGGAGCCGCTTCCGCTGGGCCGGCGGCTCCGCGAGCACTTCCTGCGCCAGGTACGCAGCCTGCCGCCAGAAGCTCAGGCTTTCGCGTTGCTGGCCGCAGCCGATCCTGAAGGTGACCGCGGGCAGCTGTGGCGGGCGGCTGCGCAGACCGGCATCGACCCGGACACGGCCGCAGCCGAGACAGCCTGCAACGGAGTCCTTGAGTTTCCAGGAGGGTCGGTCCGGTTCCGCTACCCGCTGCTGCGGTCCGCGGTTTACCACGGAGCAAGTGCCCCCGAGCGCAGGCGCGCGCACCGTGCCTTGAGTGAAACAGGCAACTCGGAGTTGCGCGCGTGGCACCTGGCGGCGGCGACGATCATCCCTGACGAGGGGCTCGCGGCAGAACTCCAGCACACCGCACAGCATGGGGGCACCAGCGGCGGCTACGCGGCCAGGGCCGCGCTGCTCCGGCGCTCGGCCGACCTGACACCAGACGATGCCCGCCGCGCGGAACGGGAACTCGCCCTAGCTGAGGCCAGGCTAATGGCGGGAGACCCGGGCGGAGCGCAGACTGTGCTCGGCAGCGCTCTTCCCCGGCTGAGCAATAAGACCGCATTCGGCCAGGCTAAGCGGCTTGAGGGGTCGATCCGCTTCGCGCAGGGGGACGCCACCGAGGCCGCCCGCATCCTGGCTGGCGCCGCCCAGGCACTCGCCCACGACGACAGGATGGCCCGCGACACCATGCTCCTCGCTCTGCAGGCGGCCATCTGGGCAGGACCTGTGCAGGCCCGGGAAATCGCGCACGCGACGCGTGCTCTGCGAAGGATTCCCGAACGCTCCCCGTCCGTGTGCGACCTGTTGCTCGAGGGATATAGCCGAAGATTTACCGTCGGGTACCAGGCCGCTGTGCAACCGCTTCGCGCCGCCGTGACAGCGCTGCTCGCCGACGACCTCGATCCCGCAGTGGGCCTTCGGTGTTTCGCGCTCGGCACCGCGGCTGCCGGCAGCCTATGGGATGACCAGGCCGCCTTCGAGCTGTCAGGCCGCTGGGTGAATGTGGCGCGCGCCGCCGGGGCACTTGCGACCCTCCCCGTCGCGCTCGCTTTCCGCGCGGCTTGCGACTCCATGGCTGGCCGCTTCCGGGCAGCCGACACCCAGTGGGCCATGATGCTCGAGGTACCAATCGCGAAGTGCGGTCCCGGGATGCTCGGTGCCGGAAACTGCGGCAACGGTGTCCTACTCGCCTACCGCGGTCACCTCGCCGAGGCCCGTGCCAGCGGCCTTGCCCAGGTCTACGAATCGGTCGGCCGAGGACAAGTTGGTCCGGCGGGTATCGGGGGGTACATCGTTGCCATGGCGGACTTGTTCGGCGGAAATTACGCTGCTGCGATGTCCGGCGCGTTGACCGTGATCGAAGACGACCCCGCCTTCACGGCTGAGGTTGCCTTGCCAGAGCTGATTGAGGCTGCTGTCCGGGCCGGCCACCGCGAGGCAGCGGCCACCGCGTACGAGAACTTGTCGCAGCGGGCACTCGCCGCTGGCACGCCCTGGGCTCTCGGGCTGCGTGCCCGTTGTGCCGCGCTTCTGGACGGGCACGCGCACGCGGAGGACTTCTACCATGAGTCCATCAGCCAGCTGAAGCAGTGCCGGATGGCCGTCGACCTCGCGCGCGCTCATCTGCTCTACGGCCACTGGCTCCGCCGGGAGAAGCGACGGCGCGACGCCCGCGAGCAGCTGCGCACCGCGCATGACATGTTCGCCTCGATGGGTGCGCACAGGTTTGCCGACCAGGCAGCCGCAGAGTTGCGCGCGGCTGGCGAGTCCGCCGGATGGCGCTCCGAGGACACCATCGTCAACCTCACTCCGCAACAGGCGCGGATAGCGGAGCTCGCGGCGGCCGGAGAGTCGAACAGCGAGATCGCCGCGCACCTGTTTATCAGCCCAAACACCGTCGACTATCATCTCCGGAAGGTATATAAGAAGCTTAACGTTGCCTCGCGCAAGCAGCTCGCTGCCCGCCTTCACGGCCTCGCGATGACGTGAGACGGCCTGCTTGCTCCGGGGACGCCGTTGCCGGTGATTCTCGGAGTGCTCGGGGTTGCGGGTCGGCACCCTCGGTGTCGGAGCCGATCGCGTGGAATGATCCCCGGTGTGGAGCCTGGCATGAAATCAGCGGATTCTGGTGACATGGCCGGGCAGCGCGCTGCCGCTTGTGCAGGCGGGGTGGTGGCCCGCCGAGGGCTGTTCGGGCGGCTGGGCGGTCCGGCCCGGGTGACGGTGGTGTCTGCGCCACCGGGCAGCGGCAAGACAGTCCTGTTGCGATCGTGGATCGGCCAGGCGGGCCTGGCCGATCGCGCCGGGTGGGTGTCGGTCGGTCGGAACGAGCGGGACCCGCAGCGGTTCTGGGTTTCGGTGCTCATCGCACTGCGCACCACGACTACAGGTTCGTCGCTGGTGCAGAGAGCCACGGCAGCCCCGGACCTGGACGGGTGGACGATCGTGGAGCGGCTGCTAAAGGACCTGACGCCACTCAGGGAGCTGTTGTGGCTGGTAATCGATGACGTGCACGAGCTGGTGCCGGAGGCGCTGCGGCAGCTGGAGTTGCTGGTGATGCGGGCGCCGCCGGAGCTGCGTTTCGTGCTGGCGTCCCGGCATGACGTGCGACTAGGGCTGCACCGGCTGCGGCTAGAGGGGGAGATGGCGGAAGTCCGGGGAGTTGATCTGCGGTTCTCTACGGCGGAGTCGATAGAGCTGTTCGCGACAGCCGGGGTGGAACTGCCTCGGACAGCGGTGGCTGCGTTGCATGCTCGGACTGAGGGCTGGGCGGCAGGGCTGCGGCTGGCGGCACTGTCGCTGGCCGGGCACCCCGATCCGGAACGGTTTGCAGCCGAGTTTTCCGGTACCGAACGGATAGTGGCGGAGTATCTGCTAGCCGAGGTACTGGACCGGCAGAGCGAGCAGGTGCGGCGGCTGCTGCTGCGCAGCTCCATCTTGGACCGGGTGAACGGGGAGCTGGCCGACCTGCTGACCGGAGAGGACGGCGGGGAGCGGGTGCTGCAGGACCTAGAGCAGGCCAACGCGTTCGTGGTCTCGCTGGACGGGGCACGGTCCTGGTTTCGTTACCACCAGATGTTCGCCGACCTGCTGGGACTGGAGCTGCGGCGCACCGCGCCGGAGGAGGTGACCGGGCTGCATCGGGCCGCCAGCGCCTGGTTCGCAGCGCACGGGTATCCAGTGGAGGCGACCCGGCACGCTCAGGCGGCCAGGGACTGGGAGCTGGCTGCCCGGCTGCTCGCCGAACACTGGCCGGGCCTGTATCTCGACGGGCAGGCCGAAAACATCCATGAGCTGCTCGCCGGGTTTCCGGCCCAGGTCCGCGCGGCGGACAGCGAGTTGAGGATACTGGCCGCGGCTGACGAACTGGCGCACGGGTCGCTGGACGCGGCGGAGGTGTACCTGGGCCTAGCCGAGCAGGGGTCGGTCGAGACGCTGGCCATCCGGCAGCGTCAGCCCCAGGTACTGCTCGGTGTCATCCGGCTACTGCTCGCCCGCCAGCGCGGGGACTTGTCGTGGGTGGCCGAAGAAGCGCGGCAGATACAGGCCCTGGCCGAGACTCCGGGCGCGGCACAGCCAGGCCTAGGCGAGGATCTGCGCGCGCTGGCGCTGATCAACCTCGGCATCGCCGAATTGTGGGCCGACCGGTTGGAGGAGGCCGGACGCCACCTGGAACAAGGCACCACCGTCGCGCACCGGATCGGGCGGCCATATCTTGAGTTCACTGGCCTGGCATACGGGGCGCTATGCGTCATCTACGGGTCCTTCGCGGAGGCGGCCAGGCGCAGCAGGCAGGCGATAGACCTCGCAGAGCGGCACGGGTGGACCGACGAGTCGGCCTACGGCATCGCCTGCGCGATCATCGGATTCGAGATCGCCTGGCAGGGGCACCTAGAGGAGGCAGAGTCCTGGGCCCAGCGGGCCGAGCGCACCCTCAGCGCGGAAACCGAGCCCGCCGCGGCCCTGGCGGTCCACTATGTACGAGGGCTGCTCGACCTGGCCTGTGGCCGGTATGCCGAGGCGCTCGTCTCTTTGCGTTCCACGGAGCCGCTGGCCAATCGGCTCGTCGCGCGGCACTATCTCACCGTCCGGACACGGGCGATGCTGCTGCTCGCCTTGGTGCGGCTCGGCGAGACCGAGCGCGCCGAACAGGCGCTGGTCAGTTTCGGCGACCAAGACCGTGACCGCGGGGAGATCCGTATCACCACCGCGATGCTGCTGCTCGTCCAGGACGACCCGCATGCCGCGATTGCCGCATTGGCCCCGGTCTTGGACGGCTCCGCACCTCCGGTCTGGTCAGCCTGGCTGATTCAGGCGTTCTTGCTGGAGGCGATCGTCCGCGACGCGCTCGGCGACGACCATGCCGCCGACCTGGCCCTCGAGCACGCGCTGGACCTGGCCGAGCCCGACGGCGCGCTGTTGTGGTTCCTGTTGTACCCTGTGGCGGACCTGCTGGAGCGCCACGCCCGGCGCCGCACCTCCCATGCCGCGTTGATCGGCAGGATCCAGAGCCTGCTGGTCGGGAACAGGTCCGCGTCGGCCACCGAACCCCGGCCACCCCGCGAGCCGCTGAGCGACAGCGAGATGCGGGTGCTGCGCTACCTGCCGACCAACTTGACCGTGCCAGAGATCGCCGACGAGCTGTCGGTGTCGCGTAACACCGTCAAGACTCACATGCGCAAACTGTACGCCAAGCTCGACAGCCACGGCCGAGCCGAGGCCGTCGCCCGTGCCCGCGACCTGGGCCTGCTTGCGCCCACCGCACGTCGGCGCAAGCTCGCCCTGGACGCGCCTGGCCGACGCCAGGCAACCGGTAACCATCACGACCAAATGATGAACCTAGGTGTCCCCAGCCTTCGTACCGCCAGTGGGCACGACGTCGACCCGGTGGACGTTTTCCGACCTCCGCTTTATACCTGACTCGATGCCGCGTATCAGTGACTTGACCCGAGCGCCGCAGAGGTCATCGTCGATGTCAACCCGGGCGGCAATCCAAAGCCGACCCGGACCAAGGAAAGTGAAAAGGAGTTCGCGGATGGCGGTAACACCTGGATAACCAAGGAAGTAAGCTCTGCCCTCTTTTCTTCAGCTGGCCGAAGTGGCTGGGTGAAGCCGCCAACATCGCGGCCCTGCGACAATCGCTGCCGCCCCCGTCCAGATGCCGACATGAATACGCTCATCGCACGGTTTCAGGCGTCCAGCCCGGAAAGCTCAGTATTGGCCGGGTTGGCGGCGACGGACATCAGCGGGCGTCCCCGGCGGCTCATCAGCAGCACCCCGGCCACTCCGGCCAGCGCGTACCCAGCGAGGACGAGCAGCGGCGTTCGCAGGTCGTAGCCGCCGAAGAACAGGATGCTACGCATCGCGTCAAGCCCGGTGCCGTTCGGCAGCCACGGGCCGACCTGGCGCCAGGGAGTAGCGAGCAGGAGATCAGGCCATGCCCCGCCCGCCGACGGGTTGCCGAGCACGACGAACAGCATGATTACCAGCCAGGTGCCGATGATCCCGAGCGCCGCTATCAGCGCCATGGCGAAGGCGCCCACCGCGAAGGCGAGCAGCGCGGCGAGCGCCGCCACCCCGACCGCGTGGCCCGACTGGTAACCGAGCCCTGCGTCGACGATCGCCACGGCGAGGACGGCCGAGACGACCGCGAACGCGGCGAGGACCACGAGCCTGCGCAGCCCACGCCGCAGGCTCCCCGGGGTGGTCCCGCCGCCGAGCCCCAGCACCGCTGACAGCAGGTAGCCGCCGATGATTAGGCCGACCACGAGGTAGAACTGCACTAGGCCCTGCGGGTTGGCGGCGGGCAGCGGCACCTCGTCGGTGACCGTGAGCGGCAGGTCAGCACCGGCCGCCAGGCCGGAGAAGGCCGCCTCAAGGCGCGTCGCGACCAGCGCGCCCGATGCCGAGGCGACCAGCAGCCGCAGCCCCGCGGGCGTCACGATGACGACGCCGAGCACCCAGCCGACACGCAGCTGCCCGATGGCGTCGTCTGCCGAGGGTACCGGCTGCAGCCGCACCGGGGCACGGGCCGCCCGGAGCCCGGCGGCGAGGGCGCCGGCCTCCGGGGACGAAGCCCGGGCCGACACCACCGCGACTGGCACCGGGACGTTCGCCGGGGCGTGCAGCGCCCCTGCGAACGAGGTGATGAACCCAAGCTCAAGGATGAGGATGGCGGCGACGAACATCGCGGTTCTGGTCACCACTGGCCGGACAAGCCGGCTGCCGTCCCCGAACAGCCGTTCCCGCGCTCGGTGACCCGGAGTGCGCGCGGCCGCTCGCGTGTCCATGACCCCCAGCTACACTGCAGGAGGTCCCACGGGTTCTGGGGGTTTTGTATGATCGGCCCGCAGGCGCTGCAGCGCGATCAGCATCGAATCACGGTCGGCTGACAGCTCCTCAATGGAGCGACCTGCCGCCTCCGTGAGCACCCCGTCGACGATCGTCTGCTTGAGCTGTGGCGTGACCCCGGGATTGCCGAGCGCCTTCCACGAGGCGGCCAGCGGACCTATGAACTTGTCCATGAAGCCCTGGATGCCGCGTGGGCCGCTGGCGAGATGCCACAGCAGGTTGGGACCCATCAGGCCCCACCGCAGCCCTGGTCCCCAGGAGACCGCGTCGTCGGAGTCGGCGACGTCGAGGATCTCCTCGCCAATAAGGTAGACGACTTCGCGGTAGAGGGCTGCCTGGAGCCGGTTCACGACGTGCCCCGGAATCTCTTTCTTCAGGTGGATCGGGCGCTTGCCGATCGAAGCGTAGAACCATATCGCGTCCCGCACGCTGCCCTGAGAGGTCTTCGCGCCGCCGACGACCTCAACGAGAGGGATGAGGTGCGGGGGATTCACAGGGTGACCGATGACGGTCCGTTCCGGATGCCCGCACTCGGACTGGATCGCGCTCATCGCGATACCCGAGGAACTTGACGCGATGATCGCGTCCACGGGTGCGGCGGCGTCCAGCTCCCCGAACAGCGTGATCTTCTCTTCCAGTATCTCGGGCGCGTTCTCCTGCACGAAGTCCGCGTCCGCCACGGCCGCCCGCGTGTCGGACGTAAAGTCCAGCCGGTCACGGGAGGCGCCTGGCGCGAGTCCAAGCTCCGTGGCTGCATCCCAGGATGCGTCGACGTAGGCTCGCAGCCTGGCCTCCGCTCCTGGCCATGGGTCAGTGGCGATCACGTCAAGGCCGCTGGCGAGATACTGCACCGCCCAACTCGCCCCGATCGTTCCGGTGCCGACGACCGCCACCCGGCGCACGGGGCGGAGCGGCGTCCTTTGCACTGTCACTGTCCCGCGCCTGCCTGCTCGCCCGCTTCGAATTTCTCGCTGGCCTGGACAACGGCGGTTCCGTGAGCCGGTTCGATCTCGACTTGCAGCACGGTGGCTACCCGGCCGAACGACCAGTAGAACCCAATCACCTGAAGTGCCTCCACGATCTCCCGGGCGCTGAGGACGGCGTGGACGGCGGCGAAGATGTCGTCGGAGACGAAGGGGCTGCGCACCACCGCGGCGGCGAACTTCACGACCGAGCGGTCCTGCGCGGACAGGACGGGATCGTCGAAATCCTGCTTGTGGATCGCCTCCCGGATCCGCGGGTCGACCCCCATTGCCTCGGAGATCGGCACGTGCTGGACGAACTCGTACTCGGCCTCCGTGACGGCGGCCGTTGTGAGGATTACCAGTTCTCGGGTGCGCGGTGGCAGCTCAAGCCCGGTGTACTGGGCCTGGCCCTGACGGATGAACGACTCGATGGTGGAGACCGAGTAAGACATCATGTCGAAGTTCAGGTGCTCGGGCACCTGCGCGAGGAAGTCCTGCAGTTCCTTGGGGAAGGTCTTCCGGTCGGGGTAAGGCAGGCGGGCCATGGTTCTCCTCCTGGGAAATCAGCTTTGCTAAGGTGCTTGCGGCGCTCAGATGAGCCGGGCATTGTGCCTGGCGGTTTCGATCACGTCGTCGAGGCGGCCGGTGAAGACCTGCCTGGCGGCGGACAGTGTGAAGCCCTCAGCTGTTGCCGCGGGCACGTGCGCGGGCACCGCGAGGGCGTATGGGTCGACAAGGACGTCCACCACGACAGGCCCGCCGGTATGGGCCAGGGCGGTGCGAAGTCCGGAAGGTACATCGGCGGGGTCCTCGATGCGGACGCCCTTGGCGCCCATCGCCTCGGCGACGGCGGCGAAGTCCGGATTGCTAAAGCCGGTGCCGAACGGGACGAAGCCGGCTTCTTCCTGCTCGATCTTGACGAACTCTAGCCCGCCGTTGTTCAGCACGATGTTCAGCACGCGGGCACGGCGCTGGACCTGGGTCAGCAGGTCGCCGAGGGCCAGCATGGTGAACCCGCCGTCGCCGCACAGCGCGATCGTCTGCCGACCAGGAAAGGCAAGCTGGGCGCCGAACGCATTGGGCGACGCGTTTGCCATGGACGCCCAAGAGAACGACCCGAACAGCCGTCGGCGGGGCCCGTATCTGATGTGCCTGGCCGCCCAGATGACCGGCGTGCCGGTGTCGGCGAAGAACAAGGCGTCCTCGTCGGCGAGGTCGCTGAGGGTAGCCGCCAGGTACTCGGGCCTGATCGGCTTGACCTGCGGTCCCTTCTCCGCGTAGTGCCGCATCTTCCGGTGGAACTGCTCGGTCTTCTCCACGCAGCGGGAGAGGAAGTCGTCCTCCGGCTTCGGTTCGACCAGCGGCAGCAGCGCGGCAACCGTGGCTTGCACGTCGCCGGCCACGCCCAATTCCACCGGCGCCCTCCTGCCGAGGCGGCTCGGGTCATGATCGACCTGGATGACCCGCACCTTCTCGTGCGGCAGGAAGGTGCTGAACGGAAAATCGGTGCCCAGCATGAGTAGCACGTCGGCGCGGCTGATCGCGTCGTGGCAGCCGCCATAGCCGAGCAGCCCGGTCATCCCGACCGCGTTCGGGTTATCGTGCTCGAGGAACTGCTTACCCTTCAGCGAGTACCCGACCGGCGCGTTCAGCTTGGCTGCCAGCGCGCACACCTCGGCCTGCGCACGCTCGCATCCGTTGCCGCCGAAGATCGCCACCGTGTCAGCCTGGTTGATCATCGCCGCCATCGCGGCGAGGTCCTCCGTCCCGGCAGCAGCCCGCACCGGGCGGGGCAATCGCATCTCCATCTCCAGCCGGCCCTCCGCCGCGTCCGCCGCGGCGACGTCCCCGGGTAGCGCGATGACCGCCGGGCCGCCCTGCGTCACCGCCGCGGTGACGGCAGACGTCACCAGGGTGCGGAGTTGGCGCGGGTTGACCAGCCGCCCGATGTACACCGCCGCCGGTGCGAAGAACTGGTACGGGTTGAGCTCCTCCACAGTGTCACTGTCGAGCAAATCAGATTCCGTGTCGCCGCCAAGCACGATGACCGGCACTCGTTCCTTACGGGCATCGAGCAGCCCGTTGATCAGGTGCACGACGCCGGGCCCGGCGGTCCCGCACACCGCGACCGGGTTCCCGGTCAGCTTTGCCTCGGCGACCGCCGCGAACACGCCGTATTCCTCGTGCCGCACGTGAACGAAATCGACCGAGCCGTTGCGGCGCATCGCGTCAACTACCGGGTTGAGCGCGTCCCCGACGATCCCGTAACAGCGCCGGACACCCGCGCTGACCAGCATCTCCCACAGCCCGTCCGCGACCGTCTTCGGCATTCTGAGTTCCCTCCGCTCTCGTTGGCCACGACATTGACTGCAGGTCGTGAATGAGGACACCAGAAATTGTTGTCGGTAACTTGATGGCCATGTTATGAAGGCGGGATCGTTGACAGAAAATAGCCGGCGACTGTGCCGACATAGCCTGCTGCTATAGGACTATAAGCCGGATGAATAGGGTGTATCGGGCTACTGGTCGACGCGGCGTGCTGAGTCGGCGGACCCAGCGTGGCCGCATGTGTGAGCTTGCTACTCACCGTGCCGGCGGTCGTGACCTCCCGGCCGCTTAAGATCCACGCCGCCCCGGGTCCGAGGATCAAGCAGGTGCGGAAAGGCGTCCAAAGCGACATGTCCAGCCGGGACGGAATGGTGCTGCGCAGCGGCTGGACCTGCATCTCCCTTGGTCCCTGCCCATCCCAGCTCAGCGGAAAATTCACAGATGGGAAAGACGCATCCGACCTTGTTCGCATAGTCCGCGACTATGCGAAGAGAGCCGTGACCGCCTTTACTGTTGCGGATGGATTCGGTTGACTGACGGGGTGGAAAGGAAGCGCGATGCCCTGCCGACTCGAAATCGGCTTGCAGTGAAAAGGGAGCAGAAAATGAGCAAAGGACTCCCGGCGTCTACGACGTTCGCGGCAACCTAGGCCTCGGTTGTCCGCTCATCCGTTCCCAGTGCTCAGTCGAGGCACGGTCACCTTTCCGATGGGAAGGAAACTGCATGAAGAGTTACTGGCGGTCAGCAGCCGCCTGCCAGTCGGCTGATCCGGAGTTGTTCTTTCCGGTTTCGAATGCCGGACAGGCACTGGAACAGGCGGCCAAGGCGAACGCGATCTGTACCGGCTGCTCCGTACGCCGCGAATGCCTGGCGTTCGCGCTCCGCACACGGCAGTCTCACGGGATCTGGGGTGGCATGACCGGAGAGGAGCGTGCTAGCAGGCTGCGGCTACAGAGGAGCGCCGAGCCCGCAGTCGGCGAAACGTCACGCAGCCAGAGTGCGTAATGAGTCTGGAGACACGGGCGTTGCGGCAGGCTACACCCACGAGAATGCGGGGGACGGCCGCGTACAACCCGAGGCCTGGGACGTTGCGTAAGGCTACGCGTTCACGGGATTTGCCTCCAGCCCGACGCAGGGCATCGTGGTCCCTGAGCCGAGGCGTCCGATCCCGCTGCGGGTCGGTCACCGGCCATCGTGACGGCCGAATAGGCGTCAGGGAGCAAGGTGACGGAAATGGCGCAAGACACCGATCCGGGACGATTGCCCCGCCTGGGAGCTCCTGCCCATCAGGGTGTTGAACTCAGGCACTTGCGGTACCTGGTGGCAGTTGCCGATGCCGGAACGATCACGCGCGCGGCCGAGAAGATGTTTATCGCTCAGCCGACACTAAGCGCACAAATACGCCGGCTGGAGGAGCTAGTCGGCACGACGTTGATGAACCGGCGGCGGGACGGCGTTCAGTTCACCGAAGCAGGTAGCGTGCTACTAGAGGAATCGCGGACCGTGTTGTCCTTGCTTGAGCACGGAGTATCCCGGAGCCGACAGGCAGCAGGTCTCGGAAGGTCCAGGCTGCGGTTTGTGGTGGCACCGAACCTGCCGGAACGGCTCGCGGTCACGACAACGGCTCGGCTGCAGTCGACTGCGGATCTGGCCGACGCCGATGTTGTGTGGCTTGAGGCGCCGCTAGACGCCCAGTTCACGCCGATCCGCCAGCGATGCGCCGACGCCGGTCTGGGCTGGCTGACATGTCCCGGTGATGCCTTGCCGGATCCACTTGAGGTCATGACCCTCGGAGAGTTCGAGCCCGAGGTCTGGGTTCCAGCGACTACCGGAACTGGCGATCGCCAGCTCATCGGCCTTGAAGAACTGACCGACATGGACGTCATTCACGCGCCGCACCGCACGAGTCCTGGCATCTATGACGCCTGGTTGTCGATACTGCGCGCCACCCGGCCGCGCTTCGCGTTCGCCGACCCTCCATTCCGGCAGTCGCTGCCGATGACGCTAGCCTTCGCGG
>Ga0335075_10007414_pt1 | contig 16876 bp, 13 predicted proteins | sample Lox_Sample_24_FD_206723 | JGI IMG/M metagenome (GOLD analysis project Ga0335075, IMG submission 206723) | Soil microbial communities from Loxahatchee National Wildlife Refuge, Florida, United States - Lox_Sample_2.4 | ecosystem: Environmental > Terrestrial > Soil > Wetlands | place: USA...
AAGTACCTGATTGAGACAATGGGCGCCGGATGTGGCTGGATCGATTACGACCAGGACGGCCTGCTCGACTTGTATCTCGTTAACAGTGCGCCTACACGCGTATATACGCCGAAACGACCGTTACGCAGCGCGCTATATCACAACAATGGCGATGGGACGTTCACTGACGTGACAGAACGGGCCGGCGTCGGGGCCGAGGACCTTTTTGGAATGGGCGTGGCCGTGGGAGATTACGATAACGACGGCTTTCCGGACTTGTTCGTGCTCGGATACGGCCGGTGCATTCTGTATCACAACAACGGCAACGGCACGTTCGCCGACGTAACCAAACAAGCAGGAGTCGCAAACGAGGGTCGATGGGCCTCGAGCGCCGCGTGGTTTGATTACAACAACGACGGCCGGCTGGATCTTGCGATCGCGAACTACGTGAACTGGACGCCTGAGACCAATTACTACTGCGGCGATCGCGGACCCGGAATGCGCAGCTATTGCCATCCGGACGATTATCACGGCGAGCCGCCCACTCTATACCGGAACAACGGCGACGGCACGTTCACGGACTTGAGCAATGCATCGGGCGTTGGCGCAAAACCCGGCAATGGTTTAGGGATCGTTACGTTCGATTATGACGATGACGGCTGGCAGGACATCCTGATCGCCAACGACTCGATGGCCAATTTTCTGTTCCATAACAATCGCGACGGCACGTTCCGAGAGGTCGGTTACGAAAGCGGAATTGCGGTCAGCATGGACGGAGCCGCGGAAGCGGGCATGGGCGTCGACGCCGCGGATACCGCCGGGACGGGACGAATGGACGTCGTCATCGCGCATCTCGATATGCAGCTTGCACGTTTCTACCGGAATATGGGCGATGGAACATTCGAAGATGCCACAATGCAAAGCAAGATGGGATATGCCACGTACCGTCTGAGCGAGTTTGGCGCCGCTTTCGTGGATTTCGATAATGACGGCGCACGCGACATCTTCATGGCCTGCGGAAATGTTCTGGACAACATCGCTCGGTACCACATCGGCGTTCAATACGCGGAACCCAAACTGATGTTTCGTAATTTGGGCAACGGAACCTTCGATAACGTGAGTGAGCAATTAGGCGCCGATTTTCGCCTTCCGCGCGTAAGCCGGGGGGCGGCGATCGGAGACTTCGATAACGATGGCGATCTAGACATCCTGATCAGCAACAATGGCGACTGGGCACAACTGCTGCGCAACGACGGCGGGAATCAAAATCACTGGGTGTCGATTCATCTGGAAGGAATGAAATCGAATCGTGACGCCGTCGGGGCGCGCGTGAAAGTCACTGCGGGCGACCTGGTGTCATACGATCAACGAAGGGGCGGAACGAGCTACCAGTCGGCGCGTGATCCGCGGTTGCACTTCGGCCTTGGCTCTCGCTCGCGAATCGATGCAGTTGAAGTGAAATGGCCTAGCGGCGCCGTAACGAAAATCGAGAAACTCGAGGCCGACAGGTTCATCGCTATCAAGGAAGGTGAAGGAGTTGTCGAGCGCAAGTTTCCGCGCATACGGCAGCGGTGACCTGCAAAACGGGGGAACAGCTTTCATCGATTTTGCACCGCGCTCACGTTTCCACGCCGCTCGCCAGTTTTCGTTCCCGAATCCCGAATCGCAGTTACCTGCTTTTGGTTCAAGCGCTCCAGGACGGCAAGCGCTTGATGCGCACTTGCGCGGTCTCCTTTCAAGCGGTATGCCGTCGCAAGATTGGCGTACACCGCCGGGTTTTGCGGGTCAAGTTTTCGCGCAGCTTCAAGTTGCGCGATTGAATCGTCGAGCCGATGATCGATCCGGTATAGCTTGCCGAGCGTAATTCGGGAGGGTGCATAATCGGACCTCTGTGCGATGGACTTCTCCGCGGCACGTTCGGCTTCGGTAAGACCCGGACTTCCAGGGTATACGCCCGAGCGGAATAGGGCTTCGGCGTAGAGCGACAGCAGAATGTAATTGTCCTTTCCTTTGGAAATTGCTTCGCGAGCCTCACGAATCGATTCGCCGAGGTCTCCTTCGACCAAGGATTCATGAACGGACGCCAAATAGCCGATGTCGGTGTTCTGTCCCAACTGACTCGCCAAGTGAAAATCCTTCTTCGCTTCGGTGAAACGGTCGAGAGCAGTGAGGAACACCGCCCGTTCGTAGTGGAGCCGGGGCGAGCGCGGAACATTTCGCAGCCCCAGATCGACGACCTTCAAACCAAGAGAGTTGTCGTGCGCCGCAGTGCAGGCGTCCGCGACATAGGAGTAGAGTCTCGCATCGTTCGGCATGATCTGCGCCGCGTGCCGCAGCGCTGCGAGCGCTTTCTCGGGCTGTGCATCGCCCACATAGGCCTGCGCCGACAGATTCCATACCGCGGTGATGGCAGGCTTCTCTTTTTGTAGCTGTTCCACGATTGGAATGGCCAGCTTGGATTGACCTTTGGCGACGTAGCAAAGCGCGAGATTGAAACTGGCTGCATATTCGTCGGCTACATGACCCCGGGCAGCTAATAGGTGCGGTATGGCGTCTGCGAACTTACCCTCCCGTGTTAGATCGGTACCGTTTTGCAGTTCCATTTGGGCGCTACTTTGGAATTGATCCTGCTCGGGGGGCGCATTGGGTCGCTGGGCCGAAGTGGGCGAATGCGGCAAAACCAGTACGGCCAAAAACACGACGGCTGAGCACCAAGTGAAACGAAAACCTGCTCCGAATAGAAACCGACACAAGCGTCGATCCAACATCGCGGCTCTGGCAGGCACGGAAGGCTTCCTCTTTTAAGCTGCAATTGAATCACGGCGCTCCATCTATCGCCAAACCTTTCTAATATGAGCTTCCGGCCTCTTGAGTCATTGGCGCTGCACAGGTGGCGCTAAGTCTGTTAGGCTGAGGGTCATCCAAGGGCGGCGGGCCATAACGTCTGATATATTTCCGCCGGCGCCTGCGTATCAACCAATGGAACGACGGAAGACAGCCGGGGAGATGAGCGCCGCGGAAATCGGCGAAATGCTGGCGCGGGTCCGGGAAGGCGACGCAGACGCCTGGGGCGATCTGTATCGGCAGTACGCGGCACCCATTTTCCGGTTTTGCCGCCGGGCGCTTCCGACGAAAGAAGACGCGGAAGACGCGACGACGGAAATCTTTATGAAGGTGAAACAGAAACTCGGGACGTACGATTCGTCGCGGCCATTCACAGCGTGGCTGTACAAAGTGGCGAGCAACCATTGCTGGGACACGCTGCGACGGCGGCGCATCCGCCAGGACCTGGAGACGGGCGACCTGGAGACCCTTCCGCTGGAGCACCCCGATCCGAATCAACTCGAACAGTTGCAGATCGACCACACGAGCAAGGAAGTCCGTTCGGCACTTGCAAAGCTGCCGGACCGTGCGCGAATGGCGCTCGTACTGCGGTACTACGCGGACATGAGCTACGACGAAATTGCCGACACGCTCGGCGTGCGCCGGGCGTTTGTTGGAGTATTGTTGCTGCGCGCAAGGCACCAATTGCGGGACGTCTTGACGGAAATGATGCCTGGAGCGCGCAGCGTAGCTGCTGGGGGCACGTGATGAGTCACTTCGACGAGATGACGGCTTTGCTGTACCTGGAAGGACAGCTTGAGCCGGACCGGGCGCGTGAAGTCTACGCACATACGGCTGAATGCCGCGAATGCGCGGATTTGTTGCATGCGCTGCAGCACGAGGGCGCCTGGCTGCGCCAGGCGCTAACGACCGACGAGGAGTCGGTGCCTGCACGGCTGTTGGAGGCACCCGAACGCAAAACTCCCTGGGCATGGATTGCGGCGCTCGGTCTGAGCGCCGGCGGTGCGTACACCGTTTGGACCGGAATTATCGATCCGTGGCGCGCACAAGCGGCGCAGTCTGGATTCACGCAGAGCAGTTTACTGGCCATGCTGTTTTTCAGCGGCACGTTTTGGAAAGGATGGGATGCCATGCGCAGCCTCGTGGAATTTCTTTCGATGTCGACTCTGGCGATCGTAGTGTCCTGGGTGCTGCGGCGGCACTGGCGGCGGCTGACAACCGCGACCGGAATTGTGCTTGGAACGGCGCTGATTCTCGCGCTTGCGCTGGCCGCGCCATCGGCGAGCGCGGCCGAAACGGTGCACGGCCGCCCGAATTATAGTCTGGCCGCCGGACAGACGGTTCCGACCGATTTGATCGTGTGGGCAGACCGAACGACGATCAATGGAGACGTCGACGGCGATCTGATCTCGTGGTCGCGAGTCGTGACTGTCAATGGACATGTGAAGGGCGACGTGATCTGCTGGGCGCAAAACGTCCGAATCACCGGAACGGTGGACGGAAACGTGCGCTCGTTCGCGCAATCGGTCGACATCGCCGGCGCGGTCGGCAAGAATTTCTTAAGCTGGAGCAGCGAGACCAACCTAGAGGACAAGGCCTCGATTGCGGGAAGCGCTACCTTTGGATCAGACGATGCAACGCTGGCCGGACAGGTGGGGCGTGACGTTCTGGCTATGGCCAATACGTTGGATGTGAGCGGGACGATTAAAGGGAATGTGAACGCTCGAGGCAATCATTTCCTCGTCGATTCGACAGGCAATATCGTCGGACACGTGAAATACACCGGCAAGAACGCGCCCGAAATTGCGCAAGGCGCGAAAATCGGTTCGCTGGAGCACGTAATTCCGAAAACTACGCCTGATTATGCGGGCTGGCATTTTTATTGGCATCGCATTTTGCTGTGGGGCGTAGGCTTCGTGTTTGGGCTGGTGCTATTGCTGCTGATACCCCATTTTTATGCGGACGCTACTATCGCGTGCAAAAACTATGCGCCCGCTGCAGGATTCGGTTTGCTGTTCATGTTCGCAACGCCCATCGCGGCCATTATCGCTTGCATCACGATCGTCGGGCTCGGCGTGGGTATCGCAACGCTTTTGCTCTACGTGATCGCAATCTATGCGTCCACGCTGTTTGTATCTGGGTTTATCGGCGAGGCGATCCTCGGGCCGGCCATTGGAACGGGCGCTGCGATTGGAAGGCTAGCCCTTGGGCTCTTTATCCTGCATGTGCTGCGTGTTTTGCCATACGTTGGAGGCTGGATCCTGTTCATCGCGATGTTCTGGGGATTCGGTGCGATGGTGATGGCAATTTACAAGCGGTTGCGTCCTCAGCTTTCGGGCGGCATGCCTCAACCAGTGGCGGCGTCGCGAATCTGATTCGAAAGCACGAAGACCGCGATCTTCAAATTTCGATTCCGACACGAGCTGAATACATTTTTCGCCTGTTCCCACCCCTCTGAATTTCTGCTGCCACATGAGGAATTCCGGGCTTCGTTCGCGAATGGCGTAAGATGACGGCGGACTTTCGCGCGTCTGCGCGTATGCGAATCGATCGGGGCGGAACGATGAAACAGTCGGTCAGCATAACGGCACTTATCCTGACGGCGGTCTTTTGGGCATACTTGCAGAGTGCGCCAGCGAAGGCGCAGGCCGGCGCTGACAATTCCGGAAACGCGGCGACGAGCCTTGCGGCGAAACGCGCAGAGCATCTGCGCCACGGAATCAACCTGAGCGACTGGCTGATGGCGTCGGGCAATCCGCCGGCAATTAAAAAACAACATTTCGACGCAGCGATCACTGACCGGGATTTAGCGCTGATCCGCGCGATGGGATTCGATCATGTTCGCCTGTGCATCGACCCAACGCCGATGTTTCAACGCGGACATGCGGACCAAATTCCGCCGGAATACGCCGGATATCTGGATACCGCGGTGAAGATGATTGTTGCACACGGGCTGGCGGTCGAGATGGACATTCACGCCAGCGAGAAATTCAAAGAAGAGCTATCGACAAACGATGTGCTGGCGGAACAGTTCACCGATTTCTGGCGCGGCCTGGCTGAGCACTTTGCCAACACCGATCCGAATCTTGTCTTCTTCGAAATTCTGAACGAGCCGGAATTGCGCGACCGGTACCGCTGGTATGGAATCGAGACGGAAGTGGCGAACGCAATTCGCCAAGCGGCGCCGCAGCACACGATTATCGCGGCAGGCGCGCGCTGGTCCGATGATGACGATCTGGTGTTTATGGACCCGTTGCGCGATGGGAACGTAATCTACAACTTTCATTTCTACGAGTCGCACATCTTCACGCATCAGGGTGCGACGTGGAGCGAGAACTACTTTCATTTCCTGAAGGACGTGCCCTATCCCTCGACGCCGGAAAACGTGCAGGCGGCGGCAATGGAAGTTCCCGACCGCGCGCAACGGCTTGCAGTGATCCGGTACGGAATGGACCGCTGGGATGCGCGACGAATCGACGCGGACATCACGCAAGTGGCCGATTGGGCGAACCATTGGGGCGTTCCGGTGATCTGCAACGAATTTGGCGTGTATCGGAAAAATGCGGATCCGGGCGATCGGGCGGCGTGGATTCATGACGTGCGGACGTCGCTCGAAGCGCATGGAATTGGCTGGGCGATGTGGGATTATGATGGTGGCTTCGGAGTCGTAACAAGGCCCGGTCGGCAAGCCGTACCGGATCCCATGACGATTAAAGCCCTTGGCTTAACCGTGCCGAACACAATCCAGTAGACCAACGGTCCCTTACGGCAGTTTTCATCGGAAGTTCCCACGGCTCAAGCTGCGCGAGACAGCTGCAGGTCGTGTCTCCCCGCGAAGCGCTACGAGACGATGCCCAGGCTGTGCCCGACGCGTGCGACGGTGTCGAGCGCCTTCTGCAAGTCGGCGCGCTTGTGTGCCGCTGTGACGATCGTGCGCAGCCGCGCTTTGCCTTCCGGAACCGTCGGATAGCCGATAGCGCAGGCGAAGACGCCCTCGTTGAACAAGTCTCGCGAAAATTGAAACGCCTTTGCGGCATCGCCGACCATGATCGGCGTAATTGGCGTTTCGCTCGCGCCCGTGTTGAAGCCGAGCTTCTTCAGGCCTCGCTTGAAGAATTTCGTGTTCGACCACAGTTTTTTCGTAAGCTTGTCTCCCACCTCTGAATCCAGCAGGTCGAAGGCGGCCTGGCAGGTTGCGGTAACCGAGGGTGGATGCGACGTGGAGAACAGGAATGGCCTGCCGCGATGATAGAGGAATTCGATGAGATCCCGCGAGCCGCAAACGTAGCCTCCGAGTGATCCAATCGCCTTACTCAGCGTGCCGACTTGAATGTCGACGCGCCCGTGGACCCCAAAATGGTCAATCGTGCCGCGGCCGCGCGATCCAAGAACACCCGAGGCGTGCGCGTCGTCGACCATCATGATGCAGTTGTATTTCTCTGCGAGGTCGCACAGAGCCGGGAGATTGGCGATGTCGCCCTCCATGGAAAATACGCCGTCGGTGATGAGCAGCTTCCTGCCATTCCAATCTTTCGTTTCTTCCAGGACGCGCTCGCAGTCAGCGTAATCCTTGTGCTTGAAAACCTTGATCGTGGCGCGCGAGAGCCGGCAGCCGTCGATAATCGAAGCGTGGTTCAGTTCGTCCGAAATGATCAGGTCTTCTTTGCCAAGAATTGCGGAGACGGTCCCCGCATTTGCCGTGAAACCGGACTGAAAAACAACGCAAGCTTCCACGTTCTTGAAGCGGGCGATCTGCTGTTCCAGATCCATGTGCGCCATCATCGTGCCCGCGATCGTGCGGACGGCGCCCGAACCGACGCCATACTTTCGAATCGCGTCGATTGCGGCGCGCCGCAGCTTGGGGTGCGTCGTGAGTCCCAGATAATTATTCGAGCTGAGATTGATGACTTCCTTGCCATCGAAAACGGAGATGGGCTTTTGCTCGCCTTCCAGCACTTTCAAATGAAAATAGAGGTGCTTCGATTTGAGGTCTTCGAGCGCGTCGTGAAGGAAATGCATCTGCGGACGCGTTTGCGGACTGACTGCCGGTGTCGTCATGAAGCCTCCAATAAAATGCCGACTGTTATATTCGTCGTTATGCGGCAAGATACATCGCACACTGGGTGCGCGGGACGACCGATCAAATCAACAAGCCAGTTTACCTCTGATCGAAATTCTGCTGGCAATTGTTTCCGTAGGTGAAGGAATGCAGGTCGAAACCGCGATTCTGCGCGTCTAGAGTCAGTAGATGAGAGCCGAACATCACATTCTTGACGAGGTAATACATCCGCGGCTCGGAAACTTGGATGTACGATCCGCGCGAATCAAACTGAACGTCCAGGCCCGCGTCTTCGCGGGGCAAAGGTTTGCCGTCCTGCAGCACATATACGCGAACCGATTTTTTCGGATCCGAGACGCTGATGACTGCGTAGACTGAACGCGCGTGATATCGCAGCTCGGCCTTTGCATCGGCAGCGCCCGATGTAACCCCGGCCTGCTCCGGCGTCCATTTACCGGAAAGCATCACGCGTCCATCCTGCGGCTCACCAGCAGGATTGAAGTTCGTTTCGGCGCCATCATTGTTGTATGCATTGGGATTTGCCAGCGCGCCGCGGCCGTACCAATCGCCAACATACGTCTCGTCGGTCGCGATACCGCAGGACGGCGCGAACGTGTTTTCCGGCGGATCGAGGGGAATATTCGCGATTTGGGGATGCGAGCGGACCAGAAGTTCGCGGATTTTTTCTTCCATCGGGCGATTGTTCCCTTCGCCCTCGATATGCATGACGATATAGCCGTCAGGTCCGATCAGGTATCGGTTGGGCCAAACGTTGGAATGGTATGCGTTCCACATCGAGCCATGGACGTCGGCCAGAATCGGCCAGGGAAGCTGGAAACGCTTGGCCGCTTCGCGCACGTTGTTCACGTTGAATCCCATGGGGAATTCGCCGAAGTGCACGCCGACAACGTCGAAGCCGTACTCGTGATATTTCGCATACCAGCGTTTCAACACACTGAAATCGCGAATGCAGTTGATGCAGGTGTACTCCCAGAAATCAATCAGCAGAACGTGACCGCGATAGCCTTTGATCGAGTGTGGCACTTTCCTGCCCGCGGCACCAGTGTCGATCCAAACCGCGTCAGACGTGAAATTAGGCGCCTTCTCAAGCTTTTGCGCTTGCACCGATGAGGGAAGGACAAGAGCACTCAGGAATAGAAGCACCCATAAACCGCTTTTCATGGCCAGTAATTTAGATGACGGGAGGGGGTTTAGTCGATGCGTTGGTTTTGGGCTCAGTGTAATCGAAGCAGCAGAGCGGCCCGGTTCGAGCCGTTCGGCCAGCCACGCGGAAACTGCGCTGACTTTTCCGTCGCTTCCGCTTATGAGACACTCTCGTCAGGTGCGCCATGAAAATCCGCATCATCACCGTCGAACGCGAGTACGGGAGTGGAGGTGCAGCGATTGCCGAACGCCTGGCGAATCGCCTAGGCTGGCAGCTCTGGGATCGCGATCTTACCGCTGAAATCGCCCGCGAGGCCAAAGTCACCCGTGAAGCAGTTCATCGTTGCGACGAGCGCGTCGACCCGCTTCTTTCGCGCCTATTCAGCGTGTATGCGCGCGGCAGTTACGAGCGGACGCTGCCCGTCACGGAAGCTCGCCACTTCAATGCGGATGCGATGGTAGCCATGCTGCACAAGGTGGTCGAGCAAGTCGCTGCAAAAGGAAACTCCGTGATCGTTGGCCGCGGCTCGCCCTACATTCTGCGCAATCGTCCCGATGTCTTTCACGTTTTCATCTATGCGCCTGATGACGAAAAAATTCGGCGCCTGAAAAGCATTGGGCAATCGGAAAAGGAAGCTCGCCAACTGATTCAAGAGGTTGACCGCGAGCGGTCCGCTTTCATTAACCATTACTTTCACAAGGACTGGCCTTACCGACCTCTGTACAACCTGATGATGAACTCCAAATTTGGCGACGAATACGTCGTGCATACGGTTCTGCGAAACATTGAGGCGCTCGAGAGCATGCGTCAAGCGGAACAGGCGAAGCCAGCATAAGTGGCGCAGGTTCCCTCAATTCGCCGCCAGTTTATCTAAGAGAACCCAGTAGTCCTGCAGCTGTGCACATTCGTGCGCGGAAGGAAGACTTGAACCGCGCCTTGCTTCCGAGTAATCGTTCTCGTATTCTGGGCAATTAGGCCATGCTGCATTCTCGAGGGACAGCGAATGCCTTGTCCGATTTGTGAAAAGCGCCCGGCGAAGCGCTTCTGCCCGGCTAAGGGCGAAAAGATCTGCGCAATTTGCTGTGGCTCAGGGCGGGAAGTCACAATCGATTGCCCCATCGATTGCAGCTACTTGGTTGCAGCGCACCGCTATGAAGCCGAGCACCGCAAACCGCTTTCAGCGAACGGCTTCCCCTACAAAGAGGTCGAGTTCCCTGTCGAGTTCGTCTACGAACGCTGGCCAGTTGTTGCCGGTATTGCTGGAACTATCCTCCGCTTTCAAGCGGAACACCGGGGGACCAACGACCACGACGCGCAACTGGCACTTGAAGCGCTTGCGGCAACTTACCGAACGCTTCGCACGGGCATCCTTTACGAACGGCCGCCCGACGCAGCTGTGGCGCGGAATCTCTACTCGCACATTGCTGACTTTCTGAATGAATTCCGGAAACGTGAAGCGGAGCGCGCAGGCTTCCCCACACTAAGAGATTCGGACATCTTTCAATTGCTCGTTTTCATGCTGCGTATCCTGAAACAGGAAACCAACGGGCGCCCGCTCTCGCGCGCGTTTCTCGGTTTCCTTCGCGAACGCTTTCCGTTGCCTTCCGCCGAGAAGGAGCCGTCGCGCATCATCATGCCTTAGGGGAGGACACTTCTTCTGAGGTGTGGCGGTACCGAGTCTCTACAGTCTGCTTGCTGCCTGTGACATTTCGTCGATCTCGCCAACAGCAGCTTCCGCTGAATCTAAATCGATATGCGGCTTCAGGTCCGTGAGCTCTTCTGCCCTTTCCTCAAGCGACCTCGGCGCACCCTCAAGAGTAACAAAGAGAGCAGTCGCGAGTCGCTCGAGTTGAGAGACGTTCTTATCTGCCAAGCGTCTAGCCACAAACTCGACACTCTGTTCGTACTTCTCTAGCGTTTTCGGGTACTCCTTCTTGAGTTCTCGCCCTAGATCGGTTGTGACTAAAGTGGGCCCATACGGGGCCTGTGAACGAAGCTCCAGAAAGCCATCTGCTCTCATTGCCGTCAACTCATCACGAAGCTCGAAAGAGAAAGGACCGTGCTTGTAGAGGATGAAGTCGAAATCCATCGGAACTCCGAGCAACGCTTGCAGGAAGTACGTGGCCTTCTGGAGGTGCGTTTCTCCACACCAACTGCCCATTGAGCTTAGTCGGTCTCGCAGTTCGAGCAATACTGATACCCTTCGAAGTCCGTTCATACTTCCTTCTCCCTTCGCTCCAGAAGCCTTTCCAGATTGGCTCCGAGCCACTTCGTTGCTTCGCTTTTCTTTTCCGGATTATATAGATACGGTCAACGGCGACAAGCGGAATCGCCCTCAGGGGTTCTGAAACTGATAGAGAAGAAACCGCAGGTCCGCCCTTCAGCTGTACTGGAAAATCAAAAATTCCACTCCGCTGGGTATATTGATCGCGCCTGACATTTTCTTTACCGAATTTCGCCTTCGCCGCTTCAAAAATAATTTTCGCGGCTTCGGGATTCCTCTTGAGGTCATCTGGGTTGCGCTCATAAAAGACACGGAAATGTTCACGATTGACGATCCGGCGAGCGGGATCGTGGCCCGAACTTTTTGGATCCCTTGCTGCATTGAGGAGGGCGGACATCACTTCATTATCAGTCATTTCGAGGTGGTCCTTGATCCCTGTCGAGAACTTTCCGCCCGGTAACCATTGGGCCAGAAAATCCTGCAAGTGAATATCGTAGACCCGCCGGACTGCGTGGAAATACACCTGAGAGTACATCAGGTATCTAGCCCAAAGGAGAGCTTCCGCTGACTGGATTCCGCCGACCTCGACGCCCAGTGCTGGTTCTTCAGAAACGGGGTTCTGAAGGAGGCGCATCGTATCAATAAGCCGAAAATGGTCAAACCGCCCGTATGCAACTCCAGAATGATGAGAATCCCGCAGAAGGTAGTCCATCCTGTCCACACCGAACGCATCGCCGACAACAATTTCTGACAATATCGTTTCCCACGTAGAAAACTTCATCCCCTTGGCTTCCTTGGGGCCAACGGCGATCTTTGCGATGTCATCGATTCGAACAGCAGGAGTCAGGCCCTCCCAGATCTTGCGCATTTCTTCCGACGCAATAATTTCGCGGGTCAAGCGCTCGTGGCTCCAACCATCCGGAAGAAGTTCCTTTTCCGCGGCGTGAGAAAACGGAAGATGCCCAACGTCGTGACATAACGCCGCCATCCTCACAACCCGTCTCCAATACCGGACCTTGTCCGGGTTCGTTATCTCGGGCAATTGATCGCGGATCGTATCGACAACATTATCTTGCCTGGTAACGACGTCGAAAACTCTATCCGCTAATTCCATTACACCGAGGGAATGTTCAAAGCGCTTATGGCTTGCTCCGGGATAAACAAGGTACGATAACGCCAGTTGGTGAATGTGGCGCAGCCTTTGGATAGGCCTCGAGTCTAAAACGTCGCGTTCTGCAGAGTCACATCTGATGAAAATGTGAATTGGGTCGCGAATTTCATGAGCGTTCTTTGACATTCCGACCGTACATATCACATTAAGTCTCTCGATGGTACAAAAACCCGCCAATGACGCCACGCGGTATTTCGACACACGCATAAACCCAATATCACTCATCATTGCTGCTATCGACAAGCGTCCTAGCCTTCGCAGTCCAGAGCTAGTGCCAGTTGCGGCGAACGCCACGATTTTGGCGGAGCGGGAACCGGCCGTGATTCCAGTCCATACTTTCGCCGCAATCCATCGACGAGTTCCTTGATCCGCTTTCGATACTCTTCTGGTGCATCACCGTAACCCCGGTAAAAGTCGCGGTAACGGCGGGCCAAGCTCGGAAATTTCGTTTCGATAAACGCCATGAAGGTCTTCCAGGACGACGGCATCAGGAACAGCACGTTTGCCGCGAGCCATTGGGCATTGGCGTCCCGCGCCGCCCGTACTAAGGCGTCCAGATCATCCTGGCGGTCCGTCAGGCCAGGGACAATCGGCATCGCGTTCACACCTACGTTGATGCCTGCCTCGCGAAGCTTGCGGATAGCTTCGAGCCGCAAGTCCGGCCGGGGTGCGCGCGGTTCGAGCATGCGCGCCAGGCGTGTGCGGAGCGTGGTGACCGTCATGTGAATTGTAATCGACGACCGCTCCGAAATCCTTTGCAGCAGGTCGATGTCGCGGATCACCTGATTCGACTTCGTTGTAATGGAGAGACTCAGTCCCTCGCGCTCCGCCATCTTTTCCAGAATCGACCGCGTCGTCCCAAACTCCTTTTCCGCAGGTTGATACGGATCGGTTGCGGTCCCAATCGCAATGTGTTCGCCCCAGATTTTCTCCGCTGAAAGGTCGCGCTCGGCCAGCGCGCCCGCGTCTTTTTTCACGTAGATCTTCGACTCGAACTCGTTGCCATCCAGCTCCATGTATTCATGCGTGTACCGCGCGTAGCAATACTTGCAGCCGAATTCGCATCCGCGATACGGATTCACCGTCCAGCGAAACGGGACCCTCTCCGAATTACACTGGTTCAGTATCGATTTAACGGGCAGAAGAAAGTACTCCGTCCCGCGCTTGGCATCTGCGCAAGGGGAGGATGCGGCGAGGCGCGCAATGCCGACCAGTTCCGAACCGGGCTTCACGCTCCGGTGGGTTGCCGGAGGGGGCGCGGAAGCGTCGTTCGGGGGCTCACAGGTGCCGTGGCGAGCGGCTGTGGGGAAGAGGGTGAGACTGGTCTGCTCCGCACCGTTCCGGCGGCGACGAATCGTCGCGGGTTCGGGTCGAAGAAGGGGAAAAGTGGCCATTGAAAGCCTCGCCGCACAGTTTTGATAGTATTCGCTTTTTCTTCGCCTTGTCAAGCCCCGAGCCCGCTTTTTGTTCGCCTGTCTTGGCGGACAGAGTGCGCTGTGGAAACTCGCCGCGTGGTTGAGGGCCCCCGCAGCCTGCGTACGGGTATCATGTCAGCCAGTCCCGGGAGCCCGGTAAAGTGGCCGAAATCAGCATCTTGGTCGTAGAAGACGACGTCCCCAGCCAGCGGGCGATACGAAATGTGCTCGACGCCGAAGGCTGGCATGTCCGAATGGTGTCCGCCCCGGAGGTATTAACCGAGTTGGCGCGAGGAGGCTGGAACCTAGTGATTGTCAACGCCGCTTTGACCGACCCCCGCGGCCCTCTGTTCGCGATCCTACGCGACCTGACTCTGGCGGATTCCGAACACGAATCCGAAGAGGAACCAGTCGAGGAACCTGAAGCCCATGGCGAACGAGTGATTGTCGAGCACCTGGAGACACGAGCCCGCAGTGAACGAGGCATTCGGGTGCTTTTTCTCGTTCCCTCGTCGGTTTCGAAGCATATGCAGCCGATCCTGGAACGCGAAGGCCTCCCATATGCCCTCAAGCCCTACAATCTGCATGACTTCCTGGAAAAGATAAGCGATCTGCTACTCGAAGCGGGCGCAATTGACGCCCCGATTCGCTCGATTCGCGATTTCGCTCCGCGCAAGCGCCCTTTGACTTGCCGCGTTCGCCGGGATAGTCGCAGCACTGCGATGTTCGCTCCCCGCGCGGATTACCAGATGAGCGAAGAAGAGATGGCCGAGTGGGAGCGCCAGGAAGAAGAGGAGCTCAAAAAGCGCCGTAAGGAACAGGAAGAACGGGAACACCTCGGCTGAAGCCGGCGAAAACCGGTTGCTCTGCTTTTTCATTTCGCGCTTTGCCGGAGAAGCAACGCCAACTGTTTTCCGTGAGGGGTTAACTCCGGTGCGGGTTTTCCGGATTGCGGCTCTAACCCGAAATGCGTCGAACTTCGCTGCGGTCGCTCGTCCCCGCAAGGAGCTGGGCGACGGTCACGTTCAGGGCTGGATGGATGACTTTCGAAGCGATTTCCGCCATCGGAACGAGCACGAATAGCCTCTCCGCCATGCGCGGATGCGGTACTTCTAGCTCCGGTGTATGAATCACGAGATCGTCGTAAAGCAGAATATCGATGTCGATCACGCGCGGACCCTTCGCTACGCACCGCTCGCGACCCATCGTTTTCTCGATTTGAAGCACCGTCCGCATGAGTTCCGCCGGCTCCAAAGCGGTCTCCGTCTCGATCACGCTATTCAGAAACCATGGCTGATCTACGAATTCAACCGGCTCTGTCTCGTAAAGGGATGACCTGCGCATGACGCGAACGCCGCTTTTGGCGAGCTGCTCAACTGCGCGGGCAATATTCGCAGCGCGGTCTCCCAGGTTCGAACCGAGCGACAGATAGGCTTTCCGCACGGTCCTATGGTGCCAGAAAACAGACTTTCCGCGGCGAAACTCGCCCGACTGGCTCTGTGGTCGTGCTCGGGCCTCGCCTTCCTTGCGGCTTAAGCACTGCTATGTTGAAATGAGCCCATGAATCCGGACCCAGACCGGGCCGCCCGCATGCAGAGAGAGGCGTCGGGGCAGCCATCGCCGAAATCATCGCACTCGCGCTCAGCTTCAGTTCGCGAAGCGCACTTGCGCGAAATACCGTCTGTTGATGAGCTCCTCTCGCGTCCCCGTGTGCGATCCCTTTGCGAAACGGCAGGACGCGGACTGGTAACCGACGCAATCCGAGCCGTGCTGGCTGACATTCGCTCGCATCTGCTGCGCGAAACACCCGCTGTGGCCTCGCAAGCCCTCCAAAGCGCTGCACCAGCTCGCACGGGCCCACCCCCTGATCTCACAGCGGAGGCTCTCGAAAGTCGAATCGGCGAGGCAGTACGTAATTGGCTCGCACCATCGTTACGCCGCGCGATCAATGCCACCGGCGTGATTCTCCACACGAATCTCGGCCGCGCGCCGATATCCGCCGCGGCGATTGCCGCATTCGAGGAAACGGCGACACGCTACTCGAATCTCGAATACGACATCGACACGGGTCAGCGCGGGAAGCGCGACGTCCACACCTCAAAGCTGCTGGAGTCCATTACGGGCGCCGAAGCCGCCATCGTAGTGAACAATAACGCCGCTGCCGTTTTGCTCGTCCTGAACACGCTCGCTAAGGGTACTGAGGTGGTCGTTTCGCGAGGCGAGCTGATCGAAATCGGCGACGGCTTTCGCATACCGGACATCATGGCCGAAAGCGGGGCCATTCTGCGCGAGGTAGGCACCACAAATCGCACGCGTATCCGGGATTACGAGCGCGCCATCAACGAACGCACGCACTTATTGCTTCGCGTCCATTCCTCCAATTTTCGAATCACGGGCTTCACGGAGCGTCCCAGCCTCGAAGACCTCATTCTCCTTGGCGAGCGCAGCCAGATTCCGGTTTATGAAGATCTCGGCTCCGGTTGCCTCGCCGATCTGAGCGCGGCAGGAATTTCCGAGCCTGTTGTGAAAGCAAGTTCCGAGGCCGGGGTTTCCGTTGTTTCCTTCAGCGGCGACAAGCTGCTCGGCGGACCGCAGGCCGGAATCATCGCGGGGAAGATGGAAATCGTCGAACGCATTCGTCGCAATCCTTTGTTTCGGGCGTTGCGCGTCGACAAGCTGACTATCGCAGCGCTGGAAGCCACGCTGAAGGCCTACCATCGGGGCGCGCTCGACGAAATTCCCGCGCTGCGTATGATTCGCGCCTCGCGCGAGGAAATCGGCCGTCGCGTGTCGCAATTTGCCGACCGCCTCCGCACTGCGCTACCCGCGCATGTCTCAATCGAGATGGTCGACGGTTTTTCCGTCATTGGTGGGGGATCGACACCTGAGCAACAGTTGGCGAATGCGGTGCTTGCATTGCGCAGCGACCGCCATTCACCGTCTGCTCTCGACGAACTTCTCCGCAAGCCCGCCCATGGCATTCCCGTTGTCGCGCGCGTCATGGACGACCGGCTGATCG
>Ga0335075_10007415_pt1 | contig 16874 bp, 13 predicted proteins | sample Lox_Sample_24_FD_206723 | JGI IMG/M metagenome (GOLD analysis project Ga0335075, IMG submission 206723) | Soil microbial communities from Loxahatchee National Wildlife Refuge, Florida, United States - Lox_Sample_2.4 | ecosystem: Environmental > Terrestrial > Soil > Wetlands | place: USA...
CCATGAAGGCGTCATGCACGGACCGCTTCACCAGCACCGCACCCATCGGTATGGTGCCGTTGGTCAGGCCCTTCGCCGTGGTGATGATGTCGGGTGTTACCCCGAACTCCTGGGCGGCAAAGGGAGCGCCGACACGTCCGAAGCCGGTGATGACCTCATCGAAGATGAGCAGGATGCCGTGCCGGTCGCAGATCTGGCGCAGGCGCTCGAGGTAGCCGCGCGGCGGGATCAGCACCCCGGTCGAGCCTGCGATCGGCTCGACGATGACCGCGGCGACGGTCGAGGGGTCGTGCAGCGCCACCAGCCGCTCGAGCTCCTCGGCCAGCTCGGCGCCCTGGACCGGTTGCCCGCGTGAGAACGCGTTGCGCTTCAAATCATGGGTGTGCGCCAGATGATCCACACCCGGCAGAAGCGAGGCCGACCACATCCTGCGGTTGCTGACGATGCCACCGACCGAGATGCCGCCGAATCCCACGCCATGATAGGCGCGCTCGCGCCCGATGAGCCTCGTGCGCGCGGCCTCGCCCCGTACCCGGTGGTAGGCGAGCGCTATCTTGAGCGCCGTATCGACCGACTCCGAGCCGGAGTTGGTGAAGAACACCCGATCGAGGCCCGCAGGCGCGATGCTCGCGAGCACGTTGGCGAGCTCGAACGCGGACGGATGGGCCATCTGGAACGCGGGCGCATAATCGAGCGTGGCGAGCTGGCGCGCGACCGCATCGGTGATCTCGCTGCGGCCGTGGCCGGCGTTGACGCACCAGAGTCCGGCGACACCGTCGAGGATCTGCCGGCCCTCGGGCGTGAAGTAGTGCATGCCGCTGGCGCGGGCGAGCATGCGGGGCTTCGCCTTGAACTGGCGATTCGGCGTGAAGGGCATCCAGAATGCCGCGAGCGCATCGCGGGAGAGAGAGTCGGAGGCGGCCATGAGGTGCTCGTGGTGGTGGTTAGGGCAGGTGGGAGCCCCTTATCATAAGGAAATGTCGCACCGGGAGACAAACCGCGGGGCGCGCGCGCGCATTGCGAGCCTTGCCTCGTGATGTCCGGTCGATTCCTCGCGAGTGCGCCGCGCGGGCTCGCCGATCTTCTGGCGAAGGAGTTGGCGATCCTCGGCGCGACCGACGTGCGCGAGCGGACGACCGGCGTGGTATTCTCCGGCACGCTCGAGACGGCGTATCGGGCCTGCCTCGAGTCGCGGCTTGCCAACCGGGTATTTCTCGAGCTCACCCGCTTCGAGGCCCCGAGCGCCGAGGCGTTCTATGCCGCAGCGCGCGCAATCGACTGGTCGCAACATCTGGACTCGCGGGCGACGCTCGCCTGTGACTTCAGTGGCAGGCATCCGGCCATCACGCACAGTCATTTCGGGGCGCTGAAGCTCAAGGACGCCATCGTCGATGCCGTGCGCGATGCCACCGGCCGGCGTCCCGACATCGTGTTGGATCGGCCGAGCGTGCGGGCGCACGCGCATGCCCACGGCGCAGAGATCACGCTGTCCGTCGATCTCTCGGGCGAGAGTCTGCACCGCCGCGGCTATCGCGGCGCAGCCGGCGAGGCGCCGCTGAAGGAGAACGTCGCCGCGGGCGTGCTGGCGCGGGCGGGGTGGGTGGAGCTTGCGGCCGCCGGGGCGCCGTTTCTCGACCCGATGTGCGGCTCCGGCACGCTCGTCATCGAAGCGGCGCTGATGGCCGCCGGCTGCGCACCGGGACTGCAGCGCACGTATTTCGGATTTCTCGGTTGGCGCGGACACGATGCGACGCTGTGGCAGCGGGTGCGCGAGCAGGCGCAGGCACGCTGTCGCGCGAATGCGCCGCCAACGGCACTCATTCGCGGTCAGGATCGTGACCCGGCGGCAGTGAGGAATGCGCGCGCGAATGCCGAGCGTGCCGGGATCGCCGCGTGGGCGCAGTTTGAGGTGCAGGCGCTGGCGCAGGCGATGCCCGCAGGCGAAGCGGGCTTGCTCTGCACCAACCCGCCTTATGGCGTGAGGTTGCAGGACCTCGATGCGGCCCGCGCCATTCATCGCGAGCTCGGCGAGGTGCTGCGCGAGCGGTTTCAGGGCTGGCAGGCGGCCGTGCTCACCGGGACGCCGCAGCTCGGCAGGGAGCTCGGCATCCGCGCCGCGCGCACTCACACGCTGTGGAACGGCGCCATCGAGTGTCGGCTGCTGCGGATGAGCGTCGAAGCCGCGAGTCTGCGCCGGCCGGGCACCCTGGCGCGAGAGCGCTCATCCCTGCGCGATACCCCCGGTGCGCGCATGTTCGCCAATCGTCTGGCGAAGAACCTGAAACGCCTGCGCAGCTGGGCCGACAAGACCGGCATCTCGTGTTACCGGCTGTACGATGCCGACATGCCGGAGTACGCGTTCGCGATCGATCTCTACCGCACCGTGGGCCCGGACGAAGTCTGGCTCCAGGTGCAGGAATACGCAGCACCCGCAGAGATCGAGGAGGAGGCGGTGCGGCGGCGGCGCGGCGAGGCCCTCGCCGGCATCCCCGAGGTCACCGGCGTGCCCCCCGAGCGCATCAAACTGCGCACGCGGCGCCGCAGCCGCGGGGGCGAGCAGTACCGGAAGCTCGCCGAGCAGGGGAGCTTTCATACGGTGCTCGAAGGCGGGCTGCGATTCCTGATCAACTTCGATGACTATCTGGATACGGGTTTGTTTCTGGATCATCGGCTCACCCGCGCCCGGCTGCGCGAGGCGGCTGCCGGCGGCAGGTTCCTGAATCTCTTCGCCTACACCGGGACCGCAACCGTGTACGCGACGGCGGGCGGCGCGGTGGCCACCGTGTCGGTGGATCTCTCGCGGACCTATCTCGAGTGGGCGCGGCGCAATCTCGCCCTCAACTTCACCGCTTTCGAGACTCGGGCGCACGAGCTCATTCAAGCCGATTGTCTGCAATGGCTGCGCGCTGGCGCCCGTACCGGTGAACGCTACGATCTCATTTTCCTCGATCCGCCCACCTTCTCCAATTCCAAGCGCATGCCGGGCGTGCTCGATGTCGGCCGTGATCATGCCGGGCTGATCGATGCCTGCATGCGCCTGCTCTCGCCCGGCGGCCTGCTCGTCTTCTCGACCAACGCCCAGCGCTTCCGCCTCGATCCGGCGCTGCGTGAGCGTTATGTCGTCCAGGATGTCTCGGCCGCGACCCTGCCGCGCGATTTCGAGCGCAATCCGAGTATTCACCGCTGTTTCGAGATTCGGCTGCCCGGCTGATCGTCACGCGGCCGAAGACCCTTTACAGCCGGTTGCGCTTCCGGTAGGGTCGATCCGGTATGCCAGAGGCCCCGCCGGCACCGCCGTCGGGGCCTCGTTCGTTCCGGAGTCGGTCCATGCAATCTGGTCGTTCAGCGGTGGTTGCCGTCGTCGGCGCGACGGGCGCCGTCGGCGTCGAGCTCATTCGATGTCTCGAGGAGAGGCGCTTCGCGCTCTCGGAGCTGCGCCTCTTCGCCTCGGCGCGTTCCGCCGGCAAGACACTGCCCTATCGCGGTCAGCCGCTGCCCGTGAGGGAGCTCGAGCAGGACAGCCTCCGCGGTGTCGATATTGCGCTCTTCTCCGCCGGCGGCGGCACCTCCAAGCGCTTCGCGCCGCTCGCCGTGGAGCAGGGCGCGGTGGTCATCGACAATTCCTCGGCCTTTCGCATGGACCCGGCGGTGCCGCTCGTCGTGCCGGAGATCAATTCCGAGGCGGTCCGGAATCACCGCGGCATCATCGCCAATCCCAACTGCTCGACCATCATCGCCATCACGCCCCTCTGGCCCGTGCATCGCGCCAACCGCATTCTGCGGATGATCATCTCGACCTACCAGGCCGCCTCCGGCGGCGGCGCCGCCGCCATGGAGGAGCTGCGCGAGTCGACCCGCGCCTACCTCGACGGCCGGCCGTACGCGAACCGCGTGCTGCCGCACCCTTACGCGTTCAACCTCTTCAGTCACAACTCCAGGGTCGATCCGGAGAGCGGCTATAACGAGGAAGAGACGAAAGTCATGCGTGAGACGCGCAAGATCTTCGGCGATGACTCGATCCGCATCGCGGCGACCTGTGTGCGCGTGCCGGTGCTGCGTGCGCACTCGATCGCGATCAACTTCGAGTGTGAGCGGCCCATCAGTCCGCGGCAGGTGCGCGAGATCGTGCAGACCGCGCCCGGCGTGAAGCTGGTCGATAATCCGGAGGCGAACTATTTCCCGATGCCGAAGGACGCCTCCGGGCAGGATTCGATCCTCGTCGGGCGCATCCGCCGCGACGTCAGCGACCCGAGCGGCCGCTCGATCGCGCTCTTCGTCGCAGGCGACCAGCTCCTGAAGGGCGCGGCGTTGAACGCCGTGCAAATCGCGGAACTGCTCTAAGCCGGTGGTCAGAGTAGATCTCTCAGGCGGTAGTACAGCATCGCGAGCACCAGCACCGGCCGGCGCAGCATCGCCCCGCCCGGGAAGTCCTGGTGCGGGATGCGCGCGAACACATCGAAGCGCTCCGCCTGTCCCGCGATCGCCTCCGCCACCAGCTTGCCGGCGATGCCGGTGAGCGCGATGCCGTGGCCGGAGAACCCCTGCAGGAAATACACATTCGGCATCAGGCGCCCGAAATGCGGTGCGCGGTTGAGCGTGATATCCACGTGGCCTCCCCACGAGTACTCCACCGGCGCGTCGGCGAGCTGCGGAAACACGGCGAGCATGCGCGCGCGCGTGGCGCCCGGAGCCTTGAACGAGCCGAGTCCGGAGTAGCTGACGCGGCCGCCGAAGAGCAGCCGGTGATCGGCCGATCGCCTGAAATAGTCGAGCACCCAGTTCATGTCACTCACGGCGGCGTTGTTGGCGATCAGCCGCCGCGCGCGCTCCGCGCCGAGCGGCTCGGTGGCGATGATGTGGGTGCCGACCGCCATGATCTTGGCGGCGAGGGCCGGTGCGGTCTTGCCGAGGTAGACGTTGCCACAGAGCACGAGATAACGCGCGCGAACCTCGCCGACGGGTGTGCGAACGCGGGCGGAGGTGAAACCGAGGGCGCGCGTATCTTCGTAGATGCGCACGCCGGCGCGCTCCGCGGCCGCCGCGAGTCCGAGCGTGTAGTTGAGCGGGTGGAGATGACCTCCGTTGGAATCGTAGAGCGCGCCGATATAGCGCCTCGTCTCGAGCGCCGCACGCACTTCGTCCCGGGGCATGTAGCGCACGCTGCGGTACTGGAGCGTCTCCTGCAGCTCCTCGAGCTCGCGGCGCAGCTCCCGCTCGTGGCGGGGCTTCACGGCGGTGAGCATGGTGCCGTCGACCCAGTCGCAATCGATCTGGTAGCGCGCGATGAGCGCGCGCATGAGCGCGAGCCCCTCGATCGAGACGTCCCAGACGGCGCGCGCGGCGTTGCGGCCGATCAGCCGCTCGAGCTTCCTCTGACCGGAGGCGACGCCTTGGATGGCCTGGGCGCCACTGCGTCCGGAGGCGCCCCAGCCGATCCGGTGCTGCTCGAGCAGCACCACGGAATAGCCCCGTTCAGCGAGATGCAGCGCCGCGGAGCAACCGGCGATGCCGCCACCGACCACGCAGACATCGCATTCCACCGAGCCGGCGAGCGCCGCCCTCTCGGGTGCGGGTCGCGCCGAGGCGGCATAGTAGGAAGCGGCATGCGCGGTCACCAAAGAACCCTAATTTTTCAATAGCTTATGTACGCGACGCGTACGGCTCCAGGATGGAGGAGAATAACGAGCCGACCGTGGGGTCGGCAATGACTTCCGGCTGGGAGCCCCCGCTGGCAGGGATCCCATAGGTACGGCCTCGGGGCCGCTTCACGACCTCGCCCACGGCTGTGGTCTAATTGATACCCCCATGGCATCAGCCCGTCCCCTCATTGGCCTTCCCGCGGACCGCCGAATGATCGGCCTGCACCCGTTTCACGCGGTGGGCGAGAAATACGCGCGGGCGGTGCTGGATGCCGCCGGTGGGCTGCCGCTTCTCGTTCCCGCGCTCGCGGAGGAGCTGCGTCTGGATGAGCTCGTGGACCGGCTCGATGGGCTTCTCTTCACCGGCAGCCCCTCGAACGTCGAGCCGCATCATTACGAGGGTCCGCCAAGCCATCCCGGAACCCTGCACGATCCGGCCCGGGACGCCACCACCCTGCCTCTCATTCGCAAGGCCGTGGCAGCCGGCGTGCCGGTGCTCGGCATCTGCCGCGGATTCCAGGAAGTCAACGTCGCCTTCGGTGGCAGCCTCCATCAGCGCGTGCACGAGGTTCCCGGACATCTCGATCATCGCGACGATGAGACCCAGCCGCTCGAAGTTCAATACGGGCCCGCGCACGAGGTGATCCTCGAGACCGGCGGCCTGCTGCGCTCCCTCGCCGGCGCCGAGCGCGTCACTGTCAACTCCCTGCATTCGCAGGGCATCGAACGGCTCGGCCAGGGTCTTGCCGTCGAGGCGCGAGCCCCGGACGGGCTGGTCGAAGCATTCAGAGTCGAGGGCGCGACGCGGTTGGCGCTCGCGGTGCAGTGGCATCCCGAGTGGCGGGTCATGGAGAACCCGCTGTCGCGCGCCCTCTTTGCAGCGTTCGGCGGTGCGTGCCGCGCCCGCGCCGAAACCAGGTGAAAGGCACGCCCATGGTGAGCGAAATCCGCCAGTTCTTCCGCGACCACGGCATTTCCGAGGTCGAGGCCATCATTCCCGACATGGCCGGGATAGCGCGCGGCAAGATCATGCCGGCGGAGAAGTTCGCCGAGGACGGCGGCATGCGGCTGCCGGAAAGCGTGTTCCTGCAGACCGTCACCGGCGATTATCCGCCGGAGCCCGATGCGGCCATGAGCCCGGCAGAGATCGACATCGTGCTCAAGGCCGATCCGAAGACCGTGCGCCGGGTGCCGTGGGCGGCGGAGCCGACGGCACAGGTGATCCACGACTGCTTCTACTCCGACGGCAGGCGGGTCACCATGGCCCCGCGGCATGTGCTGCGCAACATCCTCGAGCTCTATGCGCAGCGGGGCTGGGCGCCGGTAGTGGCGCCGGAGCTGGAGTTCTATCTGGTCGAGCAGAACAAGGACGCCGACTATCCGCTGCGGCCGCCGGTGGGACGCTCGGGCCGGGCGGAGCCCGGACGGCAGTCCTACAGCATCGCCGCGGTGAACGAGTTCGATCCGCTCTTCGATGACATCTACCAGTTCTGCGAGGACCAGGAGATCGAGATCGACACGCTCATCCACGAGGACGGGCCGGCGCAGATGGAGATCAACCTGATCCACGGGCCGCCGCTCGACCTCGCGGATCAGGCGTTTCTCTTCAAGCGCACGGCGCGCGAGGCGGCGCTGCGTCACAAGATGTATGCCACCTTCATGGCGAAGCCGCACGCCAAGGAGCCGGGCAGCGCCATGCACATCCACCAGAGCGTGCTCGACGTCAAGACGAAGCGCAACATCTTCAGCAATCCCGACGGCACCCCCTCGCCGCTTTTCTTCGCGCACATCGGCGGCCTGCAGAAGTATCTGCCGGCCGCCATGGCGCTCTTCTGCGCCAACGTCAACTCCTACCGCCGCCTCACCCGCTACCTTTCGGCGCCGATCAACGTGCACTGGGGATACGACAACCGCACCGCGGGGCTGCGGGTGCCGATGTCGGGGCCGGAGGACCGGCGGGTCGAGAACCGGGTCGGCGGGGCCGACGCCAACCCCTACATCGCCATCGCGGCGTCGCTCGCCTGCGGCTACCTCGGCATGATCGAGGGGCTGACGCCCTCGGACCCGATCACCGGCAGCGCGCACGAGCTGCCCTTCGGGTTGCCGCGCTCACTCGATGAGGCGCTGCGCGAGCTGCGTCAGAGCGAGCCGCTGGTGAAGCTGCTCGGCGAGCCGTTCGTTTCCGCCTTCACCATCGTCAAGCAGGCCGAGTACGAGGTGTTCCTGCAGGTGATCAGCTCCTGGGAGCGGGAGCACCTGCTGCTGAATGTCTGACGGCTGAAAGCGGCCTGCGGTCCCTTTCAGCGAGATCCAGAGGTTGAAAAGCTATTTCATCTGCATTGCCGTGCTGGCCGCCGCCCTGCTGGCCGCCTGCTCGGGCGGCCAATCCGACGCCAAGGTCGTCAATGTCTACAACTGGTCCGACTACATCGACCCGCGGGTGCTCAAGGACTTCGAGCGGCGGTACGGCATCAAGGTGAATTACGACGTATTCGACAAGAACGAAGTGCTCGAGACGAGGCTCCTCACCGGCAACACCGGCTTCGACGTCGTGGTACCGTCGGCGCCCTTCCTCGAGCTCGAGGTCCGGGCCGGCGCGCTCGAGAAGCTCGACAAGTCAGAGCTGCCGAACCTGAAATACCTCGACCCCGCCGTCCAGCGCAGCGTCGCGCAGTACGATCCCGGCAATCAGTACGCGGCCGACTACATGTGGATCACCTCGGGACTCGGCTACAACGTCCAGGCGGTGAAGGCGCGCCTGCCCGATGCGCCGCTCGAGAGCTGGCGGCTCCTTTACGATCCGGCCTATGTCTCCAAGCTCGAGAATTGCGGCGTCACGATTCTCGATGAGCCGACGGAGGTCATCGGCACCGTGCTCGTTTATCTCGGCCGGAACCCGAACAGCGAGTCGCCGGCCGATCTCGCGGCCGCCATGAAAGTGCTGATGGCCATCCGGCCGTACGTGCGCTACGTCAACTCCTCGCGCTACATCGACGATCTGGCCAACGGCGAGATCTGCCTCGCGCTCGGATGGTCGGGTGACGTCAAGCAGGCGGAGGTACGGGCGCAGCAGGCCGGGAGGACGTACACGATCGCCTACTCGATCCCGAAGGAGGGTGCGGTCGAGAACTTCGATGTGCTCGCGATTCCACTCGACGCGCCGCATCCTCGCAATGCCAACCTCTTCATCAATTACCTCCTGGATCCGCACGTCGCGGCGCGCAATTCCGACCTCGTCAAGTACGCCAATGGCGATCTGGCTTCCCGGCCGTACATGGAGCAATCGGTGCGGGACGACCCGGGGATTTATCCTCCGCCCGCGGTGATGCGGACCCTGGTTCCGGAGCGGGCGAAGTCGATGCGATTCATGCGGCTGCTGACCCGCGCCTGGACGGACTTCAAGACCGGAAGTTAGAGCGACAGGCCATCAGCCGATGAACGCCCAACCGTCGACGGCGCCCGATCCGGCGCCACCCTACGTGCGCCTCGAGGCGGTCAGCAAGAGGTTCGGCGAGTTTCTCGCCGTGGACGCGGTCTCGCTCGAGATCCGTCGCGGCGAGATCTTCTGCCTGCTCGGCGGCTCGGGCTCCGGCAAGACGACGTTGCTGCGCATGCTCGCGGGCTTCGAGACACCGAGCGCCGGACACATCTACATCGACGGCGCCGATATGAGCGCGGTGCCGCCCTACGATCGCCCCGTCAACATGATGTTCCAGTCATATGCGCTCTTTCCGCACATGAGCGTGGAGCGCAACGTCGCCTTCGGCCTCGAGCAGGAGCGGGTCGGCCGCTCGGAGATCCGCCGGCGGGTGGCGGAGATTCTGGAAATCGTGCAGATGAGCCCCTACGCCGGGCGCAGGCCGCACCAGCTCTCGGGCGGCCAGCGCCAGCGGGTCGCGCTCGCGCGGGCGCTCATCAAGCGGCCGAAGCTGCTGCTCCTCGATGAGCCGCTGGCCGCCCTCGACCGCAAGCTCCGTGAGCGAACCCAGTTCGAGCTGCTCAACATCCAGGAGCGGCTCGGCGTCACCTTCATCGTGGTCACGCACGATCAGGAGGAGGCGATGACCTTGGCCACACGCATGGGCGTCATGGACCGCGGACGGATCGTGCAGGTGGGAACCCCGGCGCAGATCTACGAAGCGCCCGTCAGCCGGTTCGTCGCCGACTTCATCGGCTCGGTGAATCTTCTGGAAGGCCGGGTGGTGGCCCACGGCGCGAGCGAGCTCACCATTCACTGCGAGCCCTTCGGCTGCACCGTCCGCAGCGCGCATCGGGTGGCGTGCGCACCGGGGGATGCCGTCTGGGTGGCGATCCGACCGGAGAAGATCGTGCTCACGGGCGCAGGCGCTGCGGGCGCGCCGCCACCGGGGGACAACCGCCTCGGCGGCAGGGTGCGCGACGTCGCCTACATGGGTGATGTGTCGATCTGCCTGGTCGAGATCGAATCCGGCAAGGTGGTGCGGGTGACTCTTCCCAACCGCGCCGGCATCGCCGCGCATGATCTGAGGCACGCGGCGGTGGTGTTGTCGTGGGACGCCGCGAGTCCCGTGATCCTGACACGTTAGGCGCGGCGCATGCAACAGCCTGACACGCGGGGACTCATCGGGCGGCTGCAGAATCGTGCCGGACGGCGCCTGGTGATCGGCATCCCGGCGCTGTGGCTCGCGGTATTCTTCCTCATTCCCTTTCTCATCGTCCTCAAGATCTCCTTCGCGGAGCCGCGGCTCTCGATCCCGCCCTACACGCCGCTCTTCACCTGGCTGCACGGACTACCGATCCCGAAATTCCATCTCTCGGGCTACCTTTACCTCTTCACCGATCCGCTCTACCTGCGCTCCTACCTCTACTCGGTCATGGTGGCGGCGGTGTCGACGCTCCTCTGCTTGGGCTTGGGCTACCCGATGGCGTATGCCATCGCGCGCGCCGGTGAGACCTGGCGAACCTTCCTGCTGATGCTGATCGTGCTGCCGTTCTGGACTTCGTTCCTGCTGCGCGTCTATGCCTGGATCGGACTGCTGCAGAACGATGGCCTCATCAACAACGTGTTGCTGAGCTTGGGTCTCATCCGCCATCCCGTCACGCTGCTGCAGACCGACTTCTCGCTCTACATCGGAATCGTCTATTCCTATCTGCCGTACATGATCCTGCCGCTTTACGCCAACCTGGAGAAGCACGATCCGGCGCTGCTCGAGGCGGCGGCCGATCTCGGCGCGCGGCCGCTCAGGGCCTTCCTGCGCGTGACCCTGCCGCAGTCGCTGCCCGGCATCGCCGCCGGCTCGCTGCTCGTCTTCATCCCGGCGGTGGGCGAATACGTCATTCCGACGCTGCTCGGCCGCACCGATCAGATCATGATCGGGCGCATGCTGTCGGATGAGTTCTTCGACAATCGCGACTGGCCGGTGGCGAGCGGGGTGGCGATCCTGATTCTCCTGCTCCTCGTCGTGCCGATCGTGCTGCTGCAGCGGGTCGAGCGGCGGGAGTTGGAACCAGGGGCGGAGGCTGGGGATGAGGCCAAAGCGGAGACAGGGGCATGAGAGGTAGGGGAGTCTTCTCGCGTATGGCGCTCGTGCTCGGGCTGGTATTCCTCTACGTGCCGATCCTGTCGCTGATCGTGTACTCCTTCAACAACAGCCGCCTGGTCACGGTGTGGGATGCCGCGCACTCGCCCACCCTCAAGTGGTACGGCGTACTGCTTTCGGACGGACAGGTGCTCGATGCCGCCTGGCTGTCGCTGCGCGTCGCCATCTGCGCGGCGACCACCTCCGCCGTTCTCGGCACCCTTGCCGGGACGGCGCTCGCGCGCTTCGGCGCCTTCCGCGGCCGGCCGCTGCTCCTCGGCATGACGACCGCGCCCATCGTGATGCCGGAGGTGATCAGCGGCCTCTCGCTGCTGCTCTTCTTCGTCGTCGTGGAGCGCGCCATCGGCTGGCCCCGAGGCATGGGAGCGCTCACGATCACGCTCGCCCATGTCTCCTTCTGCATGGCCTACGTCACGGTGGTGATACAGTCGCGCCTGGCGGGCTTCGATGAGTCGCTGGAGGAGGCCGCGCAGGACCTCGGCGCCCGCCCGGCGAAGGTGTTCTGGCGCATCACGCTGCCGCTCATCCTGCCGGCGGTGCTGGCCGGCTGGCTGCTCGCATTCACTCTCTCGTGGGATGACCTCGTCATCTCGCAGTTCGTCGCCGGGCCCGGCTCGAGCACGCTGCCGATGGTCATCTTCTCCAAGGTGCGGCTCGGGGTGAGCCCGGATGTGAACGCGCTCGCCACCCTCATGGTATCGGTGGTGGCGAGCGGTGTGGTGATCGCCACGTTGTGGATGCGTCATCGACAGAGGCGGCGCGAGCGCGACATGCAGCTTGCCGCCGCCGCCAACCTTTGATGGGAAACGAGCAAATGACACGCAAACTCCTCGGTATCGATGTAGGTGGCTCCTTTATCAAGGCGGGCGTGGTGGATGTCGAGACGCGAGGACTCGTCGGCGAGATCATCTCGGCGCCGACGCCGCAGCCGTCGACGCCCGAGGCGATGATGCCAACCATCGCCGCGCTCGCCGCGAAGCTCCCCGCCGCCACCGGCCGGGTGGGGCTCGCCTTCCCGGCCGTGGTCAAGAACGGCCGCGCGCGCACCGCCGCCAACGTCGATCAGGCCTGGATCGGGGCGGACGGCGCGGCACTCATCCGCCGCACACTCGACCGCGAAGCACTCTTCCTCAATGACGCCGATGCCGCGGGTCTCGCGGAGATGCGTCTCGGGGCCGGGCGCGGCGTGAGCGGCTCGGTCGTCATGCTGACCTTCGGCACCGGCATCGGCTCGGCGCTTTTCATCGAGGGGCGGCTCTTTCCCAACACGGAGCTCGGGCACATGGAGCTCAACGGCATGGACTCCGAGAAGTACGCCTCGGCCCACATCAAGGCCTTGCTCAATCTCGACTGGCGGGCCTGGATGGACCGGGTCAATGTCTATCTCGATCGGATGCAGGCGCTTTTCTGGCCCGACCTCTTCATCCTGGGCGGCGCCATCAGCGAGCGCTTCGCGGATTTTGCGCCGCTCCTGCACTGCGACGCCGAGGTTCGCCCGGCGCATTTCGGCAATCAGGCGGGCGTCATCGGCGCGGCGCTTGCCGCCGCGGAAGCCGACGCCGGCGCCAGCTGATGGCATCAAAGCTCCCCGATGTCGGTACGACGATCTTCACGATCATGTCGCAGCGCGCGCGCGAGCTCGGCGCGCTCAATTTGGGCCAGGGCTTTCCGGACTACGACATCGATCCGCGGCTCGCGGAGCTCACCGGCGAGGCCATGCGCCAGGGTCACAATCAGTACGCCCCGATGGAAGGGGTCCCGGAGCTGCGCGAGCGGATCGCGCGCAAGCTCGCGGCGAGCTACGGCGGCGAGTTCGATCCGATCTCGCAGATCACGATCACCCTCGGCGCGACCGAGGCGATCTACTCCGCCGTGCAGGCGGTGCTCGGGCCGGGTGAGGAGGCGATCGCCTTCGACCCCGCGTATGACTCCTATGAGCCCGCCGTCCGCCTGGCGGGTGGACGATGCCTGCGCCTGCCGCTCATGCCTCCCGCGTTCCGCTACGACTGGGAGCGGGTGCGCCGCGCCGTCACTGCACGCACCCGGCTGATCCTTTTCAACACGCCGCACAACCCGGCCTGCACGGCGGCGACGGCGGCCGATCTCGATGAGCTGGCCGCGATCATCCGCGGGCGCGACATCGTCGTGCTCGCCGATGAGGTCTACGAGCACGTGCTGTTCGACGGCCGGGAGCATGCTTCAGTGCTCACGCACGCGGAGCTGCGGCAGCGAAGCTTCGCGGTCTTCTCCTTCGGCAAGACCCTCCATGCCACGGGGCTGCGCGTCGGCTACTGTGTCGCGGCGCCGGCGCTCACCGGGGAGCTGCGCAAAGTCCATCAATTCAACACCTTCAGCATCGCGAACCCCCTGCAGCAGGCCATCGCGGCTTATCTGGCCGAGCGGCCGCAAACCGGGCGGGAGCTACCGGCCTTCTTTCAGGCCAAGCGCGACCGGCTGCGCGCGGCGCTGGCGGGCTCTGGATTCGTGCTGCCGCCGGCCCAGGGCACGTTCTTCCAGCTGCTTGATTTCGGCGCGCTGCTGCCGCCCGGCGATCTCGAGTTCGCGGAGCGCGCGCTCACCGAGGCACGGGTTGCAACCATCCCGCTCTCACCCTTCTATGCCGAGTCCCCGAAGCTCTCGGTCGTGCGGCTATGCATCGCCAAGCGCGACCACACGCTCGATGAGGCAGCCGCGCGCCTTGCCGGCCTGGCGGCGCGACTCAGCCGGGCGGGCGCATGAGGAGTCCATGAAGAAATCCACTCGGGTCAATCATCCGCCGCCGGTCGAGCTCGCCGCCGACAACCACCCGGTGGTGCCGCCGATCTACCAGAGCGTCAAGTTCGAATTCGACACGCTGGAGGAGACCGAGCGGTATCTGCGGGGCGAGCGGCCCGGCTTTTTTTACACCCGTACCTCGAACCCCACCACCCGGCAGCTCGAGCTGCTGCTCGCCGAGCTGCAGGGCCGGGAGGAATGTCTGGTGACCGCCTCGGGTGCGGGCGCCATCGCGCAGACGCTGCTCGCGCTCACCAAGCAGGGGGATCACGTTCTCTGCTTCGTCGAGACCTACAACCCGACGCGTTATCTCATCCGCCGCCTGCTCGGTCGCTTCGGGGTCACGCATACCATGCTCTCGATCGAGGACACCGCCGGCATCGAGCGGGCGCTCGCCGCCCATCCGACCCGGCTCGTGTGGTTCGAGAGCCCGACCAACCCGGTGAACAAGATCGCCGATATCGCGGCGATCACCCGTCTCGCGAGAGCGGCCGGCGCCCTGGTGGCGATGGACAACACCTTCGCGGGTCCACATCAGCACGGCGAGTACGACGTCGATCTGTTCGTCCACAGCCTGACCAAGTACGCCTCCGGCGCGGGTGATGTGCTCGGTGGCGCGGTCATCGGACGCGGCGAGCTGATCCGCTCGCTGCGAACCGATTTCGGCGTGCTCGGCGGGACCCTGGATCCGCATGCAGCCTATCTCATCTCAAGGGGGCTCAAGACCTACTTCGTGCGCTACCGCGCTCAGTCCGCGAGCGCGCAGCGCATCGCGGAGCTCCTCGCCACCCACCCCGCGGTGGCGCGCGTGCACTACCCGGGGTTGCCGTCGCATCCGCGGCATGCGCTCGCGCGCGCACAGATGAAGGACTTCGGCTGCATCGTGAGCTTCGATCTCAAGGGCGGCCGCGAAGCCAGCGGCCGGTTCGCCGATGCGCTGCAGCTCTTCGCCATGGCGGCGAGTCTCGCTTCCGCCGAGTCGCTGGTGGTCACCGCGCAGATGATGGGCGGTCGCGACCTTACGGCCGATCAGCAGGCGGTTTCTGGGATCACCGATGGCACGGTGCGCCTGTCGATCGGGCTCGAGGACATCGATGACCTGCTGGAGGATGTGACGCAGGCGCTCAGCGCCTGAAGATCCACGCCAGCACCGAGAGCACGAGGCTGACGATCAGCATGGTCGTGATCGGAAAGAAGAACTTGAAGTGGGGCCGGTCGATGACGATGTCGCCCGGCAGGTGAAAGAGCGGCAGCCGGCGCACCCACGGCCAGAGGAGTCCGAGCAGGATGAGAACGGTGCCGAGGATGACCAAAAGACGGCTCATGGTCGAAAAAATCAGGATTCCGCGCCCGCGCACAGCGGCAGGATGCCGCCTATGCGCCAATCATATCAGCCGCTCGCCACCCGCACGCGATGCGGATGATAGGGCAGCACTTCCAGCACCTCGCCCTCCGCCAGCCGCCGCTGCACCTGCTGCCAGAATCTGGCGGTGAAGATCTCGCCGTGCGTGCGTATGAGGCTCGCGCGAACCGCGGCATCGAAGGCGATGAAATGGATGAAGGTCTCCGGGAAGACATCGTGCTCGCCGACGTAGAACCAGGGCTCGCCGCGCATTTCGTCCTCGGGGTTCGCCGCCCGCGGCACCTCGCGGAAGCGACAGTCGGTGACCAGGCAGAGCTCGTCGTAGTCGTAGAAGATCACCCGCCCGTGGCGGGTGACGCCGAAGTTCTTCAGCAGCAGGTCGCCCGGAAAGATGTTGGTATTGGCGAGGTCGCGGATGCACTGGCCGTAATCGAGCGCGACCTGCTCGGCGGCGGCCGGGGTGGCGGTGCGCAGATAGAGATTGAGCGGCGTCATGCGTCGCTCGATGTACAAGTGGTCGAACACCAGATGCTCGCCGTCTTCGTGCACGGTGAGCGCCGCCTCCGCCCCCAGCTCCTCGAGCAGCGCCGGCGCGAACAGCGCCCGGGGGAAGCGCAGCCGGCGGAATTCCTGCGCATCGACCAGCCGTCCGGCGCGATCGTGACGGAAGACGAGCTGGTACTTCGCCACCACCTCCGCGCGCCGCACGCTCTTCGGGTAGGGAAAGCGGTCGCGGATCACCTTGAAGACGACATCGAAGGAGGGCAGGGTGAAGCAGACCATGACCAGCCCCCGCTCGCCGGGAGCAACGACGAAGCGGTCGGCCGTGCCGGCGAGGTGCCGCATGATCTCGCGGTAGCGCTCCGTCTTCCCCTGCCGCGCTCGCCCGAGGACGGTGAAGAGCTCGCTCACCGGCTTCCTCGGGATGAGCGATCTCAGAAAGAGCACCGCTTCCGCCACGTGCTCGAGGTCGACGTGAAAGTACGATCTCGAGAAGCCGAACACGATGCTGACATCGCTCTCGGCGAGCATTACGGCATCGACCAGCAGGCCGCCGTCTGAGTTCTTGAGCGCGATGATGAGCGGCACGAGGAAGCCGCGTCCGACGATCCGCCCGACGATATAAGCGCGGGAGATCTGATAGAAGACCGGCCGGATCACTTCGACCCGCTGTACGGCGCGCTGCTCGCCCTTGGTCGCGAGATGCGCGCGTATCTCCGAGGTTACGTGGCGGATGCTGTTGTCGAGGTCCTTCCACGGCGTGCGGAAGCGCACATCGCCCAACACATCCTCGAAAAGGAGGGCGATCGAGCCGTGATTGATGTAGGTGTTGGTGGTGACGGTGGAGGTGACGTTCGCGAGCGGATCGAGGTCGGTCGCGACGAACTCGATCTCCGGGGCAACACCCACCGTGCCGAAGAGTCGCCGGCTGATCGAGCTGAAGAACGTCTTGATGAACTCGGCGTCGGGCAGGCCCGCAATGCGCTCGGCGAACTCGACGCGGATCCTCCTCCAGAG
>Ga0335075_10007416_pt1 | contig 16874 bp, 15 predicted proteins | sample Lox_Sample_24_FD_206723 | JGI IMG/M metagenome (GOLD analysis project Ga0335075, IMG submission 206723) | Soil microbial communities from Loxahatchee National Wildlife Refuge, Florida, United States - Lox_Sample_2.4 | ecosystem: Environmental > Terrestrial > Soil > Wetlands | place: USA...
GCTTCGGCCTTGACACCGAGATAACGGCGTCGCTGCTGCGCATTGGCGTCCGGCCCTTCGAGGTTCCAGTGAGCTACTTCGGTCGCTCGCATGCGGAGGGCAAGAAGATTACCTGGCGAGATGCGGTAGCATGCGTCTGGATCCTGTTGCGGATACGCCTTGGCCGACAACCTAATGCGACTGCCATCCGGCAGTCCGCAACTCTCGCACCGCATAATGTGAGCCGCGAACAGCCACTCGCTAATCTGAGCAACGAAGGCGCTATTGACGAGTCGTCGGGCGAGAAATATGCCGGTATGGCACAATAACCCGGTCTCGGAAGAAACAGGGCTGTACGCATGATCGCACCACGGCGCCCAGTCGTCGCGTTGGTAAGTGACGCGATTTATCCCTACCACTGCGGCGGCAAGGAACTGCGTTACCGCGAGTTGATTGCCTCACTCTCTGAGTCCGGCGATGTTCATGTTTACACAATGAATTGGTGGGCTGGCCCACGGGTGCGGCGCGAAGGCGACGTCACGTATCATGCGCTCTGCCGCGCGTGGCCTCTGTACAGCGGAAAACGCCGGTCAATATCCCAGGCAGTGTTTTTCGCGATTGGCTGCCTGCGCCTACTGTGGTGCCGCTTTGATGTGCTGGAAGCAGATCACATGCCGTATCTCCAGATCCCGGTTCTTCGGCTGGTGACCCTGCTGAAGCGCAAGCGCCTCGTGGTCACCTGGCATGAAGTCTGGGGACGGCAGTACTGGATGCAGTACCTCGGCTGGCCCGGCGTCGCTGCCTGGCTAATGGAGTGGTTCGCCATGCGCGTGCCGGACCACATCATCGCTGCGTCGCCGCAAACGGCTGAGCGATTGCGCGTTGCTCTAGGTCCGCGCGCCAAGATTTCAGTGGCACCGAACGGCATTGACCTCGACGCCGCCCGTAGCGCTGAGCGGATCGGGAGTGAGACCGACATTACGGTCGTTAATAGGCTCCTCTCCCACAAACGCGTCGACATGTTGCTTGAGTCCGTCGCATTGCTGCACACGGATGGCTACCCAGTAACCTGCCGGATCATCGGCAACGGACCCGAACGGGACGCTCTCACGGCCCTTGCAGGCACCCTGAACATCGCAGACGCGGTCGAGTTCCGGCACGACGTGCGGGATCAAGATGAACTCTATGGCTTGCTCAAGTCATCGCGTGTTTTTGTTTTCCCGTCCGCGCGGGAGGGCTTTGGTATTGCCGCCCTCGAGGCGATCGCCTGCGGACTGCCGGTCGTGACGACGTCCGCTCCTGACAATCTTGCGCGGCATATCGTTGCCGAGTCCGCACGGGGCGTGATCTGCGACTCCTCTTCTCGCTCGATCGCCGACGCGGTCAAAGGCGTCCTCGCCGAGACCGACCCGAGCACAGCCGTGAGCGGCTTCGGCGTAGACCCCTGGCTCGATGACTACAGCTGGGCAGCGACTACTGCTGGGGTGGCCGCGGCCCTGGCGCTATGAATCATTCCGAGTCGGGTACGCGTTACATATCCGTCATCCACGTGGCGGCGCACTACCCGCCATCATTGGGCGGCCTGGAGCGGGTCGTCGAGTCTCTGGCAGTTGGTCAGCGCAGCAAAGGGTTCGACGTTGAAGTTCTCACGTCGCGCGATGGCGTGCCGCGGACGAATGCCGGCTCGAGATCTTCAAAGGGTAACTCAACTGGCACGCGAGTGAAGGAACAGGCAGAGGAGGTGTCACCGCGCATCCGGCGGTTCCGATCTTGGAACGTTGCACACACCCCGGTGATGCCTGGACTGGCCGTCGCGCTGCTGCGACTGCCACGCCGCTCGATCATTCACCTTCACGTGGCACAAGCGTTCGTCCCGGAAACTGTCTTCGTGGCGCATCTCCTGAGACGGCACCGGTACATAGCACATTTGCACCTCGACGTGGGCCCATCGGGCTGGGCAGGCTTTCTGCTTCGGATCTGGAAGCCGATCGTCCTCGGACCTGTACTGCGGCGTGCAGCGGTAGTGGTGGTATTTACCGAGGAGCAGCGAGAGACGATTGCCACGCGGTATCGCGTCGACGCGCGGCGAATCACGGTAATACCGAACGGTGTCGACCTGACCCGGTTCAACAGCGCTGAGCGCAAGCTGCATTCTCCGCCGCGACTGATTTTCGTCGGCAGGCTGTCAGCGCAGAAGAACGTGCTTCTCCTACTCCGCGCTCTGGACGGCGTGTCTGCGGACTTTGATACCACGCTGGTCGGCGACGGCGAGCTTGAGGGCGAGCTGCGACAGGCTGCATCGGACCTAGGGCTACAGAATATCAAGTTTCATGGCCGCGCCGACGGTGCGGAACTGGTTGAGCTATACCGGGACGCGGACATTTTCGTAATGCCATCGGAGCGCGAGGGCATGCCTTTGGCACTGCTGGAGGCACTCGCTATGGGTCTGCCCGTCGTAGCGACGAATGTGCCAGGCAATCGTGAAGTAATCATCGACGGCCGCAACGGCCTGCTCGTGCCGTCAGGTGACCCGATGCGTCTGCGCACGGCACTGCTTACCGCGACTAGGGACGAGTCCTACTACAAGCGGATGAGTGCCGAGTCGCGGGAGCTAGCAACACAGTACTCGTCGGATACTATCGAGGCTCGTTTCGAGAGAATCTACAGGCAGATTGGTGATGACACGCAAAGTCCGCCCATCGTCGTCACCACTCCCTCGGCGGGCGGAAGATAGGTCACGCGCCCGACGGGGAATTCGCCATGCTGTGTCCGCTCAGGTGCGGTCCACCGATCCACCGCCACCTTCGTGCTGTCACGGCTATTTGAAGTTGACCGGAACGACACGGCCGGGGCAGTGCGAGACATGATGAACGATGAGGAGACACGATGAAGGTTCTGATTACTGGAGGCGCGGGCTTTGTCGGAAGTACAGTGGCCTCGGCCTGCTCAGATGACGGTATCGAGACGGTAATACTTGACAATTTGTCCCTTGGGCGGATTGAATTTACTAAGGGTCACACATTTTACTATGGAGACATCTCCGATGGTAGAATAATTGATCAGATATTCGATGACCATTCTGACATAAGTGCCGTGGTTCACTGCGCTGCGCTCATCAAGGTTCCTGAGTCCGTTACAGAGCCTTTGCTCTACTACAAAGAAAACGTGACTAAGACGCTTGACCTTCTAGGGCACCTGCTCCGCAATGAGTGTAAGCGGATCATATTTAGCTCTACCGCTGCCATCTATGGAGCGGGCGTCAACTTTGTAGTGAACGAGGACTCGCTCATCGACCCCAAGAGTCCATATGCGCGGACTAAAGCGATGGTCGAGTCTGTACTGCAGGACGTCGTAGCCGCCTCCGATCTTAGAGCGCTTTCTCTGCGCTACTTCAATCTGATAGGAGCCGATCCGCTCATGCGAACTGGCTTGCAACATCGACGTCCTAGTCATCTTCTTGGAAAACTTATCGAGGCCACTGAAGAGGACACAGTGTTCTCAATTACCGGCGTTGATTGGCCAACAAAAGACGGCACAGGAGTGCGGGATTTCATTCACGTCTGGGACCTAGCTCTCGCGCACGTGAGCGCAATTCGGAAGTTCGACGCCATAGTACAGCCCGGTGGCCCCGGACACGTCGTCATCAATCTGGGCACAGGCCACGCGACTACCGTGCGAGAGATGGTAGCCGCCTATCAAGAGGTTACCGGGCAAACGCTTGCCATCGTCGAAGCCGACCCTCGGCCTGGCGATGTCGTCGGCGCCTACACGGAGGTTGATCGCGCGCACGACCTCCTCGGTTGGAAGGCCGAGCGCAGCCTCGAGAACGGCATACGCCATTCGATCGAGTGGGCAAGGCGACGAGACAAGCTGCTAGCACAGCCCGCCACCTAGTGTCTGACGTTGCTGCGTCAATCGACTTGGGCCAGCCAAAGTGCAGAGCTGAGACATCTCATGATGAGGATAGTTGCCGGCCATGAACAAACTGCCATCGATTAGAATCCTGCGACGCCCCGGCTTTCGCTGGCTAGCGGCCACTGGTGCAAGTGTGGCGGAGACATTGGCGAGACGGCGTCCGACGATAGTCCAGCCGCTTCCCGGCAAAGTTTTCCTGCACCGACATGTCGATGGAAAAATGGTGCTTCCTGATGTTTATAGTAGAATGACACCACAAAAATTGAAAGACGACACGTACGACATCTTCTGCTTTGGGTACACTCCGGCAGAGGGTGACACGGTCTTGGATATTGGCGCCGGATGGGGCGAGGAAGCTATCACCTTCAGTCGCCTCGTAGGCACGAAGGGCCGGGTAATCGGCATCGAAGCGCACCCTGATACCTACCGGCGACTAGTATTGAACTGTAAATACAATCACCTGCATAATGTGACTCCTCTGCAACTGGCCGTTGCAGACGTCGAAGGCATTATAGCCATTGACGACGGGCGGCCGGGAGGCGCCGGTTCGGTCGCAGCTAAGATCGCGGGATCAGGAAATTCCAACGTCCAGGCTGTTACTATTGACAGCATCGTTTCAAGTCACGACATTGATTGCATTGATCTAGTCAAGATGAATATCGAAGGTGCGGAACAATTGGCTATACGTGGAATGTCTAAGTCCTTGACTAAGATCCGGCATGTGGCCATCTCATGTCACGACTTTGTTCTACAGCCCGGCTTTGCTGGCGGTGATCCTGCGTGGTTCGCTACTTATGACATTGTCACCACCTTTCTTGAGAAGGCGGGCTTTAAGTTGGCTCAACAGCGGTTGACCGATACGCGCCCATGGGTGCAGTTCTATGTCTATGGATCACGCGCCTGACGACTCTGCATGACCTAGGACATGCGAATACGCTTCGAGTTGTCTCTCGATGAACGAATTCATAGAGAAATCGCGGGCTTTGACAGAGCACCTTTGCGCCGCCGTCGCTAGCCTCTGATCATCGAAGAGGAGGCTGTCTATCGCCTGGGCCAGGCCCGAGATATCACCAGGTTCCACGATCAAACCGGTCTTCTCTGGATCTATCAACTCCGGAATCCCACCGACGTTTGATCCGATAATCGCCCGGCCGCTTGCAAGAGCTTCCAGGCCAACGAGCGGGAAGCACTCTGGGCACACCGAGGGAATGACTACGACGGAGGCGTCCGCATACTCTTGCCGCAGTTCATCAGCCTCGAGCCAACCTGTGAACTCGACACCCTCAGTCAGTCCCAGTTCCTTGGTCATCTCCTCAAGGGCCCTACGTTCATGGCCGTCACCAACAATTCGGAGTCTGCTCTCCGGCCTATCTCGAGCTACCTCGGCGAACGCATTAATCAGCCAGTCGACTCCCTTTATTCGTTCCAACCTGCCCACGAACAGCACCAGCGGTCGCCGAGAGCCTCGCTCTGATACTTCCCGCGGAATGATCGTTCCCGGATAGAGAACTTTTATCGGCGTATGCGGAAAGTCCCGCGATACTGTGCTTGCCATGAATTTACTCGGCACCGTCACAAGCTTGACTCGCTTCAGCGCGAGCAGGTAAGCCGGTCGCTGCAGGTGTCGCAAGTAGCTGTAGCGCAGTCTGCCGACTGGACGGATATCCTCGCGCCGGTAGCTGCGGTGCCGGTAGTCCGTGGGCGGAAGCAGCCAAGGCAGCAGGTTCAAAGTGAACTCTTCGGGGCCGTGCACTGTCAGGAGTGCGGGACGGTGGCCGATTCCCCAGAGAACCGCGGGACTAAATTCGCAGATGGTATGCAGGTGAACAATGTCAGGATTGAAGTCTCGAATGGCAGAACGGACAGCCCGGTAAGCCTCGTGATTCCACAGGTACTTGCGCAGTCGCGTCAGAGCCCGACCGCTTACTGCCGGCACTGTGGCGTCCGAAAATAGAGAGCGGCCAGCCGGGTTCCTGTCCGTCGACAAGACAAACACTTCATGGCCCAGACTCTGCATGCCATCACGGATGATCCGCACAAGCTTCTCGGCTCCCCCGGCCTCAAAACCAAGGTCGATGACCTGCAGCACTTTCATAGCTGACTGCCCTTCAGCAGATTAGCCATCCAAGCCGGCCTGCGAGTCACTTGAAGATCTCCGCTCCGCCGTTGTTGTATACCAGATTCTTGGAATTGTCGAGAAGGCCAATCGGGTAACGGTAGTTGACCAAGTCACCGTCAAGAAGTACTGTTCCAAAGCCAGTTCTAACTGTTGCATAGTCCATTAGAACCCAGCTCCGCTTTTCGATCAACGTCGGAAATGCAGGATTCACGAACTGACCCGTAGTCACGTCTGAAGGAGCTGTGAAGTAGAACCTAGCCGGCGGGGCCGAGGTCTGCAGGCCAGCCGGTAGCACGCCAGGCTTGCCAGCCAGCCAGCTCACGGCTGCGAGCTCTTGCGGATGCAGGTAGTAGTTGTTGTAATACTGGCCGCTGTTGTTCAGATTAAGCTGCGCCGGGTAGCCACCCAATAGCTGCGGCATTAGTCCTGTAGTTGAAAAAAAGATCACGAGGCACACCACCGAGGCGAGCCACGCCTTCACAGTCTCGCCCAGCGGTGAGAAGATTGCGAGCGAGCCGGCCACCAGCACCGGCGCGAGCATGATTAGGGCTTCCTGAAATGCGCGCAGTACGCCGTACTCGACGGAAAGCTCCGGGAGAACGGTGATGAGGCCTAGCATGATGATGCTGCCTACGGTCAATGCGACGAATTCGCTGCTTATCTTACGTCGCAGCTTAACGGTCGCAACCATTGCGGCTAGCCCTACACCGATGAAGAGCTGCTCATCCTTCGCCGCTCCCTGACGCACGTCGTTATTTATTTGACTGACCCGGATACCATGATCGTTAAGCAGTCGGCCTAGCTTGGTCAGGGGCAGCGACGGGAGGTTTACATACGGAGTCGGATATTGCGCGGCAAGCGACGCCGGCACAAAAAACGAGCCGGCCTCTGCATTCTGCTTCAACGTCTGCTGCCGGTATTGCTTCAAAAGCACCTGTGGCGGCGGTACAGACCCGTGCAGGATGCCGTACAGCACGTCATCCGACCGGGCGCCACCGGTACCGGCGATCGCGGACTTTATCGCTGAGAGCGCTGTGCCGGCCGTATCTGTCGCAAGCCCACCCCATGCGAAGAGGATGGCGCCGACCGCAACGATCGAGCCGATGTTAACCGTGTACCCAAGCGCACGGCGCGAGGTCGCGATGCCGCCAACTGCCGGCCGACGGCGTCGCCGCCTGTGGAGCAGCGACCCGCCGATGCGTGTCGCTATCCATCCCACGACTAGGATCCCGAGGAAGATGTACATAGTTGAGTAATGCGACAGCTCGATCCCAACTGCAGCAATCACCAACGCAACCCGCCGTTGCCGTGTTGTCCACCAGAAATTGGTGATCGCCAGGATCCCCATGGACACGAATAGGAAGGCAATCTCCTGGCGATTCTCGTAGGGCATGTCTGTGAAGAATGTTGGAAAGCCTATGAAATAGATCACGGCCAGGATCGATACGGATCGTGACCAGTGCCGCCGCGAAATCGCGTACACCAAGACAGGGCACAATGCAAATAGAACTTGAAAGAAAAGCTTATAAATGTCTGGGTTGTAGATGTGAAGGATCCGTGAGAGCTCAGTTGGCAGAATCGTGATGCTCAAGCAGGCGTTGTAAGTGTCGTGCGGGAAGTTGGCCATGTTCCAACGCCCGCGCGCCGAGGTGAGCTGGAAGACGAGATACTCGCCCTGTATATCGTGGCCCGTCACCGACCAGCCACGCAACGACGTCATGAGTAGCAAGCTGAGCGAAATCAGGTACAGGACGACGCTGATCACACCTTCACGCACCCACTGCTGCCATCGCAACAGCAGGGCGAGCATCGCAAGCATGCACACCAGCGCTGCAAGCGTTGCCTGGTCTCCAGCTCCGTTGTTCAGCCGGTTGGCCCCCAAGATGACAAGCGGAACACAGATGGCCGACCCAACGAGGAGGCGGCCCTCTCGTTGCCCGACGGAGGCAATAGATACGCGCCATCGCACTTTAGCGGGGAATCGCCTACGGAGCAGGTAAAGCGTGGCGTTCAGCAGGTCGCCGATGACCAGAACCGGGACTGTATCTAGAGGTCGGCGTATCCCGATCCATGGAAGCACAGTGTTGACTGCGAGTCCCGCAAGCAGCAGTAGAAGTAGTACAACGGTTACGCTGTACCCGACCCGCTCAGCTACCGACGTGCCGCGCCAGAAAGACAAAGTGTAGCAAAGATAGGCGGGATAGATGAGAATGAACCAGAACCCTATCGCCGGGCCCACAAGTGGGAGCCGCCAGCCCCCGATGGCTAGTAGGTTCGCTGTCACGATGAACACTAGGCTCGCAGCCGACGGCAGCCAGTCTGCGCCGCGGCGAGGAGCGTGCGTGCGCCGGGATGCCGTCGGAGGGACCCGGTTCTTCGCTGCTGGGTAGATATCGCTAAGGTAATAGGCGCCGCCTGGGCGATCGCGAGTCGACGTCATGTCATATTCATGGCTCGTGCCTGGACGCGGGCCCGGCCTGGACATTCGCACTGGTGTCGTCGGCGAGCGCCGGCTGGAGTAGGCCGTCGTCCGCGATGGCTCGTCTTGGCGGGGCGGGCGCCGCACGGGTGGTTGATCACGAGGATCCCAGCCAGGTGGCGGACCTGGTGGCGACGATCGGTAGTGACTCAAGTTGCGGCCTGCGACTCTCGCTAAGCCTTAACTGCAGCGAGGAAATCGATGGTCTCGGGATGCCCTGGAAGTGAGACTTGGATCCGGCAGGGCGAGACGAGGCATGTCGGCCGGATCACCGTTGACACTGTCCACGAGTGGCCAGCAGCCACCGTGTTAGCGGACCGCCCTAGAGTCGTCGAAAGCCCGGCCGAATCTTGACGTATTATATAGTGATAAGTTATGTTCTGACCTTCTTGATTAATGATGACGAATGAAAGAGTAATTGGTTCATTCGTCACAACCGCGGTGGGCAGCGCCCAGGCCTTGCTGAACGACAACGCGGTATACGGCGTTGGCTGCCGGAAGATCGATAGGGTCCACTGGCGACGAGACGACGGAATGAGCAGGCTGGCAGCCAGCACAAGCGCGACCACGGGCACCACTATTACCCACCAGCGCCGCCCCTGCGGCTCGTCGTACTCCTCCGGCGCAGTCACCGTGTTCGATGAAAGTCGCCGACCCCGCGCTGTCAAGACTCGCTCCTCTGCTCTCACGTCGCAGCATCAATGTCCTCAGACGTGAACCCTGGGCGGTGTAGATCTACCACAGCCGGACGCCGCATCCACTCCATGCCGCCCAGGAGCATCGAGCACGACTCTGATCAGGCAAATCAACATATCAGTACCATGGGCCCCGTTTCACTTTACTGCCCACCCTAGCCGGTGGATCATGTGCGATCACAGACTGCTTGCTCTTGTGGTAACGGTCGCCACTAGAAGCAAGGCCGGACGAAGCGGCCAGAGTCCCAGATTGGAGATACAGGAGATACAACCCTCCCATCTACTTGCGGCAGACCTGTCGAAGCACCTGATCGGTGGCCTGGCCACGCTGTGACCACGTAAACAACTGCTCAGTTCGCTCCCGGCCAGCAGCACCGAGCCGTGAGATCAGCTCCGGGTTCCCGAGTAGATCCCCGATAGCCCGCCGCAATTCGACTGGATCTCCCGGCGACACGAGCACACCGTCCACGCCATCCCGCACGGCGAGAGCTATACCGCCGATGTCAGAAGCTATTACGGGCGTCGCACAAGCCATCGCCTCAATAAGCACCATGCCAAAGCTCTCGGCTTCCGTCGTTGACGGCAGCACGAGGGCCTGTGATTTCTGTAGCTCTCGCACGAGAGCCTCGCCGTACTTGACGCCCAGGAACTCGACCCTGGGTTGCGTCCTAGGCTCGCCGGGTCCTATCACCCGCAGGCAAACGTCGGGCAGATCCCGCACGGCCTCCAGCAGCACATCTAGTCCCTTACGAGGGTCGCGGAAGTCCCCTACAAATACGATCCCGCGTTTTTCGTCAGGGGCTCTAGTGGGGACAAAGCAGTCGGTGTCGACGCCAGGCATGATAGTCACACTCTTCTCACGCCACGCACTAAGAAACTGATCACGAACGAAGTCAGAGCTGCAGATGATACTCACTGCGCGCCTCAAGATACGAGGCAGCAGAAGTGACTCATAAACCGTAATCAACCAGTCAGTCGCTCTGCGATTCTTTCGCATGCTCCCGGCGTGATAGGTAATTACGACTGGGATACTCCCAGCCGCGAGAACTATCATGTCGGCCATATAAGGTACTGGCGCATTTGCATTAATGACATCTGGCCGCTCAGCCTCGACGATTTTCTTCAACATCCGATACCAGCCTAGATGTATCGGAGTATTTGATATTACTTTCCAGACCGGAAGGCGATAGACAATACAGCCATCCATGGACTCCCGCAGGGTTCTGCTTACCGCTACGTCGCCGCACACAACGACTACTTCCCAGCCCATGTTGCGCAGTTCACGGGCAATATGACGGACGTAGTTTTCCAGTCCGCCAATACGGGGATAGAAATAAGGGGCAACCAAGGCCACCTTCATTTGAGCTGCCTCCTCCAGCATCGATTGCCCTGCCGCTGGGTCCTCGCCCCACATCGGTGATTACCGGCATAGCTTCGGAAGCCCGGCATCATTCGGCACTCGCGACGTAAGAGAACTCATGATCGTCCCGGCAGAGTCTCACTACCTCGCTCAGCGGTCTCCGTTGACCCGCGATGTAATCGGCCATGAAAGAGAATCGCAGATCTGCGCCCTCTAGAGTCGGGATGCAGTCCGTCAGCTTGGCAGGGGCGCATTCGAATACCACGACTGGCGGGTGACGCTCGAGCAAGCGAGCCGCACCGCAGAGCACGCGCGCCTCGGCTCCCTCAACATCGATCTTGATCAAGGCTACGGCCAGGTCCTCCGGTATGACGTCGTCCAGTTGACGGACTTGAACTGGCAGCAGGCGCACCGATTGGCCAGCCTCGACGTCCGTTCTGGTGAGCAGACTCCTATAAGCGGCGGCCTCAGGAAGGAAGTGGAACTGGGCAGTACCGGAGAAGTCCGATAGGGCGATCTGTTCCACTCTGGCGCGCGGAAAACCCCGGCGCAGCTGCTGCGCCGGATTTGGTATCGGCTCGAATGCCCAGTGCTGACCTTCTGGCGAGAGATTCAGCAACTGTTTCAGAATGTCGCCACAGGAAGCGCCAGCATCAACGCTGTTGCCACCAGCTACCAGAACTCTCGACGCGATCTTAACGGTCTGCCGGTCATGGACGCGCGCCCTAGTCTCGTCAGCGGACAGCAGCGCTGCTGGCAACATGGCCCGGCAGGCGTTGTAGCCACTGCGCGCTAGTCGCTCGACCCGCGTGCCGCTCAATAGCCGGACGGCTTGACGTCGCATCTTCCGGTCACGCAGCGCCAGTACCCGCAACTTCCCATCGGTCGGCCGCGGCGCGAAGTGAGACGCCCGTAGGTCGATGCTCTCCGGACGCGTGACCTGATGCACGAAAAGGTAGCCGACCAGCACTGACGACATGACTGCCGCGGCCTCGCCGACCCAGCTTCGCGGATCCGTGGCCGGGCTCACGATCGACTCCGTAGCCCATGGAGCGAGCTGCAGTTCACCGCACACCCGGATCCAGCTCGACGCCAAGCTGACGGTCCCGATGGTCAATGGGATCATCGTCGGCAAAGCGCTTACGGAAGCGCCACCAGCCGGTGATGAAGCCATAGTCCTCGCAACCCTCTTGAAGAAGTTGAATATAGGCATCAAGCAAACTGTGCGCCTGGCGGCGAGTAATGCTACACCTCAGCCCTTGAGGGTAAAACACATGCGGCAACAGCAGAGCCGCGACTATAAGCGGACGGAACCACAAGGAGGCTGCAAGCAACACGACGACAACTACCGGGAAAGGAAACATCGTGGGGCGTACTTCCGGCCATTTGCAAAACATAACTGCCGAGCCCTGCCCATAGGCACAGCTACGCCGCAAGGTATCGCGCAGCGAAGGCTTAAAATGATGGACTACCTCCGCATCAGGCTCGACAATCAGGCGGCTATCAGGGAACGCAATTGAAAGCCGTCTGCATAGATCGTCATCTTCAGCACTGAATCGGATACGCTCATCGAACCCTCCGATGTCTAGTAGCGCCTGCCGACGAACCGACATATTCGCTGACGGCATGGCTACCACTTGGCGCCTACCGCCCGGCTCAGTCCCTCGCCATTGCCGTTTGACGTAGAGCAAGAACCTATAGAGGAGCTTATTACTTGATACCAGTTCCAATTCTTGTGGCAAAATAGGATTGTGCCTGCTCAGATATTTACTGACCAGGCCGAAGCCAGAATTCGGAACGACGGGGCCGCCGACTGCAACAATGTCGCTATCGTAGCTAGCAAGCAAGGTCTCGGCCCATCGTTGGCTTGGCTCGCAGTCGTCATCGACGAAAGCAATCACGTGCGCTGAGGCCGCGTTGATGCCGCTGTTCCGGGCGACCGCAGTGCCGCGGTTGCTGTTATGGCGGATAACTACTGCCCCTAGGCTGCGAGCCACTTCGCTGGTGGAGTCTGTCGAGCCATCATCGACAACAATCAACTCCAGCGCCGGGCGAATACTCTGCGCGCAGAGCGCGCGAAGACAACGGCGGACGCCCTCAGCTCCGTTAAGTGAGCAGACGACGACACTCAGGCGCGGCGACATTATGAGCGACAGTTCTCGCAGGCAGCAATCGCCATGCGGTAGAGCTCTAGGGTCCTGGCAACGACGGTAGCCGGATCATCGGCGCACTCGTCCGTTCGCGAAGGCATCCGCTCGCCGGGCGTCGCTGCCAGGAATTGCTCGATGGTCCGCGCCAGCTCATCCGGGGCGCGCGGCGGGAAGCTCCAGCTAGATCCAGCAAACTGCTCAGTCAGGCCGCCGGCGGTGCTCGCGAGAACTGGTGCCGGGAATGAACGCGCCATGCTGGCGACGCCACTCTGCTCGATGCGGCGGTACGGCAGCACCACCACGTCGGCGAGGCTAAACCACGCGGAAACCTCGCCGGCCGGAACGTAGCCGGTTAGGACCAGGCGCTCGCCGACTCCGTTTCGTCGGGCCAGCCGCATCACTCGGTGGAGATGCAGCCTGTCGCGCAACTCGAAGGCACGGAATAGGCCCTGCCGGGGCCGTACTGCTCCTGCTACGACCAGGACGTAGTCCTCAAGCTGCGCACATCCGCTAGCGCGGAGGATACCCAATGCTCGAACTAGGTCATCCAGTCCCTTGTCGACGTGAATGAAGCCGAATGCTAGCATTACTCGCGCATCGTCCAGCCCGAAGCGTCGGCGAAGATCGTCACATGATGCTGTCACCACTGGCGGCCGGGCACTCGGATGCGGGATCACCGTGACTTTATCCTCCGGGACGCCAAAGCGATTGACGACGGCGTTCATTGCGATGCCGGTGTGCACGATCACCTGGTCGCAATTGGATACGACACGTCGATAAAGTGCGCGACCCGCAATCGGGAGCAGAGTCGACTCGCGACCAAACTCGTGCAACGTCACGACTATAGGTACATTCAAGTCGCGCCTAAGCTCGTAAATTCGCCTCATGAGCGTTCCGGTGCGTGAGCCGAACGCCGCAATCGGGCTTCCACCGCGCCACAGTCGAACGGAGCTTTGAATACCCGTGACCGCCAGCATCAAGAGCACCCAGGATCTCCGGCGGGCTGTCAGGATCACTTCGCGGAACGACAACGCCTACGTCGACTCCAGCGTCCTGCATCGTCGTTGCGATGGTCCAGGTGTAGTTGCCAATGCCATCGTGAGCGGGCGGATACGGGCTGAGGTACAAGACCTTCACACCGGCCTCTTTCCCGGTGATCTTCGCCAAGTTCCGGCAGCCCAGGCGCAAGACAGCCTGACTACAGGTACAGCGGACTCGTCGCCGCGCTCAACGTCCTGCATAAATTCCCGCCCAGGTCCATGCGTCACTTCTCGGCTTCAGCAGCGCGCCGACCCTCCTTCTCGGTGGCCGAGTACATGGCAGGGCCAAGCCTCACTCCTAGGTAGATCTCGGATAAAGGTTAAATAAGGTATGATTCTCAGCATGTGAGTCAAGTATGCCACGCTGGCGCAGCCCGCGATGGGTCTAGACTCCAGGTTCGCAACCCGTCGCTCAGCATCTGTCTGCGCTTTTGACTGGGAAGTCGTCATCCACACAACAATGCAACAAGACCATACGCCGCCGAGACTTTGAGACCGCATCCGCCGCTGCGGGCGGCGCGACGCTTTCGCGGCATCTTCCGCGCTATGGCTCTCCGGCCTGGCGTCCCGGCAGCATTCGTGTGCGGGAGACTAAGTCGGTGTGCTGAGGTGCGCCAGGTATAACGTGCTATAGCTGGTGTTACAGTGCGCTCGCTTCCGTAGGTGATGGCGAGCTGCTGAGCAGTTCTGGTGAGCCAGCGGTCGTACTCGCCGGCGGGCCGGCTGAGACCTGAGTCGGAGGCAATCACAGTGCGCGGGTGGAAGCTGGTGTTTGGGATCCTCATCGTCGCGGCCATAGTCATCTGGGACGTGGGGCTCCCCGGTCACCACGCTTCCACAGCCGACTCGGCGGCGCCTTCGACCCATTCACCAACGGCGACCGCTAGCCCTACTACTCCACCTGGGGTCCCAGGCGTCATCCAGCCCCAAGGGAAGCCAGAATTCGCTGCGACCTTCACCGGCTCAAGCCTCAACACTTCGGTCTGGGGAAGGTGCTACCCAGAGCCGGGGTTTAACTTCGGTAACGGCTGCACGAACTTTGGCAATACTGGCAGGGAGGCCGAGTGGTACGTGCCGTCGCAGGTTAAGGTCTCCGGAGGTGTCCTGCATCTGGTAGCTGACCGCGAGCCAACAGCCGGTGCCACAAGTAACGGCGCGCCGCAGACCTATTCCTGCCGCTCTGGCATGATCACAAGCTATCCTAGCTTCCGATTCAAGTACGGCTTCGTCCAGGTAATAGCACGGATTCCGTCGACTTCCGGGCTCTGGCCGGCACTCTGGCTGGCAGCGGCGAATCTGCAGTTCCCGCCCGAGATGGACATCCTTGAGGCTTGGGGTAGCCCGCGGTTCTATGCGGCCACGTACTTTCACTATGTCACCCCGGCCGGCGACGCCCAGGATCGCGGCGTTATAACACCTGCCACTCTCGCTAGCGGCTGGCACATATTCGGGCTCTCGTGGACCCGGAAGCAGATGACCTGGCTGCTAGACGGTAAGCCAGTTCTCACCGTCCGTCAGCACATCCCGCACCAGAAGATGTACTTCATCGCTAACCTCGCCGAGTCCATCTCCAAGAAACACCCCCACGTCACCGCTGGGCAGTGCAGCGGGTCGCTGCTTATCCGCTCCGTGACGGTGTGGAAGGCCTGAGCTAGAGAGCTAACCGATCGCGGCAGCAGCAGCGCTGGCAGCGGCGGGCAGCGCGCTGGCGATGCGGTTCATAGCGGCGTCGTCGTGCGCAGCCGACAGGAACCATGCCTCATGAGGTGACGGTGGTAGGTACACTCCGGCGTCGAGCATCACGTGAAAGAAAGCGGCATACGCCACAGCCGACTGACCGCGAGCCGCACCGAAGTCACGGACCGGTTCGTCGACACCGAGGAAGAACGAGAACAAGCTGCCCGCCTCCTGCAGCCGGAACGGCACCCCAGCCCCGGTCAGCGCCTCGGCGGCGAGCTTGGCTACTGCGGACGCAGCCTGATCCACCCGGCTGTATACCTCTGGAGTGCACTCCCGTAGCGTGGTCAGACCGGCGGCGGTCGCTAGCGGGTTGCCGGAGAGAGTGCCCGCCTGGTAGACCGGCCCGGAGGGTGCGAGCAAGCCCATGATCTCCGCCCGCCCACCGAAGGCAGCCGCCGGCAGGCCGCCGCCCATGACCTTACCAAAGGTCATCAGGTCGCCCGCTACGCCTTCCCGCCCGTACCAGCCTGATCTGGTCACACGGAAGCCGGTCAGCACCTCGTCCATGATGAGCAGCGCGCCGTGCTCGCCACACAGCCCGGCCAGCAGCTCGTTGAAACCTGAGGCCGGAGGCACGACGCCCATGTTCGCCGGACACGCTTCGGTGATCACGCAGGCGATCTCGCTGCCCTGCTCCGCAAAAGCCTGCCTGACTGCCTCAGCATCGTTGTAGGGCAGCACCACAGTGTCGGCTGCGGAAGCACCCGTAACACCGGGCGAGTCGGGCAGCCCGAAAGTCGCCACGCCCGATCCGGCGGCGACAAGCAGCGCATCCACGTGACCGTGGTAGCAGCCGGCGAACTTCACCACCAGCCGACGGCCGGTATACGCCCGTGCCAGGCGGAGCGCCGTCATGGTCGCCTCAGTACCCGAGTTAACGAGCCGCACGCGCTCCACCGGAGCCCTGGTAGCCATCTCGGCTGCCAGCTCCGCCTCGGCTTCTGTCGCAGTGCCGAACGACGTGCCGCGCGCCGCCGCGGCCTGCACAGCCGATATCACCGCCGGGTGCGCGTGGCCGAGAATCATAGGTCCCCAGGAGCACACTAGATCGACATACCGGTTGCCGTCGACATCGGTCAGGTACGGGCCGTTGCCCGATGCCATGAAGACCGGCGTGCCGCCCACCGAGCCGAACGCGCGGACCGGCGAGTTCACCCCGCCGGGCAGGATCGCGCTCGCGCGCGCGAACAACTCCGCGGATCGCTTACGTCCGCTCCCTGAGGTCATCAGCCAGTCTCCTCGCACACGTCGGCCAGCATCTCCAACACCGGGACACCGTCGGGCAGTTGGAAGCTGGCCGGCTCCCTAAGCCATCGGGCTGTCCCGCTGCTGCCGTGGCGTGACGGAGGCGCGAGCACGTAGCTATCCCGGCAGTGCCAGCGTAGTCCGCTGATTTC
>Ga0335075_10007418_pt1 | contig 16873 bp, 16 predicted proteins | sample Lox_Sample_24_FD_206723 | JGI IMG/M metagenome (GOLD analysis project Ga0335075, IMG submission 206723) | Soil microbial communities from Loxahatchee National Wildlife Refuge, Florida, United States - Lox_Sample_2.4 | ecosystem: Environmental > Terrestrial > Soil > Wetlands | place: USA...
CACGGCCAATGCGACCGGTGTCCCGCACGAGATGATGCTGCTGGATCTCTATCGTGCGCTCTGGGCCCTCGACTCGCTTACGGGACAAACTACGCCCGATGACATTCTTAACTTGATCTTCTCCAGTTTCTGCATCGGCAAATAATTGGGCTTTCGGCTAGCTCCGGCCTGGTTTGTAGATTTCATACAAATCGTTGACAATAAATAAGTAACTGTCCGAATATGTTCGGAGCACTCCGAAGACAGCCGAGGAATTTTGAGTCTCCAGCAAGTCTCCAGTGCTGTTGTATGATTATTTTTCCGTCTGGAGACTCAAAATGAGCTTAACTAATAGAGAAATAAATGCATTACGGCCATCGCTGAAAAGGTACTCCAAGCGCTTGGAGAGGGGTCTGTATATTGATGTAACTCCTGGTGGCGCAATGAGTTGGATATTCAAATACCGCTTCAATGGCAAGCAAGAGAAGCTTGTAATTGGCCGCTAACCGGACCTCACGTTGAAGAAGGCACGGGAGGCAGGTAACAAGCTGGCAGCTCAAGTGGCGGAGGGAAAATCCCCTGCCGAAGAGAAGCGGAAGCTTCGCGAAGAGGGCGTCAAGAATGCGGCGGTTCTGACCGTCAAGGCATTTGGTCAGCGTTATTACGACGAGCAGGTCGCAAAGAATTGGAAGGATCCGAGCGGCGAACTCCGTTACCTCGAGAAGAATCTGTACCCAGCCTTGGGAGATCGACCGCTGAAGGACATCACGGCCCGGGATATCCAATCAATCGTGTATCCGAAGAGAGACGGCGGCCACGCGAGCGCATCAGGGAGGCGTTGCCGTTGGCAGACGCCTGTGGGCTTGTGAATGTCGTGGGCAGGCTCGCCCTCTTGTGGGCCGAGATCGATCTGGCAGAGGGGAAGACTTCATCCGTCGCGAGCTGGCTTGCCACCGCGCGAGACAAATTTGCCCAGGACGACGATGAGGGCGGCATCGCGGATGCAGCCCGCTTGCTCGACACGCTCCGAGCGCCTGCAGAGCGATCAGGACGATATCCGAAGGTCGATGAAAGCTATGAGTTGTCGATTGGTTCATTGGATTTCTAACTGCGAACGGGTTGGAGCCAAAGGTCGACGAGTTTCGCCCTTCTGGAGACTGATCCGGCATCAGCAGCCTCGAAGGGCGGCTTAGAGACCAATCCAAATTAGGTTCAAGCACCTGCCTGGTTGTCGTCGGGCACGGTGGGCCGCGAAAGGTGCCCTGCGTTTAACGCGCTGCGAATGATTTTCCCTACGCCGATCCGACCGTGAATCTCGATCTTCGACATCTGCCTGAAGAATCCTAGTGCCTTGCCGCCGCCCATGAAAGGGGTTCCGACGCATATTTCTATCCGCGGACGGTCCGGCGAGACCTTCGAACGACTTCAATGAACCTGTAATTGTCGGGCATGGTCGCACCTGATATTGTGAGCGCACTGGTCGCGAGAGCGTGTCTTAATCCATGCAAATCAGTCAAATTCGACAAGCAAACGCAAGCGAGGTCCAAACCGGCGAGCATTCCGGGCTGGCATATCCGATTGTCCGTTTTCGGAAGGGCCAGCTTCGAAACGTCGAAGATACCCTCGCCGTTGAAGAACCGCTCGAGATTCGGCTATGTCATGGACCGATCGGCGCACGGCAGACCAGGTCTTTATCGGTCACCATGAGGACACCTGGAAACGACTGCGAACTGGCCGCTGGATTCCTTGCCACAGAAGCGGTAATTCGCGACTCTGCCGACATCCAGTCAATCGATTGGATTGCCTGCCAACCCTCAGCGCGATCCGCAACAGCCCTTAGTGTCAGTCCATCAGGGTACGGGCGGACCTCCCGTTACAACACGCTTCAGGTAGAGCTCCATCCGGACGTGGTGGTCAACAGCGCGACGTTAGAGCGAAATTTCTACACCACATCGAGTTGCGGGATCTGCGGGAAGGCGTCGCTCTTGGCGCTGCGAACCGTGTGCCCCCCGAGAACTCCCGATTCCTTTGCGATCGACTCATCGCTCTTGTGCGGTCTCCCAGCAAAGGCGCGCTCATCGCAAGGTCTGTTCGAGATAACTGGTGGGCTTCATGCATCTGCCCTTTTCGACTCACTTGGCAGTCTGCACTCGATCCAGGAGGATGTTGGGCGCCACAATGCGGTCGATAAGTTGGTCGGTGCCGAGCTGCTTCGAGATCGCATGCCGTTGCGTGATCGGCTCTTGTTTTTGTCGGGCCGCGCCAGCTTTGAACTCCTGCAAAAGGCGCTCATGGCCGGCATCCCGATGGTCGTATCAATAGGGGCCCCGTCAAGTCTCGCAGTCCACGTCGCCAGGGAGTTCGATATGACTCTTGTCGGATTCCTCCGCGACCAGCAGTTCAACATCTATTCCCGGCCGGAGAGAGTCCGCTTTGCAGGGACAGAAGGGAAAGCGACATGAAATTGAGGATTAAAGGGAACTCGATTCGTCTGCGGGTCTCGCCTTCCGATCTGACTGCATTGGCCGAGAACGGCAAAATCAAAAGTGCAATCCACTTTGCAGACAGCCCCGCGGCAATGTGGTCCTACGGCATTGCTCAGCATTCTGCGCCGGCCGGACCCAGTATTGAATTCGCATCCAATGGAGTTACTGTGTCGGTCGCCGCTGAAGAGCTGAAAAGATGGGCGAATTCGGAAGACGTGGGAATCTTCTTTTCGCAGAATATCGGCTCACAAGGAATACTTGATGTTCTTCTCGAGAAGGACTTCGCCTGCCTGGATCGGAGCGATGAGGAGAACTCCGACACTTTCCCAAACCCAAATGAGTCATGCGCAGTGCGGTAATCCCACAAGCAGTGCGCTACGGTGTGGTCATGGAACTGGGGACTTAGCTCTTGTTAAGTCCCCATGTGCGGGCTCTCTGTCTCGCCATTTCTCCATGCGTTGCTTTCTCTGGCGTAAACAGCTGCTGCCGCGCGTCACTAATGCAGCCTACACTTTATCGCTTATCGGGGAAGCGCGCGTTCTCGGCGATCATCCGAGGAGACGGGCCTGGCTGGCCCACTTCGCGCGCACTAGCCGATCGCACTTCATAAGCACATAACGAGCGAATTCACCGCCCGCAAAGCAATCGCGCTACGCAGACATATAGCAGAAAGCGTGAATATCCAAGCAACGAAATCATGTCTACGCTATAGCCAATAGGACGCGAAGTGAAGAAGTTGGTCGGTCCAGATCAACACACTTTGGCTGTTGCACGGCTCTGCCCCATGCGTCACGGAGGTCCACAGGAGTGAACAACCTACTCGCAGCGCGGTCACAGATGGGAATGTCGCTTGCATTTCACATCATCTTCGCGGCAATCGGCATCGCTCTTCCTTTGATGATGGTGATCGCCGAGTGGAGGTGGAGAGCCACCAAGGAGGAGGCCTATCTTCAACTCGCGCAGCGGTGGGCGAAAGGAACGACCATCCTGGCTGCAGTTGGAGCCGTCTCAGGTACGGTGCTGTCTTTTGAGCTTGGCCTATTGTGGCCCGAGTTCATGCGCTCCGCAGGAGCGATCATTGGGATGCCGTTTTCCCTCGAAGGATTTGCCTTCTTTCTGGAAGCAATTTTTCTCGGCATTTATCTCTATGGTTGGAACAAGATTCCCTCATGGTTTCACTTTCTCTCAGGTGTGATCGTCGCACTCAGCGGGTTGCTCTCCGCCATGTTCGTCACCCTCGTGAACGGCTGGATGAACACGCCGACCGGTTTTGTTCTCGCCGACGGCAAGTTTACGAATATCCGTCCATTTGCCGCGATGCTCAATCCTGCGGGCGGACCGGAAGCAGTGCACATGATACTGGCAGCCTATACGGCCGCAGGTTTCGCTACCGCGGGAATCCATGGCTGGCTCTATTTGCGCCGCGGAAAGAATCGCTTCGACGAAGTGGCGATAGGGATCGCCTTGGCAGTCGGAGGCACTGCGGTCCTTCTACAAGGCGTGAGTGGCGACGCGTTGGCCCGAATGGTAGCGGCCACTCAACCCGCCAAACTGGCAAGTCTGGAAGGCCAGTTCAGAACCGAGACCGGAGCCCCCCTTCGCATCGGGGGGCTTCCTTTCCCCAAGGAGCGAGTGACAAAGTATGCTATCGAGATCCCGGACGGATTGAGCCTTCTGGCTTTTCACAATCCAAACGCCTTAGTGAAGGGACTCGATCAGGTTCCGGAAGCGGATTGGCCTGATGTTCGGATTGTTCATCTCTCTTTCCAAACGATGGTTGGTTGCGGAAGCATTCTTTGCGGGTTTTCTCTCGCCGCGTTTTGGCTACATCGAAAGAGAAGACTCTTTTCCCGCTCAGTTGTTCGCCTCATCGTTCTTCTGAGCCCGCTCGGATTCGTAGCTCTCGAAGCCGGATGGATGGTGACTGAACTCGGAAGACAGCCCTGGATCATCTATCACATCCTGCGCACGCGAGATGCAGTCACATCTCTGCCGAACATCTCGATCACGTTCACCGTGATGACAATCACCTACCTGATCCTCGGAGTCATCACCACCTGGCTCCTCGGAAAGCACGTGATCGCCTCGCCAGAAACCCGCCTCATCGAGAAGGAGGAGACTGTATGAGCTCTGTGAGTCTACTTGCAGGGGCAATACTCGCCAGCCTCGTGATGTACTCGCTTTTGGCGGGCGCCGATTATGGAGCAGGCTTGTGGGACCTTCTGTGTCACGGTCCCCGGCAATCAGAGCAAAGACACCTCATCGAACAAGCCATCGGACCGGTTTGGGAGGCAAATCACGTTTGGCTGATTCTGACGATCGTCCTACTGTTCTCGGGCTTCCCGGACGCGTTTGGCGCTCTCTGCGTTGGGCTGGCAATTCCATTGTTTCTCGTTCTGCTCGGGATCGTCCTTCGTGGCTGCTCTTTTGTCTTCCGGTCGTATTTCACGGGGGAAAGGCGGACCCAGCTCTATTGGGGAAAAGTGTTCTCCATTTCAAGCAGCATGACGCCACTTTTTCTCGGAATTCTCATTGGATCGATCTCGTGCGACAGCGTGATCATCCACGGAGGAGTGAGTGAGAACGGGTTCCTGAAGACCTGGCTTCTTCCCTTCCCGCTGTCTGTCGGTATTTTGGCAGTTTCTCTTTTCGCCTATCTATCTGCTTGTTACCTGGCAGTGGATGCAGGTAACGCAGAGCTCCGGGACGATTTCCGGCTTCGGGGGCTGATTGCCGGTCTCGTTTCGATTGCAATGGCCGTCATCACCTATGTCATCGCGGGAAGCTCGGCTGTGGGAATCCGTGAGGAGCTCTCAAATAGGCCAGTTGCCTGGCTCATCGAAGTTTGCGCTCTGGGCTCGATGATTGTGGCCTTTCGCGGGCTCTTGCTTCGCCGGTACCAGCAGGCGAGGATTGCCGCTGCAATTCAGGTGGCGCTGATTGTTGTCGGCTGGGGAATTGCTCAGTACCCATATCTGATTCGACCGGGCATCACGATCGCAAATAGCGCCGCTCCCCGTAATGTCGCTGCCGCAATCGATGTTGCACTGGGTTGTGGCGCTATCGTTCTGATTCCTTCGCTGACGATGCTCTTCGCAATTTTCAAAGGAACCCGGGGAGTGACCCAACAGGAACAGGCCGGCGACTGAAAGCGCGCAATATTCATCGAAATGGAGTGCAACTACGATGCTTCCACTTATCCTCCGCGATCGCCTCACACCCGCGTATGGTTCAGCGGTTGAGCATGAGTTGATAGCAAAGAGCAAAAGAGGAGATCATGCTGCGTTTGCTGAGTTGGTGCGGAGAAACTCTCCGGTTGCTCTGAGGGCGATACGCCGCATGATGTACAACCAAGCCGACGCGGAGGACGTTTTGCAGGAAACTCTGCTCAAGGCATTTGCTAAGCTCGCGTCGTTCGACGAACGATCAACTTTTTCAACGTGGCTGACCCGCATCGCGATCAACAACGCTCTCATGCTTTTGCGCCGAATGAGGTATCAGCGTGAGGTCAGCCTGAACACAGAGCCTGGTGAGGGCAACGACTACATCGCGCATCCGGCCCTCACAAGTGGAACGGACCCTGAGAAGACGTACATGCGTACTCGCTCTGTCACGATCGTCAGAGATGCAATCGGCAGACTGCCAGGCCCATTAAAGCAGCATGCCGAGTGGCGTTGTCTCGAAGAAAAGCCGCACAAGGAAATCGCCTCATCCCTGGGGATAACTCTGGCATCGAGCAAGTCCCGTGCCCAGCGTGTAAAGCGTCGGCTATTCAGGATCCTGAAGACCACCGAAGGTGGCCGGGCAACGGGCAGAGCGGGCGCACGCTGAGCATGCGCGGATGGTGGGAAAACGATGAGAGGAGGCGTGACGAAGGTGACTCTGCTGATTGGCATGCTTGCTTACAGATCTGTTTGCGCACAGAGTACGTCATCTTCTCCGGATAAGCCCTGGCATTCAAAGGCCGAAAGAGGTGTTGCACGGGAGCTTGTGGCGAATCGTCAGCCAGCATACGATGTCGATCCCGGGAAGGTCTACACTCTGCCCGAACTCATCGATCTTGCCGAGATGCACAATCCTGACACTCGCGTTGCATGGGAAACGGCCCGGGAACGCGCCGCTGAAGTCGGCATTGCTCGAACCGCCTTCTTTCCCACGCTGACGGCCATCGCGCTAGCTTCGACAATACGCGATGCAGCGCTCATTGGTGAGTCCTTTCATCGCCAGACTCTGGGCATTTTCGAGCCGACATTGCACGTCGAGTATTTGATCTTCGACTTTGGCGGCCGTGGCGGGACGGTCGATATCGCGAAAGCTAACCTGATCAGGGCAAATCTTGAATTTAATGACATACATCGACGGGTGATTTATGAGGTTTCCGCAGCCTACTACCAGCTGATCAATGCAAAGGGACAACATGACGCAGCCGAGATCAGCCTGAAGAATGCACAAATGGTGGAGGACGATGCGCAGAGCCGTCTGAAAAATGGGCTGGGAACTCTCCCAGACCTGCTGGAGGCAACTGCCGCCCGCGAGCAGGCAGACTATGACCTCCAGGCAACACTCGGTGCTGAACAAATTGCCCAGGGACGACTTGCAACCTCAATGGGACTGCCGGCAGAGACGACATTTCGCATTCAGGATATTCATGAACTTCCCATACCTTCGAGTGTGCCCGATTCACTCGACCAGGAGATTGATCGCGCCCTCAGGCAGCGACCAGAGTTGCTCGAACAAATCGCACGCATACGTGCAGCCAAGGGATCAATCAAAGCAGCGCGATCGGCATATGTCCCGACTATCGGCTTTGTTGGGGATGGTGGGCTCGCTCGTGCCTACGGACAGCAAGATCTCTATCCCGGACACTATGCCGAGGGGGAAGTCTGGTCCGTTGGACTCCAGATGAAGTGGACTTTGTTTGACGGCGGCCGGAGAGAAAAGGCGCTAGCAAGCGCCAATGCGGAAAAGCGCGGGGCGGAGGCGGATCTCAATTCGCTTCGCGACCAGATAGATCAGGAAGTATTCACCTCATACACGAATATGCAAACCGCACTCCGGCAACAGAAGTCGGCGGCAGCATTGCTCGCTGCTTCCGAACAGTCCTATGAAGCCGCTCGCCAGTCCTACAATTTCGGCGTTCGGAATCAGCTTGACGTGATCTCTGCCCAGAAGACCCTCGCGCAGGCTCGTTCCGAAGATGTTGCCGCACGGGCACAATTACTCTTACAGGCGGCCGATCTTGAATTCCGGACTGCAGACCTCATTCAAGTGCAACCGACGCAACCAGGTCCCTGAGGAGGCCAGCATGAATCCTGGAAACAGACATCACTCATTAAAGAGAGGGCACACAGTTCTTGCAAGCATTCCGACGATTGCGCTGCTTGCGCCTCTATGCGGCTGCGGAGACGCACCATCCTTCGATACGCATTGACGTCGTGCTGAGCTGAGATCGTATCGAGCATAAAGTCGAAGCTCATCGCATGCTTCTGCATTTGGTTCGCGTCACGGCTTATCACCACCTCATCCGCGCCCAATCGCAGAGCATCTTCCTTCTTTTTCTCTGATGTCGTGAACACCACCGTGTATGCGCCGAGCGCGTGCGCAAACTTCACGCCCATGTGTCCCAGCCCGCCCAGGCCGATAACGCCCACTTTCTCTCCTTTGGTAACATTGTGACGTTTCATTGGCGAATAGGTCGTGATTCCTGCGCACAGAAGCGGTGCTGCACCCGCCAGATTCAGATTCTCCGGGACATGCAGCGCAAACTTCTCCGTCACCACAATGCTGTCGGAATACCCGCCATACGTTACGCCGCCCAGGTACTTGTCGGGGAAGTTATAGGTCAGGATGAGGCTTGGACAGAACTGCTCCTCTCCTTCTTTGCAAGCTTGGCAAGTTCCATCGGAATCCACCATGCAGCCAACGGAGGCCAGGTCGCCGATCTTGAACTTCTTCACCGCCGGCCCGACCTTAGTGACTCGGCCTACAATCTCGTGACCCGGTACACAGGGATACACAGTCGGCATCACATCCTTCCACTCGTTCCGAACTTGGTGAAGGTCCGAGTGGCACACCCCACAGAACAAAATCTCGATTTGCACATCAAGCTCGGTGAGATCACGGCGCGAAATCGAAGTGCGGGCGAGAGGTGATGTTGAGCTGTGTGCAGAAAATGCTTTCGCTTTGTACATGAATTTCTTAACCTCCATTTCATCCAAAACCCACCTAGACTAGTGTTGCTGTACGCGACTAGCTGACGTGATTCAGCAAGGTGTTTTGCAAATCAGGCAAATTCAATGCGCCTTCTGGAAAGCTCAAGAAAAAGGATCTTAATGTCAAGACGGATGCTCTCGATCAAAAGGGCCGACGAATTGCATTAGGCCAGGTCAAGGCGGACGCCCTAGTGTGCGAAACGGATTCTTGCCTGGGAGGGTATTCGGCTGTCATAAGCCCCCGCCCCGCTCCGTCGGGTGCGGGACCTGTCCTCTTGGTCAGACATGGATCACGCATTTGTAGCAAGGAGCCTCTACTTGTCCAATTCTCGTGTGCTTGCCTATTAGGAACAGCCATAGACGGTTGCGTCGAGGTTTCATTCTCTCGCACGAAGCAGCCTAGGGATTCCAAGCGCGTAGACATGCGCACAAGATCTGCAAGAGAGTCCGCTTTCATCTTTCTCATCACGCGACCGCGATGCACCTGGAAGGTGTTTTCAGTAATACCCAGCTCTGCGGCCGCCTGCTTGTTGAGAAAGCCGGCGACGGTATATTGGAATACGTCTTGCTCGCGTGGCGTAAGCCAAATGCGCCCCGTGCGATCTTCAACAATCGTATTGTCGCGGCTGAAGCCTGCGGTGCCCTTTAGCCCATCCTCGGCGCCGAAGCTTTGGAGATCGGTCTCGAGCAGGGTACCCGCTAAGAGTCTCTCCCGGTTGACGCGCATCACATGATCGGAAGTTGTGAACCAGAGATAGCCCATCGAATCTTCCGCAATACCAAAGATTGGCTCTCGCAATATCTCTGGTAAATCTCCTAAAGCTGTTATCTTCCCTGAAGTAAAATACGCAAGGCCCGTGGCCGTTGCAATCCAAAGCACGTGCGCCTGGTCTTCAAAAACGGCTCTCACTGAGGGTGACGGCAGTCCATCGCGAACCGAATAATTCTTCCAGCGTCCATTTTGGTAAGAGGCCAAGCCATCCGCAGTCGCGACCCAGATCGTACCGTCAAATCCTTCAGCAATTGAGTTAATGGCATTGGATGGTAGTCCATTTGCGTCCGAGTAGTCGGTAAACCTTCCATCCTTTAGTACGCTGATACCGGAGCTAACGGTTCCGGCCCAAATCGTCCCGTCTCGACTGCGGTAGACTGAATAGAAACTTCCTCGTGCAAGGCCGTCAGAAGTCGTGTAAGTGCGGGCCGAAAACGAACCATTATTCTCCGAAATATCCGTTAGTCCCCCACTCTGCCTGCCGACCCACACTTCATTTCCACCACCACTGATTGAATACACAACGTCATTTTCAAGACCTGCGACTGTAACATGCCTGGCTTGGCCTTTTTCTATCAAAAATAGTCCGCCGGCAAATGGTGCAAACCATACTCGATCCTCGGGATCGATGTAAATTGGTCCGCCGCCAGCCGCCGGAAGGCCATAAGCGGCGGAACAGGATGCCAGCATCCCATTGCGTAGCACTTCGATACCGTCGGGACCCCCAAACCAGATATCGCCGTCACGATCTTCAAAAATGGATCTCACCTCATGGATGACTTTTCGATCAAATAATTCCAGAGACACCGTTCCGAGCGAAGTGATTCGAACAATTCCATGGTTTGTTCCAACCCAGAGATTGCCGTCGCGATCTGTCTTCAGCGCAAAAATCCGAAGACCTTTGAGAGAAGGCACAGCGATTACTCTTGTCGCCCCGGGTTCCATCTGGTAGAGACCATCGTCCGTCCCAACCCAGATTCGGCCATCGTTGCTTGGAGATAAACAATTGATGCTCGAGCGTCTAAGTTCCGTATCTGCTTGCGAGAGATGACCGTTCTGGAAACGAAACAGACCATATTCTCTCGTTCCTAGCCAAACACTCTGGTCCCGCGTACCCGCGATTGAGAGCACAGTGCCGGGACTCTTGTCCGCGGCTACGACAGTTTCAAACCGACTGTGGCTGTATCGCAGAATCTGTCCTTCGAGTCCCGCGAGGAGAATACGATTTTGCTGATCGAGAGCAAACGTCGTAAAAGTTATGTCCTGCAAATCGAATCGCTGGTAAATATCTTCAAACTTTCCATCACGATAGAGAATAATCCGGGGGCCTTCGAAGAAAATCCAAAGGTTTCCATCCGCGTCGGAGACCAATCCTCGAACCAAGCCGACGGGCTGGTCATGGACCGGCCGCTGTATCAGCGTGAAGTTCGAACCGTCAAAACGAACCAAGCCTCTCTCGGTTCCAATCCAAAGGTAGCCGTCCGACGATTGCGCGATTGCATAGATCGCGCCCCCAATAAAGCTTCCGCCTTCCCCCCAATGGTCATAGACGTACTGCGAGACGAGCCTGGACGGGTCAAGTGAGAATGCCGCATCTCCCGCGTGCAGCAGAGCGAGACCAAGCATCAGGTTTCTGCAGAATCGGCGAGATGGCATCATTCGTTTAGGGGAAGAATTCGAATCGCTCGATCACAATTTCCTCCTGTTTGGGAGGTGAGTCATTCGAACGATGATGAAGATACAAGTCAATGTGAGCAGTTTGCTTGGCTGAAATGGGAACACCTGATGTGAAGATGTGTCCCGCAACCATCGGAGCATGCGGGTCGGTTGTCGAGCCTCGAACCGTCTTGAATGACGCACGTCCAGGTTCCCACCGCAAAGTATGAGTCAAGACTCCGCCTGGGACAGTAAAGCGTGCCAAATTCTCGGGGATGTAAAAAGGTTGAATGATATACCACGCATTCTTGTTTTCTGTAAGGCTCCCGTTGTGCAAATCGATGTCCATTTCACCCGGTATGTCGGCGGTCCGGACATCTTCGGCGGTAAACAGCTCGAGAGATGCAGCCGTACCTAGCTTGCTGGTGTCCTGAACAACAAAGACGTAGGATCCATATCCCAAGTTGCGAATCAGACTAACTCCCCCTCCCTCCCAAAGGCCATTATGCTCCTGTATACGCAGATGTAAGTAGCCTTTGGTATCGGTCCAAACATTCGCTGGGTCATAAAAATCTGCGTGGCCTAACCTGCCATTACCTCCGGTTTCTACGCGCCAATCATACCCACTGAAATGAATGATTTTCGAGACAGTCGGTATTGCCGGCTTTCCCGGTGCACTTGTAACTGCCACCACTCCATTACCCACGTCCGGCAGTTTTGCCAGTCTTGAAGCAGGATGATAGCCGGGCTCTACCAGAAGCGCAGCATATTGCCAACCCAAATGGGTCGAATTGTGCCACGAGGAGTCAGGCTGTATTTCGGTATTCGGATGATCTACAAATGGCTGGACCCACCAAAGCCTGCTGTAAACATATAATACGATCTGCTCTCCAGGTTTTACACCGGTCGCCCGCCCCCCAATCAGGACCATTTGGTCAGGACCACCATGGCCAGCCGGAGGTATTTGCGTGATTTCGACAGATGGCTCTGTTGACAAGCTTTTGGAATGACAGCCCGTCAGGAGCATATGCGTGACTGCAAGAAGCAATGCGATCGTATATCGTTTCGCTTGGCGATAGCCACAAATCGACATGCAAATCTTCCTTAATGTCCTTGTCCTCGTCAAGGCGAACGGCGGTGCGTTCCATGACGACTTCAATTAAGGGCGGTCAGGACAACTTGTTCCTGCGATCATGCAACCAGGAATCCCGTTGCATGGCGGCCAAGATCGCATCAATGCCGCTCATTCCGGCATTAGCGGGTCCATAAGCGTAATATCCGGTTGGTGCCTCTTGAAGAGTTCGAGGGCTTCACGGCCATCTGACGCGTTCCCGATCAGAAACATGTCATCTTCAAAATTTATCACGGCTGCGATTCCTTCTCTTAATAATGGATGGTCGTCAACAGTCAGAATCCTGATTTTCCTTGTGCTCAGCATTTCTTCAGGCTCCCTTCCCCACGAGGGGATTCAGCCAGACCCGGCGGAGCGGGTCCCGGTCTGCGGAATATGCAATCGACGAGTTGACACGAAGGTCTATTTCTGTACCGACACCCACTCGAGTCCATACATTCAACTCTGCGCTAATCTTTGTCGCCCATGGTATTGGGACATATTCCAGGATGAACTGGAAACCTACCACCATATGATGTACGCAAGCGCCTAGCCGCCGCAGCTTCATTCGGCGATGGTCACGTTGACCTGGTACTGGCGGGTGATCGCCCCGGAGGTGGCTGTAATCGTGACTGGATAAGTTTTGGAGGAGTACGCAGCGGAGCCGGCGCCGGACACTCCTCCACCGCACCCTGCCAGAAAGACCGTACAGACTCCAAACAGAATGAACGTGGGCCAGCTCTTGCGGTTTCTGCCGGGGGCGAAGAACGTTAAGAGCATACCGAAGGGCAGTCCGAGCGCAGTGCAGGCAGCGGTGGCTGAAACGGTCATGGTGACCGTGATTGGCGAGGTAGGGGTCACCGAGCCCGGCAGCGAGCAACTGGCGCCATCGGGGAGCCCGGCACAGGAGAGCTGAATGGCCTGGCTGAACCCATTTTCCGGAGTGATCTCGAGCTGCACCGTGGCGGAGGATCCGGTGGACACGGTGACCGCATCCTGACCCGCAAGAGTAAAGTCCGGAGAGGAAGAACTCGCCACTGTCAGCGAGACCGCCGGCGAGGTGGAGGCGGCGAAGTGGGCGTCGCCATTGTACGCGGCCGTAATCTGGGAGGTTCCAGGATCGGCGCCGGTATACGAATAGACGGCTGTTCCCGAGGAATTCAGCTGGCTTGTTCCAAGACGGGCGTCGCCGGACAGGAACGTAACGGTGCCTGTCGGAGCTGTGCTGTCCGATGAGCCGGTCACGGTTGCTGTCAGGGTGATGCTGCCGCCCTGATCGACCTGAGTGGGACTGACGGTAAGTGACGTAGTCGTGGACGCGAGGGAAGAAGCACTGGAGGTGTTCAGGTCAACCGATGGGGATTGAGAGGACGCGATGTAGCAGTTCCCGCTGTATATGACATAGAACCCGTTATCGCCAGCGCCCAATGCGTTGGTGGCGAGGGTTGCAGCGCCGGCTTCGCTGACTGTCACCGGGCCGGACTGGAGGGTTCCGTTTGACGAATAGAGCGATACCTGCCCACCCATGGAGTCGCCGTTCTGGTCCGGGCCAAAGAGGGAAGCGCCGCCTGGAACCGAGACCTGGACGTTGAAGGATACGACTTGTCCGGCCTGGTAGGGCCCAGGCGCCGACTGCAGAGCCGTGGCGCTGGGAAGGGCGACAACCGTCACTGTGGTGGTAACGGGCGCGGCAGCCGATACGGAAGTAGTTCCGGTCGCATAGGCATCAAGAGTATTTACGCCGGCGGGCAGGGAGTCCGTGGTCAAAACAGCGGCGCCTGACTGGTTCGTCGCCACCGTGGCGAGAAGTAGCATGCTCGACTGATTGCACGTGGACAAGGGGTTGGTCAGGTAGAACTGGACAGGGCTTCCGGCGACCGGTCCGGACGCAGACTCAACGTTTGCCGCGATTGTGACGAATTGCCCGGCTGTGACCTGGGAGGCCGACGCGGAAACGGTGGCGGTGGAGGGAGTGAATGCAGCGTGGGTCCAGTTGGCGGCCAGGGCAGCCGCGTCGACGCTGCCCAAACCGGTGGCAAGGTCGTATCCGGGGCCGGCGGCGTAGCCGAGTACCTCATCTGCGCAGTCCGGCGATCCCGTGAGGCACGGAACATCGTTGCTGCCAGCAGTCACATCGTGAAAGCTCGAGGGACCGGTCTCATCCAGGCGATAAAGCACTGGATTGATGTTGCCAAGCCCAAGAGCCGGGAGGCTCCCGGAGGCATAGAGATATTGGTTGACCAAAGCGACGATGCCGCTGAACAGCGGGGTTCCGCCGGAGGTCCCTCCGAAGTAGTTCGCCTCGCCGTTCAGAACGACGTAATAGGGGGCGAAGTCCGGCGATGCAGCGAGGGCAATATCCGGCAGCATGCGCCCCGATGTGATCGACGTCAGGAAATCGCTCTGAAAGCCGGGTTTTCCGTAGAGCTGGCTTATCCCTCCCCCACCGCCCTCGACGATGCTGGAACTGCTCCAGCCGGATTCGGGCACGTAGGACGATGCCGTGGCGCCATCGGATTCGGGCGCGGATCCCCAATAGGCGCCGGAAGCGAGAGTCGTCCCTCCGACAGCAGTTACCGAGGGGGCGTCCGCCGGCAGCGCGACAGCCAGACCATCCTGCGCGGCATCTTCACCGGAGGCGTCGCAGCCGGCGGCTCCGGAATCTCCGGCCGCGCTGACCCAGGTAACGCCTTCGGCGTTTGCCTGGAGAGCCAGGGTCTGGTAGAAGGCCTCATCGGGAGACTCGCAGCCGGCGTAGCTTTCGCTCATCACCTGTGCCAGACCGTAGTCAACGACAGCATAGGCCGCCAGGTCGACGGTGTCGCCCCACACGTAGAGGATTTCCGCGTTCCGGGCGACCGCGCCGACAATCTCAAGATCGAGGGTCGCCTCCGCAATGTCGCTCTGCGCCGTACTGCCCGAGGAACTATTGAAGGCGACCACGGTGGTAAAGTCGTTGGCGGGTAAGCCGAAGGTCTGCCGATACGAACGGTAGTCGCTCAGCAGCGGAGCGCCGGGAGTCCGCCCCAGGACGGCTACTTTGACGCCGGCGCCAGTGATTCCTTTTGCGTAAAGACCGTTGATGTCATAGATTGCCGCCAGGTCGCCGGGCGCGAGGGATGTGAACCCGCCCGGGCCCGTGGCGTACTGGGGCTGAGCGCGAACCGCCTGCGGCGCCGGCCCGAAGTCATCGAGGCCGACAACGCCGGAGACCAGTGAGGACAGCCCGGACGGGACCGCCGGTGCGGAAAAATTGGCATAATGCTGAACTCCGGCGACATCGAATGTGTGCAGCTCAGTCTGAAAGGCCCGTGAAACGGCGTCCGCCGTTCCGGAGAACCTCACAAACATGCGACCGTTGGCAACGGTTACGCCGGTCATGCCTGCAGATTCGAGCCAGGATACCACCGCGTCCGCGTCGGAAGCGGACACACCGAAACGCTCGCCGAACTGTCGGGGAGTGAGCCATTTGTGATAGTGGGGCGAGTGGGGGTCCTGTTGACTGGCGGTAAATTGCAGAAGATCGGCCCTCCGCTTTGCACCGGGCTGCAAGACCAGCAGGAGGTTTCGCATCGGTGTTGAACCATTCAGAGGCCCCTGATCGAATCGGGCATAGACGCGCGCGATCCTTGCGGATCCGACCCGGGCAGTTGCGGCCTGCGCGTTTGCTTCCAGGACGCAAACACCAGCAACAAGAGCCACAGTCGCGAGCAATGAGTTGCAAATCCTCATGTGCCTGGTTCATCGGCCAGGAGACACGATGGCTTTACGCAGCGGGCGCCTTTGAGCTGCGGGCGCGTCCCGAACGCCGGGGAAGCCATGGAGGTGAGCTGCGCGGCGGCAGTGGAAAAATAACTGTTGACAACATACCGACTACTCGGTATGTTTAACTCGATGAGGTTGGGAGACCATGATTGAAGCCGAACATCACGCATCGAAGGCGAAGTTGCTGGACGCGGCGCTGTACGTGATCCGCGCCAAAGGGTATACGGCCACCCGGGTGGAGGATGTCTGCGAGGTGGCGGGGGTGACGAAGGGCAGTTTCTTTCACCACTTCAAGAGCAAAGAGGAGCTGGCGCTGGCGGCGGCGGAGTATTTCTCGTCGATGGCGGACCGGCTGTTTGCGACGGCGCCGTACCGGAACCTGGCGGACCCGCTGGACCGGCTTCTGGGATATGTGGATTTCCGCAAGGCGATCCTGATGGGGAAGCTGCCGCAGTTCACCTGCCTGCTGGGGACGATGGTGCAGGAGGTGTACGAGACACATCCGAGGATCCGCGAGGCGTGCGACCGGTACATTGCACACCATGCCGCCATGGTGGAAGAAGACGTGGCGGCGGCGATGGCGATGTACGGGGCGGACGAGGAGTGGACGGCGGCGAGCCTGGCGCTGTATACGCAGGCGGTGATCCAGGGAGCGTTCATCCTGGCCAAGGCGCAGCAAAGCGCCGCGGTGGCGGCGGCGAATCTGGACCATCTGCGGAGGTACCTGGAGCTCGTGTTCAAACGGCCGCAGGAGCGGCGTCAAATGCAGTACGTTCCCCAGCTTCAACCGCAACCGGCATAGGAGGATTTCATGACCGCGCAGGGTTCGACGCTTCAGCTTACGCAGGAACCGGAGACCGTGAACTGGCCCGAGACACACTATGTGTTCGTG
>Ga0335075_10007419_pt1 | contig 16873 bp, 15 predicted proteins | sample Lox_Sample_24_FD_206723 | JGI IMG/M metagenome (GOLD analysis project Ga0335075, IMG submission 206723) | Soil microbial communities from Loxahatchee National Wildlife Refuge, Florida, United States - Lox_Sample_2.4 | ecosystem: Environmental > Terrestrial > Soil > Wetlands | place: USA...
GCAAGATACGCCGCCAACTCCGAATGTGCTGGCCACGGATCAGCCTTCTCCGGCGCCTCCTCCTCCGCAGCCGAAGGCCGTGCCGGTGACGCCGCCGCCGGATGCGATTCCGATCCCGGTGAAGGCCCCGCCCAAGGAGAAGCCGAAGGAGGAGAAGAAGGTTGAGCCGGCTCCGAAGCATGCCCAGCCTCAGCCGCTGCAGCATCGCGCCCAATATGGCGAGGCTCCGGCGACGCAAATTCCGCATTCGCTCGCCCAGAATCAGAACCCGAGCCAGGTCAACCCGATCAACATTACCGGCGGCGGAGAAGGCTTCAACTTCCCCTACTATGTCGGGATTATTCAGCGGAAGGTGCAACAGGCCTGGTATGTCTATGAGGTTGCTGCGGGCACCCCGGTTGGAAGCCAGGTAAAAGTAACTTTTTCTATCGCGCGTGACGGCACGCCGAGCAATATCCGCATCTCACAATCCAGCAGTTCCCCTACGCTCGACAGCTCTGCAGTCCGCGCTGTTCAACGTATCGAGAGCTTCGGCCCCTTGCCTCCCGGATATAACAAGCCAAGCGTTTCCGTGGAGTACACTTTTACTTACGATCAACCCGCGCATTAAACCATCGAAGACTTGATCGATCGGAGTCGGTCCTAATCATTCGCCAACCCAAATTCGCGAGCGCAGAGGCACGATGAACGGTAAGTTTCTGAAGCTGAAATCCTCTTTTCCTACCCTGGTTGCATTCATTTTTCTGCTGATTCTGTCTCTCTCCGCATTACCCTCGGCATCGGCCCAGGACTGGGTGCGCACGGGAACGAATCTCGGTGTCCAGCGCATACGTCTCGCTGCGGCCGACTTCAAGCTGGCCTCCAGCGATCCGCAGACCGCGACCCTGAAGGCTGTCTTCGATTCGGTGCTCTTCAATGATCTGAAGAATTCAGGCGTCTTCGACATGGTTGCGAAGAGCATGGCGCCCGAGCAGTCGCCAGGCGGTCCGCAGGAGATCAATCTTTCCGCGTGGTCTGCGGCGCCTGCAAACGCGCAGATGGTTGCCTTCGGATCCTTCGCCGTCAACGGGGGAAGGATTACGGTCCAGGGATTTGTCTTCGACACCAGGAACGCGCAGACACCGCAGATACTGGGCAAGCAGTATTCCGACACGGCTGGGCAAGAGAATGCGCGGCAGATTGCGCACCGCTTCGCAGATGAGATCATCCTGCAGCTCGGCGGCGGCATCAACGGAATCTGCGAGACCCATATTTATTACGTGGCCAGGACCGGAGAGGGAAATAAAGAGATCTGGGTAATGGACTACGACGGCGAAGATGCGCATCCGGTGACGCATCTGGGTACGATCACACTCTCGCCGCGTGTCTCTCCTGACAACTCGCGTGTCGCATTCTCCTCGCTGGGCAAGAACGGCTGGTCGATCCGCATGTACTCGCTGGTGCTGGGGCGCATGGTGAACTTCCGCTCGCCCGGGGGCACCACGCTGTCGCCCGCGTGGTCGAGCGACGGAGCAAAACTGGCGTTCTCGTCGAGTGTGACCGGGGACCCGGAGATATACACCTCCGATGCCAGCGGCGGCGCGTTGCATCGCATCACGGCCTTCCGCGGTCCCGATGTTTCGCCCGTTTGGAATCCGAAGTCGAATGCGCAGATCGCGTGGGTGAGCGGCCGCACCGGCCTGCCGCAGATTTACATCATGGATTCCGATGGTGCGAATGTGCAGCGGCTGACCGATGGTGGATACGCGACCTCGCCGTCTTGGTCGCCCAACGGACAGTTTCTAGCCTTCGCGTGGAATCGCAAATACGGGCCCGGCGCGCCCGGCGGGCAGGATATCTACATCATGGATATCGCCAGCAAGCGCTGGATTCAGCTCACCCATGATACGGGTGCGAACGATTTTCCATCCTGGTCGCCTGATGGACGGCACATTGTTTTTCAACGCGAGGGCGAGGGCGGCACGCAGATATGGTCGATGCTCGCCGATGGAACAGAGCAGCAGCAGTTGACGCATCGAGGGTCCAACTCAATGCCTAACTGGAGCTGGAAATAAAAGTTTACGATGGATGGCAGGCGGAAATTTTTCCGCCTGCTCTGCTTTGGTTGAACCACCAATTGGCCGCAGCGCCAAAAACATAGCTCCCAAGGAGGAGATCGTGTACTCTGCTTCGCGTAAATCGTCCTATCGCCTAATTTCAGCCACCCGACCAGTCGCTCTCGCCGCCAGCCTGGCGGCCGTATTCGCCATCGCCGGCTGCCATAAGAAGGCAGCACCGCCTCCGCCGCCTCCGCCGCTGACCAACACCGCGCCCGCGCCGACTGCGGACATTTCGGCCAATCCGACTTCCATCAATCCGGGCGACAGCGTGGTTCTCGCCTGGCATACCACCAATGCCACGGATGTATCGATTGAAGGCATCGGGCAGGTGGCCAGCTCCGGAACGCAGACGGTGAAGCCGACCGAGTCGACGAACTACCACCTGATCGCGCGCGGCGACGGCGGAAGCGCCGATGCGACGGCGCGGGTGACCGTGAACAGCGCCGCTCCGGCGAGCAACATGTCGGAGTCGAACGTCGATGACGCGATGTTCCACCAGAACGTGAAGGATGTCTTCTACGACTACGACAGCTACGACATCCGCAGCGATGAGCAGTCGGTGATCTCGCAGGACGCGAACTTCCTGAATCAGCACCCCGACTTGAAGGTGGTGATCGGCGGCTACTGCGACGAGCGCGGTTCGGTCGAATACAACCTGGCTCTCGGCGAGAATCGCGCCAACGCCGCCAAGCAAGCCCTGGTGACGGCGGGTGTAAGCCCCCAGCGCTTGCGCACAGTAAGCTATGGCAAGGAGAAGCAGTTCTGCACGGAGCATAATGAGAGCTGCTGGCAGCAGAACCGCCGGGCGCAGTTCTCGATTGACCGGTAGCACCGCTGTTTCGCGATCATCCACGGCAGCACCGCTTGTAAAGCGGTGCTGCCCTTTTCCATGAACGCTTTGTGCGCTCCCTTCATTGATCGGTGAAGGATCGTGAACGTAGGATCAAGGGAGCGATCCACGGAGAAATCAAGTTATGCGCAAGTCCCTTATACCGCTCTCAGCAGTTGCCGCCCTGGCTCTTCTGCTGCCCGCCCCGCCTGCTCACGCCGTCTCCAAGGAAATGATTCAGCTTCAGACGCAGGTTCAGCAGCTGCAGGACATGCTGCAGCATCTGCAGACGTCGAACGATCAGCAGATGGGCGTGCTCCAGCATCTCGTCGAGCAGACGGCGGACAGCGTAAATCGCATGTCGCAGACTCTGAATACACTTCAAGAGCAGGTGCAGGCGCAGAACGGGCAAGGGGGCAAGGTCGATCAGCTCTCCGGCCAGATTCAGGGCGTGAACGATTCTATCGACGAACTGAAGACCCGCATGGCCAAGCTCGACAAGTCGCTGCAGGACATTCAGTCGCAGCTCCAGAACATCAACACCCAGCCCGCTGCGGCAGCGCCGGGGACGGCCGTAACGCAGCCCGGCCAGCCTGGGCAACCGGATCAGACGACGGGTCAACCGGGACAGCCGGTTCAGCAGCAACCGCAGGCGCCTCCGCTCGACCAGCTCTACCAGAGTGCGCTGCGCGACTACACCAGCGCGCGCTATGACGTCGCCAGCGGAGAGTTCAGCGACGTGATCAAGTACTATCCCCAGGAAGACCTGGCGGGGAACGCCTACTTCTATCTGGGGGAGATCTCCTATCGCAAGGGCGACTATCCGACCGCGATCCAGAACTACGATGCGGTGCTGGAGCAGTTCGCGGGAAGCCCCAAGGCGCCGGCAGCGCAGCTGCGCAAGGGGCTGGCGGAACTTGATTCCAACCAGCGCGATGCCGGTATCCGAGACCTGCGCAGCCTGATCCAGCGCTATCCCCAGACGCCGGAAGCGGCCCAGGGGCGCAGCCGGCTGAACGGCATGGGCGTGAGAGTTACTCCACCGAAGCCCACGGCTTATCGCTAGAATTGATCTTGTTGGCGAGTGCAACCGCATCGCACTCGCCCTCATCTCAAGGCCGAGTGATGACCCCAAAAACGACGAACCGTCCCGATAACGACGCGCAGAAAGGCGCGGTGGAGAGCCAGTCCCCCAAAGACACTCCGCAGAGGCCCGATTTTCGCAGCAACCTTGCCGACCAGCTTCCGCACCGCGACAACGGCAGCGACCTGGAGGGGGCGGACTCGGATTTTCCTGAGCCGGGCTCGAACCCTGAGCACAGCGGGCAAAACAAGTAGTTCGTGAAGGCCAGCAGACAATGAGCGGGGCCGGCTCAGAGTGCATCGAGTTTGTGTTAACTTGAGCCTCGGATGAGTCATTCGCGCAACAAATTTCTTCCTATCGCGGTAGTTGGTTTCAGCGCTCTTCTCGGGTATGGAACCAGCAGCTTGGGCCAGGCTCCCGCGGGAGCTCAACCCGCTGCCGCGCCTGTATCTCCGGCAGCCTTGGCGGAGCAGGGGTTGGCTGCTCTCAAGGCAAACCAAGCCCAGCAGGCGTTGGATGATTTTCAGAAAGCGCTGCAGTCGAATCCAAATGATGTGAGCGCCAACCTGCTAGCTGCTACTGCCGCGCTTGATCTCTACAAGGGCGACCTCGCGGTTCAGTATGCGGAGAAGGCTCGTCAGCTCGATTCCGGCAATTGGAAGGTGCATACGACGCTGGTGGCCGCCTATGCCGCGGCCGGCAAGAAAACGCAACGGGATCAGGAGCGTGAAATTCTGCGCAAGCTGCATGACGACCCGCACGCTCCGGATGCGATGCAGACCAGTGGATTTCTGCTCGAGATGTTTCCGGTGAAGCAGTACCGGGTGGAGGCTATCGAGTACTTCAAGCCGGTGGGAAAGTTCAATCTCTACTATCGTTTTCTGATCCGCAATGCTGCGGGCAAGCGCGTGTGGCAGATCGATGTTGAAAGCAACCAGTTCGATCAGAAATCCTGGGCCGAAGCACATCCGGACGAAGCTGCCGCCGGAAAACGCCAATTCCAGCTCGCTGGCGAAGATGGCGATTCGCGCACCGATTACCACATGTTTTCTGGTCTTCCCGATTATGACCTGATCCGCGGCCAGGTGGTGAGCGTGATCCAGCAACAGACGACGCCGTTTCCAGGCGAAACATCACGCTGAGCCGGGAACACAGGAGTATCGCCGGCGATCGGCGGAAAAGCGGTCCGTGGCTACTTGACGCTTATGTCGCCGTCCATGTCGACGACCAGCACTTCGCCTTGCACAGACATGGAGTGAATCAGCAAGCGGTCGAGCGTCATCGTGTAGCCGGTAGTCTCGGCTGATTTGGTCAGCAACTGACGGAACTGGGTGGCTGCGTTCACCTTGAGGCTCGAAGGGATGCGATGAGCGAGAAACGGCATGAGGATGGCGTCCAGCTCACGCGATCCGCTGAGCCTGTCGATGCGGGCGTCGCGAAAGCCGATGATTTCCCCCTCCGCCTCGGGGACCAGTGATACATCGACGTTACGCGACAGGCCGATACCGAGGCATTGTCCGCGGATCGCTGTCCCCAGCTTCGCGCGGACATGCAAGTGAACAACGACGCGGTCCTCTGAAAACGACACATGAGGAGAATCGGCGACCACGAAGCATGCCGAGTGATCGTTGCCGCGCAGGTAGAAGAGGCCGTTGTTCTGGGTGAAGAGCTGGGTCCGGAGAGTGCGCTCCAGCGCGCCGGACGAGACTTTCAATTCAACCGCCCGGCTGTTGGACAGAAGAGCGCCCGCCAGGCAGGCAAAAAGAAGGAGATTGCGGGCGTATCGGTTCACAATGCGTGCAGTTTCGATTCTATTTGAGGGGCAAGCCGCTCGCGCGACGAGGCGGTTGAACATTTCTCTTCGCAACCCGCGACACTGGTAGCAGAATAATGTCAGCCCCTCCCCTCGAATTACTCTGCACGACCACGACGAAAATGAGTGAAAAGCGGCTGGCACCAGGAGTGTCACTCCCGCGATACGACGAATTTGCTGAAGATGTGGCTGGTTAAAGTTTCCCATGGAAGATGCAGTAATTGCGGCGGGTCCAATTTCAAGGACATCAAGCCAGAAGGTACTCTCTGGCGCAATGCTTGCGGTTATCGTGCTGCATGCGGTGTTGTTGCTCATCGTACGCACCGGTGTGGTGAGCGTCTCACGGCTTTGCACCGCCGCAATTCCCGCGCTGGCTGCGTTCTGCAGCCTTTGGCGGGCGCAGCAGCTTCCGTTACGGGAACGCATCTCCTGGCGATGGCTGAGCGCCGCGCTCCTCTTGTGGTCGGGCGGCCAGGTCGTCGAGACCTTTCTTGCGCAATCCAACGCCGCGAGCAATCTCGCCGTCGATGCTTCAGATTTTCTCTATCTTGCAGCCGCATTTCCGCTGCTGCTGGCAATTTCAAGCACCGCCGAAACGGAGTCGATACGGCCGATCTTTTATTTGCACCTGGCCCAGGTTCTTCTCGCCGGCGTTCTCACCTATATTCGACTGTTCAAGATGCCGATGTCGCCGGAGATGGCGGCAAGCGTGATGTTCAAGATATATGCCGCCGAGTGCGCACTCCTTGCGGTGTCGGCAGTGTTGCGCCTGGTGAGCTGGTCGACGATCGAAGAGCGGCGGCGGATGCGCTGGATGTGCGGCGTGCTTTGGATATATCTGCCGATCGAACTCGGACTCGATTACGCCACGAAAAACTGGCACTTGCGGGCCGGCACATTGCTCGATCTTCTCTGGAGCATCCCCTTCCTTTTCGCCGGTTGGCAGGCGCTTTACATGCCGGTAGAAACCGATTCCGCCGGGCCGCGCAGAACCCGGTCCCGGGGCAGCATGCTGATAGAGACCTTGTGTCCCATCCTGATCACGGTCGGGATCTTCGCCCTGGCGGCCTCGATCGTCATTCAGCATCCGCTGATCGCGCTAGGATCGATCTTCATCCTGTTGCTGCTCCAAAGTCTCCAGTCCGGGATGGTTCAGTTGAACTATCTTGCGGGACAAAATCTTCTCCTGGAGCGGGAGCAGGCACTCGAAGAGGCCAACGCCGGACTCGAACAGCTCTCTCGGCTCGACCCACTAACCGGCATTTCCAATCGACGCCAATTCGGCGTGGCCCTTGACGAGGCGTGGAGGCTGGCCGTGCGACGGCAGGCGTCCATCGGGGTGTTGATGATCGATATCGATCATTTCAAGGGGGTGAACGATCTCCATGGCCACACCTACGGCGACGAATGCCTCACTGCGGTGGCCAGGATATTGGCCAAGCAAGGAGCCCGCGCCAACGATTTGCTGGCCAGGTACGGGGGCGAGGAGTTTGTCCTTCTTCTTCCCGAAACGGATTCCGAGGGGGCGATGGCTGTGGCCGAGCGGATGCATCATGCGGTGGAAGTTTCCGGCATTGCAAATCAGGCCTCGCCCTTCAACCAGCAGCTTACGGTCAGCATTGGCGTGGGTGTGTGCGCTCCAACTCCGGGAATGAATGCGCTCGATGTCGTAGAGATCGCGGACCAGGCTCTCTACGAGGCAAAGCGGCAGGGGAGAAACAGAATTCGCGCCCGCAGTCTTTAGCGGCTCCGCGGTCCCTGGTCCAGCGATCGCGGGAGTAGGCCGTCAAGAATCGTAGCGAACTCGATAGGCGGCCATCAGCCGCGAAATCAGGACGGCAAGATACAGGATCCCAAGGATGGCTTCGATGATGCATAGTGATCGAGCCTGATTCGAGACCGGTGTAATGCCGGTGGCACCCAGGCAGGTCATGCTTCCAAAGCTGAAATAGACGCAATCGAACCGGTCTGGGACCTTGTGCAGGTTGCTTGAGGGGTCCAGATAAAAGGCGCCCGGCTGCACTGCGGTCACCATCTCGTAGATGCGGGCAAAGCTGAACCCCAGCATGAGGTAAATGCACAGCGCGCCGAAGATGGTCTCCGAATTAGGCCGTTGGCGGACAAAGACATGGCGGAAGATCACCACCACCACAAAGAGATCGAAGACCAGGCTGAGCGAGGTGTTGAGGAGAGAGGCCGCGCTGGCTTGCACACGCAGGAAGACGACGCGCTGCACCAGGCTGGGCGCTGCCAGCAGCACCCCAAAGATCACCAGGCTTCGCCGGAAGCTAACCGCATAGATGCTCAGCAGAATGACTGCAGAGGTTAAAGCCCGGAAGACATAGTAGCGAAAGCCCGCGCTATCCATGTACGGGTACAGAATGAGGTTGAACAGCTGGAAAACGAACAGCAGGGCGAATCGATGCCCGCTCAGGGCCTGGGTGTATCGCAGAGGCATCGGAGGTTGGACATAGGGTTGAGACATGGATAGGAGCAGGCAGGGGCTGCCGTCCGAACGCATCCACAGTAGCAGACAATTTCCGGGCCCGGCGCGGAATTTACCGAGAGGCGAGCCTTGCCGCGGCTAGCGTTTTTCCTGGAAAGGTTTTTCCCGCCCGCGCATGGCGAGCTTGGCTCCGATGGAGTAGCCGACCATGGCCGCCGCCGGCCAGGTTCCTACGAAGCGGCCCTGGCCGTCGATCATACCGCTGTCCCAGTGCAGACTGAAGAAGGTGTACCAAAGCTTGTCGCCGGGACCGCAACGGAAGCACGCTCCCGGACCTGTGGGCATATCGAGTATCCAGAGTCCCACGATCATGAACCAGACCAGGCCGGCAAGCCAGGTGAGCGTGGCAACGTCGCTCTCCCGAATTCTGACCAGGATGAATCCGACGAAGAGGGGGAAGGCCACCGAAAGGCCGAGGGTGAGGCTGGCCGGAACCGACTCCGGATGGAAGAGGGTGATGACGCCCATCAGCAGTCCCCATGCCAGGATGCTGAAGAGCGAGTGCAGGAAGAACCATAGCGCCTGCGAAAACATCTGCGAGCCGCTCAGGTTCATCCGCTCTGCTTGAGTCGTACCCATCCGCCTGACTCCATGCGCCGCTGCGCTGTCTTGCAGCAAGGTTAACTAAAGTTGAACGGCCTTGAAAGCAGGAAAAGCTGCGTCTTTTGTGGGATGTGTACCAAGACTTGCAGAGCCGGGCGACTTACAATCGAGCCATGCTGCTCGAAGGAATTTTCGCCGCCGCGACCACACCGTTCCACTCGGATGGGCGACTCTCTCTGAAGAAGCTGGAACAGAACATCGAGCACTATTCGCGGACTCCGATAAGTGGAATCGTACTGCTCGGCTCGACCGGTGAAGCGGTGATGCTGAGCGATGACGAGTCGCGTGAGGTTTTGCGCGTTGCACGTGGTGCGGCTGCCGCCGAGAAGGTCCTGCTGGCGGGCGTAGCGCGTGAGAGCCTGGTCGAGACTTTGCGGCTGGCGGAGTTTGCCGCTGAGCAGCAATACGATGCCGTCCTGGTGAGAACCCCGCATTTCTACAGCTCGCAATATTCCAGCCCGTATGGCGGGGGCGGGAAGTTCGATGCTCTGGGTATCCTCACGTATTACCGCGCTCTTGCCGACCGCTCGGCCCTGCCCGTGGTCCTTTACAGCATTCCCAAGTTCACCCACTACGACTTGCCCGTGGAGGTGATCGCGGAGCTGGCGCAGCATCCGAACATCATCGGGGTGAAGGACTCCGGCGGAAATGTAAAAAAGATTGCCGAAATTGTAGCGGCTACTCACAGCGCTCCGCGGCGTGAAGTGCTGGTGACGGCGACCTTTGCGGCTTTCACCAATCGCATGTTGATGGAAACGAGTCTGCCCTCGACAGATTTCTTCCCGGCTGACGCGCTCGGGGTGGGAACCATCGCCGCCGCGCCCCCGGTGCCCAAAGTCAGAGCGGCGCGTAAAAAAGAGATCGGGTTCCAGGTGCTCTGCGGTTCGGCGGAGCATCTGCTCCCGTCGCTCGAAGCCGGAAGTCCGGGCGGAGTGCTGGCCCTGGCCGCCTGCGCGCCCCAGGCCTGCCACGAGATTTATACGGCATGGAAAGAGAACGATCCGGCGCTGGCGTCGGTGAAGCAGGAGCGGGTGGTGCAGGCCTCGCGTTATGTCTGCGGGACGCTGGGCATACCCGGTATCAAGCATGCTTGCGATCTGAACGGCTACTATGGCGGCCGGCCGCGTTTGCCGTTGTTGCCTCTCACGGCGGAGGCGGAGGCGGAAGTGGCCCGAGTCATGAGGGATATTCGCAATTAGCAGATTCGAAGAGGGAACGCGTTCCCATTCAGGATTGGTTTGGCCCCGCTCGGTGAAAATACTTTCCATTGACCTTTCCGGCACAACCATCTTTTCTCGCGATGGCTATAATTATCAGTGAGAAAGAATGATCGCTTTCCATCCAAACTCTGAAGGGAATCCCGCCAAATGGCGACAGGAGACGTTGCCTTGGGCAATGCAGGCGTGAACGCCGCACAGCTCGCTCCGGGCATCAACGAAGACAAATCCTCGCGAAAGCCGGTAATTAACGACTTCAGTATCCAGGTAGCCACCGTCAACGGCTCCGGATCGCAATCCGCCAACAGCGTGCTGCTGCGCAGCATCTTCGGCATGGGCATCCCGGTAAGCGGCAAAAACCTCTTTCCATCGAACATCGCCGGACTTCCCACCTGGTACACCATTCGGGCCAGCAAGGACGGCTACGTCGCGCGCAAAAAGGAAATTGACATCCTTGTGGCGATGAACGCCGAGACGGCGAAGGAAGATATCCTCTCGCTGCCGGCTGGCGCGGTCGCAATCTACGAGGCATCGCTCGATCTTCAGCAATACCGCGATGACGTAGCCTGTTATCCGGTGCCTTTCGATAAGCTGACCGCAGCCATATGTCCCGAGGCCAAGCTGCGCAAGCTGGTCAAGAATATGATCTACGTCGGCGTGGTGGCGAAGATGATTTCGCTCGACATGAAGGCGGTTGAGACCGCGGTGCGCCGCCAGTTTGTGAAGAAGCAGAAGGCAGCCGACCTGAACTGGTCCGCCGTCGAAGCCGGCTACAACTACGCTGCCGAGTCGCTGACCAAGGATGATCCGTTCGTTCTGGAGCGGATGCACGCCACCGACGGCAAGATCATCATCGACGGCAATGCCGCCGCTGCGCTGGGCGCGATGTTCGCCGGCGTAACGGTGGTCACCTGGTATCCCATTACGCCGTCGTCGTCGGTTGTCGAACAGCTGATCGACTACCTCAAGAAGTACCGGGTCGAGCCGGATGGCAAAGCGACCTTCGCCGTTGTGCAGGCGGAAGACGAACTGGCCGCAGTAGGCATGGTGCTGGGGGCGGGATGGGCTGGAGCCCGTTCCATGACCGCGACTTCGGGCCCGGGCATCTCGCTGATGGCGGAGTTCGCCGGTCTTGGTTACTTTGCCGAGTTGCCGGGCGTGATCTTCGACATTCAGCGCGTCGGCCCCTCGACCGGGTTGCCAACCCGCACCGCGCAGGCCGATCTGCTGTCGGTCGCCTACCTCTCGCACGGCGATACCAAGCACGTCATTCTGTTGCCAGGCAGCGTGAAGGAGTGCTACGAATTCGCCCTGGCCGCCTTCGACCTCACCGAACAGCTTCAGACCCCGGTCTTCGTGCTTTCCGATCTCGATCTGGGCATGAACAACTGGATGTCCGAGCCGTTTGAATATCCGGAAAAGCCGCTCAATCGCGGCAAGCTGCTGAGTGCTGAAGATCTGACCCGTTTGGGCGGATTCGCCCGGTATAAGGACGTGGATGGCGATGCGATTCCATACCGCACCCTGCCCGGTACGGATCACCCTCAGGCCGCCTACTTCACGCGGGGCAGCGGCCATAACGAGAAGGCGCTCTATACCGAGCGGCCGGAAGACTATCAGAACCTGATGGAGCGGCTGAACAGGAAGTTCGACACTGCACGCACCCTGGTTCCTCCGCCCGTCGTAGTCCAGAATGGCAAATCGAAAATCGGTCTTATCGCCTTCGGCACCTCGGATTTCGCGGTCGCCGAGAGCCGCGACCTGTTGAGGAACGAGTACCAGGTGGAGACCGACTATCTGCGTATCCGGGCATTTCCTTTTACACGGGAAGTTCGCGAGTTTGTGGCCTCCCACGATCGTGTCTACGTGATCGAACAGAACCGCGATGCCCAGATGCTGAGTCTGTTGAAGCTCGATCTGCCTGCGGAAGACATCGTGAAACTGCGCAGCATCCGGCACTTCAACGGACTGCCCATGGACGCCAGCTCCGTGACCGACGAGCTGGTGCTGCAGGAGGGGATCTAAATGGCGACGACCGTTGCAAAGCCCAATCCGCCGAGCCCGAAGATCAACCGCCTCGGCCTGCAAGTGCTCGACTATCGCGGCGGCAAGACGACGCTGTGCGCCGGCTGCGGCCACAACGCGATCTCAGAGCGAATTATCGACGCCCTTTATGAGATGGGGGTCCAGCCTGAGCGGGTGATGAAGCTCTCCGGAATCGGCTGCTCCTCGAAGAGCCCGGCCTACTTCCTCTCTCGTGCGCACAGCTTTAACAGCGTCCACGGACGCATGCCCTCAGTCGCCACTGGCGCATTGCTGGCCAACAAGACCATGACGGCGCTAGGCGTCTCCGGCGACGGTGATACTGCCTCCATCGGCGTGGGGCAGTTTATCCATCTGATGCGCCGCAATCTGCCGCTGATCTACATCATTGAGGACAATGGTGTTTACGGGCTGACCAAGGGCCAGTTCTCGGCGACCGCGGATCTCGGTTCCAAGCTGAAGACCGGCGTCATCAATGACCTCCCGGCCATCGATACCTGCGCCCTGGCCATTCAACTCGGCGCGACCTTCGTGGGGCGCTCGTTTTCCGGCGACAAGAAGCAGTTGCTGGCTATGCTCAAGGCGGCGATCGCTCACAAAGGGACGGTCATGCTGGACGTGATCTCGCCCTGCGTCACCTTCAATGACCATGAGGGTTCGACTAAGAGCTACAAATACATGCAGGAGCATGAAGAGGCGATCAGCGAGGTTGGATTTGTCCCCCATTTCGAGGACATTGCTATCGATTACGAAGCCGGTTCGACCTACGACGTGACCATGCACGATGGATCACACCTGCGCTTGCGCAAGCTCCGTGAAGACTACAACCCTACCGATCGCGTGACCGCCGTCAAATTGCTGATGGAGGCCCATGAGCGCGGTGAGGTCCTGACTGGTGTTTTCTACCTGGACACCGAGAAGCCGAGCTTTACCGACCTGCTCAATCTAGTGGATGAACCGCTGGGGACCCTGCCGGAGGAGCGGACACGGCCTTCGAAGCAGGTGCTCCAGGAGATCATGGCCCGGCTTTAATACCTTTGCCAGAGAAAGAAAATGCCCCGCGTGCCCGGGGCATTTTCTTTGCGCGCCAGCGGTTTTCGCGGCCCAGGACCTCAGCCGGAGGCGGCCACCCTGGCGATCTCATCCAGGATGGCGCCTGCCGCCGCGGCCGGATCAGCGGCCTGCGTGATTGGCCTGCCTATCACGAGAAAATCAGCCCCGGCGGCAACCGCGGCAGCGGGAGTTGCGATCCGCTTCTGATCACCGACTGCGCTGCCTGCCGGGCGGATGCCGGGAATGACCAAGGTTAGTTTGGGAAAAGCAGCCCGCAGTTGCGCTACCTCTTCCGGGCTGGCTACCAGTCCCGAAATCCCGGCCTGCGATGCCAATCCCGCCAGCCGCAGGACCTGCTCCGCTGGCGTGCCGGTAATACCAATGGCGTGGAGCTGATGCGCATCCATGCTCGTCAGCACGGAGACAGCCAGTAGTTTCGGAGGGGAGGCCAGCTTGTCCGCAGCCTCGGCGGCGGCGGTGAGCATCGCCGGTCCGCCGCACGCGTGGATCGTCAGCATGTCCGCGCCCGCGTCCGCCACCGAGCGAACCGCGCCCGCCACCGTATTCGGGATATCGTGCAGCTTCAGATCTAGAAAAACCGAGTAACCCCGGCTCTTGAGCGTGTGAACAATCTGGTTTCCCGCGGACAAATAGAGTTCTAAACCAACCTTGAACCATGGCACGAGGTTTTCAAGGCGGGAAACTAGCTCGAGAGCCGGCGGGGAGCTCGGAAAGTCGAGCGCCACGATGACCCGCGCACCCGAACCAGGATTTGAAGATGGAAGAGTCAAAGGCGATTCACCGCATTTTATCTTACCGTCGCGCCTATGCAGGGGAGAAGCTTTCTTCGAGTGGGTAGAGGGCGCGAGCGACGCCAGAAAATATTGGATCGTGTTGGAAATATTGGATGGTGCTGGGCCCGGCTACCCCTGGGAGGGTCCCAGGGGTCAATCTGCCAATCGGCGCGTCAATTTTGCAAGGCTGGCGTTAGCGGAAACAACACTTGAGCGAGCTGAGCAGTATTATCGACCAGGTCGATACGCACTTTGGCGGTGCCGGAAAAACCAAGGAAATGTGCAGCAGCATACGAGAGATCGATCACCCGATTCCCGGGAACTGGGCCGCGGTCGTTCACGCGCACCACCACCGACTTATGATTCCGGAGGTTGGTGACGCGGACCAGCGATCCCAAAGGGAGGCTGCGGTGGGCGCAAGTCAGCCCGTTCATGTCGTAGTTCTCGCCGCTGGCCGTCTGGTGGCCCTGAAAGAACCGACCGTACCAGGACGCGCGGCCTATCTGATACCAATGATGTTGCGGCTTGGGAGGAGGCTGAACCGCGGCCTGCTCCGCGTTACCAGTCTTCGTGCCGGAAATACCAAGTACAGTCATTAGCGCCGCACTGGCAAGGATCACGTAGCGTCGGGTGCGAGGTTTTTTCGGAATTGCGATAGCGTTCATGTTCCTCCTGTTCAAATTGTATGCAGTAAAAGAACGTTAAGTCAAACAATTATAAGGATTTATTTCGTCGATTTTCTTGACCATCGCGTGCTGGATGTGGTAGGCCGCCAGCCGGTAATCTGGCAGGTGTTGGATCGGTTCGGAGTCGCCGGGCGAGGTGGGAGTGAACACAGAGTTAGAAGGGAATCCGGCTCCGCCGGTAGTTTTGACGATCGCCGGCTTCGACCCCTCCTCGGGAGCGGGTATCACCGCCGACCTGAAGGTCTTTGCCGCCCACGGTTTGTACGGGGTTTCGGCGATCACGGCGCTTACCGTGCAATCGACTCAGGGGGTGAGGGGCCTGGAGCCGACTCGTCCGGAAATCCTTGCAGCAACGCTCTCCTGTCTTGGTGACGATCTGCGGATCGAGGGGGTGAAGATCGGCATGCTCGCCACCGCCGGAAACGTCGCTGTCGTCTCCGGCTTCCTGGAAGGCAGCGGAATTCCCAGGCAGAGAGTGGTACTCGATCCGGTGATTCGGTCCTCGTCGGGAAAGGACCTTTTGGATTCTGTGGGCATCAATCGGCTTCGGGGCGGTCTCCTGAACATGGTGGGATGGATTACGCCCAATATCGAGGAACTGGCCGCATTGATCGCGGCTCCGATTCCGAACGCAGAAAACCTGCCCCACGCCGCAGCCGAGCTGCAGGCAAGGAGCTCAGGGCTCAATGTCGTCGTTACTGGAGGCGAATCGGATCCGCCGAATGACTTTTTGAGGACGACCGGGGGAGCCGAGCATTGGTTCGCAGGGGAACGCATTGAGACCACCGCGACCCACGGCACCGGATGCGCATTTTCGTCGGCTCTGCTGGCGGCGCTGGTTCGCGGAAAGTCTGATGCCGAGGCGGTGAGAGCAGCGAAGGAGTATGTCAGCGCGGCAATGCGCGCCGCTTACCGTATCGGCAAAGGTAAAGGGCCGGTGCATCATCTGTTCCGGCAGGAACGCGATGCGTAGGTGGACTTTGAGATTTTGACGCACCCTATGGCATTTGATATAACCACAGAGGACGGCATATTCTCCCGCCATCACACACTCCTCAGTAGCTCAATGGCAGAGCATTCGGCTGTTAACCGAAGGGTTGTAGGTTCGAGTCCTACCTGAGGAGCCAATTAGAATCTTAGACTTACCCCTCCTCTTCACTCCCCGATGAACCTCAAAAACAGTCGACTGTGGGGGATTTTGTGGGGACCACACCTCAAAACCCTGCGTATTTGTGGGTGTTTCTGAGCATTCGCCATCTTGCGCGAGTGCGGAAGCTCGCCGTGTCAGTTTTCTGCGGTTTCCCGCCACGGATTTTTGCGATTCTCTACCCGGCGTTTTCGGCTTCGCTACAACCACTGTGGGGGATTTTGTGGGAACCCCCTCGCTCGCGTGCGCGTCCCCATTGGTCGCTTCCCCTGTCGGCTTCTTGACGAGCCCTTCCAGTGCCGCGCGCTTGGCCTGCATCCGGATGTGGCTATAGTGTTTGAGCATCTGCTTTGAGACGTGGCCGGCGATGTCCATGATGGTCTGGTCGCCTGCGCCGCTCTCGGCAAGGTCGGTGATCAAGGTGTGCCGATTGTCGTGCCAGCGTCCTACGACCTTGGCGTTCTTGCGGACGTTGTTCCAGGCCGTCTTGAGCGTGATCACCGGCCGGGTGGGATCGCAGGGGCTCGGTTTGCCGAACGGAAAGACGTACCACTCGGGTTCGGGTTTCCCGAACTTCTCCCGGTACCACTCGGCGTATTCGCTCATGCATTCGGCGAGCGACGTGTTCAACGGAATGGTCCGGCCTTCTCCGGCTTCGGTCTTGCTCTTGCCGACCGTCAGATATCCCTTGTCGAGATCCATCCGCGCCCAGGTCAGATTCTTCAACTCAGCGTCGCGGATGCCGGCGTTCAAAGCCAGCATGATTGCCGGAAAAATATGCGGCGAACGGGCCTTGCGGGCTTCGGCAAGCATCCGCTCTTTCTCCTCGGCTGTGTACGCCTTGCCAATCGAGCGCCCGACTTTCAGTTTGAGCAGGTGCCTCTTCTTCAGCCGAATCCGCAAGAGGTCCCCTGGATCGCCCAGGAGGCGAAGCAAAAAGCCGATCTCTTCGTTGATGGTCTTGGGGGCTGCTTTCTCTGCTAGCCGGGCGTTCTGATA
>Ga0335075_10007421_pt1 | contig 16870 bp, 14 predicted proteins | sample Lox_Sample_24_FD_206723 | JGI IMG/M metagenome (GOLD analysis project Ga0335075, IMG submission 206723) | Soil microbial communities from Loxahatchee National Wildlife Refuge, Florida, United States - Lox_Sample_2.4 | ecosystem: Environmental > Terrestrial > Soil > Wetlands | place: USA...
CTTCAACGCGATCCAACGGCAGACGGCGCCCAACGGCAGCGTCACCGTCACGACCGTCGGCAAGTGGGTCAGCGAAGCGGCACCGCACATGCCGTACTCGCCCCCTCCAACCGACCTGGACGGCCACCGGGCCGTGGGTCCGCATGCCGTGATGTGGCTCGATGAGAATCGCATCGTGGCCGTCATCGATGGCCAGCGCATCACCGCGCTCGAGGCGTATCTCGTACTGAACCTTCCCCCGAATCATTTTCTGGGTCCGGATGCCTATCAGCACGGCTGGCCGGGCCTTCTGCAGTACGACTACGCGCACTGGGCCGTCGCCGACGCGCTCGATCCGGCAAAGAACGGTGTTCAGAGGGACAAGCGGGTGCTGGGCATGTTCAGCGCGTTCAATACCGGATCGGATGACGGGGCGGCCGTGGACACGCGCGTGACCAATTATCACTACATCGGCAACGACAGGCCGGAGTACGCGCGCGAGCAGCAGCTTTGGGACCGTTACCTGAGCCGCGCCCCCACCGCATCAGGAAAGCAGGGGCTGGCACAGCAGGCCCTGGACAAGTATCGGGTCAGCGTCGTCGATCCGGACTTCTTCGCCGGCCATCCGGGGCCCTGATTGCCCTTGTCGAAACCCGGCCGCACCGTTCGGCTATGGACGGGTCGGGCCGCCGGCCATTACATGGGGGAATCGCGAACATGATCACCGTCTGGGGCGAGGGGAGAGGGTTCCGGGTCGTTTGGCTGCTGGAAGAGATGGGCATTCCATACAAGCTGAGGCCCGTGGACCTGCTGGCCGGCGTCGAGAAGGACCCCGAGTTCCTGGCCATCAATCCGGGCGGCTTCATTCCCGCAATCCAGGACGGCGACGTGACCATGGTCGAATCGATTGCGATCATGGAGTACCTGATGGCCCGCCATGGGCCGACGCCGCTCGCGCCGGAGCCGCGCGATCCTGCCTTCCCCCCGTACCAGCAGTTCCTGCATTTGGGTGAAGCCGGTCTCGCGGCTTCCATTTTCTTCGTCGTCGGCGCCCGCAATTTCGCGCCGGAAGCGCTGCGGCAGAACTGGAGCCGCGACCAGGCGCAGGGGGTCTTCGACAGTCGGCTGAGGCTGGTGACGCGTCAGCTTGCGCGCTCGCCGTATATGGCGGGTGAGGCGTTCACTGCTGCTGATATTTCGGTGACTTACGCCCTGCAGTTGGCCACGCGGGCCGGCGGGGTCACGCTCGTCGAGCCGGAGCGGTCCTACGTGGCCCGAACCAGCGCGCGCGATGCCTACAAGCGGGCGATGGAAGTCTGCAAAGCCACGAAGGCATGGGCCGCTAAAGCGGAAGCACGGTGACGCGCGCGGATCATAATTCCAATACCCGGACGTGGCCCGCTTTCCCGTACTCGATAATGGCTTTATCTCGAGTGGCGAGCACCAGGCCCTTGATACGCGCGGCCGCAATCAGGAAGCGGTCTGCGGGATCTCCGTGAGGCTCCCCCGGCAGGAGGGTGCTCTCGGCGGCTGACTCCGCATCAAGGGGAAGGAGCGCGATTCCAACTGGAGCGAGGGCCGTCCGCACCCAGTCTCGAAGTGGCGCGGAGAGCTGGATTCTGCCTTTGGCGTGCTGCACTCCAATTTCCCAAACCGAGATGGGCGAGATTCGCACGCCCTCGCCTTGGCGCGCCTGATCCAACCTCCTGGCGCTTGCCGGAGTCAGCCGTTCGGCGCTTCCTTCGGCGTACCACAGCCAGATGTGGGTATCGAGGAGGAGTGCGCTCACTTTTTGCGAGCCGGCGTTGCCGCACGGGCGGATCCCCGGAAAAGATGATCATCATTGCCCGATAAGGCGCTCCACTCGACGTCGAGCGGTGCCATGACGTCTCCGGTGATCCTCACCGTGCCCTTCATGTACCCGAACAAGGAACCGGTGTCGGCGGGTATGGGGGCCAGCTGCGCTACGGGCCTGCCATGCTTGGTGATGATGATCGGCTGACGGGTTTTTTCGACCTCATCCATCAGCTTGAGACATTCCGCCTTGAACTGCGCAGCAGAGATATCCATGCCAGCCAGCCTCATAATGACCACAAAAAGTGGTCATGAATGATAGACCGCTTTGTCTTACCTGTCAATCCAGGGCGCTCGTCTCGCTCAGGGAAAGGCCTTTGGTTTCGGGCGCGAAGCGCATGGCCACCAGCCAACCGATCAGACAGATGCCGGCCACCGCCGCGATGAGCCTGGAGACGCCCAGGTGAGCGATGGCCAAGGGGAAGAGAAAGGTGCCGATCGCCGCGCCCACGCGGCTCACCGACGTGGCGATTCCCAGGGCCGTCGCCCGAACGTAGGTCGGAAAGAGCTCCGCCGGGTAGATCCACTGTAGGACGCTGCTCGCCGAATTGAACAAAGCGAAGAGGCAGAAGAGCAGGGCGACGATACCGAAGTGCTCCGCGGCAGGCATGACCGCGAGGATCGCGAGAACGACCCCCGTCACCAGGAAGGGGATGGTGAGCAGCGGCCTGCGGCCGACGCTGTCGACGAGCAGCATCGCAGGTATGACGCCCGCCGCGAACACGACACTGATGAGCGCGGCACCGAGGGCCGGGTCCGGTACATGGAGCAGACGCAGAAGCTCCGGCGTATAGGTGTAGATCGCGAATGTCGGCACGATCTGGCAGGACCAGAACACACAGACAAAAGCGAGGCGTCCGAAGTAACTGCCGTTCAGCAGATTCGTGGCAGCCGGGGCGGGGGCATCGGCAGGCTCGGGGTCGAGCCGGTATCCGCAGCCGAGGTGCTTCTCGATGACGGCCTCGGCCTCCTGCAGCCGCCCTTTGGATGCAAGCCACCGCGGTGACTCCGGGGTGCCGAGCCGCAGCGCGACGACGATTGCGGCCGGCACGGCACTGGAAGACAGCAGCCAGTGCCAGTCGAGGCGGACCCAGGTCGAGAGCGCATAGCCGCTCAGGAACGAGACCATATAGCCGAACCACCACGCGCCGATCATCGCCGCGAGCAGCATGCCGCGCCGGCTGCGCGGCGCGAATTCGGCGAGCAGGGCGCTCGCAATCGGGTAGTCGGCGCCGACCGCGATCCCCAGGACGAATCGCAGCGCGAAGAGCTGCCAGGGCTCCCGCACCCAGAACTGCGCGGCCGACCCCACGACCAGCGCCGCGAGGTCGATCGTGTACATGAGCTGGCGGCCGAGCCGGTCCGTGAGGTAACCGAAGACGGTGCCGCCAACGACCATACCCAGGAGAGACGCTGCGGCAATGAGGCCCTGCCAGCCGGGGGTCAGATGCAGATCCAGTGCAAGCGACGGCAGCGCGATGGCGATGATGCCGAGCACATAGCCGTCGCAGAAGGGGCCGCCGCAACTGTACGTCAGCAGCCGGGTATGGAACGGCCGGTAGCCGGCATCGTCCATCGCCGCTGATGGACGTACACCGTCTGCGGCGGGCTCACCGGCAGACATGAGGCCGTCTTCCCGGCGCGCGCCGTCTATGTACATGTGTGTCCATAAACTTGACAAGTACGTACACGTGAGCGATCTTACAGTCAAGATGGGCAGGCGGACGGGCAAGGGGGCGGCGGCCGCGGGTTCGCTCGAGCTGTGGCTGCACGCGGCTTATGAGCTCCTTCTCGAATCGGGGGTCGAGGCGGTGCGCATCCTGCCGCTCGCCAAGCGGCTGCGGCTCTCGCGAACGAGTTTCTACTGGTTCTTCGACGATCGCGAGTCGTTGCTCGCCGCGTTGCTCGAGCGCTGGCGGACCAAGAACACCGGCAACCTGGTCCGTCAGGCGGAATCTTATGCCGAGAGCCTGCCGGAAGCCGTCCTCAACGTATTCGACTGCTGGTTCGATGACCGACTGTTCGATTCGCCCCTGGAGTTCGCGGTGCGCAGCTGGGCGCAGCAATCCGACCGTGTCGCCGGCGAAGTGGTCGCGGCCGATGCCGATCGCCTGCGGGCTCTCACCAACATGTTCGCCCGCTTCGCCTGCAATCGCCTGGAAGCGGATGTGCGCGCGCGCACGGTCTACCTCACTCAGCTCGGCTACATCTCGCAGAAGGCGCCCGAAGAGCGGGCGGTCCGCATGAGGCGCATCGGCCGATACATCGAAATCTTCGCCGGCATTGCCGCCGAGCCGCGCGAGCTCGAGCGGTTCTTCGCGCGACACGGCTACAGGCCGAGGCGGACCGCTCCGCGCTCATGAGCGACATGCGGTCCGGCGGCGCCGCCACGTGATGAGCACAAACATTTACGGGGAGGAACGATGAAGAAAAGCCACGAGTCGCCGATGGGTGCCCACCTGCAGAGCGCCGTGCGCACGATCCTGCGCAGCTGCCGGCCGATTACCGCCTTTGCATCGATCAATACGGTGCTGCTCGGCGCCGTGGGCGCGCTCGCGCAGATTCCCCCGGCCCTGGCTGCCGATGCGGACAGCGCGACCCCCGTACTCCATGAGGTCGTCGTCACGGCACAGCGTCGCAAACAGACGGCCCAGGACGTTCCCTACAATATCAGCGTGATCGATCCGACGCAGATCGCCCAGTCCGGCGCGTCGACCCTGAACGACCTCACCCGCGTCGTCCCCGGCCTGGTCACCGTCGATACGGGACCCGGCTCCCGGGGCGGCATGAACAACCTGACGCTGCGCGGCTTGAGAACGGACAGCCCCGGCGGCGGGCAGAGCGTGGCCGAGATACCGGGGGAGAGCGTGAGTCCGGTATCGACGTACTTCGGGGAGACGCCGGTATTCTTCGCAATGCCGCTCTACGACGTGCAGCGGGTCGAGGTGCTGCGCGGGCCGCAGGGAACCCTGTACGGCTCGGGGTCGCAGGCGGGCACGATCCGGATCATCCCCAATGCCCCGGACTTCGATCATTTCTCCGGCGAGATCGAGGGCACCGCGAGCGCCACCGAGCACGCGATCACCTTCGGTAATCTCAACAGGGATTTCCAGGGATTCCTCAACATTCCGCTGGCCAGTCATCTCGCGCTGCGTATCGTCGGCGGCCGCGAGCATGACGGCGGATTCATCAATAACGTCGATCTGTTCGAGCGCGAGGGCCCGGGAGGCGTGCTGGCGACGCCGGCGCCCAGCGTTCCGGGTGTCCTCACCAGCGGTCCGGTGATCGCGCCGGAGCAGAGGAACACCAATACCACCGATCAGTGGTTCACGCGGGCTGCGCTGCGATGGCAGCCGGCGCAGGCCGTCGAGCTGCAGCTCAACTACGTGCATCAGTACGTCGACTCCGCAAACGCCCAATACTCGAATCCGGGCTATCCGGGCGGGGAGCTCAATCTCACCACGGCGAGCCCGGTGCCGCCGTCGGCGCAAAACCCGGCCGCATGGCCTGATTCCTCGTTCGTCCTGAAGCCGACCGGCAACTACGATTCCACGGCGTTCACGCTCTCGCCCTACACGGACAAGGTCGATCTCGCGAGCGGCGTTGCGACGGTGGATCTGGGATTCGCCTCGGTAACCTCCGCATCGTCGTACTACAACCACGACAGCTTCGCGGCCGCGGACTATACCCCGGCGTTCTTCAGCAACGCAGGCTTCAACTTCAACGTCTATCCGCCGTACAACTTCTATCCCAGGATGCTGCCGATCACGGAAGTGCCGACCAACGATCATGCGTTCATCCAGGAGGTCCGCCTGGTCTCCAACGGCCAGCATACGTTCGACTACGTCGTCGGCGCCTACTACCAGCGCGAGATCGGCTCCGTTCAATTCCATCAGTACATCCCGGGACTCCTCGAGTACCTGGCCTACAGCGGGCAGCCCAACCCAGCGACCTCCGACGACCAGGACTGGCACTACCTCCGCGATACGACGTTCCAGGACACCGCGGGGTTCGGGGAGCTCACCTGGCACATCACCCACCAATGGCAGCTCACCGGCGGCGTGCGCGTCTTTCATCAGACGTTCGACACGCAGTCCGCGAGCAACTTCTTCATCTGCGGGCCGATCTGCTCGACGGATCTGACCAACCCCAATGGGTACAGCGCGGCCTCATCGTCGTTCGCCACCACCCGGGTCGTGAAGAAGGTCAATACCGCTTATGACTTCTCGCCGCATTTGAAGGTATACGCGACGTATTCCGAGGGCTTCCGGCGCGGCGGCGCGAACGCTCTGCCGCTGGCCGGCATCTACGCGACCCTGCCGACCTATCAGACGTTCTCTCCGGATTTCGCCAAGAACTATGAAGTCGGCGTGAAGGGCACTTCCCTCGGCAATCGATTGCAGTATTACGCGGACATCTACCGCATCGACGTCACGAGCTTTCAGTTCGACGGTGAGGATTTCAGCTATTTTCCGGCCACCTACAACGGCAAGGGATCGCGGTCGGAGGGCGCGGAGTTCTCGCTCAGCGCGGCGGTGACGCGGACGACCCGGGCGACGGTCAGCTATGGCTACACGCGCGCCAAGGTCACGCAGACCTTCGAGCTGCTCGATTACCCGACGTATTCGACGATCCCTGCTTTGGGCGGCACGGGCCAGACCGCGCCGCTCTTCAACGGTCCGATCACTGCAGGCACGAGGCTGCCGGGCGTACCGCTCAACTCCGTGTCCTTCTCGCTGGACCAGGCGGTTGCACTGCCGAAGATCGGCGGCGGGGAGGGGGCGCTGATGCTGCACATCGACGGCGCATATCGCAGCGCCACGAGCGCGACCATACTGGCATCGACGCCGTTCAACTGGACGATTCCCGGGAGCTTCTCCGGCGATGCCCGCGCCACCCTGGTGACGGGCGGGCGGCTCTCCTACTCGCTCTTCGTGAACAACTTCACCGATTGCCTCTGCTACTCCGGCGGCCAGAACATCCAGTCCTACGCGAATTACTCGCGCGACCGATACATAGCGCGGCCGCGCACGTTCGGACTCACGTTGCAGTACGATTTCCAGTAGCCGCGGCTTGGGGATCTGGGGGTGGATGTGCGACTGCGTATCTCTGTCTTGGCAACGATGTGCGCCCTCGGGCTGCAGCTCTGGGCCGCCCCGAGTTTCGCCGGCGTGGAGGTCATCGATGCCCACGCGCTGTACCCGGAAGGACCGATGTGGTGGCACGGCGAGCTCTATTACGTGGAGTACGCCGGCAACGGCATCAAGAGGTGGAACGGCAAGCGCATCGGGTATTTCTGGAAGAAGCTGCATTGCGGCCCGAACGGCCTGGTCACTTTCGGGCACGGGGATATCCTGGTGGCCTGCTATGACGGCAACTCTCTCGTGGAGCTCGACGGCCAGGGCAGGGAAGTGCGGACTTTCTCGAAGGACGACCATGGCGCCCCCTTCATCGGCCCGAACGATCTGACGTCCGACGGGCACGGCGGCGTCTACTTCTCCGCGTCGGGCGTCTACGACATTCATGCCCCGATCACCGGCAAGGTCCTTCACGTCTCCGCCGACGGGAATACGGTCTCGGTGGTGGCGGACACCATCGACTACTCGAATGGCCTGGCCTTGTCGAAGGACGGCCGGCACCTCCTCGTTGCCGAGATGCTCGCCGGGCGCATTCTGTCGTTTCAGGTGAATCCGGACGGCTCGCTCGGCCAGCGATGGGTGTGGGCGCGCCTGCAGGACCTCGCTCCGCCGACACCTCACGAGGACGCCTACAACGGCCCGGACGGGCTGAAACTGGGTCCCGACGGCAATTACTACATCGCGCAGAATGGATCCGGCAGGGTGCTGGTCGTCGGCGATGACCGAAAGCTCGTGCGGATGATCGACGTCGGAACGCAGAACGTCACGAATGTGGCCTTCGGACCCTCCGGCAAGGGGTTCGCCGTCTTCATCACCGGGACGTTCAATCAATGGAAACCTCCCTATCCCGGCGCCGTGTATCGCTGGACCCCCTGACCTCAGGAGTAACCCTGTGAGCTCCGGTTACCGGGATCCCGGCATCCGCGTGGTCAAGGCCCGCCGCGATCACGTGGGGTACGGCATGGGCCTCGGAATCATGCTGCTCGACGAGGTCTATCCCGGCTTTCCCGGAGACGTGCGCAATCCGAGCGCCTATCCGTTCCCGATCCAGTACGACATCGTCGAGGGGATCGACATCGAGCGCCTGGTGTTTCACCCGGACAAGACGCCCTGCCGGGCGCCGATCCTGGCCGCGGCAAAGCGCCTGGAGCGACTGGGATGCCGGGCCATTGCGGCGGAGTGCGGATACTTCGCCTGGTTCCAGAAGGAAGTCGCCGCCTCGGTCAGCGTACCGGTTTTCATGTCGAGCCTCCTGCAGGTGCCGCTCGCACAGCAGACGGTCGGCGCCGATCAACTGATCGGCATCGTCTGCGGCACGCGATGCAATCTCAAGCCCGAGCACCTCATCGCCTGCGGGGTCGATCCCAAGAGCAACATCGTGGTCGCCGGAGCGATGGACGACTACGACAGCCCGCAGTTCGACAACCTGTGGAATGCCGCCGTCCGGCCCGAGTGCCCGGTGTCGGATTACGACCGCGCCGAAGCGGATTTCGTGGCGCTATGCAGGGACTTCAAGAGCCGGCATCCCGGCATGCGCGCGCTCGTGTTCGAATGCACCGGCTTCCAACCCTTTGCGCGCGCGGTCCAGCGTGAGGTGGAGCTGCCGGTCTTCAGCTGGTCCACGCTGCTGGATTTCGCGTACTCGGTCGTCGCGCATCGCGATTTTTACGGGCACGTCTGAGGGATGGTCCAGCCGCCGGCGGGCTCTGCCGCCTGCAAACCCTCGATCAACGGCGCCAGGTAAGGCTGGTAGTTTCGCCACTTGCCGATCGATGACGCGTACACGGGGCGGCGGACCTGGCTCGCGCTCGCGGTGGTGACGGCCCGCTCCTGGGTGTGGAAGCTCAGGATCCTCTCCTCCCACGTGAGTCCGCAGTGCGCGACCATTCCGCGGGCGGTCTCCTCGAACTGCTGTACCAGGTCTTCGTAGCGAACCACCAGCAGCCGCTCCCGCAGCAGCGCCTGCCAGTGCCTGATCAGCCGATGCCAGGCGGCGTAGTAGGCGGCGAGCTCCGGTAGGGTGTAAGAGAACGGATAGGCCGAGGTGAAAAGCGCGCGATACATGGCAAAGCAGCTGTCCAACGGATCGCGCACGACGACGATGAAGCGGGCGCGGGGCAGCGCCCGCGCGATCAGGCCGGCATACAGGTAGTTGGTAGGCTGCTTGTCGATGAAACGGGGTGTTCTGCCGGTCTGGGGGCGGGTGGCCTGCAGATAGGAACGACCGAGTCGCTCAGGGTCGATCCGCAGGGACAGATCGATGAGCTCGAGTTTTCCTTTCCGTCCGCCATCGAGCGCCTGTGCGGCGTTGATGACGGCGAGAGGAAAGGCCTGCAGCTCCCCGGCGCCGAACACCTCGCTGTGGCTTGCCAGCACCTGCTCGACCAGCGTAGTGCCGGTCCGCGGCAGTCCGATGACGAAAATGGGCTCCTCGCTGTCGAAGCCGGCCGGGTCTCGGAGCATCTGCGGGCCGTGCCGCTCGATGATGCGGTCGATCGCGGCAATATCGTCGCGGACGTCATACTTGAAGAGCCCCCGCTGGGCGTCGGCACCCCGCTTGAAGTAATCGAACGCCGGCCCGTAGTCGCCGAGGTCATCGAGCTCCTTGCCGATCGCATAGCAGAGCAGGATCCGATCGCCTGCGTTGCGAACGTGCCGCTCGAGCGCATCGATCATTTCGCCGACATGGTTGCTGTCGCGGCTCTGGGTTCGCAGATCCGCGCGCGTGTAGTGAGCGTATGCGTTCGACGGCTGTCTTGCGATCACGGAATTCAGCGTCGCCTCGGCTTCGCGCAGATCACCGGTCATGCGCTGGGCGGCGGCGAGGTTGTATCGGTAGCGGCTGTCGTCAGGAGCCAGTGTGACCGCAGACTGGAGAAAGGGGAGGGCTCTCGTCGGCTCATCGCACAGCGTGAAGAGCGTTCCGAGGGCATCGTTCCAATCGGCACGGGGAAGTGCCGCGCCCGAGAGCGAGAGGGCCACATCGAGGGCTTCGCGGCGCTGTCCGTTCGCGATGAGGTACTGACCTTCCTGCAATCGCAGCGCAATGTCCTTCGGATCGAGGGCGACCGCCCGGCCGATGCACTCCAGCGCATCGGCGAGGCGCCCGCGCTTCGCCTGCACCAGGCTGAGGAGATGCCACGCGCGCCGATCGAGCGCATTCGCCGCAAGCAGTGATTGAGCGATGCCGGCCGCCTCGTCCAATCGCCCGGCCGTCATCAGCGACCATGCCTGGTCCAGGCTCTCTTTCATGGCGAATGGCGCGATTTCACTGGCGTCCATTCTACTGTGTACAAAGTACGCTTTGCTGTGTACAGTGTACACATGACCCGAGAACGCATACTGCAGGCCGCCGGCGCCGTACTCGAGCGCGACGGGCTGGACGGACTCACCATCCGCAAGGTCGCCCAGCGAGCCGAGCTCTCGCCGATGGCGCTCTACCGTCATTTCGCCGACAAGGACGCCCTGCTCAATGCGCTGATGGAAGAGGGCCTTGCCGCCTGGGAGAAGATCGCCCGCGCGATACGCGCGCAGGACCCGGTGGAGTGGCTGCAGGCCCTCGGCGAGGCGCATCTCGATTTCGCTCTAGAGCAGCCCCATCGTTATGACGCCGCGTTCTTCCTGCCAGCGCCCGCGGCGCGGCGGTATCCGGATGACTTCGCGGTGGGCCGCTCGCCGGTGATGAGCCTGGTGATGGCCCGTATCGATCAGGCGAAGGCCGGCGCGCGGCTGCGCGACAAACCGACACTGGAGATCGGCCTCGCGATCGCCGCGGTCGGGCATGGGCTCGTCTCCATGTACCGCGCCAACCGATTCGCCAGCGAAAAGCAGTTCAAGGCGCTCTATCGCGCGGCGCAGAGTCAACTGCTCGAATCCCTCAAACCCTCGGCGGACACCCCATGATCACGCTTCTCGCCGCCGCGCTCAGCGGCCTGATGTTTTACCTCGCGCAGGGATTCAACGACGTGTGGGTGCTGGTCTGGTTCGCGCCCGTGCCGCTCCTGTGGCTGGCCTACGGTGACTCGCCAACCTGGCGCGTGATGGCGGCGACCGCGATCGCGATCCTGGCGAGCGTGGCCTACCTGCTGCAATCCCCTTATCTGCACCTCATACCGCCGGTCGTCATCACGACGTCGCTGGCGGTCTATGTCGCCGTATTTTGCTTCGCGGTGTGGTTCGCCCGCTACGTACGGCGGCGCGCTTCGCCGTTGCTCACGCTGTTCGCCTTTCCGGCCTGCTGGACGGCGCTCGAGTTCCTGATGCAGCTCCGGTCCCCGAACGGGACCTACGGATCGCTCGCCTACAGCACGCTCCCCGCGCCCGTTCTCATCCAGAGCGCATCGCTCTTCGGAATGTACGCGATCACCTTCCTGATCTGTCTGTTTGCCAATACGCTTGCTCTGGCGCTGAGACCCAGGCGCGAGACGGCAGCCGCGGTCGGTGTGGGACTGCTGATCTGTGCCGCCAATGTCGTATTTGGAGTCGTGCGCCTGGCTGGGCCGCAGCCTCAATCACTGCGCGTCGCGGGAATAGTCGACGAAACGGCCGTGGCTGATGCCTGGCGCGCTCACTCGGTGCCCGCCGCCATCGGAGTCACGGAGCGCTATGCACGGGATATCCGTCTCGCGGCCGGGCAGGGCGCCAGATTCGTCGTAACCTCGGAAGGCGACATGACTTTGATCCCGGGCGCGGAGAGCGCAATCCTGGCGCCGCTCATCGCCGCAGCGCGGGATACGGGTGCGCAGATCATCGCCGGCTTTCACTCCGATGCGCCGCCGGCCGACTTCGCGCTGGCGATCTCTCCCGACGGCAGGATCCAACGCTACGACAAGCGGCATCGGGTTCCGGGTCTCGAGGACCGCTATACACCGGGACATGCCTCGGGCTGGCTGGGCGAGGGTCGCGCCGTGGAGATCTGCAAGGACATGGATTTCCCGGAGACCATCCGCTCCGATGCCTCGAGCAGGATCCGGCTGGCCGGAGTACCCGCAGGCGACATGGGCATCGACGGCTGGCAGCACGGCGGCATGTCAGTGATGCGCGGAGTCGAAGACGGCTTCTCGATCGTACGACCCGCCCACGAAGGACTGGATTTCGCGAGCGATGCGCAGGGCCGCCTCGTTGCCCTCAAGAGGGATGCGCCGACGGGCCTGACCCTGATCGTGGCCGATGTGGCGCCCGGCCCCGGGCCGACGCTCTATGTGCGGATCGGCGATGTGTTCCCATGGCTATGCGTCATCTGCTCGCTGGTGCTGGGTGCCGGCCTGGCGAGCCGGCGCTGACTGCCCCTGACGGGCCGGTCAGCGGGCTTGGCTCCCGGCTAACCTGGAGCGCCTCACGCGCCATGCAAGCATCCCCGCAAGCGCGATCAATTCGCTCAGATCAACGCTTCCGCCGCCGCCCTTGCTGGGAGCCGCGCTGGAGGTCTGCGCCGGGTCCGCCGCAATCACCGACAGCGCGGCGGCTCCGTTTGCCGTTCCGCCCCCGCCGGTGCACGTCAACGAATAGGCATAGCCGCCGGTGGCTGTGGGGCTGACCGAGAGCGTGCCGCTGGTAGCCTCGGAGCCGCTCCAGGCCGAATCGGCCACGCAAGTCGTGGCGTTGGTGGAGCTCCAGCTCACAGTTGCCGATTGACCCACGGTGATCGTGGCCGGCGATACAGTGACGCTGACCGTCGGTGCGCTAGGGGGAGGCGGCGTAACCGGCGTCACTATCAGTGCGACTGCGCCGTTGCCAACGCCCCCAGGCCCCGTGCAGGTGAGGGAGTAGGCATAGCCACCTGCGACTGGCGGGGCCACAGAAAGCGTTCCTGATGTTGCCTGAGTACCGCTCCAGGCGGAATCGGCCACACAGCTCGTAGCGTTGGTCGAGCTCCAAGTCACGCTTGCGCTATGGCCCGCCACGATGGTGCTCGGGGTGACCGTCACAGTGACCGCTGGCGGCGGCGTGTTGACCGTCAGCGTTACTGAGGCGTTTTGACTGCCCAAGCTTCCGTTGAGGCAGTACATCGAGTAGACGAATGAGCCTATCGTGGTCGGTGTAACCTGAATCGACCCGCTCGTCGCTTGCGTGCCGGTCCAGCTGTTAAACGCGGTACACGAAGTCGCGCTGGACGAAGACCACGTCAGTGTCGCGCTCTGCCCCAGTGTAATCGTCTGCGGTGAGATGTTGATTGTTGGCGTGGGAACAATCACGGTGATTGCGAGAGTCCCGCTGCTGGCCTGCGTTTCGTTTGCGACGCCCTGATAGTCGGCTGTCAAGCTCAGCATGGTGCCTAGGGGCATCGCGGGTAGGTTGAAAGTGGCATACCCCGTGGAGGGATTGATTGAGCTGGTGCCCAAGAGATTCGATCCATGCCACAGGTCCACTGATCCCGTGGTCTCGGTCTGGCCGTCGGTTGTCGTCACTTGGACGTTTACCACAAACGGGGAATTGGCCTGGGCAGATGCGGGGAGAGTCACGGTGGTCGTAGTGGACTCCGTGACCTGCCAGTCCGGATCGCTGCCGTAATAGACCTGGTTGTCCGGGTACGAGACGTATCCGTCGGGGAGTCCGCTTTCTGAGTTGATGAGCAGGTCGGCGTCAGTGAATGCGTTGCAGTTGGCCGAATACTCATTTCCCATCCAGGTGAAGGTGGCAGTCGCATTACTGTTGGCACACCAACCCTCGAATGTCAGCTCTAGATCTCCTGTCGGCAGAGTCCAAACGAACAGCTCGGCCTGCGGAGTTCCATCTACAGTGGTGGGAGGCCATTCGTACATGAATGCCCCGGTCGCCGCCAAGGACCAGGTCGTTGGTAATCCCTCAGCATCGCCGGTCGCGACCGGTTGAGAGGCGGGATTCGCAGGGTCGTTATTGGCCTCGATGTCTCCGACTCCGTTGTACGGCGGGCTATACCAGATCGCCTCCAGCTGCATGGTGGGCTCACAGTACAGCGCGGGAGTCGTTACGGTTGAGCCGGGATTGAAAAACGTCCCTGGGTCCTGATTGCCGTCGGCGTTGCCGTCCTGCTGAGAGTACATGTCGTCATAGGGGTTGGGCTCGGCCCAATATCCCAAGTCACATGGCTGGCCTGGATGGTCGGTGTGGATCGACCTCGCGGCATGCGCTGGCCTGGCGGAGGCAAATAGGACGAATCCCATCAAGGCGGCAACGCAATGGAGCGGTATTGCCCGCGAGGCGGTGTCAGGAGACTTACGCATCGAATTGACGCCCTTGGTAGTTATTGGATGCGGTGTCGTCGGCAAGCGAGGCTACGTCGGCGCGCCCCCGTTGGTTATTCTCTACCGCACTCTAATAGCAAAATATGCTCCTTCCGTCAAATAGAGGTGTTGTGGGCGCGGCGGACTGGGCGCGCACCAACCATGACTGGTGGCCGAGCCAGCTCAACGTCTGGATCCTGAATCAACACGCGCCGAGGTCCAATCCTCTGGGCGCGTCGTTCGACTATGCAAAGGAATTCGAGAGTCTCGATCTCCAGGCGGTGATCAAGGAACTGCACATAAGGAACTGCACATACTGATGACCGACTCGCAGGACGGGTGGCCGGCGGACTTCGGCCACTACGATGGTCTCTTCATCCGCATGGCCTGGCACGGTACGGGGACTTACCGGGTCGCCGATGGGCGCGGTGGCGCCGGCGGCGGCCAGCAGCGCTTCGCGCCGCTCAACAAGACAAGGCCTCGGCGCCTGCTCTGGACCATCAGGGACCGTGGCTCATGTCACCCGAATAGGCCCCGGTCGATCGCGCCCAGCTGCTGAATCTCAGCGCACCGGAAATGACCGTCCTGGTGGGCGGTCTGCGGGTGAAGTCTACGCATCGTCCGATTCGAAGCAGAAGTTCGTGCAGGACTTTGCCGCGGCGTGGAAACAAGGTCATGAACCTCGATCGCTTCGAGCTGGCCCACGCGTGATACATGCGCTAGCATAGAGGGGCTGAAGGTGCCCGCCTCACGACGGGAGAATTGGGAAGCCGGTGAATGCCGGCGCTGCCCCCGCAACGGTAGTGGAGTGTCGACCTGGCATAGGCCACCGAACCCCGAGGAAGGGTTTGGGAAGGCGCCAGGCCGGTCGCCGAGAAGATCGGCGACACCTCCAGAGCCCGGAAACCAGCCTTGCAGCCTGCAGCCGTCGGATCGCGGTGGGCGATCAATCGGGCACTCGGGCCAACCGCCGGCTTTCCGCCGCGCCGCTCTGAATGCTCATCCCCCCGCGCCTCCGTCGCGCTTTCTTTTTGGGCGTATCACGGGGAGTGAGCATGACCATGACGACCCTCAGCGACCGGGTACTGCGGGCCTTGCGCGCGCGCACGTCCGGCATGGGCCTGGCACGCGAGTTCTACACCGACGAAGATATCTTCGCTCTCGATCTCGAGCACATCTTCTACAGGGACTGGCTGTTCGTGGCGCACAGCGTGGAGCTGCCCGAGGCCGGCAGCTATCTCACGCTGCAGATTGGCGCGTTTCCCATCCTCCTGACCCGCGCTGCTGATGGCCTCATCCGCGCGTTCGTCAATTCTTGCCGGCATCGCGGGGCACGCGTCTGTCCGGAAGCGGCAGGCAAAGCGGCCAAGCTCGTCTGTCCCTATCACCAGTGGACCTATCATCTCGACGGGCGACTGTTCGCCGCCCGGCAGATGGGGCCGGGATTCGATCGCTCGCAGGTCTCGCTGAAGCCGCTCCACTGTGAGACGGTCGCGGGTTACATCTTCATCTGCCTCGCGGCGGAGGCGCCGGATTTCGGCCCCACCCGCCGGCAGCTCGAGCCCTATCTGCTGCCCCACCGCCTGTCCGAGGCGCGGGTGGCGTTTCAATCGACCATCATCGAGGATGGCAATTGGAAGCTGGTGTGGGAGAACAACCGCGAGTGTTACCACTGCGCCAGCAACCATCCCGAACTGGCGCGAACCTACCCTGACACGCCTACGGTGACGAGCGTCAGCGGCGCGGAGAGTGATCCCCGGATCGTCGAGCATTGGCGCCGCTGCGAGGCAGCCGGTCTGGCGAGTGAGTTCCAGCTGTCGGCGGACGGCCAGATGCGCACCGCCCGCATGCCGCTGCTGGAGCCGGCGGAAAGCTACACCCTGACCGGTCTACCCGCTGTACGCCGGCGGCTCAGCGATTCCATTCCCCGCGATCTGAATGTCGGCGCGCTGCTGGTCTTCAACTACCCGACGACGTGGAATCACTTCCTGGGGGACCACGCGATCTCTTTCAGGGTATTGCCCTTGGGTCCGACACGGACCGAGCTGACCACGAAATGGCTCGTGCATCGCGATGCCGTGGAGGGTGTCGACTATGACCTCAACGAGCTGACTCGCGTATGGCTGGCGACGAACGAGCAGGATCAGCGGATCGTGCGCGAGAATCAGATCGGCATGAACTGTCCGACGTACGAGCCCGGCCCCCTGTCGAACGTCACCGAGGAGGGTGTGCGGCAGTTCATCGATTGGTACTGCGGCAGGCTGGAGCAGCGGTTGCCGGCAGATGCCCTGCGCAAGGCCTCCTGAGGGGGCTCAGGGCTCGCCGTCGCCGATTTCCGCGCGGCGGCGGGTCACGTAGTCATCGAGCGCTTCGGCGACCGTGGGATCGAGCGCGGGCTCCTCGTATTCGGTGAGAGCCCGTTTCCAGATCTCGGTCGCCCGCGCGGTGGCGTCGTGGTCGCCGCAGCGCGGGATACGGGTGCGCAGATCATCGCCGGCTTTCACTCCGATGCGCCGCCGGCCGACTTCGCGCTGGCGATCTCTCCCGACGGCAGGATCCAACGCTACGATAAGCGGCATCGGGTTCCGGGTCTCGAGGACCGCTATACACCGGGACATGCCTCGGGCTGGCTGGGCGAGGGTCGCGCCGTGGAGATCTGCAAGGACATGGATTTCCCGGAGACCATCCGCTCCGATG
>Ga0335075_10007422_pt1 | contig 16867 bp, 11 predicted proteins | sample Lox_Sample_24_FD_206723 | JGI IMG/M metagenome (GOLD analysis project Ga0335075, IMG submission 206723) | Soil microbial communities from Loxahatchee National Wildlife Refuge, Florida, United States - Lox_Sample_2.4 | ecosystem: Environmental > Terrestrial > Soil > Wetlands | place: USA...
TTTTGACCCAGTCGCAGCGGCACTGGCTCGGTGATGCGCTCAGGCTCGCCGACGGAGCAGAGCATGCGTGGCTCGGCCGTCTGCAGGATCCGGCAAGTCCACGGCCTGGCGAAGAGCAGCGCGAGAGACCGTCGCGCAGGCCGTAATCCGCCGGGTCGCCGGGACAAATCTTCCATAATGACTGTGCAAGCAGTACAGTCCAAGCGGTCATCTCATTTCGGGGGCGTTGGCAGTGCGGTCCAGGAGCCTGTTCGGCCTGTGGTTCTGCCTGGTTGTCGGGGTCGCCTGCCTGATTGCCGCCGGCGTGCTCGGCGTCCTCGCGATACAGCACGCCACAGAGATATCCGCGTACCACGATGCTCGCGCATGCCCGGCAGGCGCCGTAGCCAGTGCCGACTGCCTGCGGGCAGTCGACGGCTCGGTTGCGGCAGTGACAGAGTTCCCGGGCGCCTACCGGGTCAGCGCCGATTATTCGCTCGATGTGCGGACCGCATCGACGACCCTGCATCTCACCTTCAGCTCAGACAGCGCGATGCTGGGATACGCCGCGGATGGCGACCGAGCTGTCGTGACGATGTGGCGCGGCGTCCCTGTTTCGGTCGCGACCGATGGGCGCTCCGCAGTCACCACATCTGTCCCCGAGACGGCCTTCGCCCGTGATCTCGGCGACACCGAGGAGACCGCCGCTGTGGGCGTCTTCTTGATCCTCGCAGCCTTGGGAGTTCGCCGGAACCGGCAGACGGCACGCTCATGGTGGAGCCCACCGAGAGTGAGGACCCGGACGGACACCATTCAGCCGCTCACGCGCCCAGTGCTCGCGGCCGCCTTCCTGGCGGTTGTGCTCGGCGCGATCGTCGTGGCCATCGGCGGCTTCGCGCTTGGCGGCAAGCCGTCACGACTCGGCCCGGACCTCGCTGCCACCGGGGCAGCCCTTGTCGTGGTCTGCTGCCTCGCGGCCTGGCTCGGTGTCAGCGTCAAGCGCCGGGCGAGCAAGTCCCCGGCCAGCATTGCTGGCGCGGGTCGCATGCCGGACGGGGCGCCCGACCTGCGTACGCCGCGCATGCCCGCACCACAACACGCGCGAACGGCCACGGCACCAAGGCCACGTGTAGATCCGGCGAGCCGGGCTTTTGTGCTGGGCGGCCGCGTCGCCGCTTATCTTCCGGTGCTGCTGACCGTCGCGGTGCTCTTCGGCATCTTCTTCACCAGCCAGGACGGGCCCGCCGCTCGCGCTTACCAGCACGCCCCGGCGTGCAATGGCGAGTGGAACCTGGCCACGTGCGCTGGTGATTTCACTGCCGTCATCAACGGGGTGCGCGCCCCGACGAACGGTGCCAATGGTGCCGATGTCTCGTACGCCACCTATGACGGCGCCATCAACACGTGGGCGAACTTCGGCGGTAACACGGCCACGATAGTGCGGATGGCCACTGCCGACGAGGCCGCCCGCACCCCGCTGCGGATCAGAGTCTGGCGCGGCTCAATCATCGGTGCGGAAATGGGCGGCACCTGGCAATGGGCGTGGGATAACCCGCCCGGCAACACAGTCGCGACCGCATTCCTTGCCGTTAGCTTCGCATTGCTCCTGCTCTCCGCGCGGCTGCGCATTCACCGCCGGGCAGGCTCGAGCGCGAAGGCTCGGCGGCTCTTTGCCGACGATCTAGGCCAGGGCGCGGCAGCGGCCGGCTCGGTCGTTCTCCTCGCCTACGGATTCTGGCCGGGCGCGATCCCGGCCGTGGCAGTGCTGTTGTGGCTGGGCCTGACGGTGAGGCAAAGCACGCAGCGGAGCCGCATGACGCTGGCGGCCCTGCACCCATCCTGACTCGGCGGATGTCCAACCTGGTCGTTGTCGTTCGTCGCCCTGGTATCGGCTCGGCACGGGCCGGGAACGGAGATGACATGCGGTATCTGGTGTTGTACCGGGCGGCGGATTTCGGCGACGACTACCAGCTGCGGCCAGGTGAGCTGGACGCCCTCCGGCGCTGGTGCGACGACATGGCAGCCCGCGGCATCACGCTGACGGGCAGCCCGCTTGCCGCGGCACGGAAGGCGACGACCGTGCAGGTCAAGGGCGGTGAGGTGCTGCGCTCCGATGGCCCGTTTGCGGAGACCAAGGAGTTGGTCGGCGGATTCGAGGTGCTGGACTGCGCGAGCCTGGACGAGGCCATCGACCTGGTATCTCGGCATCCGGTCGCCGAGTACGGATGCATCGAGCTCAGAGAGATCAGGCCGGGCGAGTGGCAGGACTGATCCGGCCGGCGGGCACCAGCGGCATCGAACGCAGCCTGACGCCGCAGGCGCGGAATACCGCGTTCGCGATCGCCGGGGCGACCGCGATGATCGGCGCCTCACCGCCGCCGACCGGCGGCTGATCGGACCGGTCAAGCAAGATGACCCGAGTATCGACTGGAACGTCGGCCAGCCGCGGTACCCGGTACTGCGCCATCGACCCGTTGAGTATGCGGCCCGCGGCAAAGTCGATCTGCTCGAAGAGAGCGGCGCCAAGCCCCATGCAGACTGCGCCCTCGACCTGGTTAACCAGCCCATCCGGATGCACGACGGCCCCGCAGTCGGCAGCGGTGACGAGTCGCAGCACGCGCAGGGTGCCGTCCGCCGCCACCTGCACTCGGGCCGCCGTGGCGACCCTGCCGCCTTTCTCCATGCCGAGCGCGATGCCGGCGGCGACCCCGTCGGGCTGATCGTCATGCCAGCCAATCTCGGCTGCCGCGGCCTCAAGCACCGCGGCCAGTCGCTCGTCGCTCAGGTGCCGCAGCCGGAACTCCACCGCATCGGCGCCGGTCGCGGTCGCCATCTCGTCCATCTGCGACTCGCGGGCGAAGTTGTTCGCCGTCGCAGCCAGCGCCCGGTAGGAGCCCTGAGCCAGTGGGGCACTGGCGGGCTGGAAGGCCTCGAGCCGGTTCGGCACCCGGTACGGGGTCCGCAGGCCAGCGGCACCGGAGTTGATATTGGTGAACGACCACCCTGTCAGATTGCCCGCGGCGTCCGCGCTGCTCGACACATCGATGACCGCCGCTGGCCGCAGGTAGCCGCTGGTAAATTCGTCCGCCCGGCTCCATTGGACCTTGACCGGCCGACCCGCGGCCCTGGCCAGGCGGGCGGCCTCCAGCGCGACTACCGATCCGTGCTTGCCGCCGAAGCCGCCGCCGAAATCCGGCACGATCACGTGCACAGCGGCCTGGTCGACGCCGAGTTCGGCGGCCAGCTCGTTCCTGGCCCGGAACGGTGTCGATGTCGCCGTCCAGACCGTCAGCTGACCGCCATCCCAGCGGGCGAGCGCAGCCCGCGGTTCGAGCGGGACATGAGCGATGTAGGCGGCACTGTACGACGCGTCGATGCGCGCCAGCCCGGCGCTCAGCGCCGCCTCCGGGTCGCCGGTTCGCTCGGTGGACGCGGCGCTAAATCCCTCGCCGTCTCTGGGATGGCTGCGCAGGTAGGCGGCAAGGTCGGCCGACCCGGGGCCGGCCAGCTCCGCCCACTCCGCGTCGATGGCGGCCAGCGCAGCCTGCGCTTCCCGCTGGCTCGCCGCGACGACGCCGATGAAGGAGCCATCCTCGATCGCGGTTACGCCCGGTATCGCGGCGGCACGCGCGGTGCTGACCTGGCGCAGCGTCGCCCCGGCGGAAGGAGCGCGCAGCACGCAGCCATGCAGCATGCCCGGCATGCTCAGGTCAGAAGGGAATCGCTTCGCCCCGGTAACGACGTCGGCCGCTCCGGCAGCGCGGACGGGCCGCCCAGCAGACCGCCAGTCGGTGGCGGGCCTCACCGGGCCGTAGGCCGGTACCCGCTCCACCCGGCGCTGACCGGCCACCAGCTCGCCATAACTAGCGCTGGGCGCACCGTCCGGTCCAGCGATCAGCCCGTCGCCCGCCGTCAGGGCCTGCTCGGGAAGGCCGAACCTGGCCGCTGCTGTCTGGCGCAGCAGGCGGAAGGCCGCGGCGGCCGCGGCGCGAAGCGGCGGCGCCGCGATCGGCATCGACCTGCTACCGAAAGTGCCGAGATCGAACGGCGACACGTCGGTGTCAGCCATGACGAGCCCGACGGTGCTGGCCGGGATGGCCAGCTCCTCGCCCACCAGCAGGGCTAGCGCGGTCCTGGTGCCCTGGCCGGCCTCTACCTTGCCGGTGAATGCGGTGACCGCGCCGTCTGCGCCGATGTGGACCCAGGCATCGTCGGGCCCGCCCCAGCCGGGCTGGCCTTCGTCGGCCACCACGGTCAGCAAGCCGTCGGGCATGGCGGCTGCGAACGACTCGGGGTCTGTCCGGTTCAGGTCGAACGGCCGGCCTGGTTCCGGTCGACGGGCCGGGCCAGCCAGAGCAGCCGGCTCCGGTACCGGCTCAAGCAGTTCGGGCTGGTCCATCAGCTCGGCCGCCCGGTGCACCGCCTGCCTGATGCGCGGATAGGCGCAGCAGCGGCAGACGTGCCCCTCGAGCTCGGCATCGATCCGCTCGTCGCTCGGACGCGGAATGCGGGCGAGCAGTGCGGCAGCCGCGGTGAGCCAGCCGGGTGTGCAGTAACCGCACTGCATGGCTCCGGTCTCCAGCCACGCCTGCTGGACCGGATGCAGGACTCCGTCTTCGGCCAGCCCCTCGACGGTAATCACCCGCTGCCCCGCCACGCTTGCCGCGTCGACCTGGCAGGCCTGCGCGGCGCGGCTACCGATCAGGACCGTGCACGCACCGCAAGCACCCTCGCCGCAGCCCGTCTTTGGCCCGGTGATGCCGAGATCGTCTCTCAGCAGCTCGAGCAGGCTCTGGCCGGGCGCCGCATCCGCCGTGCGCTCAGCGCCGTTGACAATGATCCGCAGCGACACGCGATCGACATTAGCCGGTCGCGGTCGACGTCGGTCCGGCCGCTAGCAGAAAGGGGCGTAGCCGATTCGTCCGCGCTAAGTTCGTGCCCATCAGCATGGAGTGGGGGAGTGATGCGGAAGCTACTCGTACTGTCCGCGGCGGACGTGCGTTCTGTCCTCAGCTATCACGAGTGCGCAGCGGCGATGCGCAGCGCGCTGACGGCGCTTGCGGCTGGCCGTGCTCAGCAACCGCTCCGCACGGTCATTCGGCCGGAGGGCGCGGCTGGCCTCATGGCGCTGATGCCGTCCTACCTGAACGAAGACGAGCGCGGGCTGGCGGCGATATACGGGCTGAAGGCCATCTGCATCACTCCGACGAACCCGGCGGCTGGTCTCGACACGCACCAGGGCGTGGTCCTGCTGTCCAGCGGCGCCACCGGCGAGCCGGTAGCCGTCGTGAATGCCTCGGCGGTGACCGAAATACGGACCGCTGCCGTCTCGGTAGTCGCGACTGACTTGCTGGCCCGGCCGGGCGCCAACCAGCTCGCTGTCATTGGCACGGGCGTCCAGGCACAGGCGCACATCCTGGCGCTGGACGGCGCGCGCCAGCTGAGCCAGATCCGGGTAGCGGGCCGCGATGCAGTGCGCACCGAGCGGTTCGCAGCCAGCCTGGGCGGGCAGACTGCCGCGCCGATCAAGGCCTGCTCGTCGGCCCGCGACGCCGTGGCCGGAGCCGGAATCATCGTGACCGCGACCAGCTCAGCGCAGCCGGTGCTGCACCGGGACTGGATCGAGGCCGGAACTCACATCAACGCAGTCGGCGCCTGCCTGCCGCACCAGCGCGAGCTCGATACCGCGACCGTGGCGGCGGCGGTTCTCTTCGCCGACCGCCGGGACTCGCTGCTGGCCGAGTCGGGCGATTACCGGCTGGCTGCGGCCGAAGGGGCGGTCAGCGAAAACCAGGTCCGCGCCGAGCTTGGCGAGCTGCTGCTCGGCACCGCGACCGGACGGGCGAGCGCGGACGAGATCACCATCTTCGAGTCGCTCGGGCTTGCCATCGAGGACCTGGCCGCGGCCAGCCGTGTCTATGCGCTGGCGGTGGAGACTGGCGTCGGCACCTGGACCGATTTCTGAAGGGAACCTGGCGGTCGTTCGCCGCGTCCGAGTGGGAGCAGCACCCCGCGGAGCAGGAGATCCGTCATGGCCATCAGCACCTCACCCCGATATCTCGCGGCGGCGACCGGAGTCGCAGCCGCTGCACTGCTCATCGGCGCGTTCAGCCTTGGCACCCACGAGGGAAGTAACCCGTCGTCGGGCACGCCAGCTGCGAACGCCGCCACCCTCACCGCGTCGCAGGCAGCGGGCCGCATCACGGTGACCGGCAGCGGAACCGTGACTGGCGTTCCGAACCAGCTAATCCTGTCGATGAGCGTTCAGACGAGCGGCTACGACGTCACATCGGCGCTGAAGCAGGCCAACGCGGACGTCCGCAGGGTAACGACGGCGCTGCGGGACCGCGGTGTCGCCGCTTCCGACATCCAGACATCCGACCTGAACATCTCGCCCAACTACAACGACAACGGCGTCATCACCAGCTACGGCGTCAGCGAGTCGCTAACGGCGACGCTGTACCACCTGGGGGCGGCCGGCGGCCAGATCACCGCCGCGGTGCGCGCTGGCGGGAACGCGGTCTCTGTCGACAACGTGTCGCTGAACCTGACCAGCACCGGGCCGCTGATGGCGGCTGCGAGGGCAAAGGCGATAGCGAACGCGCGGGCTCAGGCGGAGCAGTTCGCCCGCGCGCTGGACGAGCCGCTCGGATCGGCCATCAGCGTCACCCCGGTCCAGCAGCAGCAGGAGGAGCAGCTCCCGTTCGCCGCCAATGTCACCGCGAGTGGCCACGCACCGGTCCGGATCTCACCCGGCACGCAGCAGGTGTCGGTGTCGGTCACCGTGGTTTACGCGGCCTGAGACCACTTCGCGCCCCGTCCGGCCGGACGCACCCGGGTCCGGAGGTACCCGGCCGGTCCGGACGCCTGCTAAGCTCCCGGCATGCGCGCTCAGCTGCTGCTCACCGCAGGCTGGTGGCGCCGCCATTAGGCGGTGCCAGGTTTCGCGCGCAAGCAGACCACAGACAAGGCGACCGCCCGGCCAGGCGGCCGCCTTTGTTGTGTAGCCGCCAGCCGCCGGGCACGATACCCGCGAGGGCGACATGAACCAGACGAGTTACCTGACCGCTGGCGGTATCCGCGTGCTGCGTGTGGCGGAGGAATTCGACCCCGGCGAGCTGGACGAGATCACCCAGCAGGTCCAGTACCGGCCCGGCGGCGTGCTCAGCTCCGGCATGGAATACCCGGGCCGGTACAGCCGCTGGCATCTTGCCTATATCGACCCGCCTATCGATATCACCGCCCGCAGCCGGACCGTCACGGTGCGGGCCCTGGGTGAGCGTGGGCTGGTGCTGCTGCCGGCGATTACGGCTGCCCTGGCGCAGGTGGGCGACGTCGCGGCGGGGGACGGCTACGCCGAGGTCACGGTGGCCCCGTCCGGCCAGGTTTTCACCGAAGAGCAGCGCAGCCGCCAGCCCACCGTGTTCTCCGCGCTGCGGGAGATCATGGCCGCCTTTGCGGGGCCGGACCCGCACCTGGGTTTCTATGGGGCGTTCGGCTATGACCTCGCTTTCCAGTTCGAGCCGGTGCGCCAGCGGATAGACCGCGATAGCAGTGCCCGTGACCTGGTCCTGCACCTTCCCGATCAGATCTGGGTGGTGGACCGCAAGCGGGAGACAGCTACCCGGTTCAGTTACGACTTCGAGACCCAGACCGGCCGCACGGCCGGGCTGCCGAGGACGGCTGGCGGCCGGGTGCCGGGCAGCCCCGTTCCCGGACTTACCGATGTTGATCTTCCGGCTGACCCGGTTCCAGGCCAGTACGCCAAGGTAGTCGAGCAGGCCAGGGAGAAGTTCGCCCGTGGTGACCTGTTCGAGGTCGTGCCAGGCCACACCTTCTATGCGCGGTGCCCGACCCCGGCCGCCTTCTTCGAGCGGCTGCGGGAGCGCAACCCAGCACCGTATGAGTTCTTCCTGAACCTCGGCAGCGGCGAGTACCTGGTCGGTGCGTCGCCGGAGATGTATGTGCGAGTCACCGGGGACCGGGTCGAGACCTGCCCGATCTCGGGCACCATCGCGCGCGGCGCCGACGCGATCGGGGACGCGGCGCAGATCCGCACGCTGCTGACCTCGCCCAAGGACGAGTCCGAGCTGACCATGTGCACCGACGTGGACCGCAATGACAAGTCGCGGGTTTGCGTGCCGGGCAGCGTCAAGGTCATCGGGCGCCGGCAGATCGAGATGTACAGCAGACTGATCCACACGGTCGACCACGTGGAGGGCATGCTGCGGCCGGGCTTCGACGCGCTAGACGCGTTCCTGACGCACATGTGGGCGGTGACCGTCACTGGAGCGCCGAAGAACTGGGCCATGCAGTTCATCGAGGATCATGAGACGTCGCCGCGCAGGTGGTACGGCGGCGCCGTCGGCTGGATCGGCTTCGACGGCGGCATGAACACCGGACTGACCCTGCGCACTGCGCACATCCGCGGCGGAATTGCGGCGGTCCGGGTGGGCGCCACGCTGCTGTTCGACTCTGACCCGGCCGAGGAGGAGCGCGAGACTGCGCTCAAGGCGCGCGCCCTGCTCGAAACCCTGGCGGAGGCTGCCAAGTCCGAGGACAGCAGGCCGGCGGACGATGCCAGCGCTCAGGCGATGGCCCGATCGTCAGGCCGGGAACGGGGTGTGCCGACCCCCCGCCCCGGCGACGGCCTGCGGGTGCTTCTGGTCGATCATCAGGACTCGTTCGTGCACACGCTGGCCGGCTACTTCGCCGAGCAGGGGGCCGACGTCAGCACGCTGCGCGCGGGATTCGACATCGCGCTGCTGGATGAGTTCGCGCCCGATCTCGTGGTGCTGTCGCCTGGACCCGGCCGCCCCGCCGACTTCGAGTGCGACAAGCTGCTCAGCGCGCTCGACGAGCGCGGACTGCCTGCCTTCGGCGTGTGCCTCGGACTGCAGGCCATGGTGGAGCACGCGGGCGGCGCACTGGGCCTGCTGGACACGCCCGTGCACGGCAAGCCTGGCCAGGTCCAGGTGCTGGGCGGCGCGCTGCTGGCCGGGCTGCCGGGTGAGTTCGCCGCCGCGCGGTACCACTCGCTGCACGCACGGCCTGAGCAGGTAACGGGCGGGTTCGAGGTAACAGCCGTGACACCGGACGGCGTGGTGATGGCCATCGAGGATGCTGCGCGCGGGCGCTGGGGCGTGCAGTTCCACCCGGAGTCGATCCTCACCGCCGCCGGCGGGGCGGGTCACCAGGTGATCGCTAATGTGCTGCGGCTATGCCGAGGAACGCAGGCAGCGAATGGCAGATAACAGGCGTCGCGCTAACCACAGCGGCCACTACGGGAAGGGAGACAATCTCCACCGAGAGTGATCCAGTTCCGGGTGCTCGCTGCTATCTGCAATTCGCACGGCGTTCTTTGCATATTTCTGGCTGCTGATCTCAGGGCGACAGCGGCAGTGAGGTATGACATTGTTTGCAGCATGCCCGACATTAGCTATCCCGTCGGCAGCGCCCAAAAACGTGGCTATCTGGCGTCGCCGACCACCTCGTCCGCTCCGTGGCCCGGAGTCGTGGTCATCCACGAGGCGTTCGGTCTGAACGACGACATCCGTCACATGGCCCACGAGTTCGCGAGGCACGGGTATCTGGCCCTGGCGCCGGACCTGTTTGACGGCAAGTCATGGATCCGTTGCATCCGGGCGGCGTTCAGTCAACTGCGGGCAGGACGTGGTCCGGCATTCGAGGCGCTCGACGGCGCCCGTGCGTTCCTTGCGGAACGCCCGGATTGCACCGGCAAGACAGGCGTGGCCGGCTTCTGCATGGGTGGCGGGTTCGCGCTGCTGTGCGCGCCGAGGCCGGGATATGACGTAGCGGCGGTGAACTACGGCGAGGTGCCGCGCGACGCCGAGAAGGTGCTGGCCGGCGCATGCCCGGTTGTCGGCAGCTTCGGCGGGCGTGATCCGATGGGTACCCAGCATCCAGAACGGCTGCAGCGCGCGCTCGCGGTTCTCGAGATCCCCCACGACGTGCACGTTTACCCAGGCTCTGGGCACCGGTTCATGACCGAGTCGACGGGTGCGGGCGCCGTCCTCGCCAAGATCGGCCGGATGACCTACCAGCCCGAGGACGCGGCCGACGCGTGGCAGCGCATCTTCACGTTCTTCGGGACCTACCTGCAAGGCTAGTGTTCCCGCGCTAGCTGAGCGGGTCGTGATGCAACTGGCTCTGCGGGATGCTGGCGGCGAGCAGCGCTGCCGTCCGGCTGACCATGACGGCGGGCCCGCAGACGTAGGCCTCGGCGTTCTCGAACAAGCCATGGCCGCGGATTACGTCGGGGAGGCGGCCAGTGAGGCCGCTGTAGCCCGGCTCTTCCGAAAGCACCGGAATCACTCGCAAGCCGGGGCACGCTGATTCCAGAAGCTGCAGGTCATCGAGGTCGTAGAGGTCGAAGTGCTGTCGCGCGCCGAGGAAGAGGGTGATCTTCCGCGCACGATCCGGCAGCGGCTTCGCGAGCGCCTGCTCGATGATCGCCTTGATCGGGGCCAAGCCCGTCCCGCCCGCGACGCAGAGCAAGTCGCGGTCGGAGTCGGTCAGCGTCATGGCGCCATCGGCAGCGCCGAGCAGCACGGAGTCGCCGACGTCGGAGTGATAGACCAGCGTGTTGCTGACCATTCCGCCGGGGACGGCGCGCACGTGCAGTTCGAGCAGGCCGCCGCGGCGTGGCGCCGAGGCAATCGAGTACGTCCGCCAGACCCGCGGCCACCGCGTGACCTGGACGGGAACGTACTGTCCGGCCTGGTAGGGCAGAGGCTGGCTGGGCCGCAGCCTGAGCACGGCGACGCCTGGCGAGCGCAACTCGTGGGAGACGATCTCGGCGGTCCACCAGCGCGGGGACGTCTTCGCGTCGCGCGCAGCGGCCGCCTTCATCCGCGAGGATACAAAGTCGAGCATGCCCTGCCACGCGGCTGCGATGTCGGGTGTCCAGTCACTGCCGATGAAGTGCCTGGCGGTGTCCCTGAGGGTGGCAAAGAAGGTCGAGAAGTGCCGCTCCGTGACGCCGAACCGACGGTGATCGCGGCCGAGCTGGTCCAGGATATCGGTGCATCCCGGCTCGTTATCGAGGCTCCACACAAGCCGCGCGAGCACTGCGAACGCGCGTTCGCGCTGCGCGGTCATGGTCATCGGGAAAAGCGCCCTGATATCCGGATCGGCTGCAAAAAGCCGCGAGTAAAAATACTCCATCGTGCTTGGCCCTTCGGACATCAAATGGGCGAAGGACTGCTTTACCAGACGGGGCTCAAAGTCGGCGGCACCAACGGAATTCCCGACCATTTCCTGCGGCGGCGGCGGAGTACCCGATTTGGCTACGGCTTGCTGCGGTGCATCGCTATTAGGAGCGCCATTAGGGCCGACATAATCATCGGTTAACTTTACTGGCGTCGGGACCTTTCGGGGGCGACGGCTCGCAAACCAGCTGTCATGAGCCTGACCTGGGAGTCCTTCTGGACCCGAATCATTACGGTTCCCATCAAGCGCGATTGCCACTACCTGAGTCTCGCACCATGACGGGTTGCATACAACCCATTTCAGCCAACGAGATCAGACAGTACGCACGGTTACGGAATACCGTTCGGTCGGTCAACGCTGCGTGGCCTCTAACGTCCGCCATTATTCGCAAAGGTGTCCACTTCTCTACACTGAATGGACAGTTAGCCGCTGCCCACAATTGCCGTGCATTCGATTGCAGTCACGGAAAGTGATCTAGGTTCGCAGTGCGGCGGCACCGGCGGCCGGACGACGCGGCCCATCACCGTGACATCGCCCGCTCTGTGGGATGGCGATGGCGGACGCGGCCCGGTCACAGGACTGCGCGCCCGGCTGGCCCAGTCGCGAACCATAGGATGCAGTGGTGGTTGCACCGGGATACCTGCGGTTCCCGCATATCTGCGGCGACCTTGTCACCTTCGTGGCTGCCGATGACGTCTGGCTCGCGCCGGTCGCCGGGGGGCGGGCATGGCGGTTCACCGCCGATGCCGGTCCGTCGGCGACACCGCGGTTCTCGGCTGACGGCACATGCCTGGCGTGGACCAGCAGCAAGGACGGCGGCTCAGAGATCTATCAGGCCAGCGTGGCCGACGGGGTCAGTACCCGGCTCAGTTACTGGGGCGCGGCCTGGGCTCGGGTCTGCGGCTGGACGCCGCGCGGTGAGGTAATCGCGGTCAGCCCGGCTGGCCAGCCGTTCGGTCACTACGTCTGGCCACGGATCCTGGACACTGACCTGTCCGGTGGACAGGGCGGCGAGCGGCTGCTGCCCTACGGCCCAGTCGCGGACATGTCCGTCGCGGACCTGCCAGCGGAGGATGGCGAGAGGCACAGCGGGACAGGCACCGTTGCGCTGCTGACTGGCACGTGGGGCAGCTTCAGCAGTGACCCCGCGTACTGGAAGCGGTATCGGGGCGGCACCGGCGGGCGGCTGTGGCTCGGTCCGGCGAATGCGCTCGTGTCGGCGAAGCGGGCTGCGTCCGCGCAACAGCCCACCGGTCAGCAGGGCACGATCCAGGTGGCCAGCTCCCAGCCGGGTCAGCCCTTCCGCCGCCTCATGGCTGACCTGCCAGGTCAGCTCGCAAGTCCGATGCTGGTCGGCGGACGGCTCGCGTTCCTGTCCGACCACGAGGGGACCAGCAACATCTACTCGTGCGCACCGGACGGAACCGGGCTTCGGCGCCATACCGACCATGACGGCTGGTACGCCAGGCAGGCAGGCACGGACGGCGAGCGGATTGTGTACGCGTGCGGAGGCGAGCTGTGGCTGCTCGATGATCTCGACGGTGCCGCGCCGGAGCGACTGGACATCGTGCTCGGCTCGCCGGCCGCCGCCCGGATGCCGCGTCTGGTGTCGGCAGCCGATCATGTGGGCTCGCTGTCCGTAGATCGTTCCGGTACTGGCAGCGCCGTGGAGGTGCGCGGGACCGTGCACTGGCTGACGCACCGGGACGGGCCCGCCCGAGCGCTGTCGGTGGCGCCCGGCGTTCGGGCACGCTACCCGCAGGTGCTCGGAGACGGCGGCCGGGTCGTCTGGGCCACCGACGCCGGTGGCATCGACGCGCTTGAGATCGGCGGCGGTGACCCGAGTGACGCGCTCGCAGCGGCCGAACCGCCGCGACAGCTCGGCGCTGGCCAGCTTGGGCGCATTAGCGGCGTCGCGGCTGCACCGGATGGCCGCGCCGTTGCAGTGGCCGCGCGTGATGGGCGGCTGCATGTGGTTGATGTCTCGACCGGCGCAGTGCGTGAGCTGACCGCGTCTGGCAACGGCTACGTCACCGGCCTGGCGTGGTCACCGGATTCGGCGTGGCTGGCCTGGTCGGAGCCGGCCGGGCACCCGGTCGGCATGGGCGGGATGTCGCTGCGCAGGCTGCGTCTTGCCAGGATCGCCGACGGCCAGGTGAGCGACCTCACCGACGGCCGCTTCACCGATACCGATCCGGTGTTCACGCTCGACGGCAAGTACCTGGCTTTCCTGTCGAGGCGCAGCTTCGATCCGGTATACGACGCGCACTTCTTCGACCTGTCATTTCCCTACGGCGCCCGGCCGTACCTGCTGCTGTTGCAGGCCGCCGTGCCGTCGCCGTTCGGCCCGGAGGTCGGCGGGCGGCCGCTCGGCGGTGACGGGGCGCCCGGCGGTGCGGAAGAGTCCGGCGGTCCGCGGGAGCCCGGCGGCGAGCAAGCAGGCCGCGCAGTGCCTGCGCTCGAGGTGGACCTTGACGGTATCGCCGACCGGATCGTCGCGCTGCCGGTGCCCGAGGCGCGGTACTCGCGCCTGCGCACGGTGAAGGACGGCCTGGCCTGGCTGCGGGAGCCCGTCACAGGCAGTCTTGGACTGGGCGGCTCACAGCCGACCGACGAAGAGCCGCGGGCCGTCCTCGAGAGGTTCGATTTCGGCCGGCGCGAGACATCTGAGCTCGCCGGTGACGTTGACTGGTTCGAGGCCAGCGGCGACGGCAGCAGGATCGTGATCAGTGACCGTGGCGACCTGACCGTCATACCTGGTGGCCATCGGCCCGACAGCGACAATCCTGACGACAGGGTCCGGATCGACGCGGCCCGAGCCCGGTTCATGGCGGACCCGGTATCGATGTGGCGTCAGGCCTACGCCGAGGCATGCCGGATCATGCAGCACGACTTCTGGATCCCCGACCTGGCCGACGTCGACCTCGACGCGATCGCGGATGAGTACCTGCCGCTGCTCGACCGCATCACCAGCCAGGCCGAATTCGGTGACGTACTCCGGGAAGTATTCGGCGAGCTCGGTACCTCACACGCATACGTTTATCCAGGCAGCGGCCTTTCTGGCTCCCGCAGCGCCAGCGGTGAACCGCCTGGCCTGCTCGGCGCGGATCTGGACCGAACGGCCGCCGGCTGGCAGGTCATCCGCGTCGTCCGCGGCGAGAGCTCTGATCCGCGCGCGCGTTCGCCGCTGTCGGCACCGGGGGCTGGCGTTGCGGCTGGCGATGTACTGGTGGCGGTCGATGGCCGGCCAGTTGGCGCGGACGGCCCGGGGCCGTTGCTGACCGGCGCGGCCGGAAAGCCCGTCGAGCTGACTGTTGCCCCGCCGGATTCGGGGCACGATGGCCGCGGCCAGCACCGCAACGTCGCGATCGTGCCGCTCCGCAGTGACCATCGGCTGCGCTACCTCGACTGGGTCAGCCGCAAGCGCGGCGAGGTCCGGGAACTGACCGGCGGCCGGGTTGGCTACCTGCACGTTCCCGACATGGTGAGTGAGGGGTGGGCGGACTTCCACAGAGACTTGCGCAGCGAGATGCTCCGGGATGCGCTGGTTGTGGACGTGCGGGGCAACACCGGCGGGCACACATCTCAGCTCGTGATCGAGAAGCTAAGCCGCCGGGTGATCGGATGGGACGTGCCAGGCGGGGCGCTTCCGTCTACCTACCCGGAGGACGCGCCGCGCGGACCGGTCGTCGCGCTCGCCGACGAGTGCGCCGGATCCGACGGGGACATCGTCACCGCGGCCATCCGCATCCTGCGGCTGGGCCCTGTTGTCGGCGCTAGGACCTGGGGTGGTGTCATCGGCTACGACGACCTGCACGAGCTAGTCGACGGCACCCAGATGACGGTGCCGAGGCTGGCGTTCTGGCTGGATGGCTTCGGCTGGGGCGTGGAGAACTACGGCGTCCAGCCGGATGTCGAGCTCATACCTACCCCAGACGACTGGGCGGCTGGCCGCGACGTGCAGCTTGAGGCGGCAGTGCGACTGGCACTGGAGGCGCTGCGCGACTCGCCGGCGGTCCGCCCGCCGGACCCGAGCATCCGGCCGTCCCGCCGTCGGCCACCGCTCCCGCCGCGGTCGGCCTGAACATGCCCGGCCCGACCTTACCCGGCCCGATCATGTCTGACCCCGCCATGCCACGCCGCCAGCTGGTCTGGGACATGGACGGGACGCTGCTCGATTCGAGCGTCGCCGTTCCGGCCGCCTTCGTGGCGGCGGTCCGACGGCTTGGCGGACCGCCAGTCACTTCGGAGCAGGTGGTGGCCAGTTATCCGATCGGGCCGGCGGAGGCGCTGCTTCCGCATTTGCTGGGCCGCGAGCTGGCCATCGGCGAATCGGAGGCCTACTACGAGGAGCTAGCTGGCGTCTGCGTCCGTCCGTACGGCGGAGTCGCCGAAGTGCTCAGCGCCCTCCGCGGCCGCGGGCACCGGATCGCGGTGTTCACCGGCGCCAGCTACCGTGCGGCCGCGATGCTCCTGACCGGCGCGGGCATCGATCCTGACGTGCTGGTCGGTGGCGACGAAGTGCGCCATTCGAAGCCGGCCGGTGATGGGCTGCTGCTCGCGGCGCGGCGGCTTGGCATCTCGGCGAGCACCATTGCCTACATCGGCGACGCGCCGAATGACATGGGCGCGGCCAGGGCGGCCGGCAGCCTGAGCGCTGCGGCTGCCTGGGGTCACCAGTACGACGCGGCCGTTGCCAGCGACATCACACTCGCCGCTCCGGCCGACGCGCTCGCACTGCTGTCCGGGGCGGCCTGACCAGCAGTGCCAGCGCTATGACCGTCTGGTCAGATTGGCGGATTGTAGCTACCGATCCAGTGCAGCTTCATCCAGATGATGGCGCTGTTCCAGGCCCCGGTGACCTCGAGCAGGCCGACGGCAATCAGCATGATCCCGCCGATCCTGGTGATCAGCCGGGCGTGCCGGCGCGCCCAGCCGAAGAGGGTGACGCCGCGCTGGAAGGCGAACGCCACGATCAGGAACGGGATACCGATCCCGAGCCCGTAAACGAATGCGAGCAGGCCGCCGCGCAGCGCCGTTCCGCTGTTCTCGCTGAGCAGGAGCACCGCGCCGAGTGTCGGGCCGATGCACGGGGTCCAGCTCAGGCCGAACATCACGCCGAGCACGGGCGCGCCGGCCAGACCCGCCCTTGGCCGGAACGACGGCCGGAAGATCCGGCCCGCGAAGCTGAACCGGTCGAAGGCCCCCATGAAAACCAGGCCGAGCACGATGATCACCGCGCCCAGAACGCGGGAAATTCCCTCCGCGTGCGCGGCCAGCGCGTCGCCGATGCTGCTGACCGTGATGCCCTCGATCGCGAAAAGCACGGAAAACCCGAGGACGAACAGCAGCGTGCCGAGGACGACGCGGCTGCGCGCCTGGGCTCTGGTCGGCTGTGCTCGGGTGAGGGTGGCACCCGCGACGCCCGTGCCACCGGCGGCGAGGGTCAGCATGGCGGGCTCAGTCGCGCTGGCCGGTTCGGCCGTTGCAGGCGCGGCGACCGCGGTGCCGGACATGCCCGTGACGTAGGACAGATAGCCGGGCACCAGCGGCAGGCAGCATGGTGACAAGAACGTGACTGCTCCGGCGGCCGCCGCCACCGGGATGGCGAGCAGCACCGGTCCGCTGCTGACCAGGTTGGCCAGGCCGCTCATGC
>Ga0335075_10007423_pt1 | contig 16866 bp, 14 predicted proteins | sample Lox_Sample_24_FD_206723 | JGI IMG/M metagenome (GOLD analysis project Ga0335075, IMG submission 206723) | Soil microbial communities from Loxahatchee National Wildlife Refuge, Florida, United States - Lox_Sample_2.4 | ecosystem: Environmental > Terrestrial > Soil > Wetlands | place: USA...
GCCAGACGCGGCATACTTTACTTCACCAGCCGTCGAATTGGCGGCCTGAACTTGCGGCGTTACCACTTAAGAACGCGCTATCCGATGTCCGAAAAACCGGGGCCACCTCTCTCCACTTATGAGCATGATACCGGACGGGGCAACGTCACGAGGTAAATAGCAACCATATCGTAGGCCACTCGCCAGTGTTCGACTATCGTACATTATTTCCCAATGCTACAGCTCCGCCCAGTAGTGCGATCGGCGTCGGCGGTCTTGCTTGGTCGACGTTCGTCTTGCCAACCGGAGATACCGGATACTATATCCCGATTCCGCCTTGGACGAAAGGTGGATACCTCTATTATGGACCCGATGGCGTCCTGTACGAGGACAGCCATCCAGGCGAAGTATATGCTGACGAGGTTGCCCACAATAAGGTTGGAAACATCAGCACCTTCAATTTTGTGCCTTTATTCCCGTTTCTCTAACGTAGAGTAATTCTCGTGATGCCGCCGCAGTACGGCGTGCCAGGAAGGCGCCGAACTGCGGCGGCCGCGTGCGTGTTCGACGCGTTCCGCTTCTATCGCATGTGTGACGGCCTCGTTCAGCCATTGACTTCATCACGCCGTCCAATATCACTTCCGTACCAGACGGCGCTTAACACCTACGAGGGCCCTGGGGACTAGGCCGCGCTCCGCCCTAGCGCGCGACGCCGTTGCGTAGCGCGCGGCCGGGGAGTGCGCCGGTGGGCGATCCGTTGCGGACGACGGCTTTGCCGTTCACGAAGACGGCGCCGATGCCACGCGGATAAGAAAACGGGCGCTCGTAGGTCGCAGTGTCGACGATGGTTTCCGGATCGAAGACGACGAGGTCGGCGTATGCGCCGACCTCGATGCGGCCGCGTTTCACCAGGCCGAATATCTCTGCCGGCAGCGACGTCATGCGCCGAATCGCCTCTCCCAGTTCCAGCGTCTTTCGCTGGCGTACGTAGCGTCCGAAGACCCGTGGGAAGGTTCCGTATGTTCGCGGATGCGGGACCCCTTGGGCGGTGATGCCATGCAGTGCGCGCGCCGACGCGTCGCTGCCGACGCACGTGAACTCAGCTGAAAGGACGGTGGCGACGTCGTCTTCGTTCATCGTGAAGAAGATCGCTTGCGGCTCGAGGCGCTCTTCGAGCAGAAGGCGCAACGCGGCACGAGCGGGTCGCAGGCGCCACGCATGAGCGATCTCGTCGAGGCGCCGGCCGGCCAATTCGGCGTTGCGTTCGCTCAAGCCGCCGGTGATCAGGACGTCGTGCCAGGTGTCACCGCGCTCGAGTTCGAGGCGCAGCGCGAGTGCGACGACGAGCTCGGGATCGCTCAGGCGCACAAGTGCCGCCTCGCGGCCGCCGAAGAGCGTCTCCTCCGGCAAAATCGTCGCAAGATCGGTCCAGCTTGCAACATACGGGTAGACGTCGGTGTGAACCGCGAAGCCGTTGCTGCGCGCGCGATCGATGTTGGCGAGCGACTGGTGCACTTTGCCCCAGTTCTTCTTTCCGGCGGCTTTGTGATGCGAGCACTGGACGGCGACGTCGGCCAACCGGCCGACGTCGAGTGCCTCGTCGACGGCCTCGAGCAACGCATCGCCCTCGTCGCGCAGATGTGAGACGTAACGGGGAGCGCCTGCGGCGCGTGCCTCACAGGCGCAGGCGACCAGTTCATCCAGACCGGCGTAGCGCGAAGGAACGTAAATCAGTCCGCTGGAGACGCCGAGGCCGCCTTGTTCGATTCCCTCGCGCACGAACGCGAGCTGCGCGCGGAGCTCTTCTTCTTCCAACCGCCCTTCGCGATCGCCGCGGACGCAGCGGCGCGTCGTCCCAAGTCCAATGAGCGTCGCAACGTTGAGGGCGACGCCGTTGTGTTCGACCAGCGTGAAGAACTCCGCGAGATCGTGCCACGCGGCATCCACGCGCAGGTGCGTGAGGTCCTCTTGTTTGCGTTCAAAGGCGAGACCGTGCAACGGTGCGATGGAGCTGCCGCAGTTGCCCCCGATCTCCGTCGTCACGCCCTGCATGATCTTTCCTTCGCAGCGTGGGTTGGCCAGCCACAACTCGTCGGAGTGGGAATGCACGTCGATGAAGCCGGGGGCGAGCACGCGTCCGCGCGCATCGATGCGCTCGTGCGCATCGCGTTCGGCGAGATCGCCGATGAGCGCCACGCGGTCACCGACGATCGCGAGATCGGTCTGCATCGGCACCGTCGAGACGCCGTCGAAGATGCGACCGCCTTCGATGATCGCGTCGATCACGACGCGCGCGTTCGGGGAGATCGTTGCACAGCCGGGTGGTTGGACGCTGCGCGCGCCTCACCCGCTGGGCGCCTAGAAGGCGCCGATCCCGTCGGGCGTTCCCAAGCCGGTCGGGCCGTCGTAGCCGACGCCGGCGTTGCAGAAATAGGAGACGGAGCACGTTCCGTTCGAGCCGCTGGTGACGTCGTACAAGGCACTTGGATCGGCGTACAGTGTCGACGCGTTGCTGACGGTGTTGCCGGCGAGGGCGTAGATGGCGGCGATGGCGGGTGCGCCGACGCTGGTCCCGCCGAAGACCATCCAGCCGGAGTACCCGTTGTTCGGCGTACTGTCATAGATCGCAACGCCCGTCCCGGTATCGGCGACGAAGGAGACGTCGACCATCATGCGCTTGGGGCAGCCGGTGTCCTGTTGCCAAGCCGGTTTCGCGATGATGCTGCTGCAGGCGCTGCCGCCGCCGCTCCACGCCGTCTCACTCCAACCGCGCGCACTGTTCGCATGTTCCAGCGAGGTGCCCCCAACGGCGATGACGCTGCTGAAGTCCGCGGGCGAGCCGGCACCACCGGCGTATCCGTCGTCGCCGCTGCTCGCGGTGATGGCGATACCGGGGTGATTGTAGTCCGACGCGTAGTTCGCGTCTTCGCTACCGCTATAACTGTTGCTGATCGCGACCGCGCCCATCTGTGCCGCCGTGTTGGCCGAGCTCGCGAGGTCGGATTCGCTCGAGCTGTTCGCCTCGACGACCAAGATGTTGCAGTTGGGGCAGAGTGCGGAGACCATATCGACGTCGAGGGAGGTCTCTTGCGCCCAGGCGGTGTCGGCTTTGGGAAGCGACGACGTCCCCGTTTGGCCGACTTTGCGGAAACAGCCGTTCGCGGTCGTGCACGCCGGAAGGCCGAATTGCGTACGGTAGACGCCGAGGTCGGCTTCGAGGGTCGGTGCATCGCCTTCCTCGACGACGGCGACGGTGCGACCGGCGCCGCCGCTGGCGTCGATTCCATAGGCCGATTGGAGATCGTCGGGGCCGTAGCCGCCGCTGTGCGGCGGGGGCGGCGTCGGAACGTTGGGGGGCGGGGGCGCGGAGGACGGCATCGCGGTGGGTGTCGCCGTCGGGCAGTTGTGCAGGCATCCGTAACGGCGCTGCGGCGGCTCCAGGGGCGGGACGGAGGAGGTGTATCCGAAGGCCTGCATTCCGCTCCCACTAGTCACGACGTACGCCACGCACCGCGCATGGCCGGGCGCGGCTGGGCCGCAGACCGGTTGAATATAGCCGTTCGCGAGGGCCGTGCTAAAGCTGATGCCGCTTGCCGCCGGGGGGGCACTAACGCCAACTGTCGTGGGAAGAAATTTCGAGACGGCGCCGCCGCCGCCGCAACCGGCGAGTACGATCGTTCCGAAGACGAGCGTACTCATTGCCAAAATCCATTTCGGCATTCATGCCCCCTGAGGCAAAGACGTCCATGTATCTTGCGACAGTACGGGTTCCCGTGGAGCCCGGCTGAGGCAATTCCCTATAGATATCGGAACGGAGGCACCCGGCAACGAGCAGGGCCGTTCCTCCTCTGGCGCTCAGCGCGTGCACAAAGGCCAAAGTTTCCGTCAAGGTTTCGTAAATCGGCGCCCGAATTGCGATTGGAGAACTCTTCGGTGGGCGTCCGGTGAATTGAAAAGACTCCGTTTAGACGTGCTTGGCTTGGGTACTACGGAGGTACACGCTCGACACGCTGAAGAGAAGGCGTGCATTCTCGGGGGAGTCATGATTAGAAAAGGCCAGGAAGACAAGCCGGACGGCGAGATGTCCGTTCGCGAGGCCGGTAAAAAAGGCGGCGATACCGTACGTGAGAGGTATGGCTCAGCGTTTTACGAGGAAATCGGACGTAAGGGTGGTCAGGTGACCCGCGAGCGTCACGGCACGGAATTCTACGAATCGATCGGCCAAAAAGGCGGCCGGGTCGTCAAGGATAAGTACGGGCCGGACTTCTACGAGGAGATCGGTCACAAGGGCGGCCAGAAGGTCAAAAAGCTGATCGCCGAGGCACGCAAGTCGCGTGAGGACGGCGAAGTCACCGCGTAGACGTCAGAAGGCGACGTGGCCGCTGATCTGATCAATGTGCACATCTCCGGTGCGCACATTGATCGTGATCTTTCCGGCTACGAGCGGTTGATCGTCTCCGGCGGTGGCGACGGTCGTCTTGTTGGCAAGGGTGAGGAGTTTCTGGGAGTCGTCCCACGTCGCAGCGGTGGTATCCAGGGTGCGCTTACGCGGCTGGCCGATCGTCTCGATGTGCAGGGGTCCGGTGGCGACGAAACTTTTGGTCGTCATGTTGACCGTCACGTGCTGCGCGCGTAAGCGCAGATACGGCTTTCCCGCTTTGTAGAAGATGCCGTCGTGAATCCCCGTCATGTCCATCACGCTGTTGTCGGCGCTCGCAATGACGCTGTCGTAATCGAAAGACCACGACTTGGTCGCGATGTGGAAGCCGCTGGCTTCGCCCGAGCGCAGGACGTTCGGAACGCTCCCCGGCGGCCCCACTTCGTCGTTGCCGGCTGCGTAAACCTCATAGCCCACCCAGATGGTGAGCGCGATGATCGCCAACGTCAGAATGCGTTTCATCGGGGGGCCAAGAGAAGCGGCTTGGCGATGAGTGCCGCATACAACAGGAGGAGCGCGAGCACGATCGGCAGCGAGCCGATCGTCGCGTACAACGTCAGCTGTGGGGGGCCGATATCCCCATGCGCGATCGTCATGACGTCCAGTGGAGTCTCGACCGTATAGCGTCCGTTGGGGGCGATGATGCCGCTCACTCCCGTGGCGCCCGCGCGCACGACCCACAGACCCGTCTCGAGCGCGCGCATCTGCGCGATCTGTGCATGTTCGTACGGACCGGCGGTCGTGCCGAACCAGGCGTCGTCGGTCGCGATGATGAGCACCTGTGCGCCGTCGCGGATACCTTCGAGCGCGAGGTCGGTAAAGGCCGACTCCCAGCAGATCAGCGGAGCGACCCGCGCCCCACCCACGTCGACGACGCCGGAGGTATCGCCGTGCCCGAAGCGTGAGACCAGATCCGCACCTGGAACGTGCCCGAGCACGCCTTGTGCAGGGAGATATTCGGCAAAGGGCAGCAAGAGGCGCTTGCGATAGACCGCGTCGAGCGTTCCGTCGGGGCGGAAGAAATAGAGCGCGTTGTATTCGGCGCCGCCACGCAGTTGCTTGGAGCCGACGATGAGTTCGGTGCGAGTGGAGACGGCGAGGTGTTCGAGACGATGCAGCAGCCACGGAAGCGTATTGAGATCGGCCGGAACCACCGTCTCAGGCCACAGCACGAACGCCGGCTCGTACGAGGCGGCCTCCTCGGTGAGCGACTCGTACCGATCGAGTGAGAGATCGAAGGCGCCCTGCGTCCACTTGATATCTTGCGAGATGTTGCCTTGGGCCGCCACGACGGGATAGGTCGGCGTTGCCACTTGGCGCGCGGGCCACAGGAGCCACGCTGCAGCCGTTAGGACGGCGATCACGCTATAGACGGTGAGGACGACGCGCAGCGTCCGGCGCTTCCAGCCGGCGCGAATCGCGAAGGCGAGGTATGCCGCGAGTACGCAAATCATGAACGTGAGACCGAACGGCCCGATGAAGGCTGCCAACGGCGCGAGCGGTGAAGTTACCTGCGTGTAGGAGAGATCGCTGAACGGAGCGCCGAGTGGGCCGACCGAGCGCAGCCACTCGCACAGTGTGAACGCCGCGGCCACGCCCAGCGGGGCCAGCGTCCGCGGCGCGTAGCGCAAGACCATCGCTGCCAAAACCCCGGCGACGCCGGTTGCGAGTCCTTCGGCAGCCGATGGCAAAAGCACGATCAGAAAGCCGAACGGCGCAACAAAATGACCCGCCGTCTCGGCGATCCATGAACACGTGATGCACATGAAGAGCGTGCCGGCGAACCAGCCGACCCAGAAGGCGCGCCAAGGCGTCAGCCCGTACCAGGCCCAGAAGAGTCCGGCTGCCCCGATCGGTGCGAGGATCGATACGTTAGCCTTCGGGAACGCCAGCGCCATCGCAAGTGCACCGACGGCCGCGACTGCGAACGGAACCAGTGAGGACAGAATGCTACGCCGCGTAATGCTCGCCTTTTCTGCGCTCGCGCTCTTGCTCTCGGCATGCGGCCGGCAGGTAACGCCCAATCACGTCTATTCGGCGCTCAGCGGCGAGATGTCGATCACCTTCATGACCAGCGCTACGATGGATTTCAACCACGTAAACTATGTGATCGCCTTCAACACGAGCGGCAACGGCCAAGAGCCATATCCGAACACGTTTGCGACCTCGTACTGCAATTACTCCTTCATCTTCACCCTCGGCGCGGGGCCCAACGGGGGCAGCGTCGCCAGTCCTGCGCTCTATCAGGTCTATGTAACGCCGGGTTCGACGATAGCGAGCACGCACTACATTACCTTGAACCCCGGATCGACCACGGTCGCCCAGCCGCAGGCCAACGAGTTCACGATTACCTTTGAGCGCAGCCAGCTCGACGAAGGCTCGCCGGTGAATCCGAGCGACAATCCCTGTGGCAGCTCGACGCCGACCCCGACGACCTCCGCCACACCGGCGCCCGGCTCCTCACCAACCGCGGCGAGTCAGGCAACCTGGCTCATCAATCTGATCACGACCGACGCCAACAACAACGTGCTCGATTCGATGGGCCTTGACCTCAATGCGACCGGCTACTCGATCAGCGTCGACGTAAACGATTCGGTGACGGAGACGATACCTCGCACGGCCGGTGCTCCGCCGCCGTCAAACTTGGCTGCCTACATCACGGGGGTCTCGATCATCAATTACCCTTAGCAGTGGAGGCACCCGTTCAAAGCGGGATGTTGTTCTCAACCTGCTGGAGGATGCCGTTGTTGGTTCCGCTGGTGTTGATTCCGCCGAGGCCGAAGCTTGCGCCGTGGCTGGGGAAGGCCAGGAGGTTGAAGCCGAGATTGAAGGCGCCGGTGAGCTGCGTGTACGAGGTGACGATCTGATAGCAGTCGTCGACGGTGATGCGGTAGTAGATGTTCTTGTCCTCGAGCCGGCCTTTGTTCTTCCAGTCGAGGTTGGTGGTGAACTGGAGTTCGCCGCTGTGCCCGAGGCCGGTCATGACCTGCGCGTTGGTCAGGTCGAAGCCGTTGCCCGAGCCCGGAATCCAGCTCCCGGTGAACACGAGGTAGGCGCGGTGTGAGGGCCGCAGGTCGAGTTCGTACTGGACGGGCTGCGCCATGCGGTCGAACGTCGTTCCGTCGGAGAGCGTGAGCATGTAGGTGTCGTCGTTGAAGAAGCGGATCGTGTCCTGGCCTTCTTTGTAGGCGCCCGCAAGCCGGTCTTGCGTCTCGAACGGCACGTCGGCCGGCCCGATCGGATAGGCATCGTTGTACTGCATCGTGTTGACGATGTGCGTACCGACGGCCGTTTCGAGTGACGCCGTCTCGTTGACAGCCGCCTTGGCGTCGCCCGTGCCATACAAGTCCTGGTCGATGTTCTCGGCTGCCGTGAAGAGGCTCGTATGGAAAATATTGAAAGTAAAGGGCCAGTTGAACTTGATGTCGCCACGCTCGGTCGAGAAATTGTTCTCAGGCTCGGTATAGTAGCCGTATGTGAACTGCGTCGTGAACGGGAAACGAAACTGGTGGAAGTTGATGTTCGGGGTGATCTGGAGTTCAGGCACGGTATCGTAGCCGATCGCCTGCTCCGTCTGATCGGTCTTGTTGATCGTGAAGAGGTAGTTCGCGGACGGCGTCATGTAGCTGGTCTGTGAATTGATGTGCAAGGTGTCGTCATCGCCGACGCTCGTGATGGACTTGTTGTAGGCGAGGTTGAACGCTTGCCGGAGCTGCTGCGAGAGTTGCAGATTCTGCGTGTAGGTGATGCCGCTCGACTGGTTGTCGGCACCGTACGAATTGGTATTGTAGGAAAGCGACTCGCTCGAACGTGTGCCGTTGGTATTGATGCTCGTGTTGAGCGAGAGCTGCGCCGGCGAGGTCACGTACGGGCCGTAGTAGTTGTTGTAGTATCCGTTGAGGTTGACGTGGAAGTTGTTCGAAAAATTCTCGATGTCGTTGAGATTCAGGGTGGAGGTACGCGTGTCGTTCTCCGTACGGTCCTTCATCGTCCAAAAGGAGATCTGCAACTGGCGCTTGCGGTTGCGCGAGTTGATGTACCCGTCGTAGCCCAGGCCGAGACCTCGGTTGCTGTAGTACTCCAGACGGTAATCACCGTAATAATAATACGTTCGACCGAAGCCGAAGCGGGTTTTGATGTAGTACCCGTTGATCGGATCGTGGCCCATCTCGGGGAGAATCGGGGTGGAATGCTGCGGAACCTCGACGGTGTCTTGGTGCAACGGAATGACCAAGAACGGGATGAAGAAGATCGCCAGCGGTCCGAGGAAGACGACCGCGTCGTGTGCGATGAGGCGCTGGCCCGGGGTCATGTCGAAGTTGCGCGCTTCGATGTGATACCCGCCGTGTGGGTTGAGGCAGGTCGTGAAGCTCGCGTGGTCGCCGTGGACCTCCGTGCGAGTCGAGGTCAGCGTGCGCGCGGTGTAATAGAGTTCGCCTTCCTGTACGCCTTCGACCGTGGCGCCGCGGCCGCCGACCAGCCGCGCGCGCTGCGTCACCGTATCGAAAACGATCGAGTCGGCGTAGAGCACCGTATCCTGCGCGCGGTTGATGATGTACGGGTGACCGGTCAACGTGATCGTGTGATCGCCGTTGAAATGCGCCCGGTCGGCGACGACGACGCCTTCGCTGTAATAGAGATGCACGTTCCCGACCGCGTCGCCGGGAACGCCAGGGTTGGTCGAACCCTGGAGCGAGTCGGCGAGGATGGCGTACTCGTCGGGTCCGAGGGTCGGGGCGTTGACCGGCGTCGGCGAGGGCTGCGGCGTTCCCGAGGCCGTCGCCGTCGGAGCGCCCTTTGGGGTGATCGGCGGCGGCGTGCCGTTGCGGATGAGGTAGACGGGGCCGAGCGAGACGGTTGGAACCGGTGTCGGCGTTGGAATCGGCGGCGGCGTCACCACCGTCCCCGTCGGCATGGGGGTCGGCGCCATGAGCGAGCCGATCCCGTTAGCCGGCCGCGGCGTGGGAAAGTACTGGGGCGGGACGGTCGGCACCGCAGTCGGCTGCTGCTCCACCGGCGTTGCCGCCGGAACCGCGGAGGAGCCGGCGGTGGGGGCGACGCTCTGCGCGATCTCGCGCGCCGTCTGCGCGCTCACGTCGGAGCACGAGTAGCGGCTCAGGATCGAGAGAAACTCCGCGCGCGTCCCTAGCGGGAGTTTGCCTCGCACGGGGTCTTGCGCAGGAGGCGACTGGTCGAAATCGACGGGAAGCGGCGCGCCGCCGACGTCTTCGAGCGTCGCATCGGCGTAGACGGCGGAAGGCACGAGCAGTGACGACGAGGCGATTGCGAGTTGGAGCGCGAGCGCGAGCGCCCGCGGCCAGTTCTTTAGTGCTCGATCTGCCAGAAGACGACGGCGCTGGCGCCGCCCATGATGATGTTGGGGATCCAGGCGGCCAGATACGGGTTCATCGCTTCGTTCTTCCCGAGCGCCACGAAGGCCGACATCAGCAGGTAGTACGCGAACAGCAAGAAGATCGCCAGCGCGATGCCGATCGTCCGGCCCTTGCGGCCGAAGCGCACGGCGAGCGGCAGCGCCAAGATGACCGAGATCAGCGAAGCGCACGGAAACGAGAGTTTCTGGGCAAGCGAGATACGGGCAACGTCCAGTGCTGAGCCGCCTTGGCCATTGATCTCCATTGCTTTGATCTGTTGCTTGAGCTGCGCGCTGGTCATGGTGAAGTTGTCCGTCGGCGCCGAATTGATGAAGTCGTTCGCCGTCTCACCGGCGGGGAGTCCGACTTGGATCTCGCTGGCCGAGTGATACTCGTCCACCGCACCATCGGGCTTGAAACGGACGACCCGTGCGTCTTGGAGCGCGAGCGTCTGACCCTCGATTATCGCGTGTTCGGCCGTCGTTACCTGCCGGAACGGCGAATAGACGGCAGGCTCAAAAATCATCACGTCGTCCATCGTGTGATGGTCGGCCTCGACGTTCCCAACGTAGAAGACGCGCCCGGTCGTGTCGTCCTTGCGGAAAAACTGCGGCACGATGGGAAGTTCGGCCGTATGATAAACAATCTGGTAAAAAGTGCGCGTCGAGAGCTCGACCGCCTTGGGCGCGATCGAGTCGTTGATCCAGTAGGTGAGGCCGAACATGGCCACGCCCAAGAGCAGTGGCAGACGGCATATACGGTAAAATGAGATGCCCGAGGTGCGCAGGACGGTGATCTCGTTGTCTGCGACCAGGCGGCCGAAGCCGACCAGTGTGGCCAAAAGGCACGCGAAGGGGAAGGCATATGGCGTGCACTGCGGGACGCGGAAGAGCAAGAAGCGCAAAACGACGAAGAACGGCGCGTGCGCGTTGATGAGGTAGTCGGCCGCCAAGAAGAAGATATTGACGAACCAGAACAAGAGGAAGGCGCAAACCGAGAAGACGAACGGGGCCGTCAGCTCGCGCAGGATGTAGACGTCCATGATCGGCACGCGCGGGAACCGCCAAAGCGGCGGGTGCGGCGTCGCCAGCGTCCCGGGTATCGAGGCCATGGTCAGGTCCCGGCGTGAAGTTCGGCGGTCACGCGCGCGACGTAGATGCGCGTCTCAGAAAACGGCGGGATGCCGTGAAACGCGTCGACGGCGCCGGGGCCGGCGTTGTAGGCGGCCAGTGCCAGGCGCACGTTGTGATGATATCGCTCGAGCAGGTCACGCAAGTAACTTGTCCCAGCCGTGACGTTTTCAAGCGGGTCGAACGAGTTGACCACGCCGTATGCTATCGCCGTCGCCGGCATCAGTTGCATGAGCCCCTGCGCCCCCGTGCGGCTCACGGCGCTCGGGTCGCCGTTGGATTCGGCGTGAATGACGGCCGTGATCAGTTTCACCGGGACGCCGGTACGGGCCGATTGGGTCGCAATGATACGCGAGAGCGTCGGGTTATCGATGCTGTGCGGGCTGTTGGGCATAAACCCCCCACCGCTACAACCATCGAGGGCCGCGAGCAAGAGGGCAAGCGCGACAAATTTTTTCACGGATGAGCGGGTTTCGGGTTGGGCGCCCCCTGAAGCCTTTCGTTTAAGCGAGCCTGAGACGACTTTTAACGGTATCGGGCCCGGCGCGGCTAGGCGCTCGCTGGACCCCACCGTTCGGCCGTCGTGCCGCGCCGCGGAGGTAGCAAAGAGCCTCCTAAAAGCGTGCCGGTTAGCCGGTTGCTTGCGTCTGCGCTGCCCCGAAAATTCGCCCGTCTCGACTTGCTTCAGCGGCCGCCGGGGGCTATAGTGGTACAAAGTGGGGCTGGGTGGTGTGAAGTGGAGGTCTCATCCTGGGCCGCGAGGTGCCGCGTTTTGTCGGATCCGCTGAGCACGCCATCGACGAGAAGGGGCGGCTCGTTGTTCCCGCGCGCTTCCGGGAGCGGCTGGGGGCGGAATTCGTCTTGACGATTGCACAGCCGGATCCGTGCCTCGCACTCTACCCGGCGGCGACCTGGGATCGTGTCTGTGAGCGCCTCGAGGCGGCGCCCACGAAAGACCAGCGGTACCGCCGCTTCATGCGCCATCTCTTCGCGCACACCGAGGAGGTCGGATGCGACGGGCAAGGCCGGCTTTTGATCCCGCCTGCGCTGCGCGCGTATGCCGGTATCGAGCGCGAGTGTGTCTCCATCGGCTCGCTGACCCGCGTCGAGATTTGGGCGAAGGAACGCCTGGGGGCGATGCGTCCCGACGACGACGAGGCCGAGGCGTTCGCGACCGACCTGGGCCTCTACTGATGTGGCAGCCCACCTCTCCGTCCTCCTCGAGGAAGCCGTCACGGCGTTGGGCGTGCGTGCCGGCGGCACGTACGTCGACGCGACCTTCGGCGCGGGCGGCCACAGCCGCGCAATCGCCGCGCACGGTGGTCGTGTCCTCGCGTTGGACGTCGATCCGTCAGCACAGTTGGAGGCCGCAGATGCCCCGAGCATCACGCTGGTGCACGCGAATTTTTCGGAGTTGGGCCGCGTGCTCGACGCCCGTGGCCTCGCGACCGTCGATGGTGTCCTCTTCGACTTCGGCGTCTCCTCGATGCAACTGGATCGCGCCGAGCGCGGCTTCTCGCTGCGTGCCGACGGGGCGTTGGATATGCGCATGAACGCCGGCGCCGGCTCGAGCGCGTATGAGCTGCTCGCTTCGGCCAGCGAGCGCGAACTCGCCGATCTCATCTTCACCTACGGTGAGGAACCGGCCGCGCGGCGGGTCGCGCGTGCGATCGTTCGTGCGCGTGAGGCCGGCCGGCTGCCCGATCGCACGATCGCCTTCGCCCAGCTCGTCGCCGGGGCCGTGCGCGCGCGGGGCTACTGGCGCATTCATCCCGCGACGCGCACCTTTCAGGCCCTCCGCATCGCCGTCAACGACGAGTTGCGCGCGATCGAACAGGGGCTCGCAAGCGCCATCGAACGGACGCGCCCCGGCGGACGCATCGTGACCATCAGTTTTCACTCACTCGAAGATCGGATCGTCAAGCAGACGTTTCGCTCGGATGCACGCGTCACGCCCGTGACCCGCAAACCGATCGTGCCCGGCGAGGAGGAGCTTGCGCGCAATCCGCGCGCGCGCAGTGCGAAGCTTCGAGCCGCGCAGCGTCTCGACCAGGAAGGTATCGTATGATCGCTCGCCCTTTGCCTCCAGCGTTTTCCACACGCCCATCGCCCGGGACGCGTGCCGGGCGCACCGCCGTCACGCGGCGCCGAAGCGCCGGCGTGCGCAAGCGGTATCGCCGCCTCACCGCTGTCTGCTTGAGCATCTGCCTTGTCACGGGCCTCGTGATGGTGTGGCTCTTGCTCGTCGCGAGCATTACACGCACCAGCTACGAGCTCTCACGCGTCAATCGTGAGCGCGCCGCGCTGCAAGATCAGACGACGCGCTTGGACGATACCATCGCCCGGCTCGAATCGCGCGACCGGTTGGCGGTCGTCGCCGCCGGCCTCGGCATGACCGATCCGCGTACCTTCGCCATCGTGCAGCTTCCCCAGACGGCACGTCCCAGCGCACCCGCCCGAGGGTTAGCCTTCCTCACGGCGATTGGCGACTGGATCAAGTAGCCCCGTGGCACGGCGCCACGCGGGGTTCACGCGCACCTTGCACACGCGTGTCAAAGCGCTCTTCTATGTCTTCTTCTTCCTCGCCGGGTTCTTGCTCTACCGGCTGTACGAGATTCAGGTCGTTCAAGGCGCGGCGCTCAGCGAGAAGGCGGAGATCGAGCATTCGGCCACGATCGACGTCCTCGCGCAGCGCGGCACGATTTACGATCGTGATGGAAATGCGATCGTGCGTTCTCTCCCCTCGCAAAGCATCTACGCGACGACGGCGCAAGTCACCGATCCCGCCGGCGAAGCGCAACGTCTGGCGCCGATCCTCGGAATCTCGGCGGAGCGCTTGGAGCCGGCTCTAGCCGACACGCTGCCGACGCGTCTGCTGGCACGCAAAGTCTCGCAAGAGACCGCCGAGCAAGTGCGTCAGCTCGCGCTTGCGGGGGTCGACGTCGTCCCCGAAGAGACCGGCGTGCGCTATGTGCCCTCCGGGCGTTTCGCCTCCACGATCCTCGGGTTCACCGGTATCGACGACAACGGCCTCGACGGCATCGAATACGCCTACGACGACGTCTTGCGGGGGATCAACGGCAAGATGATCCTCGAAGAGGACGAGTTCGGTCACCGTATTCCGTTTGCGCCGCCGCATATCGTGCAAGCCGCCCAGCCCGGCCGCGGTATCGTCCTCACGATCGACTCCTACCTGCAGTTCGAAGCCGAGCGCGTCTTGCGCCAGACCGTGCAACAGTGGCACGCAGCCAGCGGAACGATACTCATCATGGATCCATCGACGGGCGAAATTCTCGCGGTCGCCAACGCTCCCGACTACGACCTGCGCGAATTCTGGCGCTACTCTCCGGATGCGCGGCGCGATCGCGCGGTGATGGATGCCTACGAGCCCGGTTCGACCTTCAAGCTGATCACGGCGGCGGCGGCGCTCGAGAGCGGGAAAGTGCAACTGACCTCGCGTTTCCCGGCCCGCGATGAGCTCACCATCGGCGGCCATACGATTCACAACGCTGAGGACGGCTTCATCGCCAGCCGCGGCGATACCGAATCCCTCGAAGACATCATCGCGTACTCGCACAACGTCGGCGCCGCCGAGGTCGCGCTGCGCATTGGCGGCGGCACCCTCTACAAGATGGTTCGCGCCTTCGGCTTCGGCGACGAGACCGGCGTCGGCTTGCCGGGGGAGAACCCCGGCATCGTCCTTCCGCCCGACCAGTGGAGCGCGACGACCCTTCCCACGATGGCCTTCGGGCACAGCATCTCGGTTACGCCGTTGGCCTTGGCGCGCGCGTACTGTGCGATTGCCAACGGCGGCCTCCTGCTCAAGCCGCAGATCGTGCGCGCGATCGTGGACCAGAGCGGCAACCAGCTCTATCAATATCGCCCCGAGGTGGAGCGCCGGGTGATCTCCGAACGAGTGGCAGCCCAGTTGCGCGGTTTTTTGCGCGCGGTCGTGGTGCGCGGTACGGGCAATCCCACGGCGCAAGTGCCGGGGTACACGACGGCCGGCAAGACCGGGACCGCGCAAGTCGTCGAGAACGGCGCGTATTCCCCCGGTGACTACATCGCTTCATTCGTCGGCATGATTCCCGCGCAGGCGCCCCGATACGTGATCTTGGTGAAGATCGACGAGCCGCGCGGCGCCATTTACGGCAGCGAAGTCGCAGCACCGGCGTTTGCCGTGCTCGCGCGAGCGGCCATGCTCCACGCCGGTGTGATGCCGCTGGCCTCCCCGGCGCCTCTCGCACACCCGGCGACCGGGACGGGATGTGCACGCAGCTCCTGCTTGCGCTTGGTCCGCAGCACGGAAACGTCGAAGCGCTCCACATGACCTTGGGCCGGCTCATCGATGCACTGCGCGAGCCCCGTGTAACGGGATCACGCGATCGTGAGGTCACCGCGATCACCGACGACTCGCGAACGGTGCGTGACGATAGTCTCTTCGTCGCCGTGCGCGGTGCCCGAGCCGACGGGCATGACTATCTGCGCGCCGCCGTCGCCGCCGGCGCCTGCGCGGTCGTCGTCGAGCCCGAGGATGCTGCGCCGATCGCAGGCGTCACGACGATCGCGGTCCCGCAGACACGGCGCGCCCTTTCGGCGCTCGCTGCGCGCTTCTATGGCGATCCGTCGCAGACGCTCAAGCTCGTCGGCGTCACCGGAACCAACGGAAAGACGACAACGACCTACTTGATCGCCGCGATCCTCAATGAGGCGTCCATCGCGTCCGGCCGCATCGGCACGCTCGGCGCGCACTTTGCCGAACGCACGTGGCCGTTGGAAAACACGACGCCGCTCCCGCTGGAATTACAACGCACGCTCGCCGAGATGCGCGGCCTCGGTGCGCAGGCCGTCAGCATGGAGGTGAGTTCGCACGCACTCGCCCTCAACCGGGTCGACGACGTGCACTTTGCCGTCGGCGTGCTCACCAACGTCACCCGCGATCACCTCGACTTCCACGGAACCTTCGAGGCCTACGCGCAAGCCAAGCGCTCGCTCTTCGAGCGCGCGGAACTCGCCGTCTTGAATCTCGACGATCCGTGTGGGCGTACGTGGTCGGCGCAGTTACGTGCGGCCGGGGAGGCGGTCGTCACGTATGGCTTTGCGCCCGACGCGCAGGTGCGTGCACGAGATCTCAGCCTGCGCGCCAGCGAAAGTTCATTTGCCGTCGATGATCTGCATGTGGATTTGCCCTTACCGGGGCGCTTCAACGTTGCCAACGCCCTGGCGGCCCTCGCGGTGGCACGCGCGCTCGGTGTGAACGATGCGTGTAGCGCGGCTGCGCTCGCCGACTTCAGGGCGGTCCCCGGGCGCATGGAACACTTTGGCGACGGTGAAATCGACGTGCTGGTCGATTACGCGCATACGCCCGACGCGCTCGAGAATGTGCTGCGTGCAGCGCGCGAGACGACCCGCCGCTCCGTCGTCGTCGTCTTTGGATGCGGGGGCGACCGCGACCGCGGCAAGCGCCCGCAGATGGGACGTATCGCAAGCGAACTCGCAGACCGCGTCATCGTTACCAGCGACAACCCGCGCAGTGAGGATCCGGGCGCCATCGCCCAAGAGATACTCGCCGGAGTCGTGGACCCCACGCATGTGACGTTGCAACTCGACCGCGGTGCGGCGATTGCGCAAGCTGTCGCACAAGCATCGAGAGGCGACGTCGTTCTCGTCGCCGGAAAGGGACACGAGACCTATCAGATCGTCGGTGCGAAGACGTATGCCTTCGACGATCGCGCGGTGGTGCGTGCCGCTTTGGATGCGCGCGCGGCCTCGCGCCGGCTGCACGAGGCGGAGCAGACCCGGTGACACTTCCCTTCGACGTTGCGCTTGCGGCTACCGGCGCCGTCGCGTACGAGCGTGAGCAGTTCCCCGCGTACGTGCGCTTCTCGACCGACACGCGCTCGCTCCAAGCCGGCGACGTCTTCGTCGCCCTCCGCGGCGAACGTTT
>Ga0335075_10007424_pt1 | contig 16865 bp, 13 predicted proteins | sample Lox_Sample_24_FD_206723 | JGI IMG/M metagenome (GOLD analysis project Ga0335075, IMG submission 206723) | Soil microbial communities from Loxahatchee National Wildlife Refuge, Florida, United States - Lox_Sample_2.4 | ecosystem: Environmental > Terrestrial > Soil > Wetlands | place: USA...
ATCGGCGGGTTCACCGGCACCATGCCGGATCCGACCCTCGCCGCGATCCAGAGCCTGATCCGGGCCAGCGTCGTCCGCACGTTCATCCAGTCAGCGTCAACGACCGACCCGCGACTCGTCTGGGTCGCCCGCCACTGCCTCGACGTCAGGAAGCGATCGGGCCCGAAGCCGACCTTCCCGGTCGCGGTGTACTTCTGCCTGCAGGGAATCTAGCTTTCCGGGCCCGGCTCGGCGGCGACCTCGTCGCCAGGGCCCATGACGTCGAGGATGAACGCGGACACCTCGGCCTCATAGCGCAGGTGCCCGAACCGGCCGGACGGGCCAGTGTGCGCCCCGGCGCCCAGCTCGACCCGGAACAGTATCCGGCTGCCCTCGGTATCGGTTGCCCGGAGCCGCGCCACCCACTTGGCCGGCTCGTGCACGAGCACCCGCGGGTCGTGCACCGCACCGGTCACGAGCAGGTCAGGCCGGTGGCCTGTCGGCGGGTTGTCGTAGGGCGAGTAGGAGCGAAGGCGGGCGTAGTCGTCCGGGTCTCGCGGGTCTCCCCACTCGTCCCACTCGTTGATCGTCAGCGGGATGCCCGGGTCGAGCATCGTCGTGACGCAGTCGACGAACGGAACCTCGGCGACCACGGCTCGCCACCGGCTAGGCGCACGCGAGTACACCGCGCCCTGCAGCAGTCCGCCGGCCGACAGCCCCCGGCTGACGATCCGGTGCCCGTCGACCAGCGCGGCGGAGCCGTTCCCGGCGCACGCAGCATGGCCGGACAGCCACCCGGCCACATCGATGAAGTCGCTGAAGGTCGTCGGCTTACCAGCCAGCCGGCCCTGCTGCCACCACTGCCGTCCGCGCTCGCCGCCACCGCGGACGTGCGCCACCGCGTAGACGACGCCGCGATCCAGCAGCGACGGAAGGCTGCGGTCGAACTCGGCGTCCAGGCTTGACTCGTAGGCGCCGTACCCGTAGAGCAGGCATGGAGCGGTTCCGTCCAGCGGCGTATCTGACCGATAAGCGAGGGAAACGGGGACGTCCGTACCGTCGGCCGCCCGCGCGCTGATCCGCTGAGTGCGGTACCGGCCCGGCTCGTGCCCTGGCACCTCCGCGCGCTTCAGCTCGCGCCGCGCGCCGGTCCGCAGATCCAGCTCCGACCAGCGCGTCGGCTCGATCAGCGACTCCTCAGCGATGACAACGACGGCTGACCGGTAGTCGGTCGCGTGCGTCACCGAGATCGAGCCGGCGGCAAGCGCTGGCGGGACCTGGATGACATCGCTGCCGTCGGGAGCGGCGACCGCCAGCATCGGCGCGCCGTCCCGGCGGAGTGTCAGCAGCAGATGATCCGCCAGCACGTCGCAGCGGACCAGGCGGGTGTCGTCGCGGGCGGGCGCGATAGCCGGGCAGTCCACCGGCCGCCAGTGAGCCCGGCCGGGCTCTGCCACCGGCGCGCGCATCAGCGTGAACTCCGCTGCTCCGTCATCGGTCACGATCAGCAGGTCGCCGTCGCTCCCGGCCGGTCCCGCCGCGTGGTCGACGCGGTACTCGACGCCGCGACGACGCGGCTCGACGACGACCGGAGGACTGAGCGGCCGGTCCGCCGGGATGATGCGCACCTCGGTCGTGTCGCGGGACTCAGCGGTAATGAAGATCAGCTGGCCGCTGCGAGCGCCCGTCACCGTCAGCTCGTACCGCGCGTCCGCCTCTTCGTACACAAGCTCATCCGCGGCCGGCGCGGTGCCGATCGCGTGCCGCCAGATCTGATACGGCCGGTTAAGGTCGTCCGGCACCAGATAGAAGAAATGCGCGCTGTCGCTGCTCCAGGCACCGCCAGGGTAGCTGCGCTCGATCACATCAGGAAGCTCTCGCTCGGCCTTGATGTCAGTGAACGCGAGCCGGTAGATCTCCGCTCCTGAAGTGTCAGCCGACCAGGCCAGCAGCCGGCTGTCCGGGCTCGGCAGCGTGACACCGACGTCTACGTAGCCGGTGATGGCCGCGAGCAGGTTCTCGTCCAGCAGCTGTTCCGCTGTACCAGCTGCGACCCCGCCTCCGGTGGCCACCGCTTCCAGCGGTGCCCGCCACAGCTGACGGTTGTCCGCGCCCGCGAGCGTCCGGTGCCAGTACCGGTAACCGTGCATGGTCCAGCCGACAGAGTCGTCCGCGGCGGCCGGGACCCGGGCCACTGCCTCCGCGTACAGCTCGTCTGTCAGCGCGGCAAGGCGCGCGGTCTCTGCGTCGTAATACGCGCGCTCGGCGGCCAGGTATGCCAGCAGCTCGGGCGACGCATGATCGCGCATCCAGGCGTAGTCATCGACATCCCGGTAACCGTGCATCTCACGGACCGACTGGACCCGCGGTGCGGTCGGGGCCTGGACGGCTGCTGCCTGTGCGGGCGTTTCCCGTGCGGGCGGTGGTTGCACAGTCATCAGGTCAGCCTCCTGTCTGGTCGATCCGGCCAGCGGTGTCGATCCGGCCAGCGGTGATGAGCAGCTCGCGAACCTGGCTGACAGGCAGCCCGGGCGCGACATGACCAGCTCTGCCGACGACTGTCGGCGCCGCCAGCATGCTGTTGAGCACGGCTTCCTCGGTCGCCTCGACTACTGCCTCGAAGAACGGGTCGAGCGCACTGCCGGAGAATGGCATCATGCCCGGCGGCGCCGCGGCTCCCCTGGGCGCGCGCAGGCCGGTTGCGAGCGCCAGGAAGATCTCGCCGCTGCCGTGATGGGCCGTCGATCCAGTCCTGGCCATACCCAGGCCTGCGCGCCGCGCGAGGCGGACGCAGGCCGCGTGGTCGAGCGGGGCGTCGGTGACGACGACGGTGATGCAGGATCCTGCAGGCGGCCGGGGCGGCTCGGGCACGCTGGGCTCACTCGGCGGCAGCAGCCTGCCGACCGGCACGCCGTCGATCGTGAGCCGTTCCCGTCCGCCGAAGTTAGACATCAGCAGGACGCCAACGGTATGGCCGGACGGAACGAGACGGGACGACGTGCCGATGCCGCCCTTGAAACCGAGGCAGCGCATCCCGGTGCCGGAGCCGACCGCGCCTTCGGCCGGCGGCCGGGGGTCGGCCGCGGCGCCGGCAGTCCGGGCGGCGTCCAGAGCGGCAGCGACATCGGCCGCGCTGACCTGCATCCGGCGGACGTCAGACAGGTAGCTGTCGTCGCACTCGGCCACGATCGGAATGATGACATCGTCTGCGATGTCCGGATTCTCGGCCAGAAGCAACTCGCAGGCGGCGTCGTAGACGCGGCCAACCTGCATGGTCGAGGTGAGGAAGACCGGGGTCTCGGCCACTCCCCACTCCGCCGCCGTCAGGAAGCCGGTGCATTCCCCCGCGCCGTTCAGTACTGCTCCGCCTGCCGGAACCGGGCTGGCGAAGGTGTTGCCGCCCGGATCGATGACGGTCACGCCGGTCCGGGCCACGCCGCGCCCGGCGGGCGGGTCAGGCTCGTCCCGCCATACTGTGGCATGCCCGACCCCGACGCCCGGTACGTCCGCGATCGAGGCGGTCGGCCCGGGCGGCAGCACCCCTATCCTGATGCCGAGATCGCGCGCTCGGGTGGAGCGTCCAGTCGGCTGGCTCACCCCGCGAGCATGCCACGGAGGGGTCCGGAGGATGAGCATCGAGGGTGGTCCGCTCGATATCGAGGCTGGTCTGCTGGGCTTGCCGGTCGTCTGGCACGAGGACTGCCTGCTGCATCGGCCAGACGGGGAGGTATGGCTCGGCGTGCACGATCCCGGTACCGAGGTACCTGGCCGTGCGACGGCTATCCTCAGCGCGCTGACCAGCGCAGGAGCCAGCATCGTGCCGCCGGGGCCGCACCAGCCGGCCACCGTTCTCGCCGTGCACGACGCAGCGCTTGTGGAGCATCTCACCACGATCTGGGCGGCCTGGGAGGCCGGCCGGTATCCGGCCGACTACGGCCGGAATCGCGTGGTGCCCTATGTCTTCCCGACCGCGGCCATGCTGGCTGGCCTGCCGCTGCGGCTGCCGACTGCGGTGCACGCGCAGGTCGGGATGTTCTGCTATGACACGATGACGCTGGTCGGGCCCGGCAGCTGGGAAGCGATCAGGGCGGCGGCCGACTCTGCCGCCAGCGCGGCCGCTTTGGTGGCGTCCGGCCATGCTGCCGCCTACGCGCTGTGCCGTCCGCCGGGCCACCACGCCGGGCCCGGTGGGTACGGCGGCTCGTGCTACCTCAACAACGCCGCGGTTGCCGCCCAGGCGCTCCGCGACGGCGGGGCAGCGCGGGTCGCGATCATCGATCTGGACGCGCACCATGGCAACGGCACGCAGGCGATCTTCTACGACCGGGCTGACGTGTTCTATGGCAGCCTGCACGTCGATCCCGGCGCAGGCTGGTTCCCGCACTACGCGGGCTTCGCAGCCGAACGGGGTCGAGGGCCGGGCCTCGGCACCAACCGGAACATCCCGCTGCCGCCCGGCGCGGCCGATGAGGCGTGGCTGGCCACGGTCGCAGAGTTGTGCGCTGATGCCTCGGATTACGGGGCGGAGGCTGTCGTGCTCTCGCTCGGAGTTGACGCGGCGGCGGCTGACCCGGAGAGCCCGCTGGAGGTCACCGCTGACGCGTACCGGGCGGCGGGCGAACTGGCGGGCAGGCTCGGGCCGGTCGTGGCGGTGCAGGAGGGCGGCTACCACCTGCCCTCGCTGGGCGCGTACGTGGTCGCGACGCTGGCTGGAGTGCGAGCGGGCCGAGCGCAGTGTGACACCGCGCCTTCCGGCAAAGAGTCAACGTAAGTTGACACTGCCCCACCGTCAACGTAGATTGACGATATGAGCAACGAGGTGACGCTGGCCGAGGCAGCCAGCGGACGGGACCCGGCCGCTGGGCTCCGGGCCGCGCGGGCTCTTCGTGAGCTAGCCGAGCGACTCGAGGCGCTTCAGGTCAGCAACGCCAGGACGCGCGGCTGGTCCTGGCAGGAGATCGCGCTCTTCCTCGGCGTCAGCAAGCAGGCAGTGCACAAGAAGTACGCCAGGCTGCAGGCCGGCGGTGCCGATGCCACTCCGGGCAGGCGCCGCGGCGCCCGGCGAAGCACGGGAGATGCAAATGCTTGAGAGGTTCGAGCCCGATGCCCGGCAGGCAGTCGCTGACGCCCGGCAAGAGGCGAACTGGGCAGGGCAGGACAAGGTTCACAGCGAGCACATGCTGCTCGGCCTGCTGCGCGAACCGGGCCCGGCAGCTGACGCACTTGCCGCGGCCGGCCTCGACCTGGACGCGGTACGGAGGCAGGTCCCGCAGGGCGGCCGCTACCTGGCCGGCGAACTGGACGGCGAAGCGCTGGCCACGCTCGGCATCGACCTGGACGCGGTCCGCCGCGCAACAGACGCAGCCTTCGGGCCAGGTGCACTTGACCGGGCACCGGTGCCAGGCCGGTCCAGGCTCCCGTTCGCCGACGACGCCAGGCAGACACTCGTCGGAGCCGTCCGTCAGGCGCAGCACCAGCACCGGCGGACGGTCTCGTCCGCGCACCTGCTCCTCGGCATTCTCGACCAGCCGCGAAGCGGAGCGCTGACCGTGCTGAAGAAGACGGGCACCGATATCCCTGCCCTGCGCGCCGACGTCCTAGCGCGCATCGCAACGGCCGCCTGACCGGGGCGCGGCCTGAAGCTGCCGCGCAAACGAGCTGGGCCCTGACTCAGGTCGCAAGACCGGCAAGAGCTACCGCGATACCGATGACGGCTGCGCCGAGGATCGCGCTGACCACACCACGGCGGAGCAGCACGAGCCAGCCAACCGCCGCAGCCAGCACGCCGACCTGCCACCACTGCGTCAGCCCGAGGCCAAGCTCGACGGACGCGCCCGCGATCGCGCCGATCGCCGCTGGCCCGGCGCCCGCGAGGAACGCCTGCGCGGTGCTACTGCGCCGGAACTTGTCGAAGTGCGGACCGCCCGCCAGCACGAACGCGAACGACGGCGCGAACGCGACCAGCGCCGCCAGCAAGCCGCCACCAAGGCCCGCGGCCGCGTAGCCGACGACGGCGACTGTCTGCACGACCGGCCCCGGCGTCACCTGGCCGAGCGCGACCGCGCTGAGGAACTGAGCGCTCGTCATCCAGTGGTAGGTGTGCACGGCGTCGTGCTGCATGAGCGGGATGATCACGAACCCGCCGCCGAAGGACAGCGCGCCGACTTTGACCGCTTCCCAGGCGATCGACCCGAACACGCCGGCAGTGAGCACCCTGGCGGCCAGCGGGATCATCATGCCGCCCGAGCCGGCGGGCCCGGCGCGCGAGCCGACCGGCCGCCTGACGACCAGCCACTCGATAAGACCGCACGCGAGCAATACAGCGACCAGGAACTGGCCGGCCAGGTTGGCTGCGACCGCGCCGGCCACCAGATAGAGCAGCCAGCGAGCGCGCGCGATCCGATCCAGGCCCGCGCGTCCCCAGCTGGCGGGCATCAGGCTGATAGCCGCGGCGAGCGCGACGGCCGGCACCGATGCGCCGGCACCTGCCGCCGCGCCCTTGACCCATACCGGCGGCGAGTGCGCGAGGAACAGCACCGATAGCGCCAGGATGATGATCAGGCCGGGAACGATGAAACAGGCGCCGCCGACGATCGCACCAAGCGGCCCGCCAAGCCGCCAGGCGCAGAAGATCGCCAGCTGGGTCGAGGCGGGACCCGGTAGCAGCGAGGTAGCCGCTATCCCGTCCTCGAACTCGGTCGCCGGCAGCCAGCTGTTCCGCTCGACGCACAGCTTGCGCAGCAGGGCGATATGGGCAGGCGGGCCACCGAACCCGGTGACGCCGATCCGGCCCCATTCCCTGGCGATCACCCACAGCGGCAGCGCCGGCGCAGATGTCTCCGGCGTTGCGGGCTCGGGTGCTGCGGGCTCGGGTGTTGCGAGCTCCGTCTGCTGCTCACCAGGCTCCGGCTCAGCTGGCTCCCGATGGGCTGGCACCAGATTCCTCCGCGGCCGTGCTCGTTGCCGTAGGAGCGGCCGGCAGAGCGTCGCCCGCAAGCCAGTCTGACTGCCGCAAACAGCGCTCGCCACCCAGTCCGCGTCTAACTAATATGACGGTCTCAGCAGCAGATGCCGATCAGGGTGGTGCTGGTATCGCTCCCGCCGACGAACCCGCCATCCAGACAAGCCTGACCGACCCGGCTGACCTGGCTGACCTGACAGAGCTGTTCCGCGCGCACCACCTCGAGCTTGTGCGGCTCGCCTCGATCGTGCTCGGCGACCGGCCGACCGCTGAAGACGTCGTTCAGGACGCATTCGAGCGCCTGAGCCTGCGCTGGGAAGGCGTGCATCGGCCGGCTAACGGCCTGGCCTATGTACGCGCGAGCGTGCTCAATGGCTGCCGGTCGGTGCACCGGCGAGCGGCAGTGGCACGCAAGCACGCGCCCGCTCTCGCCGATCGGGCCGACGCTCCTGACGCGCGGGCGCCCGACCCGGGGCCTGGTGTCGCCGAGCGAAGCCAGCTCGAGGTTGCGCTGCTACTGCTGCCCCGTCGGCAGCGGGAGGTGCTGGTTCTGCGCTACTACCTCGACCTCGACGTGGCGGACACCGCCGCGACCCTCAAGATGGCGCCGAGTGGCGTCCGCTCAGTCTGCTCGCGCGGACTGAGGGCGCTCGCAAACCTGCTCGCCGAGGAGAGCACATGACCGACCTGGAAGACCGGCTGCGGCGTGATCTGAGAGCCGCCGGCGAGCGCACCCGGCCGGGCACCATCCGCCCGCTGCGGGCGCCCGACGCTGCCCAGCGCCGGCGCGCTGCCCGCCGCCGGCGCGCCATCCGCATGTTCGCACCGGTCACCGCGGCCGTCGCGGTCATCGGCATCGTCACCGGCGTCACATTGTCCGGCATGGCGACCGGTCACAACTCACGTCACAACTCAGGTCCGGTAGTCGCCGAAATGCTGCCCGGCAAGACACCGCCCTATTACGTCGTTCTCACCGGCAAGACTCACGGCCGGCGATCTGCCATCACCGCCACTGTCCGCTCCTCGGCGACTGGCGCAGTGCTCAGCTCCGTGCTGGTATGGCACTCGAGTCACCCGAGCATCGGCTTTGCCGCGCCCGGCGAGTCTGCGATGGCGGTCACCGCCGACGCCAGCGGCCGCACCTTCGCGATCGCCACCCTCCACGGCAACTTCCTGCTGCGACTATCCGCCGACGGCCGGTCTGCTCACCTGAGCCACCTCCCCTCCGTGCGCACTGACGATCTGAGCTGGGGCCAGATCGCGCTGTCGCCGAACGGGGCTGAGCTGGCTATCGGGATCACCTACAGCCCGCCGCCATCGCATGACGATAATCCCGGCATTGAGGTCCTCTCGCTGAAGACCGGCGCGAAGAAGACCTGGGTGCAGCACACGGGCGGGCGGCTCTTCCTCAACGGCATTGCCTGGGCACCAGACGGCCAGCAGATCGCTTTTCAATGGGGTTACGGATATGGGCTGCTGGACCTCGCAGGCACCCCGTCAGGGCCGGGGCGCCTTAAGGTGCGAGGGCCGGGTGAAGTCCTGTTCGCCAATTCCGTACACGCCACCTCGCTGTCGCTCATCACGACGAGGGACCATCTCGTTACCAGCAAGGACGGCCGCCGCACGGAGGTCATGCAGGTCGTCGAGTTGAAGTCGCTGAGCGGCGGGGTGGCACGGGTCCTCTACCAGTACACAACCGCTTACCACGGAGACAGTCTCAATGGCGGACCCGCCGGCGAGCTCGCGTCCGACTGCCAGGTGCTGTCGGAGGCGGCTCGCGGCGTGCATGCGCTGATCGCATGTCCCTCGTTCGGCCGGCTGGACGGCAGCAAGTTCACGCCACTGCCGGGCGTAGCCCCCGCATCCTTTCAGAACTTCTTCGGCGCCTCGGGCACCGTCGGCACGGTCACCTGGTAACGGCTACTGCGATGCGTCGAGGACGCGGGCGCCGTCGGCATCGACCCCGAGCGGCAGTACCTGCCAGGCGGCACCGGCCTCCGCGACGATCTTCGCCTCATCCCGGCCGCCGGGCTCAGTGCTGACCGTCAACGCCAGCACGGCCGGGCCGGCGCCGGACACCACAGCCGCGACTCCTGCCTCTCGCAGCCGCGTGATCAGCGCAGCTGTGGCTGGCATCGCCGCGGCCCGGTACGGCTGATGCAGGAAGTCCTCGGTTCCGGCGAGCAGGAGCTCCGGCCTGGCGGTGAGTGCCGCGATCAGCAGCGCGGCGCGGGCGGAGTTCGCTGCTGCCTCGGCGTGCGGAACCACGGCTGGCAGCACCTTGCGGGCGCTCTCGGTGGCCAGCGGCACGGCGGGCACGCACAGCACCGGCACCAAATCGGGCAGCGGCGACAGCCTGACCACCGAGGGGCCAGCCGCCGTCAGCCAGGAGATCGTCAGACCGCCGAGCAGGCATGCCGCCACGTTGTCCGGGTGGCCCTCGAGTTCGCACGCGAGCGCCAGCAGGGTGTCGTCCGGCAGTGCCGCACGGCCGCGGTCGCCTGCGAGCGCTCTCGCGGCGAGAAGACCGGCCACGATGGCTGCTGCGGACGAGCCAAGGCCGAAGCCCTGAGGTACCTCGTTCCGGCAAATAATCTGCAGGCCAGGCGGCTGAGCGCCGACGATCGCAAACGCCGCCCGCATGGCCCTGATGACCAGATGCCCCTCACCGCGCGAGACGTCGGCGGCGCCCGCCCCGGAGACCTCGATGTCGAGGCCGGACGGCAGCACGCGGGCGTGAACCGTGTCATGCAGGGTCAGTGCGAGGCCGAGCGCGTCGAAGCCAGGCCCGAGGTTCGCGCTGGTCGCCGGCGCCTGCACGGTCACCGGCCCGGCCAGCCAGCCCGGTCGGGTCACCTCGGCCCTGTCATCTCGGCGCTGTCAGCGGAGCCGGGCACAGGGTCAGACCAGGCCCAGCGCGCCGGCCGCAGCGGCCACGTCGAGGCCGACGGTGACCGGCTCGCGAGTGCCGGCGACGGCCGTCTCCGGGTCCTTCAGACCGTGCCCGGTGATCGTGCAGACGGCGACCGAGCCAGCCGCTAGCTGGCCAGCCGCGCTGGCCTGCAGCAGCCCGGCCACGCTCGCGGCCGAGGCCGGCTCGCCGAAAACGCCTTCCCGCTGGGCGAGCAGCCGGTACGCGGCCAGGATCGCCTCGTCGGTCACGGCGCCGATCAGCCCGCCGGACTCGTCCCGCGCCGCCTCCGCCAGCCGCCACGATGCGGGATTGCCGATGCGGATGGCGGTCGCGACAGTGACCGGCCTCAGCACTGGCTCGCCGGCCACGATCGGCGCGGCACCGGCCGCCTGGTAACCGAACATCCGCGGGGTTCTCGAGGCCTTGCCGTCGGCCAGGTACTCCTGGTAGCCGCTCCAGTAAGCGGCAATGTTGCCTGCGTTGCCGACCGGGAGGAAATGCACATCCGGCGCGTCACCGAGCGCGTCCACAATCTCGAACGACGCGGTCTTCTGGCCGGCCAGCCGCTCCGGGTTGATCGAGTTCACCAGCGCGACCGGATACTCACTGTCTATCTTGCGGACGAGCTCGAGGCAGTCGTCGAAGTTGCCGTCGACGTGCAGCAGCTTCGCACCGTGGGCCAGCGCCTGGGCCAGCTTGCCGACCGCGATGCTGCCCCTCGGCACCAGGACCGCGCATGCCAGTCCTGCCCTGGCGGCGTATGCGGCGGCGCTGGCACTGGTGTTCCCCGTGGATGCGCAGATTACGGTCTGCGCGCCGCGGGCCGCAGCCAGCGTCACCGCGACCGTCATGCCCCGGTCCTTGAACGACCCGGTCGGGTTGACGCCCTCGATCTTCAGGTAGACAGAGCAGCCGGTGAGCTCAGACAGCACCGGGGCCCGAAGCAGTGGCGTGCCGCCTTCGCCTAGCGTGATCACCGGCATGTCGGCAGGCACCGGCAGCCTGGCGCCGTACTCGGCGATGATGCCCCGCCACGGCCGCGGTCCGGTGAGCGCGGCCAGCTCCGCGGTCGCGGGCACAGTGGCGGCGGACGCCGACGTCACGGCGCTCACTCGCCCTCCAGGGCCTCGACGCGCATCACGCTGTCCACGTTGCGCACGGCTTCCATAGCGCCGAGGGCAGCGACAGTTTTCGCCAGTGCTGCCTCCCTGGCCGCGTGAGTCATGATGATCAGGTTGGCGTCCTCGCCGCGGCCTTCCTGCCTGACCGCCTTGATCGACACGCCCTGCTGGGCGAACGCGTCCGCGACCGGAGCCAGCACGCCAGGCCGGTCCGCTACGTCGAGCTGCACGTAGTAGCTGGTGCGCGCGTCCCCGATCGGGATGAGCGGCAGCTGCGCGTAGGTCGAGGAGTCAGGTCCCCGCAGGCCTGCCGCGAGGTTCCTGGCGATCGCGACGGTGTCGCCCAGCACGGCGCTCGCGGTCGGCTGGCCGCCTGCGCCGGCCCCGTAGAACATCAGCCGGCCAGCTGACTCTGCTTCGACGAAGACCGCGTTATATGCCTCGCGGACAGCCGCCAGCGGGTGCGTGCGCGGGATCATCGCCGGATGCACCCTGGCTGAGATGCCGCCGTTGGACCGCTCGCAGATCGCGAGCAGCTTCACGACGTAGCCCATCGCCCTCGCGCTGGCGATGTCCGCGGCGGTGACTGAGAGAATGCCCTCCCGGTACACGTCGTCGGCGGTGACCTCGGTGTGGAAGGCGATGCTGGCGAGAATGGCAGCCTTGGCCGCCGCGTCGAAGCCCGCCACGTCCGCGGTCGGGTCCGCCTCGGCGAAGCCGAGCGCCTGCGCCTCGGCCAGCGCCGTGCTGAAGTCGGCGCCCGAGGTGTCCATCTGGTCCAGGATGAAGTTGGTCGTGCCGTTGACGATGCCGAGCACCCGCTTCACCGCATCGCCGGCCAGTGACTCGCGCAGCGGCCGCAGCAGCGGGATTGCGCCCGCCACCGCCGCCTCGTAATAGAGGTCAGCCCCGGCCTGGCTGGCGGTCTTGTGCAGCACGGCCCGGTCCATGGCCACCAGGGCCTTGTTCGCGGTGACCACTGACTTGCCCGAGCTCAGAGCGGCCAGCAGCAGCGTTCTGGCTGGCTCGATGCCGCCGATCAGCTCGATCACGATGTCGACGTCCGGCCTGGTGACCAGCGCCAGCCCGTCGGTGGTCAGCAGGTCCGGGTCGACCGTCACCTCACGCGGCCTGGCCGGCTCGCGGACCGCCACTCCGGCAATCTCAAGCCGCGCTCCGGCCCTGGCCTTCAGGTCCGCCGACTGCTCGGTGAGCAGCCGGTAGACCTGCGACCCGACTGAGCCGCAGCCAAGAAGCGCGACCTTCAGCGGCGCGCGGTCTTCGGTTCCTCGCATGGCTGGTTCCTGGACTGCTTGATCTCGCGCGGCTGTTCCCGGCGTGACGGCACCCACTTGCACCACTGTGCCTCGCATGACTGGCCCGCTCCCCTTACCCACCCCGGCGGGGGAAGCCGTCAGCAGGGAGCTGACCTCGCTGACTGCCAGGGCATGCGGTCCAAGCTTAGCTAGCCGCGGCCGGCGATGACCCGGGACCGGCCGAGCGAGCGGGAATTGTCGGGCCCCCTCCACCGCTCTACCCGCGGGTAACCCAGGCTGCCGCCACTCCGCGCCTGGCCAGCGCCTGCGTCTGCTGACGGCGAACTCTCTCCGCCCCTGGGAACAAAAAACCTCCAACTTTGCTTGTAGCGTCGTAATCAGGTAAGTCACCTGCGATCTACCGGAGGATGTGACCTCTGTAATGGCCGAGACACTCTCGCTGCCGGTACTGCCCTTGGACGACAACGTTGTTCTGCCGACCATGGTGGTGCCCCTTGACCTCTCCGCTGCCGAGCCACGGGCCGCGATCGAGGCCGCTCAGCTCGCCGCGGCGAGCGCGGGCGGCGACGCAACGGCCCGGGTACTCCTGGTGCCGCGACCGGCCGGCAGCTATTCCCCTGTCGGGACGCTGGCGACGATCGAGCAGGTCGGCCGCCTGCCAAGCGGTGAGCACGCTGCGGTCGTGCGCGGCACCGCCAGGGTCCGGATCGGTACCGGAACCGTCGGCCCCGGCCACGCACTGTGGGTCGAGGGAACCGTCCTCGACGAGCCAGAGCCCACCCCGCAGTCCGCTGAGCTGGCCCGCGAGTACCGCGGACTGGCCGCGGCGATCCTGCAGAAGCGCGGCGCGTGGCAGTTCGTCGACGTGCTGCAGCGCCTCACCGACCCGTCGGCCCTGTCCGACAGCGCCGGATACGCCGGCTACCTCAGCAACGAGCAGAAGCAGACGCTGCTGGAGACCGCTGACCCGCAGACCCGGCTGGAGAAGCTGATCGGCTGGGCCCGTGACCACCTGGCCGAGCTCGACGTCGCCGAGACCATCAGCAACGACGTCAAAGAGGGCATGGAGAAGCAGCAGCGCGAGTTCCTGCTCCGCCAGCAGCTCGCGGCCATCCGCAAGGAGCTAGCTGAGCTCGACGGCAAGCCCGCCTCAGAGGAGGAGGACTACCGCGCCCGGATCGAGGCAGCCGACCTGCCGGAAAAGGTCCGCGAGGCAGCTCTGAAGGAAGCCGCCAAGCTGGAGCGCGGCTCTGACCAGTCGCCTGAGGCCGGCTGGATCCGCACCTGGCTGGACACTCTGCTCGAAGTGCCGTGGAACACCACGACCGAGGACCAGTACGACATCACCGGTGCGCGCGACGTGCTGGATGCCGACCACGCCGGGCTTGACGACGTCAAGGACCGGATTATCGAGTACCTCGCGGTCCGCAAGCGGCGCTCCGAGCGCGGCCTGCAGCTCGTCGGTGGCCGGCGCAGCGGCGCCGTGCTCGCTCTGGCGGGCCCGCCCGGTGTCGGCAAGACCAGCCTCGGCGAGTCGGTGGCCCGCGCCATGGGCCGGAAGTTCGCTCGCGTCGCCCTCGGCGGCGTGCGTGACGAGGCGGAGATCCGCGGTCACCGGCGTACCTACGTGGGTGCGCTGCCCGGCCGGATCGTCCGCGCCATCACCGAGGCCGGCTCGATGAACCCGGTCGTCCTGCTGGACGAGGTCGACAAGCTCGGCGCCGACTACCGGGGCGACCCGACGGCCGCGCTGCTCGAGGTGCTCGACCCGGCGCAGAACCACACGTTCCGCGACCACTACCTCGAGGTCGAGCTTGACCTGTCCGACGTGCTGTTCATCGCCACCGCGAACGTGGCGGACGCCATCCCGGCGCCGCTGCTCGACCGGATGGAGCTGATCACGCTCGACGGCTACACCGAGGACGAGAAGGTCGTCATCGCCCGCGGTCACCTGCTGCCCAGGCAGCTGGACCGGGCTGGCCTCGGCGACACGGACGTCGTTCTGACCGACGCTGCGCTGCACAAGCTGGCTTCCGAGTACACCCGCGAGGCCGGCGTGCGGAACCTGGAGCGGATCATCGCGAGGGTTCTGCGCAAGATCGCGGCTCAGGTCGAGAGCGGTGCGGCCACGCTGCCGGTCACCGTCGATGACAGCGACCTGACCGGTTACCTCGGTCACCCGCGGCACACGCCGGAGTCGGCGGAGCGGACGGCCGTTCCGGGGGTGGCTACTGGCCTGGCAGTCACCGGAGTCGGCGGCGACGTGCTCTTCATCGAGGCGTCGCTGGCGGACCCGGAGACGGGCTCGACCGGCGTGACCCTGACCGGCCAGCTAGGCGACGTGATGAAGGAGTCGGCACAGATCGCGCTGTCTTACCTGCGCTCACACGGAGCCGAGCTCGAGCTGCCGGTCGCCGACCTGAAGGACCGCGGCGTGCACGTTCACGTGCCTGCCGGCGCGGTACCGAAGGACGGCCCGAGCGCGGGCGTCACGATGACCACGGCGCTCGCCTCGCTGCTGTCCGGCCGGCTGGTCCGCTCGGACGTGGCGATGACTGGTGAAGTCTCGCTCACTGGCCGGGTGCTGCCGATCGGCGGGGTCAAGCAGAAGCTGCTGGCCGCCCACCGGGCCGGGATCACCACGGTGCTGATCCCGAAGCGGAACGAGCCGGACCTGGAGGACGTGCCGGAGAACGTGCGCGAGGCGCTGACCGTCCACCCGGTCAGTGACGTGCGCGAGGCGCTCGAGCTGGCGCTGGAGCCGGCCCGCTCGCACACCGCCGTCGCGGCCTGACGGCTAGCGACCCGCGAGCAAACGGCGGGCGGGGCAGATGCCCCGCCCGCCGTTGTCTGCTGTCGGCTCGCCGCCCGAGTGGAGCTAGGACCGCTGCCTGGACCGGCGGCGCAGCGAGAGCGGCATGATCGCCGACTCAAGCTGGACCTTGAAGCTCATCTTGCTCTCGCCCTCGCGGCGATCCTCGAAGTGGATTGGCAGCTCGACGATCTTCAGCCCGTGCTGGACGGTCCGGTAGTTCATCTCGACCTGGAAGCTATAACCATTGCTGCGGACGCTCGCGACGTCGATCGCCGATAGGGCGGAGCTGCGCCACAGCTTAAATCCGGCGGTCACGTCCCGGACACCGAGGCGCAGCAGCACGCGAACGTAGGTGTTCGCGAACGCGGACAGCGCCTTGCGCTGCCACGACCACTCGCTGGCCAGGCTCGCGCCGCAGACATACCGCGAGCCGATGACCACGTCCGCGTCGGTCGCCAGCAAAGTGCCCAGCATCTGCGGCAGGTACTGCGGCGAGTGAGACAGGTCACTGTCCATCTGGACGACGAAGTCGGCGGCCGCCTTCATGGCGGCCGTCATGCCGTCAACATAGGCCCGGCCAAGGCCCTGCTTGCCCGGCCTGTGCATGACCGTCATCCGGTCGGCGCCGTACTGCTTCGCCAGTTCGTCCGCGATGGCACCGGTGCCATCCGGCGAATTGTCGTCGGCAACCAGGATGTGCAGGCCGGTCAGCGGGAGGCTGAAGAGTTCCTTCACCATCACCGGCAGGTTGGCGGCCTCGTTGTAGGTGGGCAGCACAACGGTGATCGCCGCCGAGCGCCACGGTTCAGGCAACTCCACAGTGCGCCCGTTCAGAGCACGTTCCCGAAGGGCCATTCCCTATCTCTACCTCCGCAGTGCCAATCTGCAACCAGCAATAGCCACGGGAGTGGCCCTGACAGTGCAGGTTACCCAGTGTTCGGGATACCTATTTACCGCTGACTACAGATTTTTACGTATTACCGGCCGCATCGTGGCTGGCTTCCGTGCTAGCGCAGCAACAGGGCAACGTCGCGCGAGATCGGGGAGTTCCGCCGGGGCTCCGGCCTCAGGCCGTCACAAGCGTCACAAAGTTGATGTTGTCGATTGACATTATAGGGATTTCGCTCCACACTGGCGTCATGACTACGCCGTACTACCTCGTTGCCAGGTTGCACGTCGACCTGTGCAAACAGTCGAGCGCGCTGTGTCGGCCGTCCACGGCGAGCCGCCTGGGCAGGTAGCCACCGGATCCGGCGCTAGCCAGTCCGACCGCCGGGCGCGCCGCCGCTGACCCCGGGCACTCGTCATCCGAGTGGCGTCTCGCGCCGCAACTGATCAACCACTCCACCTCAAGGGAGCGTGCCGTCATGCCAGGAAACAGACCGGCTCTCGTCGGCGAGGAAGCTGCGCCGGCCCTGACCGGGGGCCCTGTCCGGCCGCTCGCGGCCGTGCCGTCGCTAGCCCAGTCGGCGTCGCTAGCACAGTCGGCATCGCTAGCCCAGTCGGCGTCGCCGGCCGCGCCGCTCGGGGCAGCCTCACTGACGACCCAGGCCGCAACGGCCGGCGCCCTCCGCCGCAGCCCGCCAGGCCGCCGCCGGGGCCGGGCCGCGCTTCGCCTGATCAGCCCGGTCGTCGTGCTCGTCGTGTGGCAGCTGGTGAGCAAGGCCGGCCTGATCTCCGCGCAGAAGCTGCCGCCGCCGACCGAGGTCTGGTCCACTGCGGTCTCGCTGATCACCACTGACAACCCTGCGTACGGCACGCTCCAGGACGCCATGCTGGTCTCGCTCGAGCGGGTGGC
>Ga0335075_10007425_pt1 | contig 16862 bp, 14 predicted proteins | sample Lox_Sample_24_FD_206723 | JGI IMG/M metagenome (GOLD analysis project Ga0335075, IMG submission 206723) | Soil microbial communities from Loxahatchee National Wildlife Refuge, Florida, United States - Lox_Sample_2.4 | ecosystem: Environmental > Terrestrial > Soil > Wetlands | place: USA...
TGCGTCATGCCTCATTCGAATTGAATAAATTTGCTTTTCTTGTCGTGCATCGTTGTATGCCACCAAGCGCCTTTTGATCCAGTGCTATGCTAGAATCCATACTGTAACCGTGTTTTATGTCTTCTACTTAATGTAATCTCTTCAGTTCTTCAACAAGGTTTCTCACCTCTTCTACCCCTGGTCCCAAACCTTTGCAGATTTCCTCCTGTAAAGACTCACTAACATCCAAGAATCTCTCAATCAACTCACCATCCACAAACCTAAATGGCTCCTCTGTCTCTCGTCTCTCGTTCTTGTAGCCACGGTACTTGTTGAATGGTAGATTCCCAGGCGATTGCACAACATCAGCCATACGGGATTGGAGGCGCATGAGAAGATCCTGTGCGCTTTGGACGACGGTACCGAATAGATAGATTGAACCTTCGGTCTGACCGCAGTTAATAATTGTATCATGAAGATTGAAATTGTCATGATTTCGATAAGAAGACTTACAGTAGCAAGAAATGCCTTTGGTACCACAAGTGCACGGGCCGATGTTTCTATATCAATCTTGCGTATCCTGTTGACCATTTCTCCAAGATTTATCTCACTAGTAACTTCCATTCTTTGACGATCCTCTAACGTGACGCCTGCAACATTGCGGCGGAGGACAATGAGGTTGCCATCGCCATCGCTTTCTAGATATGTATCTCCTTCGATATGAGAGACCGCCGTGGCCCAAGACATCTGAAAATGTCGTGCCACTTCAACAAGCTCGCCCCGTACACCATCCTTTCCGGGTGTATATTGTAGGAGACATATCGACTTCATTAGGTCAGCGACGGCAATAATATTGCCAGTCACAGCAAGGTCCACAGGGACTGTTGATGGTCGATACGTTGCAATCTTTTCGAGCTTGTTGCCTGATCGTGTGGACGTTTCTGTGTAGTTGAATATCACAACCGTCTTCATAAGCGCGGCAACGATCTTCCTGTCTAGAATCGCCACAGCCCTACATGCCCCTTTAAGGTCATGACTGAGTATTTCATAGAGACTCCGACTTTTATCAATCCCAAACACGCGTATCCTTCCGTTGGGTCGAGCATTTTCACCATCATCTAAGTAACTTGTACCAACAATGAACCTCTCCACAAGTTCTCCGTGCGCATCTGATAGCTCAGCTCGAGCAACACACTCAACCATCTCAGTGCCAGTCGTGGTGTCGAAAACGTATGGCTTTCCTAGCTCCCCAAAAATGACCTCGTCTACAATTCTGAAGCTGCTCGTGACCTTTTCCTCTCCTTTTATTAACTCCCGTTTGACACAACCAAGCGCAAAGATTTTTTCAGTAACAGAATATGTTATCCGGCGAACAGTCTCCGGGATATGTAAAGTTCGCACATGCGTCCTCCGCTGTGTATCAATCTGGGAGATCTTCACATCCGCTGCGGTAGCTATGACGACGGCATCAGGATATGCCACGGAGTCGAAAAGACATATGCATGTAGCATTTTCTGCCGTAACAGCAGAATAGACTATCCTGCCTTCGGTACCGTATATTAAGCTGGAATGCTCGCATATTGCAAAGACATTGCACAGACCATCATCACGGGGTATGACCTCGAAGTTCGCATGCTGGACTCCTAGCATGATGCTTTTTCTTCCAGATAATGAGTAGGTTCTTTTGTCGACCGCAAAGGTCAAAATGATTCCATCAGACATGCCCACAAGGAGCGTAGGGCCTGCTACTTCTACTGGAAGAATTTGGGCCATCACAATACTTCTCGGTATGGCTGCACTGTCCGGAGTGCGTAATGTCTCCCCTTGAATGAGCCTCAAATTGGTAAGGCTCAATAAGGATACTGACCCTGACTGCCAGAAGCCAACAAGTCCAATGTCGTATTCACTGGGAACGTGTACGCAAGCTACTTGCTCATTGTCTGTGACATCTTGTCTTGCAACCTGGGAGAGACCAGATCGTACGTCCAAAGATATTAAAGATTTCCCGTCGACAGCAATTAGAGCGAATGTACGATTTGCCGAGCCAGCAGTGATGGTTCCGTTGTTTGGTGGCTTCCACGAAGCAACTGCAGCACCACTCGCAACATCTAGCAGCTCTAATCTCGAAGAAGTTATCTGTAATATGCGACTGTCGGAAATGTTCACTGCCAGCAGCGTCTGTTCCGAAAGAGACATCCCAAGGAAATCTTCTACCTCTTCCACTTCGCCCTGACTGTCGAATCGAAATATTCGTGTCTCAGTAAGGAAAGACATAACCAGGGTATCAAAAAACTTAGAACAAGTGGTTCTCAGTGGATATAATGCTCTGATATTTTCAATTTCACCGAGAAGACCAATATCTTCGAGACCCACACCACTTCTCACGCTTCTTAAACTCCCAGTTTTGAACACGCCGCTGCCAGTAACAATGCGGACTTGGCCTGTAGAATACTCGTTCGACTGGGTTTCGCCCTCCCGACTACCCATATCCATAACCGTAAAATCCAATATAGGGGCAATATTCGGTATAACCTGCAGAACCTCGAGCCCACCTCCCATGAGATCTAATCGGACCACTTGTGAGTCACCGTCATGAGATCCAACATATAACATATCGCTGCCCAAGTATATCATTGCCGAAGGTTTTGAAATCTCTCCAATTTTCTTCACGTTCATCCCTGTCACTACAGCGCCGTCAACCAAGAGTGTTAAGAGATGCAACCATCCATATTCATCAGCAAGCAGGTATCTCAGATTATCATATCTTTCCCATGCCACAAATATAGAGGCCTCGTCCAGCGCATATTCGACAGTCGCTTTGCTCTCATCGTCCAAATAAAGCATAGTTGTCTCTCCCACGACTATCAACCCACCAAGTTGGGCTTTTGCTGAAGCATTATTCCGATAAATATAACGTTTTTGTTCCTCTTCCCCTTTCCGTACAGGTATTATTGCACTTGCTCCTGGATCCACTTCGTCAATCTCATTTTCTCTATCCTTCTTCACATCGAACTGCGAATATTGGCCCTTCTCGTCTGTAAGCCTATAGGTAGCTAATTGAACAGCTTTTTTGTTTAAGTCCTGATATAACAGAGCAACCTTCGGTCTCTTGGACTCCGTATAAAGAAACGTACTCGATCGTACAAACAACTCCGAAATGCGTACTTGTTCAGGGTCGTCCAGGTATGCAGTGCTGCCTTTCCGAGGCTTAATGACCTTAACAAGGTTAAGGACACCTTCAAAAAGCTCCATGACCATATATTGCCCTGTAGGATCAACCAGACAGCGGTCTAGACTTTGGGAGTCTCGCATATGCTTTTCTGATACATCAACGAATGACTGGACAGTATCAAGTTGCCGTGTTTCTAGATTCCAGGCTGCCGTGAAATATTGAAATCGGTCTGTGCCAATGAATAGGTGGTCGGTGGGCGAATTGTGCGGGTGGAGCTTCTCCAGTATCGAGATCTGACCGTGGATAGCTCTTGAATGGGTCATTACCAGGCCTTCGGACGTTTGCCTCCATATTTCCAAGCGGTTTGCCTTGCTAATGGTAAATATTAATCAGTATGAGACTGCCATCGCGGCCGGAATATCTGACTTACGCCACGACGAGAGACTCCTCCTCGGGACTTAGTAAATTAAGCTTCAATGCGCGTCTCACGCTGCTCGGTCTGTGGATGGGTGTAATATATGCCATGTCCAAGAGCCAATTCAACTTCTGGTATTCAGACCGAGCAGAATGTGTTGAGGAGCAGGGAGACTCAAACTTTATGGATCGCTCCTACACATCTGTAAGCCACATCTACATTATCGCCTTATCGCGATCGGAGTTAAAAAGCTTGAACCCTGCCGTGCCTATTCCCCCCACCAAAAAAAAAAAGACTACTCGAAATGCTATTTATTCTTGGATTTAACTTTGATTCTTGCGCTCTATGGAGTGCCTCCTAAATATTTGTAGACTACTGAGAAATCCTTACCCTTGTACCGTTCATCTTGCTCGCATAGCTCATAAACCTCACATGCTCGATTACCCAACTCAAGCTTTGCACCGGCTTCCTCTGCCGCCTGAATTGCCAGCCTTAGGTCCTTCTTCATGAGACCAATTCCAAAACCTCCACTGTAATCTCGACTTGCCGGAGACCCATCAACAACCCCTTTCACAGGGTTGTTAATTTCACTTGGCCAGCACTTTCCAGTGCTTACATTGATGAGGTTGGCAAGCACTTTTGGATCCAGCCCCCATTTGATCCCAAGGTTCATAGCTTCCGCTGTTGCAATGTTGTTGATTGCCAGTAGATAATTGTTCGCAAGCTTGCCTGAGAGACCGGCTCCTTGCTCGCCACAATGTAATACTCTCTTTCCCATCATCAATAGGATTGACTCTACCCGCGGAACGTAAGACTCCGGTGCGCCAAGCATGAACGTTAAAGTCCCAGCTTTTGCGCCTACAACACCACCTGACATAGGCGCGTCAACAAACCGCCCCTGCTTCGAGGTATGCACCGCAGTTGCAACCTCCTTCGACGATGATGGGTCGATTGTTGAGCAATCGATGAATAAACGCTCCTTCTGCAGACCTTTCCCTTCCAGTGGTGAACTCAATGACTGCGCAAAGACACTCTTCACATGCCTTGGTTCTGGTAAGACAGTGATAACAGTTTCCTAGTATCATTGCTAGTTAGCATATATTCGATCCAGAGGAGTGAATTACTGCTAGCGCAAGATAGAAGCTGAGAAATCAGAGGATTGGCTTTGTTGTAGAAATTGTAAAATCACGCGAAAGTCACTCAAGACGGGTGACCCCAACTTAGATCATGGATAGAACAAATTCATCATATAGACTACGGATAGTAGATCCGGTGGGGACACAGGTAACGTGATAAATGCTTACAGAGTTCTCTGATGCTTCTCGGACATCCCTCGCAATCCGGACATTAGCACCCGCTGATGTTGCCTCTGCCTCTTCCATGAACCTCTTTGTGGCATCAACATTTATATCCTGGATGAGAAGGGTGTCTGATGATGGTAGCTTCGATTGAAGATTCCTTGCCATATTGTAACCTTTTGTAACAGTCAGGAATTGTTCTATTCCTGAATGCCAAACTACGTACCCATTTGACCAAGACCAATAAATCCCCATTGAGCGTCCCTGCTCGCAGTACTCGAGAAGCTTCTCGACTGTACAGCTGTGAAAAAGCTATTCCTTAATTGAAAACGTATCGTCATATTGAAAGCCATGATAATGCTAGGTTGTAGAGACCGGGGCTTCAATGTACCTAAAGCTTTTACAAGTGCCGAACCGGAAGAGGATTAATTGCCGCCGGCCCGAGGACAGGATTTTCGTAATTCGGAGCACCATGATACTCTAATCTGATCTGCATCCATTCTGCGCAAGAGCCACGCTGTCTAGTCGCTTGGCCGCAGACGGAAGCTTGGGGAGGTGAAGCAGGTTTGACGTTTCGCATATTCGGTAGGAGGGAGTTTACTGTTCAACCCACAAACGTTGTCGGATACAGCCGAAAGCACGCTAGTAATTTGAGCCATGGCATTTTGATAATCAAAATTGGGAATATCAGCGTTAATGCGATTGTCTCTGCTTAGAAACCCTTTTGATTGCCCATGTTTTCCATTCAGCACAAATGAACATTGACCTTTAACACCAAGAATATCCAGTCAATTTAACCTTTAGTAAAGCCATGCTCTCAAGTGACCAATTGGCAAGATGAACTAGCTCATATGAAGGTCATTATCAGGAATATATACATATTAGTCGATCTTAAAGGCATCCAGCATCCCTAGGTACCTGATATATACCAGACAGGGCGCCGTATCCGCAATGTCCGACTGTGTAGAGAACGCCCGAATCTGAACAATACTAGTAAAGTAGAAAGCCGAATCCCCCTTTCGCAATGAGCACTCTAAAAGACGTTAAAGACGTACGGGATCAGAGCGCTATTTGAGATATTAGTAATGCATGATATCCAAATGGGCAAAAACTCACCCAACCGCCAATGTAGCGCTAATACCGATCAAAGTCCTGGTCTTGATTCTTTCTTTCTTTAGATCCGTTTCAACCTTGGCCTTCTTCGCAGCAGGACCAGCCTCGGAAGAGCCTTCTTTGTCTTCTTCGTCGATCCCCTCGACAGCCTTCCGCTTCAGCTTCTTGGGTTTGCTCGGTCCAGCAGCTTCAGCTTTTACCGCTGCCTCGACCATTTCTTTAGCCTTTGCGATCATGCTTTCGGTATCTTCAGGTAGAGGCAGCTCAGGGGACCCTGCAGGCATTTCAACCTCGACATGAGTGTGAGTCGTTTCAACATTACTATTGACTTGGACATCTGTGTCGACGTTGACTTTAACTACTGGCTCTACATTGGGTACGGAAGTGTCTGATTCTACCTTGGTGACGGTCTCCTTGAGAGAGTCCTGTAGGCTCTTATTCACAGGTTTCATATGAGAATCAGTGCTGCCTGCCTTTGGTGTTTTGGGCTTCCTTGGTGTAGCAGATGCCTTCTTTGGCGAGGCAATCTTGCTGGGTGAAGCAGACCTCCGCGCGCGCCCACGAGCGGTCGCAGGAGTTGGAGGAGCCAAAGCCTCCTGCGGCAACAAGAATTTCGGAGGAGGGGTAATAGTTTTGGGCGAGCTATCCTTGGCAGGATTTACTTCAATTGGCTCATTATCCAATAATGCCTTGATCCATGGTGTAATTTGATACTCCTCCGCAAGTTCAAGCGCGTGTGCCGGCGGGATCCAGACATTGCCTGCGGTATCATCGGTACTTGTGGTGGGAAGGCTTTTGATGTATTTCCGCTCGGCTTCCTCTTCTGCAAGTTCGGCCCACGGAAAGGTCGCCTTGAACATCCCTGTCGCGCTGATATATCCATCTTGGCTCCGTCGCATAAGGAAGTATGAAGGAGGAGCTGGTCTGAAAATACCCGACATTACATTCTTTGGCAAGGGAGCGCGTAGGTGTGCGTAGTCAAATGTCCCCAGATTCTTTGGCTTCGTAGCGTTGGAGATGCCCACTTGTCCCGCTTTGACTGTGAGATCTGTTTGTCCAAGGCGACGTCGCGCTACCAACACCTCATCTGTTACTATGTTAGCGACGCTGGAAATTGTCCTCATTCCATCTTAATAGCCTTACGAGCTGGAGTTTCATCGGGGAGCAGGAGAGGATTGACTCTCTTCGGAAGCGGACGGGAAGGAGCCATTGTGCAATTTGGAGGAATTTAGGACGTATTCGAATTGGTCACGCAACGCTAAAGCGGTACAATAGGCCGTGACAATTTAATATTGCAGCTTCGAAAATATAGAGATGCCTATCTCCTGCATATTGTGTCAGCGCAGAACATCGCTGAGCAAGTAGAGGCGTGTTTTAACAGATTCGAGACTTTGATAAATACTTTGCGACTTACTCGTAGGCTGATCTTTACCCAATCGCAATAAATGTGACTGTGAGGGTCTCTCTCAATCGCAGAATGCCTTTGCGACGCGCAACTTGCTGTCGCACGGTATCTGAAGCTATTGGATTGATGAGGGCTATTTTCGCTCGATGATGCTATGTCTTCGTGACCTGGAGAAGATATCTCAAGGATTACTGAAGTACCACCCCGGGAGAAATGAAGATGGAGGTCAGTGCTTATCCTAAATTCGGATGGCTGGCCACGTTGGCGGCGGCTGGATGGATCTCTTCCCACATTGGCACCATAAAGGGGACCTCCATTTCAAAGTAACCATGAATTTGCATCATTGTGGAGAAGGCTGTAATCGAGAATACGCATGAACATGAATTTCGCGGCATTTTCTGATACCTAGCTCGATATGAATTTTAAAGAATCTGCAAGGGGGCCAAATTGCCTCTGGAGATCACGTGCTTCCACAATGCTATAGAAATTCTAAGTTAGATAGCTTTTTCCGTTGAATAAGCCTTTTATTGTCCTCATGGCACAGTTTATTGTGTCAGTACATTGTTCAAGCAAAGCTTCGACCTTTTGGAACGCCTCCTTGTCGATAGGAATAGCTTCGATATGAAGGCGGTGAGGCTGGTGTGGAGATCCGCATAACTATGCACGAGCTGTTCCTTGGAAAACAAAGCCATTTCAGACGTATAGTTCAGTCTCTATATAATCCTTCTTGAGACAAATTCAACCAGCAAGCCAATCTAAGCACCAAAAAGCAGTCAAGATGGCCTCTCATGGCGAGCATGACTTGCTTCCCGATCAGACGGAAGGATTTAAGGTCGGTGAGAAGAAGACTCTTGATGAGTACAAGAACATGGGTAGGCATCGATATTTCTTGACACTGTGTTCATAATGCTGTAACCGTACCCATATATCTTCGGTTTGCCAATTACTTGTACTTTCATATTTCCTCCTGGGCATAATTGTAGAGGCATCAAAAAGGGTTCCCACGTGACATGAGAGATACCCCTGAGACCTCTTGTCAACATATAAAAAATATTTGCAAAGTCTTTCATTCAATGACTAACTTTGTTTCAATGTAGATGCCGAGGATGAGTCCCTCCAGCGGTACAAAGAATCCCTAGGCCTTGGCGGAGGAAAGACCATTTCCGATCCCAATGACCCTCGCGTCTGCATCATCCTATCCTTAACTATGGACAGCGAGGGCCGGCCTCCTGTTACCATTGATCTCAGCACTAAAGGTGCCGAGGCGACTCTCAAGGACAAGCCGTTCAAGATTAAGGAGGGTGCAAAGTTTAACATGACGGCCAAGTTCAAGGTCCAGCACGAAGTCTTGAGTGGGTTGCAGTATGTGCAGATTGTGAAGCGGAAGGGTATAAGGGTCAGCAAGGATCAGGAGATGATCGTAGGTATAACAAGGCATTGTATAAAGTAAGAAGTTAGCTGATGTATTACAGGGAAGCTATGCGCCATGTACTGAGAAGACGCCGTTCTATATCAAGAAGTGTAAGCATCAGGCCCTAGTTAGTGCGGTTGAATGAGCTGTCTGACCACATTTAGTTGCTGAAGAAGATGCTCCATCTGGTATGCTGGCTCGTGGCCATTACACAGCTATCTCCAGCTTCGTGGATGATGACAAGAACAAGCATCTTGAGTTTGAGTGGTCTTTTGATATTTCAAAGGACTGGTAAGGTTCAGGCCGGAAATGACTACAATCCGTGGCCTTCATGACTGTGATGAGCTTAAAAAATGGGATAAAGACGAACATTGAATATGTTTCCAAGGTAACGTGTTAGGGACCTTGTTCACTGGATTGCAGAAGTTAGATTGCTATAGGTAGTAAACATGACATTCATTCGTACGTCCTAAATTTTGACAAGCGCCTTTAGTCGTTCAAGATACGCCATCTATGATATCCTTCCAACGCCTAACCATGGTATGATTCTGGATCTGCAGCGCTGTGTAACCAGGAAAATAATTTACAAGAAGTATTCCGGCAGGGTACTACCATCGGCCGCCTTTTCTCCACCAGCAGCCTGCTGTGGGTCGGCCCTATGAATATCATTTTCTGGTGCTGCTGCAAAAACATTGAAATATCTTTCGCCTGTGTCGCTCACCTCCAGCACACTCGCCATATTGCCGCACCTATAGCAGTAGTTGGGAGCACTCCACACGGTGCTGAGTCGATCATCGTATAGTATTTGATAGCCTTCCTGGCAGAGCTGATGTGCTCGGAGGATGTGTGACATGTTGTTGACATCGAGAAATTTCTTGACGACCTGCGCTCCAAAAGTGTAACCAGCCCCACGGGGAGAGAGTGAAAACTCATCACGGTCAGGATCAGGGTCCGACCAGACTAGGTCTGCCATAGGACCTTCATGCGGAATCTCGCGAAAGCGGTCTATGATTTTGATTTGATCAATTGAGTGAATGGAAGGGGAGAGGCCTGCGCAGTTTTGTCAATCTGGTTTCATCATTTCGGCCGAGGATGTGGAAATACCTCCATGAACGCAGAAAATTTGGTCATTTATGACCACGCTCAAGGTCAAGAAGTCAAACATATCCGTAAAGTAGTGCCATACATTCGCATTGCCATATTTTCTTGAGCATTCCGTATAAAACCCATATGACTGGGTAACTCCTCGGGATTCATGATTCCCTCGTATTAGATGCACTCGGTGCGGATATCGAAGTTTTAAACAGACAAGTAAAGAGATTGTTTCGACACTGAACATGCCCCGATCGACATAGTCGCCTGCTCCACCATTAGGACAGTTTTTACCATGCGTAATGCGAAACGCACCTAGGAATAGATAGTTCGTATCCGGACAATAGCCACCAATCTTGAAGATCTCGATCAAGTCAAAGAACTGGCCATGTATGTCTCCCACAACCGTAACAGGGGCTTGTACATGTACGACATTGCTTTCTTGCATCAACAACTCTTTCGTTTTGGCGCATATAGCCTCAATGACAGATTCCGCAAGTAACTCCTTTTTGTATAAACGTGAAATGCATTCGTCCAGGTCGACAGAGGCTATAAGGTATACCTATTAGAGATGGCAATACATCAATCTTATGAGAAGTCAAGCTTACATGGGAGTCCAGGCATATTGCGTCGATACTGATTTCTGGCACGCGCCACCCAGCTTTGTGGGTTCAACAGTCGAGCTGGAACACAAGATAGTTGGAATATGTGGTTGTAGAGTCACCAACATGGTCGCTTTGACTGCATCAAGTCATGGATATTGAGTATATACAGGGAGCGCGGCCTTTCCTAATCCTCGTGACGAAAGTAAAATCGAGTAGGATTGATTACAGAGCTGCAGCATCGTGGAGCTGCTGCATAACCACAATCGCGCGGTAAAATGTAGGCTATAAATGAAAGTGGATTAGCGGCTTCCCACTAGCGACTCCTATAGAAGGGGCGGGATGTCCTGGCTCTCAGGTTTATCCGACACATCACTTGCAGTAAACAGCCTCAAGGTATATTTGCTTTCCTACTCTTCTCCCGAGTTCTTTATAGCGTTATCAATCCTGTCCTTGATGCTGAGTCTTGATAGATGGGACGAGCTTAGCTTAGCTATGCATTGGCTGCCTGATCAGTTTGCTTCGTTTTGATTCTCAGCCAGAGGTCGTTCATTGCGTGGGTGAAACATGTTAGCTGCAGAAATTGAGGTTACGTTTCAACTCTTTCAACCTCACTTCTCCCAAGGAATTAAATACCCATCCTTCAATCACATTCATCCTTCTTCTTCGGAAAGGCTTTCATCGTTCCGATAGATATTACTTTCCACAGTCACATCACATGATTTACGCGGAGCTTATGCTCGCCAAGGGTTTTTGATACGAACCGTCATCTCCGTGATTCTAGACTCAAATCTCCATGCCTAGTCGGACGAGAACTTCCATCACGACAGTGGCTCTACCATCTGCTTGATCTATTCCGTCGCAAGCATACGGAGCCAGTCGAGATGTATCAGCAATCATCATCACAGCCCTCTGTGGGGGCTCAATCTGAGCCTCCGACATGCTACAACTGTGGGGCTAGTGATCATTTCACGATAGCCTGTCCAGAGCAGGTACGACAAATTCCTGCGTAAGTGACACTTTCTTCATGTCTGAATACTCCATGTGACTACCAAACCATCGTGGCGAGACTGATATACCTCAGAGGGTTGGCAGCGGCACGTGCTGCCCAAGCCGCACAATCGTCAGAGACGGTTGATAATGGTCAGTCTAGCTATGGTAGCCGTCCTTTCAAACGTCAGAAGACAGGTCCTGTAGTCACAAGATTCCCTGCACCACCTACCGGCCCTGTCGTCACTCATTACGCTCCTCCACCAACTCAAGCTTCCCCGTACGTACCAAATACAAACAACAGCTACTATGGTGCGCCGCCACCACAGCCCTATCAACAGCAGCCTCTGCTGCAAGGTCAACCGTATGCTCAGCAAGTACCGCCACAGCAGAGTATGCCTTATGTTCCGTATGCTGCTCAACCGACGCCCAATATCCCTCAGGGCTATGTTCAGCCCACAATGCCTGGTGGTCCTCAAGGCTATGGTCAACTTGCGCCAAATATGTCTCAAGCTTATGGCCAACCACCTGCGCAATCTATGTCGCAATACGGCTATCAGAATCCTTATGGTGGACCTTATCAAGATGGTTACCCTATAGCTCAAATGCCGCAGCAATACAATTACGATTCTTCTCCACAATATGGTCAATTACCGACTATAGGACAACCACCTCAGAATTATCCTCCCTTTCAAAGTCAGTCTCCGTTCCATGGGCGACCTACACAACACTATCCGCCTTATCAAGGACCATCGCCGGTTCAGTCTTACGGCCCGTCAGCGCCGGCTCAAGATAAAATTGCAATGCAAAACTGGGGCCAGCCTCCGGCGGTTCCTCAAACTTACCCTGCACCTGCTTATCAGCCTGGAAATGCAAAATATCAGCAGCCACACCAGAATCAATATAGAAAGCGACCTTACCAGCATCTACCATACCAGCCTCCTCAGTTTGGGACGCAAGGAAATTCTAAAATGGCGCCAAACTCTTCACCTGGGCCTTCTGCACCTCATCAGGTACATGGTCCTTTTGCGAATCCGCAACAGTATCAGAAATATCCCGGACCACCACGATTCTCCGGGTTTTCTAATCCACAAACCGGATCAACGGCTCTACCGCCTCAGCCTCCCGCTGTAGAGAAGACAAGTGAGGAGACTGAATTCGAGTGGGATTTGGAGCAGATCTTCACTACAGAGATAAAAAAGGAAGCCGATCCAATTGGTCGCCCATTGCCAACTGTGTATGACGAGGAGCCCATCCTTCCCCCAGCGTATAACGCAAAGGCCATTGTCGGTAAATATGTACGTCCGAACAATTTGGACATCTTTGCGAGAGATATTAGATTGTCACTGCACTGGCCAAGTTTGAAAGCTGACCCTGTCTTCACCGATATCGCTTTCGATTCTCCTCTGATTCCTTTGGATGACATCGAGTCCTGGATTCGGCAGCGACAGAATAGATTTGATTTAGTAGAACTAATGCAAAGTGGCGGTCAGCCTTCTCCCACGCACAAGCGAGCGTGGTCTGAGGAGCAAGATAATAATAGCAAGAAGATCTGTCGAAATGTCTTGCTTGAACCTGATATCTTGAGAAGCCATCAGGCTCCTCAAGCGGGTATGCATGAATCGAACGAGGCTCTAAGACCAGCCCGAGATGTGACTCCTGCTGTGGATAGATCCACCACTCCAGCATTTGAGAGATCTGGTACCCCTTCGTTTGGAGCTGATGACGCATGGGCTCCGCAACCGGGCGAAGGCCAATTCGCGACATCCCCAATCACGGACCCGACAGAGGCGTTGCTTGCGTCTCTTGGTGTCACAGGATCACCGAAACCCATCGCGCCAAAGAATGCAGCTCTTAATACGTCGCCACTGTATATGGAGTGAGTTTTCATAGACTGTTAGTAACTTCTTTACTAACAAATTTACTAGTGAGCTGTGCCAGGATTTTTATAGTCGTGCTCCCGTTAGACACGATTCAGGCTACGCTAGCCAACGAGGGTCCATAAGCCACGAAAGTAAGAATACCGCGGATAATCCTAGCACTTACAGCGAGTTCCGTCAAAGCTACAATAGTAGTAATCCGCCACCTCCGCCACCCCCTCCTCTTCACATGCGAAGACAGGTCGATGGCGCTCTTGACAGTCCATCGTCTGATGGTTCTGGACAATTTCGTGTCGGGGCAAGTGCCGCCTCACACGAAGTCCAGAACAACGGGGCTCACCAGGGTAGCTCGCCATTAACACCGACTTCAGCTGAGGGTTTTGCACATGAGAACACAGTGCTAAGTGAGCGTAAACCAATAAAAAAGCCGGCCCCACTGCGCCAAGAGGACGACGTCACGCCCAAGTTGAAACGACGTCAACCGAAGGTTGCCGACGCGTATAGGTATGTCTATCAGAAGTAATTCAAGATCAAAACTGATTTCAGGACTTGTAGCCGCCGTTGGTAAACCTAAGCCGCATGTCGCGATGGAAATGTCAGCCTCAAGATTTTATCAAAAAAGTCCTTAATGGCTTGTCTCTTCGATGTGATTATGGATTACCACTGTTGCACAACATGGGAAGATCCTGCGGGTGGTAAATGGTGGGCTTTCTTGTCACATTGCATGCTGTATTTGTGATTGCCTCAGTTTATTCATCCACCTCAGGGCCACTCTATTTCTGCTACTCTTGTCAGGCCCATTCAGACTTCCTGAAGTTCCTTGTAATATTTCTCTCCCGGTGCTTTGTTTCAGCTCCTAGTTTTGTGAGCGAGTAGCATCAAGCAAAGCACATTCTCAAGTGCCTGGGGACGATAAAGGCTTGGAAGCCGAGCGTTACCCATATTGTAAGATAAAAGCAAGTCTGGCTGCAGCTTCATAGTGTTGCCTAAACCTCAAATCTTTGTATTGATTCATTAACGGTTCTGCAAATGGCATGGCAATAGTGATTGCCTGTGCTTATATGCCTAGTCTGGCCTCCCTTAACGATATGTATGGGCCTTATTTGACTAATCTATCGTGCTCTTTATCGTCAGCGTCGCTTTCCTCTTCCGACTCAGTCACCTCCTCGCTTGACTCTTCTTCTTCACTTTCCTCATCTTCTTCCTCCTCATCCTCGCTTTCTGCCAACCAATCATCTAAAGTCTTTTCTTTGGCGGCCTCTCCACCAGTTCCATTGATCTTCTGTCCCACACCATGACTTGTACCTATTTTTGCGCTCTTGGCTGCGTTATCGAGCATCTCCCCTGCAGTCACAACTCTCTTCTCATCCCAACCGCCTTGAGTCGGATCAACATCTCTAAGCTTAGGATCTGGCTCCTTCCCAGGCTCCACCCAATCTGGCAACGCCTCATAGCCTCTCAGTCCATGTAGACCTCCACCACCTTCTTCGCCTACCACCAGGCTTGCAGATCCTAGCATGAAGCCCTTGCGGCTCTCCGATGGACTGGGGGTATGTGGAACTGGTTTGGGGGCGAGAAGCATGAGCTTTGCTAATTGGGTGGAGGAAGGGACGGCAAGGAGAGCTTTGTAGAGACGCGTGCGGTCACGAAGGTCGTAGGAGACGTCGTAGCGGGCGAGCAGGAGGATATAATTCCACAGTAAGACAATCGGATGGTCTGTCCCTGCCTGTGATGGCAGATCCGATGGCTTCTTGATTGCATTGAACTCCTGGGAGCCTTCTTCATTCTCTGTAGAGAACTCATCACGGGAAGACACTGGAGCAGAAGGTTTGAGATCATCAACCCCACACTGTGACCGATTGAGATAATGCAGATATACTTTCGCAGCTAGCAACAGAATTTGCAGTTTTGCCGGCTCTGCTTCTTCAGCAAAGCCTTTGGCCAAAATGCGTAGGACATCAGGAGCTATGTTATTCTCTCCATCGATGCCTGAAAATTCGCCAACGAGCCAGATGATGGTTGCTCTTGCTCGAGGATTCACTGCTGTGTCCAAGTTTTTCGCTAATTGGATGACTGTGCTTGTATGAAGATCGGGCTCTCGTTGTATAAGATGACGGATTACTGTAAGCGACTCGGCCACTAGGTTTTCGTCCAGACTTGTCACCTGCTTCAGTAGGAGTCGTAGACAGCGCGCTGACGTCTTGGTGTCGCTTTGTGCGCATCTCCCGATGGCACGTACGCTCTCCCTTACCAGGTCTCCGTCAGACCCACGCGAGAAATGCTCCAACTCGTTGAGTATAAGACTCTTGAAGTGGGCATCGCAGTGCGGAAATATAATGGTAAGTAACTCGAGTTTTAGCTCCCAGATTTGGCGCGAGTCTCTCGTGTGTACCAGAAAATGGGACGCATACTTGACAAAGGACTGTGGTCTCTCGAGGCAAATAGAGACGATATTATAAAGGGCTATATGCTGAATGTCCTGTGATCCGCGTAACAATGCAACAAGTGGACCGATTGCACTGCTAATATATTCTGATGTGCCAAGGTTGACATAGGATCGAGCGACTGCAACGACAACTGCCGAGTTACGGCTCTGTAACAGCGGCTTGATACTTTTGAGGAAGAGATCAAGATCTGGATCAAGAACACTAACAACTTCACTGCTTTCCTCCACGTCTTCTTCATCCTCGTAGAAACCTTTAGTATCATTGGTCTTTTTTACCTTTCGAGTCCGCCGAGGAAAGCACTTCCTAGCATAGATATTCATTAATTTTAGCGTTGCTAATTGACTCCATTCATCCATGTCCACCAACTTTTTGACTAGCCCTCGATAATGCTTGTGAATGAGATCGATCCGTTCCGGACACACATCCATGAACGCCTTAACAGCAGCACCAGCAACATAATACTGCTTGTCCCCTAATAGAGTGGATAAGTAATCCAGTAATTGCGGCAACGTGCTCGGGTCCAGTCTATAGCACTTGGGTATAGCCAATGCAGCTGCCTTTCTTACAAGTGGACTCATATCCCCCAATCCCTTCTTGATAGCCAAGGACACAATCTGACTTATGACTGGTACTCGAATCCCCGACATTGTTTTGAGTGCCAGAGCACGAACTTGAGGGTTTCCGTCTGAAAGCGACTTCTGTATTGTGTTTATGGACAAAAGAGCGAGGTCCGGTTCGGCCTCAGCGTGGTTGAGCAGGTATATGTACACGAGCTTCTTGATCTCCAGGTTTGGTGATGCCACATTTTTAACAACGGATGAGAAGAAGGGCAGACATGGTTGAGAGCGGCACATCATCTATCAAAATATTAGTATAAGCCAACTCGGGGTTACTTAAGAAGTAAAATGAAATTGGTTCGCGCCCAAAGGTATAGCTCGAATTGGGTGGTAAGCCTACAGAGATGACCCTCCGTAACCCATCTAGTATATCTCTATCATTTCGACTATCCAGTAATTTCTTAATCTGGGCGGGCGCGAGGCTCTTCGTCGTCGTCCGCG
>Ga0335075_10007426_pt1 | contig 16861 bp, 12 predicted proteins | sample Lox_Sample_24_FD_206723 | JGI IMG/M metagenome (GOLD analysis project Ga0335075, IMG submission 206723) | Soil microbial communities from Loxahatchee National Wildlife Refuge, Florida, United States - Lox_Sample_2.4 | ecosystem: Environmental > Terrestrial > Soil > Wetlands | place: USA...
GCGGCGGAGCTGACTCCTGCAGCTTGGTGAGCGTGGCACGGTAGGGACCAGCGATCTCGGGCGGCAGCGCGGCCTCGAAGATGGACAGTGCCTGCCCGAGCTTGAGCGCGCCGCCCTTGAGCTCACCCAGCACGCGGAAGATCTGCTCAGCGGTTCGCTGCTGAATTTCCTGCGCGACGATCTCGGCGGGCCTGCCGCCGAGCCGCTTGCCGAAGCCCAGGGCAGCACGGCCCGCCATCCCCATCGGGAGCGTGGCTAGCTTCGCCGTCCTCGTGACAGTGCGTCGCGGGAGATCACTCATGGCGTCTATTGTGTGCGACGCCCGACTGCGGTTGCGACAGGGTGTGCAACCAGCCCGATGTCAGGCCGTCATGTGGCATGCGTCACGCTGCCGCGCGGCAGCCGCAGAGGCACGCCGGATGCGGTCGCCAGCTCCTGCGCCGCCACTGCCACGACGGCAGGACTAGCTCCAGCGTGCCGTTCGCGGTCGCGACCGGCGTCCCCCACCGATCGTCCGCGAGTCCGCTTGCACAGGTCTGATCTGTGCGCGACGGATCTGCACGGGGCTGGTCTGCAGCGAGCCGTCCTGCGGCTGGCCGGTCGGCGAAGGCCAGCACCTGTGCAGCCGCCTGGGCCGCCACAGCCGTCGCCAGCACGGCATCGCAGGCCGAAGGATCAACTGTTCGCTGTGCCCGCTGGGCGAGGATCAGCGGCCAGGCCGGGTCACCATCGGTCCGGGCCAGGTCGATACAGCGCAGGCACGCGGTCAGGCCAGGCAGCACGAGCGGGCCGACAACCCCGATCGCCTCCTCGGCGCACACGGCAAGGTACGGGGACTGCGCGCTCAGCAACTCAGCCGTCTGAGTGGGCGACTGGTGACCGACAAGCACGATGAGGTCCGGCCACACCGGCCGGCGCGCGTTGCTGTCAGCCCCGCCGGTCGTTGTCAGCCCGGATCTGGCCAGCAGGTCGGTCAGCGTCGCTGCAACCGGGCCCGAGCCGCGCACTTCCACGGTGGTGGCCGATCGCCTGGCCAGTAACCGGCTGCCGCCGTCACCATCGAGGGCGCACAGCGACGCCGTTGCGAGCAGCGGAAGCAGCTGGTGCCGCAGCTCGGGCAGAACGGAGCGGAGCGGGTCGGCCGGGAAGTCGATGAGGACGCCCGCAGCGGCAAGAAGCGTGAGGACGCGCTCGGACACGGCTGCCGGAACGCCCCGCGTGCTCGCCTCCGCCAGGATCTGCTCCCGCTCGCGGCTGCCGTCGAGCAGCCTGATCACCTCGAACGCCGACGCCATGCCGGAGATAGCCACAGCGCGCCGCGGGTCGATGCCGATCTGCACCGTATCCCGGTCGCGCCACAGCGGCAGCAGTCCTAATCTCAGTGCCGGTCTCATGGGCGTGAGGCTGCCACTCGGGGCTGACAGTCTGGCTGCTTCGTCCACAGCGGGTGCTCGCACGGAGATGTCGTCCGCGGAACAGCCTCGCTATCAGCAGGAGAGCGGCGGGCGGCAAAGTGCCCCGGGGGCACCAGGCCAGCCGCCCCCTTCCCCAGAACGGCAGCGGTCCCGCGCCCCCGGGGCCCTGTGCGGCGAAGCTAGGCTCGCCGCGCCGACTGGTCAAGGCCGCCCTGTGGATGACGCTGTGGACAGCCCGGGGAGCGGACGGCGTGTTCCTGTGGATTTCCTGCGCGGCTCGGTGTGAACTACCGGTTCCGATCGCGGCAGCGCCGCGGCGTACCTGCCGTAACGGTGTCCACCTGCTGTGGACGGGAGATTGTCGGCCGATCCGGGCTTGGTTAGCTGCCGGGCTGGTCCTCGCCCGGAGTGCCGGAGTCCGGCTCGTCCTGGCCCGTGCCGCCGGAGTCCGGGCCGAGATCGGGAACCTCCAGCTCGGGCTTGCCGCGCACGAACTTCTCCGGGTCGTCGAAGTCGTCAGCCGTCGGCAGCAGGTCAGGATGTGCCCACACCTCATCCCGCCCGGCAATGCCGCGCTCGGTGGTCAGGCCCTGCCAGATTGAGGCAGCCTCGCGCAGCCGCCGCGGCCGCAGTTCGAGCCCGACCAGCGTCGCGAAGGTCCGCTCCGCCGGGCCGCCGGTGGCGCGGCGGCGGCGGATTGCCTCGGCCAGCGCCGCTGCCTGCGGCAGCCGGTCCGCGGCAGCCGCCGACACGACCGTGGACACCCAGCCCTCGACAAGCGCCAGCACCGTCTCCAGCCGCGCCAGCGCGGCCTTCTGCTCCGGCGTGTCCTCTGGCTGGAAGAGAGCCGCTCCGGAAAGCGCCTCGTTCAGGGCCTCAGGGTTGGACGGGTCGATCTGCGGCATGGCATCGCGGAGCGCGGAAGCGTCGACGTTGATGCCGCGCGCATAGTCCTCGACAGCCCCGAGGAGCCGGGCTCGCAACCACGGCACATGCCCGAAGAGCCGGTGATGGGCTGCCTCTCGCAGCGCCAGGAACAGCCGCACTTCGTCAGCATCGACGGAGAGCCCCGCGCCGAACGCGGCCACTCCGGCTGGCAGCAGCGCCGCGGTCCCGGCCGGGCCAAGCGGGAGCCCTACATCGGTGGAGCTGACGACCTCCTCGGCCAGCGCACCGACGGCCGCGCCGGTCTGCCCGCCGACCATCATGCCGCCGATCCGCTTCATCATCTCGCCGAGGCCGCCAAGCCCGCCGAGGCCGCTCATCATGGCCTGCATCTCGGGTGGCATGTCCGCTGCCAGGTCGGCCGGGTCGGCGCTCATCAGGCCGCTCATCGCAGCAACCGCACGGCCGGCTATCGGGTCGATGAGCTTCGACCACACCGGCAAAGTCGCCTCGACCCACTCCGACCTGCTCCAGGCCTGCGCAGTCGTGATGCCGCTCGGAAACTCGGTCGTGTCCTCGAGCCACAGGTCAGCCAGCCGCAACGCCTCGACGATCTTGCTGCGATCGGTTTCCAGCACGCTGGCGTCGCCCTTCTGGGCGACAGTCTGGCGGGCGATGTTCTTGGCCAGATCCCAGTTCACCGGGCCGCCTTGCCAGGACATGAGATCGGCGAACTGGCGCAGCGCATCGGCGAACTGCTGCGGGTCACCGAACGGCCCCATCGGGCCCATGGCGCCGAACGGGTTGTTGCCGCCAGCGCCGCCTGAACCGCCGCCGCCGGGCCGGTCAGGATCGTCGCCCGAGCCGCTGCCGGGGCCGAACCCGAAGGGAGGCTCAGTCATCTGCCCCGCCTCTCAGGCAGGATGGAAGGATCACACCTGTCAAGCTATCCCAGGAGCGGTCGATCGTGAGCACCCGAGTAGCCCAGGTTCGCGGTCAGCGCAGCCCAGGCGGCGACTCTGAGGCTCGGCCGGCGGGCCGGCCGGGCCGAGAGCGCGAGGAAGGCCAGCCCCGGCGGCATCGGCCAGCGGATCCCGGCGCTCCTGGCCGCTCGGCTGGCGATATTCGCAGCCGCGGGGAGGCAGCCGGCCCAGGCGGGCCCGCTAACCCTGGCATCGGCGAGGTCGGGGGCAGCGAGGTCGCGGTCAGTCACCCGGCACTGGACGAGCGTGACCAGCCGCTACGGTCCCCAGCGCCGACGCGGCCGGTCGTTGCTGTCACCGGGGCAGCACGCGGGCTCGGCCTGGCCCTGACGTCTCGGCTGGCGTCGTCGGCGCTGGTGGGCCGGGTGGTGGCCATCGACGACAACCGCGGCGACGTCAGCGGCGTGACCTGGCGGATCGTCGATGTCCGCGACCCTGCGCTGGCCGGACGGCTTGCCGACGTGGACGTCGTCGTGCACACCGACGTGGACCTCTCGCCCGACTCGAGCGCGAGGGCCAGGCGGGCTTTCAATGTGCGCGGGGTGCAGACGGTGCTCACGGCTGCGGCGGCCGGCGGCGTGAGCCGGGTCGTGCTGGTGACCAGTGCGATGGTCTACGGCGCGCGGCCGGATAATCCGGTGCCGCTGCCAGAAGACGCGCCGCTGAGTGCTGACTCCGACGACAGCGTGGTCGGTGACCTGCTGGACATCGAGCATCTCGCTGAGCGCTCGGCACGCGCGCACCTCGGCCTGCAGGTCAGCGTTGCCCGCCCGGCAGCCCTCGTTGGCGTCGGCATCGACACACTGATCACGCGCCATTTCGAGGCGCCACGGCTGCTTGCGGTGAAGGGCTGCGAGGCGCGCTGGCAGTTCTGCCATGTCGATGACCTCGTGTCGGCCCTGGAACTGGCTGCCGCAGGCCGGGTCACGGGCGCCTTCGCGGTCGGCTGCGACGGCTGGCTGGAGCAGGACGAGCTCGAGGAGATCGCCGGCCTGCGCCGGATCGAACTGCCGCCCGGGCTCACGTTCGCCACCGCCCAGCGGCTGCACCGGGCCGGGATCACCCCAGCCCCGGTGACCGACCTGCACTACGTCGTCTACCCGTGGGTGGTGGACTGCGAGGCGCTGCACGAGGCCGGCTGGTCGCCGAGCTACGACAACGCCCGCGCGCTGGAGGCGCTGCTTGAGCAGCGGGCCGGCCATCACGCCGTGGCCGGCCGGCGGCTGGGGCCCAAGGACGCCACGATCACTGCCGCCGGTGCGACCGTGGCCGTGATCGGGACCGCCGCGATCGTCCGCCAGGTCAGGCGCCGGCGCCGGAATTCCTGATCACGCCTGCGGCAGCGGCTGACCGGTCGGCCGGCAGCCATGCCGATGGCGGTAACTTTGCATAGTGACCGTCATCAGGATGACCGAGCTGCGCACGGAGCCGCTGTCCGTCGACGAGGTCCGTGCCGCCGCCGCTGACCCCGCAGCCGGCGCGATCGCGTTGTTCCTCGGCGTCGTGCGTGATCATGACCATGGCCGGGGCGTCACTGCTCTCTCCTACAGCGCCCACCCGTCAGCCACGGAAGAGCTCGCGCGGGTGGCAGAGAAGATCGCTGCCAGCTATCCGATCCTGTCGCTCGCGGTAGCGCACCGGACTGGTGACCTCGAGATCGGCGACCTGGCCGTGGTGGCAGCAGTCGGCGCAGCGCACCGGGATGTGGCCTTCACCGCCTGCCATGCGCTGATCGATGACCTGAAGGCAACGGTCCCGATCTGGAAGCACCAGTACTTCGCCGACGGTGACAGCGAGTGGGTGAACAGTGCGTAGGCTTCGGGCCATGCCCGGCTGGTTTCCGCCCCGCTCGCCTCGTCTGGTCACGCTGCTGATCGCAGGCGTCTGTGCGCTCGCAGCGCTGCTCGTAGCGGCGGTGGTATCTGTCCCTTATGTCGCCCTGATGCCTGGCCCGACGCTTAACACGCTCGGCCACTCGTACAACAACGCGGGCAAGCCCGATAACCAGCAGCTGATCCAGATCAGCGGCACCCGGACCTACCGCACCGCCGGCCACCTCAATCTCGTCACGATCTCCTATTCCGGCGGACCGGGTACCGACTTCAACATCTTCAGCGCGCTGCGTGCCTGGCTGACGCCTGACTACGCCGTCGTTCCGCAGAGTGAGATCTTCTCCACCGGCCAGACGCAGCAGCAGGTGCAGCAGCAGGACAGCCAGGAGATGCTGGGCTCGCAGCAGGACGCCACCGCAGCGGCGCTGTGCTACCTGCACATCAAGTTCGGGACCCAGGACCCGGTGGCCGCCACTGTGAAGGGCATGCCGGCCTACGGAGTGCTGAAGGCCGGCGATGTGATTACGGCCGTGGACGGCACCCCGGTCGGAACGTGCCAGAACCAGATCGTGTCCATGATCCAGGACCGGAAGCCGGGTGCCGACGTGACGCTGACTGTCCTGCGCAACGGCGTTACCAAGAACATCACGCTGGCCACCAAGGACGTCGGCGGCAAGCCGGTCGTCGGCGTTGAACTCGGGCCTGCGACCTTCAAGTTCCCGTTCAACGTCAAGATCAACTTGCCTGGCATCGGCGGCCCCAGTGCGGGGCTGATGTTCGCGCTGGGGATCATCGACAAGCTGACTCCGGACAACCTGAGCGGCGGCAAGTTCATCGCCGGCACCGGCGAGATCGAGCCCACTGGCCAGCTCGAGCCAATTGGCGGCATCCAGCAGAAGATGGCTGGCGCCCGGGCCGCGGGCGCGACCGTCTTCCTCACGCCCGCGTCTAACTGCGTGAACACGACGGGCGCGGTGCCGGCCGGCCTGCGGCTGGTGAAGGTCAGCACGCTGGCCGGCGCGGTGAGCGAACTCCAGGCGATCAAGAAGGGGCTGCCTGTCCCGTCCTGCTAACGGGGGGCGGTCCGGTTTCCGGGTCCGACGAAGACTTATCTGGCCCAGACGACGACGAGTCTTCATGATCATTTCTGGGCGCGCCGGATCGCGCCAGGGCCTGGCCGCGCGCTCAGTTTCTGGCGGGCTCAGCCTGGACTCTCGGCAGGACAGGGCTGAACTCTTGGCGGGACAGGGCTGAACTCTTGGCGGGACAGGGCTGAACTCTTGGCGGGACAGGGCTGAACTCTTGGCAGGACACGGCTTAACTCCGCGTTGCCGGTGCCGAGACGGATCCTTAGCGCGGCACGTCCACGCCGCCGAGGGCGTACGCTCGGATCTGACAGGACATCCAGCGCGCGGGACTTCAGGTTGTGCCTGCACAGCTGGCATGAGACGTCCTGGAACCGGAGCGCCCGGCCGGCCTGGCCTGGCGCAGACGCCGGGCACACGGCCCGGTGTGGTAAGCCGGAATGGGCCCCGGGCGGGTGCTGTCCCGGACTACCGCCCGCGGAGCTATCGGGAAGGAGCGGTACTGGTCGTGGCGCCACGCGTGCTGGTTGATGCGACTGCGGTGCCTGCCGACCGCGGTGCGCTTGGCCGATACGTGGACGGCCTCGTAAGCGCGCTCGGTGCGGGCGGGGCTGATCTCGCAGTGGCGTGCCAGCGGGCAGATGAGGAGAGATACGGCCGGCTGGTGCCGAACGCCAGGATCGTGGCGGGCCCGCCAGCCATCGCCCACCGCCCCGCGCGGCTGGCCTGGGAGCAGAGCGGGCTCCCGCTGGTCGCTCAGCAGGTCGAGGCTGGCGTGATCCACTCGCCGCACTACTCGATGCCGCTGCGACCGAATACGCCAGTCGTGGTGACGATCCACGATCTGACTTTCTTCACCGAGCCTGACGCGCACAGCCCGGTGATCGCGACGTTCTACAAGGCGGCGATCCGTACCTCGGCCAGGCGCGCGACACGACTGATAGTCCCGTCTAAGGCGACCAGGGACGAGCTCGTCCGGGTGCTGGCCGCCGACCCGACCCGGATCGACGTCGCCTATCACGGCGTTGACCACGACCTGTTCCACCGGCCCGACGAGCACCAGCTTCGCCAGGTGTCGGAGCGCCTGGGCCTGCACGGGCAGGGCTACGTCGCCTACCTCGGCACGCTAGAGCCGCGGAAGAACGTGCCTGCGCTGATCGCCGGGTGGGCTGCGGCTGCTGCGGACATGGCTGACCCGCCGGCGCTGGTGCTAGCCGGGGCCAGCGGCTGGAGCGAGGAGGTGGACGAGGTGGTCGCCGCCGTGCCTGCGCACCTGCACCTCGTCCGGCCTGGCTACCTGCACTTCAACGACCTGCCCGGGTACTTCGGCGGCGCGCTCGTGGTGGCGTTCCCGAGCACTGGCGAGGGCTTCGGCCTGCCGGCTCTGGAGGCCATGGCCTGCGGCGCGCCGGTGCTGACCACGCACCGGACGGCGCTGCCCGAGGTTGGCGGTGACGCCGTGGCCTACACCGAGCCGGACGCTGACAGCATCCGGGTAGCGCTGCAGGCACTGCTCGAGGACCCTGCCCGGCGGACCGCTCTCGGCGACGCCGGCTACTCCAGGGCGATGGAGTTCAGCTGGGCGGCCTCGGCGGAAGCCCACATGGTCTGCTACGAGCGTGCCGCGAGTCAGGCGGCCGACTAGCCCCTCCGCGGCTACTGCGGGCCGGGCCCGACGGTGCCGGCGTGCTGAAGTCAGCCTGGCGACGTCACAGAGTGCTCTCCCGGCCGCGGCCGCGCAGCTCCTCGACCACGTGCTTGACGTCCTGCGCTCGTGACCTGGCGCACACCAGCACGGCATCGGCCGTGTCCACCACGACCACGTCATCAAGGCCGACAACGGCGATGACCCGATCGGTGGTTGAGACGATCACCGCGTCCTTCACCTCGCGCGCGATGACCTCAGCCCGGCCGGCCAGCAGGAGGTTCCCTGATTCGTCCGTCGGCAGTGACTGTCCCAGGGAGTCGAAGTCGCCGACGTCGCTCCATGGCATGTCGGCCGGGACGGTGGCCACCCGGCCGATCGCCGCAGCGCCTTCGAACACGCCATAGTCGACCGAGACCTTCTCGAGCCCTGGCCACGTCTCGGCCAGCACCCGGTCGCGGTCGGCCGTATCCCACGCGGCTGCTATCCGGTCCACCCCGGCCTTCAGCTCGGGCCGCTGGCGATCAAGCTCGGCGAGGAAGGCACGGACTGCGAAGACGAAGATTCCGGCATTCCATAGATAGTGACCCGACTCCAGGTAGCTCGCGGCCACCTCCCGCGACGGCTTCTCCCTGAACTCGGCCACGGCCCTGGCGTCGCCGACCACCGGGTCGCCTACCTTGAGGTAACCGAACCTGACCTCCGCGTGACCCGGCCGGATGCCGACCGTGGTGAGGTACCCGGCCTCGGCGGCGGCTGCCGCCTGGCGAATCACCTCGAGGAAGCGCGGCTCGTCTCCGATCAGATGGTCGGCGGAGAACGCGGCCATGATCGCCTCGGGATCGCGCCTCGCCAGTACTGCGCAGGCCAGGCTCAGGGCCGCGCAGGAGTCTCGCGGAGATGGCTCGACCAGGATGTTGGCGGTAGGCACCGAGGGCAGCTGGCGGGCAATGGCGGCCGCGTGCGCAGTCCCGGTGACCACGTAGACATGACTCGACTCCGACAGCGGTCCGATCCGGTCGACGGTAGCCTGCAGCAGCGTGCGGTCCGTGCCGGTCAGCGGATGCAGGAATTTTGGCTCGCCAGCTCGTGACAGCGGCCAGAGCCTGGTGCCGCTTCCGCCGGCCAGAATCGTGGAGTAGAGCATCTAGCCACTATGCCCGACGCGGCCACCGCACGGGACCGCAGGCAGGCCACTGCAGCGAAGGGACGGGGCGACGGACCTCTCAGCAGACGCACCGCCAGGCGCACCGGTGCGCACATCGGAACCGGTGTGCGCACCGGAACCGGCGTCGGCAAACGAGAGCGACGACGCCGGGCTGCGGCTGGACTGGCTTGCGCCGTTCGACCTGAACCTGCCGCTGACGCTCGCCGTGCACCGGCGCGGGCGGGGTGATCCGACCTTCCGCGTCGATGCGGACGGAGCGATCTGGCGTACTTGCCTCACCCCGAACGGGCCTGCCACGATCCGGCTGACCGCCCGGCGGCCGGATGTCGCTTCCGCCCCCGACCGCGGCAGTCCGGCTGGCCTCCTCATCAGCGCGCGTGCCTGGGGTGCCGGTGCGGCCTGGCTCGCTGGCGGCATGCCCGGCCTGCTCGGGGCCGGCGACAACCCGGAGGCGTTCCGGCCGGATCACCCTCGGCTGCGCAGACTCGCGCAGGAACTGCCTGGCCTGCGGATCAGCCGGACGAACCGGGTGCTCGAGGCGCTCGTCCCAGCCGTGCTCGAGCAGAAGGTGGTCGGAGTGGAGGCGCGCCGTGCCTGGCGCAGCCTGCTGTACCAGTTCGGGTTGCCGGCCCCCGGGCCTGCGCCAGCCGGGCTGCGCGTGTTCCCGCCGCCCGCGACCTGGCAGGCGATCGGCTCGTGGGACTGGCATCGCGCCGGAGTGGAAGCGGTACGGGCGCGGACAATCGCCGCTGCCGCCCGGGTTGCCGACCGGCTCGAGGGGATCTGCTCGCTGCCGTCCGCGCAGGCAGACGAACTGCTCCAGTCGCTGCCTGGCATCGGGATCTGGACCTCTGCCGAGATCCGCCAGCGGGCCGCCGGGGACCCCGATGCGGTCAGCGTCGGCGACTACCACATCCCGGGCCAGGTGGGCTGGGTGCTGGCGGGCCGGCTAGTCGACGACGCCGGGATGCTGGACCTGCTGGCGCCCTATGCCGGCCAGCGCTACCGCGTGACCAGGCTCATCGAGCTCAGCGGAGCCGGGCCGCCGAGGCGCGGCCCGCGCATGTCCGCGCGCGACTACCGCGCGATCTGAGCGCCCCGCACGTCCGGCCTGGCTAGCCGGGCGGACCAGCGTGGTTGCGTTCGTATCAACATGGCCGCCTCTCCACCCTGCGACCGCCTTGTCTCGTTAGTCTTGTCCCGCACCTGGAGCCGAAGCTGGCCTCAGCCGACTGCTGAACCGCGAACAGGAGGATAGATGGCCGACCGACCGCGGCTCACCGTGCTCGGCACTGGGTACCTCGGCGTGACGCACGCGGCGTGCCTGGCGGCGGAGGGCTTCGAGGTGCTCGGCCTCGACACTGACGAGGCGAAGGTCACCCGCCTGAACGCCGGCCAGGTGCCGATCTTCGAGCCCGGCCTCGCGGATCTGCTGCGCGACGGCCTTAGCTCCGGCAGGCTCGCCTTCACCACGTCCTACGCGGACGTCGCTGAGTTCGGTGACGTGCACTTCCTGTGCGTCGGCACGCCGCAGCTCAGGGACTCAGGTGCCGCCGACCTGTCGCAGCTTGAGGCCTGCATCCGGGCGCTGGCGCCAGTCCTGTCCCGCACTTGCCTGATCGTGGGGAAGTCCACCGTCCCGGTCGGAACCGCGGCCGTCGTCGCCGCTACCGTTGCCGGGCTTGCCCCGGCCGGTCAGGCGGCCGAGGTGTGCTGGAACCCGGAGTTCCTCCGCGAGGGGCACGGCGTCCAGGACACGCTGCATCCTGACCGGATCGTCGTAGGTGTTACCTCGCGGCGCGCCGAAGACGTGCTCCGCCTGGTCTACGCACCGCAGATCGAGGCAGGCGTCGAGTTCTTCGTCACTGACCTTGCCACCGCGGAGCTCGCCAAGGTCTCGGCTAACGCCTTCCTTGCGACGAAGATCTCCTTCATTAACGCGGTCGCTGACGTCTGCGAGCTGTCCGGCGCGAACGTCGCCGAGCTGGCCAGCATCCTCGGCGCCGATCCGCGCATCGGCAGCTCGTTTCTGCGTCCCGGTCTCGGCTTCGGCGGCGGGTGCCTGCCGAAGGATGTGCGGGCGTTCGCCGCCACGGCTGCGCAGCTCGGCGCTGACGGCATGGTGGAGATCCTGCGCGAAGTGGACGCGATCAACCTCAGCCGCCGCACCGGCATGGTGAACCTGGCCTGCGAGGCGGCAGGCGGCTCCGTTACGGGGAAATCTGTCTGCGTGCTCGGCGCGGCGTTCAAGCCAGGCTCAGACGACGTGCGTGACTCGCCGGCCCTGGACGTTGCCCGCATCTTGCACGGCCTCGGCGCCGATGTGACTGTCTACGACCCGGCCGCGATCGCGAACGCGCGCCTCGTGTGCCCCGAGCTGGGTTACGCGGACTCGGCGCTGCGCGCGGCCGCCGGTGCTGACCTCGTGCTCGTCCTCACCGAGTGGCCAGAGTTCGCCGGGCTGGACCCGGAGGCGCTCGGCGCGGTGACAGCGGCCCGTACGGTCGTCGACGGCCGTTACGTGCTGGACGCGGCGGCCTGGCGGGCGGCCGGTTGGCAGTACCGCGCTTCTGGCATCCCCGCCGCGGCTGACGCGCGGCAGCTGACCTGACGCTGAGCCGCTGACGCCGCCAAGCAAGCACCGGAGCCAGCGGCCGGGAAGCATGCGGCGCGGCGCTCGGTTATCGCACTCGGTTAACGCACTCGGTTTAACGCACTCGGTTTAACGCACTCGGTTTGACGCACTCGGTTTGACGCACGGGGCGGCCTCCGCCCGGACCGTTCTGCGACCGGAGCCTAGGGTGGATGGATAGCCCGCCTGGCCCGACGAGCGAAAGAGGTAGTGCCATCAGCGCCTACGAGCCCAGCGACCCGCACACGCCGGATGAGCGCTCTGCCGACCAGCCGGCGCCCAGCGTCAGCGCGATCCGCCGGGCCCTGGCCAGGGCGCGCGACGGCAAGACGCTCGACCAGGCCGAGGCCACGGTGCTGCTGCACGCCAGAGGCGACGACCTGGCCGCGCTGCGCAGCCACGCGGGCCGCATGCGCGACAGCGGCCTCACGGCGGCCGGCCGCCCGGGCGTGATCACTTACTCGCGCAAGGTGTTCATCCCGCTGACGCGCCTCTGCCGGGATCGCTGCGGCTACTGCACCTTTGCGACGGTGCCGGGTCGGCTGACGGCCCCGTTCCTGTCCCCGGATGAGGTTGTCAGGATCGCCAGCGATGGCGCATCGCTCGGGTGCAAGGAGGCCCTCTTCACCCTGGGTGACCGCCCGGAGGACCGCTGGCAGGTGGCGCGCGAGTGGCTGGACGCGCACGGATACGACGACACCCTGTCCTATGTGCGCGCGATGGCGATCCGGGTGCTGGAGGAGACCGGCCTGTTGCCGCACTTGAACCCGGGCGTGCTGACCTGGCAGGACTTCCAGCGGCTTAAGCCCGTTGCCCCCTCTATGGGCATGATGCTGGAGACCACGTCTGACCGTCTTTTCAGGGAACGGGGCCGTGCCCACTTCGGTAGCCCGGATAAGGACCCGGCCGTCCGGCTCCGGGTTCTGGCGGACGCCGGGCGGAGCAGTGTGCCGTTCACCACTGGCATCCTGATCGGCATCGGCGAGACGCTGGCCGAGCGCGCCGACTCGATCTTCGCGATCCGGCAGGTGTCGCGCGAGTACGGCGGCATTCAGGAAGTCATCGTGCAGAACTTCCGCGCCAAGCCTGACACCAAGATGCGCGGCATGCCGGACGCCGACCTTGACGACCTTGCCGCCACGATCGCCGTGACAAGGCTCGTGCTTGGGCCGTCCGCCCGGATTCAGGCGCCGCCGAACCTGATCGGCGAGGAATACAAGCTCATCCTGTCAGCCGGCATCGACGACTGGGGCGGCGTCTCGCCGCTGACCCCTGACCACGTGAACCCGGAGCGGCCGTGGCCGCAGATCGACGACCTGGCGGCGCAGACCGCGGCTGGCGGCTTTGAACTGGCTGAGCGGCTGACGATCTACCCTGGCTACATTCGCGAGCCGTGGCTCGACCCGCGGGTGGCGCGGCACGTGGCGGCGCTCGCCGATCCGGCGAGCGGGCTCGCGCGCGCCTCGGCGAGGCCATCCGGCCTGCCGTGGCAGGAGCCGGATGGCGGCTGGGACAGCGCGACCGGGCTGCGGTCGAGCGGGCGCACTGACCTGTTCGTGTCGATCGACACCACCGGGCGCACCAAGGACCGCAGGGACGACTTCGCCGAGGTGTACGGCGACTGGGACGAGGTCGGCGCGCGGATCGACCCGGCCGCCAGGGCGGGCGCTGCTCGCGGCGGAGCGGCACCTGACGGGGCCGCGGGCGGGGGAGCGTACGGTCGTCCGGCCCGCGCGCCGGCCGACGTGCTGGACGCGCTGAGCAGCGCGGAACGGGACCCGGCCGGGATCACCGATGCGCAGGCGCTGGCGCTACTTGACGCTGACGGCCTGGAGCTGGAGGCGCTGGCCGCGCTGGCGGACGGGCTGCGGCGCGACGTGGCAGGGGACGACGTTACCTACGTCGTTACCCGCAATATCAACTTCACGAATGTCTGCTACACCGGCTGCCGGTTCTGCGCGTTCGCGCAGCGCCGCACCGACGCGGATGCCTACACGCTGTCGCTTGAGCAGATCGGAGACCGCGCTGTCGAGGCGTGGGAAGCGGGCGCGACCGAGGTGTGCATGCAGGGCGGGATCCACCCGGACCTGCCCGGCACCGCGTACTTCGACATCGCGGCGGAGGTTAAGCGGCGCTGCCCGGACATTCACGTGCACGCGTTCTCGCCGATGGAGGTGATGAACGGCGCGTCCCGGACCGGGCTGCCGGTCCGTGAGTGGCTGGTGCGCGCACGCGAGGCCGGGGTGGACTCGCTGCCAGGCACCGCTGCGGAGATCCTCGATGACGACGTGCGCTGGGTGCTGACCAAGGGCAAGCTGCCGGCCGCCGCCTGGGTGGACGTGATCACCACAGCGCACGAGATCGGCTTCCGCACCTCCGCCACGATGATGTACGGGCACGTGGACACGCCGGCGCACTGGGTCGGTCATCTGCGGCTGCTGCGGCGCCTCCAGGAGCAGACCGGCGGGTTCACTGAGTTCGTGCTGCTGCCGTTCGTGCACGCGAGCTCGCCGATCTACCTCGCCGGGATGGCACGCCCGGGACCGACGCGGCGCGAGAACCGGGCGGTGCACGCGGTGTCCCGGCTGATGCTGCACGGCGCCATCGGCAACATCCAGTGCTCCTGGGTCAAGCTCGGCCAGGACGTGTGCCAGGACGTGCTCCGCGGCGGCGTCAACGACCTGGGCGGCACCCTGATGGAGGAGACCATCAGCCGGATGGCCGGATCGGAGAACGGCTCGTACCGGACGATCAGCCAGCTAGCCGATCTGGTCGCGCCTACCGGCCGGCCGCTGCGACAGCGGACCACGACGTACGGTGCGCCGTCTGCCGAGCGGATGGCAGCGGCGGCCGCGAGCGACGGCGTGTGCGCGTCCGTGCGCGGGGCTGGCGGGCACGGGGCTGGCGGGCACGGGGCTGGCGGGCACGGGGCCCTGCCCCTGCTCGCAGCCGGAAGCGGAGGGTCGTCCCCACGGGCCAGGCAGCAGCCCTAGCGCTGGCTGGCAGCCCTGGCGCTGGCGGGCAGCCCTGGCGCGCTGGCTGACAGCCCTGGCGCTGGCTAGCGGCCAGCGCCGGAGGCGAACGCGGCCCAGACGACCTTGCCGAAACCACCGGGCGCCAGGCAGTGGCCCCAGATGTCACTCAGCGAGGCGACGACAACCAGACCGCGCCCGCCTTCATCGAGCCAGTCGGGCTGGCGCAGCACCGGAGCGTCGCCGCTCGGGTCGGCGACGGCGCACACGACGAAGTCGCCGGCATGCTGTAACCCCAGCCGGATCGGGGACGGTGCTGATTCGCGGGACAGTGCTGATTCGCGGGACAGTGCTGATTCGCGGGACAGTGCTGATTCGCGGGACAGTGCTGATTCGCGGGACAGTGCTGATTCGCGGGACTGGGCCGGCTCGCCTGACAGTGCCTCATCGCCTGACAGTGCCTCATCGCGAGACAGTGCCTCATCGCGAGACAGTGCCTCATCGCGAGACCGGGCCGGTTCGCGAGACTGGGCCGGCTGAGCAGAAACTGCCGGCCTGCCGGTGTCGCTCCCGGCCGGCAGCGCGTGCCGGAGCGCATTAGCGAGCAGTTCGGAGGCGACGGCCGCAGCGTCCCCGGCCCGTGCCGCCTCGCCCCAGCAGTGCATTGTCCGCAGAACCAGGGTGCGTGCTGGCCCGATGGAGTGGGCCGCCGGAGCCGGGGCTCTGGTGATCGTCCGGGGCCCGAACGGGAGATCACTATCCGCAGGCGGGCTCCCGGGCCAGGCACTCGCCCCCGGCCCGTTCTGCCAGCACAGCCGCGCCATGCGGACGGCCGAGTGCAGCCATGACCAGTCAGCGGCGGTGGCGAGCGCCAGCTGCGGGGTTGGCGTGGTCATCGCAGTCCAATGAGTCAGCTAGGCAGGAACGGCACGACCCCGACATCAGGAATCAGGTCGTAATGGCCATATCGTGCCTGATGCACAGTGCACTCGCAAGTGCTATCTGCACGTGCAAATGCATTTGTTTCGGACGGCCCGGCGGGGTAGGCTGCCACCGTCGCGTGCGGATGCACGTGCATTTGCAAACTCACGACGATTGGCAGATTCGGGAGTTGACATGCAGATCACGAATGGCCTGAAGGCCAGCGAGCTCGGTGACGTGCGCTGGCGGAAGAGCACCGCCAGCAACCCCAGCGGCGACTGCGTCGAGGTGGCTGCGCTGGCGGATGGCAGCGTGGCGGTCCGAAACTCGCGTGACGCCGTCGGCCCGGCGCTCATCTACACGCGGGCGGAGATCTCCGCGTTCCTGGCCGGCGTCAGGAATGGCGAGTTCGACGACCTAGCCTGACGCTTTTTCCCGGGAGTTTTCTGTCAGTACGGTTACGGCGTGACCGATAGCACGCCGAGCCGGTGATAACGTGCTCTGAGCGTGAAGCTCGCCTACTGTCCTTGACTCTGCACTTTGCTGCGAGTCATTGGCTATTGTGCTAGTCGGCGCTGTGTGCTAATCAAGGCAAAGTAGGCAATGGGCAGGGCGGGACGAGTGGTGCTCCGCCAGGTCGCTGGGAGTGGCGGTGAGCGAGGTTCAGCAGCCGGGTGGCAGAGTTCCGGAGGAGCTGACCCCTTCCGAGCTGGCCGGCGGACCCACGGTGGGGCGCATGCTCCTCGGTGCGCAGCTCCGCAGGCTGCGCGAGGCTGCCGGGATAACGCCAGACCGTGCTGGTTACGCGATCAGGGCGTCCCGATCCAAGATCAGCCGCCTTGAGCACGGCCGGGTGGGCTTCAAGGAGCGGGATGTCACGGACCTGCTCGATCTCTACGAAGTCACCGACGACGACCTGCGCCGCCGCATGCTCGGGCTGGCGCAGCAGTCGAACAATCCTGGCTGGTGGGCCAGGTACGACGATGTGCTGCCCGACTGGTTCGAGACGTACCTCGGCCTCGAGCAGGCAACCTCCCTGATCAGGACTTACGCGCTGCAGTTCGTGCCTGGCCTGTTCCAGACCGAGGACTACGCCCGCGCCGTTACCCTGCTCGGTCACCGGGCTGCGCCGCTCGCAGAGATCGAGCGCCGGGTGAGCCTGCGGCTCCGGCGCCAGGAGATACTCCATCGGGCTACCGCGGACCCGAAGGTCTGGGCGGTGATCGATGAGTCCGCGCTGCGGCGCCCTCTGGGCGGCCGGGCGGTGATGAAGGCGCAGCTCTCCCACCTGGTCGAGCTGATCGAATCGCCGCAGGTGACGCT
>Ga0335075_10007427_pt1 | contig 16861 bp, 15 predicted proteins | sample Lox_Sample_24_FD_206723 | JGI IMG/M metagenome (GOLD analysis project Ga0335075, IMG submission 206723) | Soil microbial communities from Loxahatchee National Wildlife Refuge, Florida, United States - Lox_Sample_2.4 | ecosystem: Environmental > Terrestrial > Soil > Wetlands | place: USA...
ACAAGGAGGTCGCCGAGGTGATCGAGCGGAAGGTCCGCGAGCAATCGGGCGTCGTCGCCAACACCATGCTGGCGACCGAAGACATGGACGAGGAGGCCGAGGCCGCTGAGTAGGAGGGAGACCCTCCCGCTGCCGCTGGAAGCGGCAGATCACGCGTTGATTGCGGCTGCTAACGATGTGCTGGCACGGCATTACCGGCCATTCTGGCATTCGGTTGCAGCAGCGGTGCGCGGCTCTGATGGGCGAATCTGGACTGGCATCCACTTCGGCGCCACGGTTGGCCGCATGTCGGTCTGCGCCGAGCCGATCGCACTCGGCCGTGCGCTGCTGGAAGGCGACGGAACCGTCGAGGCTGTTGTGGCCGTGCGTCACCCGAAACCGGATGAGACCGACCGAGAGATGGCGGTGGTGTCGCCTTGCGGTGCTTGCCGCGAGCTGATCCTGGATCATTGGCCGGATGCGCTGGTCATTGTGAAAGATGTCGGCGGGCTGGTGAAGTTGCCGATCCGCGGTCTGTTGCCCCGCCCTTACCGGCGGTAAGGGACGCACTCGTTCGCGACCGGATGCATTTCACCTCGTCGTGAAGTGACACAGGTGATCTCACCGGAATGTCAGATCGGCGTCGGCGCGGCAGCCTTCTTTCTGCCAAAACCTGATCCCTATTTACGTTGCGCGTCTGAAAGCCTCACGGGATGCTGCTTCGTGGCGGCGTGAGGGCTTTCGTTTGTCGATTTCCTGTATAGGAGACGGACATGGTTGTTCGACACGTTGCGGGTTCGCTTGCGGCGATTTCCGCTGCCTGCTGGTGCTTCGCGTCTGCCGTGCCGGCCTCGGCGCAAGCAATCATCGTAGCGCCGACCGCACCGCCGCCGCCCCAGGTGGAGACCATTCCTCCGCCGCCGGCGTCTGTCGATGTATGGACCCCCGGTCATTGGGCCTGGAGCGGAGCGAACTGGGCCTGGACACCAGGCCAGTACGTCTCTCGTCCGGCGCCGCAGGCGACGTGGGTTCCTGGTCACTGGGAAATGCAGTCAACCGGCGGTTACATCTGGGTTGACGGACACTGGTCCGGCTGAGCATCAGGCGGGAGAGAGACATGACTCGCGCATATCCTGCCTTTCTGGCGATTCCGGCGGTGCTGGCGCTTGGCGCCTGCACCGCCAACACGGCCCCGCCGCCGCAGGCATCGACCGTGATCGTGACGCCGGCGTCGCCGCGGGTGGCTGCCGTCGTGCCGGCGCCCGTGGCGCCGATGCCACCGCCGCCGCCTGAGTCCGAGTTGGTGCCACCGCCGCCCCAGGGCGTCGGGCCGGTCGTGTGGCAGCCGGGTCATTGGGCGTACACAGGTGTTGCCACCGCTCCCTGGAGCTGGGTGTCCGGCGAGTACGTCACGCCGCCCCCTGGAGGGACGACCTGGATCCCCGGCCAGTGGGAGGAGACTGCCAACGGCACCTGGATGTGGGTCGCCGGTCACTGGGCGTAGAAGACGCGCTCGCGAGAGTGACCTCGCCCGCTTCTGCGGCAGGGGTCGGTTCGCGAAGCAAGACGGGTTATATAATCTGCCAGTGCCACGCCATGCGCGCCGAACGCACGCGATAGAGGGTGGGCACGCGGCCAGCGGAGGTGCCTGGCGGTCAGCCCTGGGTTCAGGTCGTGTAAACACAGGTGCTGGTTGATGAAGACCCGAGCCGCGGCGAAAAGACCGGGATGGCTTTCCTTGTCCTCGAGCCGGGAATCGACTTCGGCACGAACATGGTGGTTGCGAGCGTGACTGTCGCCGCCGATGTTGCTGCGCGTCCGTTGTGCTCAGGCGCGCCATGATGTCCGCCAGTGCTTGCATTTGCGCTTTCAGCATCGGGGACAGGTTGAGTCTAGTTTAAGACTCGACGCACAAACGCAGCGGGCGCAGAGATAAGGTCAATTCAAATGATGCCTTCTTGTTTGAAGGCGTCGAGTTCGGTTGCGGAGAAGCCCAGCCAATCACCAAATATCTGCACATTGTGCCGACCGAGCGCTACGTGGGCACTGCGGCAACAGACGCCGCTCCGTGTAGTCGCAGCGGCGAAGTGGGGAGGGTGATCTCGCCGAAATCGGGGTGGTGCACGTGCTCCAGGTAGCCGCGTTCGTGCATGTGCGGATCCCGCATCACCTCATCGACGGTGCGCACGGGCGCACAAGGGATGCGATAGCGGCTGGCGATTGCGAACACCTCGGCCTTGGCGAGGCCGCGGGTCCATTCCCCCACCAGAGCCTCGGCTTCGGTCATGTGTTCGGCGCGTGCGGCATGGGTGGCGAAGCGTGGATCGTCGGCCAACTCCTCGTGCTCCATGGCGCGCAAGAGGTTCTGCCAGTGCCCATCGGTGACGACATGGATGGCGACCCAGCCGTCGCGCGTGGGAAACGCGTTGTATGGTGCGCTGGCGAGCGAGGCTTGGCGATTGCCGGCCCGCGGCGGAGTCTTTCCGGTGCGGACATGATATTCCATGCTCGTTGCCATGGTGGGGTACACCGCTTCCTGCATCGCCACTTCGACGAGCTGACCGGTTCCGGTGATCGTGCGTTGATAGAGCGCCGTCATCACCGCGGCATATAGATTGATGCCACCCATGAAATCCACCAGCGTCGGCCCCGCCTTCATCGGCGGCCCGTCCGGTGCGCCGGTGACGCTCATGATCCCGCTGGCCGCCTGGATGGTGAAATCCATCGCCAGGTTGTCGCGGTCGGGGCCGCTGATGCCGAACCCGGTACCGGTGGCGTAGATCAGCCGCTTATTGATTGCCGACAGCACAGCATAACCGACACCGAGTTCGTTCATCGTGCCGGGCGAGAAGTTCTCCACCAGGATATCGGCGCGCTTCACCAACTCGCACAGCAGGGCGCGGCCTCGCTCGGTCTTCAGGTTCAGCGTGATGGCGCGCTTGTTGGCGTTCAACAACGCCATGGCGAAGGTGCCGGTCTTGCCGGGCGGAGCGCGGCGGCGCAGCGGCTCGCCGCTCGGGGGCTCGATCTTGATCACGTCCGCGCCGGCTTTGGCGAGCAGCAGCGTGCAGTACGGGCCCTGATAAATCTGGCCGAGATCGAGCACCACGATCCCGGCCAGCGGCGGTGGTGCGAGCGGCGCGTCTGTCATGACGCGAGCGCGGCCTCGCCAGGCGTACGCATGAACCGGCGAGCAAAGCGGACCAGACGCGGCACCGTGGTTGGGCGCAGCAGCCGCGGGTCATAGCCGGCGAGGCGGCGGTCGTTTTCGGCGAGGCAAATGTCCATCAGCTCGGCGGGCTTGATGTCCACACCGGATACCGCGCTGGCGCCCTGCACGGTGAAATTGGCGTCCTCTTTTTCACCAGAGCTGACATCTCTGGCGATGCCGATGCGCTCGCGGATGAGGAACGTCCAGACCGCCAGCGTCTTGAGGAAGAACCAGGGGCGGCGCCACAGCGGCATGGTACGCTTGTGCCAGGCCACCCAGTTGATGAAGAACAGGATGTGGCGACCTTCCTCCTGGATGACCGGTTCGAAGGTTTCTACCAGCGCTTCGGGGAAGAAGCCGGAGCGGCGGGCCAGCTCGAACAGGCCGAAGGCGAAGAAGCTATCGATGCATTCGGAATAGCCGGTGACCATGAAGCCCCATTCGGGGTCTTTCGGCTCGACGTATTCCGGCTCAGAGTCGAGCTCGATACCGTAGGCGCGCACGAGATGCGAAAGTACTTCCTTGTGGCGGCCTTCTTCGAAGCCCATCAGCTCGAATGCTTCGCGCAGCAGCTTGTCTTCGATGGTGCGTGCATAGCTGAGGATGCGCAGACGGGCGCGGCCTTCGGTCTGTACCGCGATGTCCCAGATCGGCAGGGTGATCAGTCGCTGGCGGGCTTCGGGATCGAGCTTCGGCCAGTCGATCACGGCCGGTTTGTATGGATTGAAGGTATCGAGCAGCATACGGGCGAACATGGTACGATGCTCGTCGTCGCCGCGGCGGATGCGCCGGGGGGACGCATAGCTCCAGTGGCGAGCTGCGTGGTCGGCGGCTTCGATGATCGGACTGGTGGTGGTCATGCCCGCTTTGGTCTCCGTCTGTTGCCGGCAAAGGCACCATGTGGCGGTGGGGTGGGGTGGTGCAAGCGTCTCACGCCGTGGCGCCACCATCACCCGCTGCGGCGGATTCCAGTGCCTGGTCGAGGTCGCGGATCAGATCCTCGGCTGTTTCCAAGCCGATCGACAGGCGGATCACGTCGGGACCGGCACCGGCCGCCAGGCGCTGCTCGTCGCTAAGCTGGCGGTGCGTGGTAGAGGCGGGATGCAGAATCAAACTGCGAGTATCGCCGATGTTTGCCAGGTGTGAAAACAGGCGCACACTCTCAACCAGTCGCGTGCCGGCTTCGTAGCCGCCGCGTACGCCGAAGGTGAACACGGCGCCGGCGCCGCCTCGCAGGTATTTGCGGGCCAGGGCGTGAAACGGGCTGGACTTGAGCCCGGCATAAGACACCCAGGCGACGGATGGATGCCCTTCCAGGAATTCCGCCACGCGCTGCGCATTCGTGCAGTGCCGGTCCATGCGCACGTGCAGCGTCTCGATACCGGTGATGGTGAGGAACGCGTTCATAGGCGCCATGGTGGGGCCGAAATCGCGCAGCGCCACCGCTCGCGCTTTCGTGGTGAAAGCGAAATCGCCGAAATTCTCGTAGAAGCGCAGCCCGTGATAGGCGGGCTCGGGTTCGGTCAGCGAGGGGAACCGGTTGCCGCGCGCCCAATCGAACCGGCCGGATTCGACGATGATGCCGCCCAGCGAATTGCCGTGCCCGTCGAGGAACTTCGTCGTCGAATGGACGATGATGTCGGCGCCCCATTCGAACGGGCGGCACAGATAAGGCGTAGCAAGCGTGTTGTCGACGATCAGCGGAATGCCGGCTTCGTGTGCGATGCGCGCCACCGGTTCCAGATCGACGATGATTCCCCCGGGATTGGCGAGGCTTTCGACGAAGATGGCCTTGCAGCGCGGGGTCAGCGCGCGGCGGAAATCCTCCGGGTCCTTTGGATCGACAAAATGGCAGGTCCAGCCGAGCTTCTTGAACGATAGCCCGAACTGGGTGAGCGACCCGCCATACAGGTTACGCGAGGCCAGGAACTCGTCGCCGGCCTCCATCATGGTGGCGAACACCAGGAACTGCGCAGCGTGGCCCGAGGCCGCCGCCAACGCTGCCCGCCCGCCCTCCAGGCTGGCGACGCGTTCTTCCAGCACAGAGACGGTGGGATTGGTCAGCCGCGAATAGATGTAGCCGAAGGTGTGCAGGTTGAAGAGCGAGGCGGCGTGATCGACGTCATCGAACACGTACGAGGTGGTCTGGAAGATCGGCGTGGTGCGCGCACCGGTAGCAGGGTCGGGCTGGGCGCCGGCGTGCACGGCGCGGGTCTCGAAGCCGTAAGTGACGTTCTGCGAGGGGAGGGGGGTAGGCTTCGCCTGCCGATCGGTCGGCGCCTCGGCCGCGCGGTTGCGAATGATACCGGAATTGACGCCGCTCCAGGACAGCTCGCCGCCCAGCCGGCCGTACTCGATCTTGGCACAGCGGTCCATGACCACTTCGATGCCGGCGGCTTCAGCTTTCGCCGCGGCTTCGGAATTGCGGATGCCGAGCTGCATCCAGATGACGGGCGCGCCGATGGCGATCGCGTCATCGACGACAGGGCCGACGTGATCGGAGGGGCGGAAGATATCGACCATGTCGATCTTGTCGGGGATCTCGCGCAGGTTCGCGTAGATGCGTTCGCCCAGCAGGTCCTGGCCGGCGTGGCCGGGGTTCACCGGGATGACGCGGTAGCCTTTGCCTTGCAGGTATTTCATCACGAAATAGCTGGGGCGATTCCAGTTGGTGGAGGCGCCGACCAGCGCGATTGTGCGTACGCTCGCAAGGATGTGGCGGAGCTTGGCATCCGCGTAGGGGATAGGGTCGAGAGCGGTCATGGCGGTGTCCCTGGGGGTGGGGTGCTTTAGTAGTCCCGGTTGGTGGCGCGGGGCTACCTCTCGAAGTTTGCGGCCAGGCCTGTGGTTCACTCGACAGGTTTGGGCCACTCGGATCTGATTTCTATCCCCTCATAGAGCACTGACACTGGCAGTGAGATTTCCAACAGCGGCAGCGGGATCACGTCAGTGAGCACGTGATAGCGGCTGCGTTGCCATTGCCGACCGGCGTCGCGGGACCACGCGGCGACGTCTACCCCGCGCGGCGACATCAGGATGATGTAGTCCAGTGATGCCATGGCGTTGTATTCGTCGAGCTTCACGTACTCGTCGATTCGCGTGTTGCTGTCCGAGAGCGCCTCAAGCACCAACCTGGGTGTGCCGATGACCATCTCCTCCATATCGAATGGCGGACACAGGACACTCAGCTCTGGCCGGCGCAACTGCCCTGGATAGACCTGGATGCCGATGTCGGCGCCGAAGGGAAGGCAGCCCTGTCCCGCGTTGCGTAGGGCGGATCGCAGATAAGCCTCTGCATTGCCGCGAGCGATGTCGTGGCGCACGCGGGCGCCGGTCATCGCTTGCGGGAATCCCTCTACGAGTTCGTAGCGCAACTCCTGCCCGCGCTGCCATTCGAGGAACTCCGCCAGTGTCATTCGCCGTGGTGCTCGTTCTGACCTGTGTGTGTGCCTCTATTTGGGGAGACTACGCGCTATCCGTGGGGGGCCAAGGTTGGGCGACAGTTGTCGCTCGGCCCCAATTCAGGGATTGATATGCCGAGCGAGATTGTCGCGCCGTGGGCTACCTAGAACGTCCGCCCTATCTGCGAAATGACTCAAGGCGGCGGTCAGCACGACCGAATAACGGCAAGCCTGCGCTGGACCAAAATTCGTAGCGGCCCAGGCGATCATCTCCCTGTAGTCGCGGTTGGCGGTTGCTCCAGCAGGCGCGATCCTTCGCTCAGAACTTCGCCGGCATTCTGGTAACGGCCGGACGTCATGAGTGCGTCGATCAGGGCTTCCTGCCGGTCGGCGAGGACCACGTTTCGCGTAGGCATAGAACGTCGCTTCTTATTACGACCGCGCTGTCCGCATGAAGCTCTGCACGAACTGCCGCTGGAACAATAGGAAAGCGATTACCAGCGGCGCGGTGGACAGCAAGGTTGCCGCGGTGATGATCGCCCAATTGGTCCCCTGATCGGTGGTGGAGAACATCGCCAGCCCGACCGTGATCGGCCGCACGTTGATCGAGTTGGTGATCACCAGCGGCCAGAGGAAATTGTTCCAATGGAAGCTCACCAGCACCAGCCCATAGGCGATATAGGTTGGCCGCGCCAGCGGCACATAGACTCGCCACAGCCGGCCCAGCAGTCCCAGGCCGGCAAGCCGTGCTGCGTCGTCCAGGTCCTGCGGCACGGTGCGGAAGGTCTGGCGCAGCAGAAAGATGCCGAACGCCGAACCCAGATACGGCAACGCGATCCCCAGCAGTGAATCGACCAGTCCAATCTCGCCGATTGTCCGATAATTCTCCACCATCAGCACATCCGGCGTGATCATGAGCTGCAGCAGCACCGCCGCGAACAGAATATCCCGGCCGGGGAAGCGTAGCCGGGCGAACGCGAACGCGGCCGGCGTGCACAGCGCGAACTGCGCCGCCAGCACCATGCTCACTAGCAGCACGGTGTTCACCATGTAGTGTCCGAACGGCGCCATGCTCCAGGCCGCCGCGAAGTTGTGCAGCGTGACAGGCGCCGTCAGGTCGAAGCCGGCAACTGTCGAGGCAGGATGGATCGCGCTCCAGCATGCCCAAAGCAACGGCAGGACCCATAAGAGACCAAGCATCCAGGCGCCCAGCAGCTCCAGTCGCAGCGTGGGCATCCGCAACCGTGCGGCGGGTGCGGCGAGCGTGCCCGCGCTCATCGGTAATGCACCCGGCGCGCCAGCAGGCCGAATTGCAGCGCGGCCACGGCGGAGAGCAGCAGCAGCAGGACCACGGTCAGAGCGGCGGCATAGTTCGTGTCCCAGTACTGGAATCCCACCTGGTAGATATAGTAGAGCAGGATGGCGGTGGCGTTGTCTGGACCGCCCCGGGTCAGCACCACGATCTGATCGACCAGACGGAACGCGTCGATCACCGCGTTGACGAAGACGAACAGCGTGGTCGGCATCAACAGCGGCCAGACGACGCGGCGGAAAAACGTCCAGCGCGATGCGCCTTCAAGGTCCGACGCCTCGCCGAGCTCGCGCGGCAGCGACTGCAGTGCTGCGAGATAGAAGATCATGTAGAACCCGGCCATCTTCCAGATGGCGATGATGATCATGGCCGGCAACGCAGTCGAGGCCGACCCCAGCCAGTTCCAGTCACCGAACCCGAACGGCGAGAGGGCGCGATCGATCAGCCCATAGCCCGGAGTAAAGAAGAACAACCAGATATTCGCCACCGCGATCATCGGCAGGATGGTCGGCGTGAAATAGGCCAGCCGCAGCAAGGCGCGTCCGGGGAATCGCCGGTTCACCGCGAGCGCCATCGCCAGCGACAGCGCCATCGTGGCCGGGATGGTGCATGCGGCGTACACCGCGTTATTGCGTAGCGCCTGCCAGAACACCGGGTCCTGCGCCATGGCGGCGAAATTCACCGCCGGGTCCAGCCGCGACGGATGATGCGGCACCGCCGTCGAATGCACGCTGGCCCAGATCGTTTCAAGTGCCGGCCAGTGGGTGAACAGCACAAGCAGGGCAACGGCGGGGAGGACAAGCAACCAACCTTGCACTGATTCCCCTCCCCTTGCGGGAGGGGTTGGGCGAGGGGGCAGCGCGAGTTTGAGCCCAGCGTGTTCGGCCTCTTCCCCCGTCCCCTTCCGCGAGGGGAGGGAGGAAGTGTGCGTTTTCATGTCTTTCGGAACGGCCGCAACAGACGGTCGGCGTTGGCTTGTGCTTCAGCCAATGCCGCCTTGGCCGTCTTCGTACCGGCGAGCGCCGCTTGCAACGCGCTGTTCAGCGGCAACGTCACCTGCTGGTTGTCGTGCGTCGAGAGCTCTGGCACCGCATAGGGAAGCTGGTCGCGCGCCACCGCGGCCTGCGGGAAGCCGGCGACGTATTGCTTCATCTTCGCCGTCTCCCACGCATCCGGTCGCGTCGCCACGTACCCCGTGTCGATGCCCCATTGCGCAGCACGCTCCGGCGAGGTCACCCACTTGATGAACAGCATCGAGGCCTGACGCTCGGCTGTCGTCGCGGTGCTGAAGATGTGGAAATTTGCACCGCCGGTCGCCGTGCCACGTTGCTTATCTGCCGGCAGCATGGCGACGCCGAACGGGAACTTGGCGTTGTTGCGAACGAAGGTAAGATTGCCGGTGGTGGTCCACATGATCGCGGTGCGGCCGGCGACGAAATCATTGGGCGTCGTGCCCCAGTTCAGCACGCCCGGCGCCTGTACGCCCTCTTTGCCGAGCGCCACCCAGTAGTCCAGTGCCTCGATCGCGCCGGGCGAGTCAAAATAAGTCTGATCGCCGGCCGGGTTCATCAGCCTCTGGCTGGTTTCCGCGGCGAGCGCCTGATAGAGCCAATAAGTGCCACCGGTCGCCGGGATCTGCACCCCCCAGCGGGTGACGGTGCTGCCGGACTTGGTCACCAGCTTGCGCCCCATCTCGGTCTGCTCGGTCCAGTTGGCCGGCGGCTTTTCTGGATCAAGCCCGGCTTCCTTGAACGCATTCTTGTTCCAGTACAGCACCGAGGTGGAACGCTGGAACGGCACGCTCCAGACGTGCCCGTCGACGTCGCCATTGGCCATGAAGGCCGGGAAGAACCCGCCGAGCCAGGCCTTGTCCTCGGGCGAGTTCGCCAGTTGGTCGATCGGCACGATGGCGTCGAGGTCGATCAGGCTGAACACCTGGATCGCGCCGAGCATCGCAAGCGCTGGCGCGTGGCCGCCCTTGAAGGCGGTGATCGCCTTGGCGATCGTGTCGTCGTAGCTGCCGGCATAGACGGGCTTGATGCGGATATCCGGATGCAGCTTTTCGAAATCTTGTGCATATCCGTCGATGATTCTGGTGATCGGGCCGGCAACCGCGATCGGGAAGAAGAACTGGATCTCGAGCGGTGCGTTCTGTGCCCGAACGATCGCCGGCGCGGCGAGCACGGCGGTGCCGGCAAGCGCAGCACGGCGGGTGATGGTCGGCATTCGGTTTCCTCCGTAACAGCGGTTGTCAGACCAGAGCCGGCTCGCGGGCAAGTCGGAAGCCCGTTGCGGCATCGAACAAATGCACCGAGGCGGGCGGAAAGGCCAGCCGGATGAGATCGCCGGCGGCGCAGTCATGGCGGCCTCCCAGCCGCGCCTGCAGACGATGCGCGGTAGGGACCACGCAGCCGGTCAGCACCGTATCCGCACCAAGATATTCGCTGTGCTCGACCGCGAGTATCAGTACGGGGTCGAACGTACCGGGCCGGGCAAGCGCCAGCACCTCCGGACGGATGCCGGCGATCAGCTCCGCCCCGTCGAGTGGGGCGAGTACGGGATCGTCGGTACCGCCGATCACCATGCCCCGGCCGCTCCGGGCGAGCGGCAGCAGGTTCATCGGCGGCGAGCCAATGAACCCGGCGACATAGGTGGTGGCCGGCCAGTCATAGACCTCGGCCGGTGGCGCCGCCTGTTCCAATCGTCCGGCGCGCAGAAGCACGACCTGATCCGCCATGCTCATCGCCTCGACCTGGTCGTGGGTGACATAGATCATGGTCAGGCCGAGGCGGCGCTGCAGGGCGACGATCTCCCGCCGCATCTCGGCGCGGAGCTGGGCGTCGAGGTTCGACAACGGCTCGTCCATCAGACAGACCGGCGCCTGCGCCACGATGGCGCGGCCGAGCGCCACACGCTGCTGCTGGCCGCCGGAGATCTGGCCCGGCTTGCGCGCCAGCAGCGGGCGGATGCCGAGCAGATCGACCGCGTGGGCGAGCCGGCGATCGCGCTCGGCGCGCGGCACGCCGCGGGCCTTGAGGCCGAACAGGATGTTCTCGGCAACGTTCAGATGCGGGAACAGCGCGTAAGACTGGAACACCATGGCGACGCCACGGGCGGACGGCGGCAGGGCGGTCACGTCGCGCGCGCCGATGCGGATGCGTCCAGCCGAGGGCTGCTCGAGGCCGGCGATCAGCCGCAGGCAGGTGGTCTTGCCGCAGCCAGACCCGCCCAGAAGCACGGTGAAGCGGCCCCCTGGAACAGTGATGCTGAGGTCGTCCAGCACCGCCGCCTGTCCGAATGACTTGGTCAGGCGTTCGAGATCGAGCGCCGGGCCGGATGGAGCGGGGGGGCGGGACTCCAGCATGGCGGGGAGAAACCTCAGGGTCGGGCGGCGCAGTGTGAAAGTGCGGTGAACAATACGCCGTCGTGCCGAGCGGCGCGAGCGGGTTGACCGGGATCGTGCCGGTGCCTAACAAGAGCGGCCCGGGATGGGTGCGTAGCTCAGCGGGAGAGCACCGTCTTCACACGGCGGGGGTCACAGGTTCAATCCCTGTCGCACCCACCAGATGTTTTGCACTGGCGCCTGTGACCTGTCGTGCAAACCTCAGATGCGTCCTACCCTCCGGCGTAGCCTCGGGCAGGTTCACCGAGAGCGCAACTCCGACGGCGGGCAGGGCATTTTGCCGGGAACCGGCCAAAGCCTCAGTGACGCGCCGACAGCATCTCGCTATCGGCGCTCGGCGCCAGGGAGGGAGGCGGTGACGTTCAGGCCGGTCAATCCACGCAATGCGGTGCTCGAGGCCATGGTGTTTCTGCATTTCAACCGGCCGGTTTTCGCGCCAGAAGCTGCCGTTGTGCGGGCATTGCACCCGCAGCTGGCGCATGATCTGCCCCGCCAGCGCTACTGGCGGCACTCTGGGATTGGATCATGCGGCGGGTCCGTATGACAGCGAATGGCGATGAGGACGCAACACCGGTTGCTGTGGAGACGATCGAGCATGCGCGGCCGCTGCTGTCCGGGCTGCCAGGTGACATAGAACTACCGCAGGCTACAGTGTCTGCGGATGGCGAGATTATCTTCACTTGGTTCAGGTCACGTGACCGCCTCGAGGCGATCCTCGCGCCTGATCACCACCTGACCTGGGTTTTCCGGATCGACGGTAGCTTCACCGATGGTGACGTTATCGCTCTCGATAAAGATGGGCAGCTGAGCCGCTTCTATGGGGCTATAGTCGACTTCTTTCAATGACGACTGCGGCGGAACCCTGCCCTGGCGAAGCGCTTGTGCCTGGGCATGCACCCAGTCCAGTGGGGGACGATGAAACCGTCATACGGTTCGTTCCCCTCCGCGGCGGGCTCGCCTACGATGGCAGCAGACATGTCGAGCTGACCTCAGCAGCATTTCCGGAACAAGAGTTGGAGGGTAGGAAGGGGAAGAGCGTTTCTGTCCTCCGACATATGACGGCGCCACAGGAAATTCTGCGCCGTGCCGTGGCGCGTAATCGCGAACCAGCTTGGGCGAATGATCCGATTGCGGCGAGAGGCCGGGTGCTACCAATGCGGCAGTTGCGCGATTGCGCGGGACGGCGGGAGATGTGCGCAAATGCCAATCCGATCACGCACAATCTGGGCCAATGTCCAACGCATCCAGGTATCCTTCGTTCCGATCCGCTGCCCGACCGTTCGCGGCGCCTGGAAAGGGCAAGGCTCCGGCTGGCACTGGCATCGGTCTTCTTCGATGTCGCCCATCTTTCCGGCAGCCCAGTTACTGATCGGGGTATGTGAAGTCCTGTCGTCCCGAGCACTGTTCTGACCGGAACTCGACCGGGCCGGTACGCGCGGAGTCGATCGCAAGCGACAGGCGCCGGCCGGGCGCAGATCCGGCCCTGACCGACCGGCTGCTCCCGTTGACCCGAAATCACCCCTGGTTTCATATTTGCCTTGACCAACGCCCATGCGTTGGCAGGGACGGCAAATACGGAGGGGGACGTGAAAACACGCCTGAGCATCAATGGCCGCATCTGCGCGGCGATATTGGCGGCTTTGACGCCGGTGCTGGCGACGCCGTTCGCCCGCGCGGCGACGGTGGGGCCGGTGACCGATCCAATGGGGGTGATCAAGGTCCAGAAAGGCGCCCCGATCATAATCGGTGCGTATTGGGTGCTGTCCGGACCGGACACAGCGCTCGGCCTGGACGAGAAGCGGGGCGCCGAGATCGCGATCAAGAACATCGGCGGCAGGTTGCTCGGGCACCCGGTCGTGCTGGACGCCGAGGACGACACCTGCAATGCCGAGGGTGGGCAGACTGCGGCGACCAAGCTCGCATCGACGCCCAACGTGGTGATCGTGATTGGGCCGGCGTGTTCGTCGGCGGCGACTCCTGGCGCGCCGATCCTGTGGCAGGCCGGCATCGTCGATATCGGCACCGCCTGCACCGCGCCGTCGCTGACCGCGTCTGATCGCAAGCCGGAGTACGACGGCTTCGTGCGCACGATCTTCAGCGACATCTCGCAGGGCGCCTCGGATGCCGATTACCTGTACAAGGTCGCCGGCTATAAAACTGTGGTCACGGTACATGACGGCAGCCCGTACGCTCAGCAACTTGCCACCGTAATGGGCAACGATTTCGAGAAGCTCGGCGGGAAGGTGTTATCGCGGGAGGCGGTTGCACCGACTGACGTGGACATGCACCCGTTGCTGACGCGCATCGCCAGCGAGAAACCGGATGTCGTCTACTTCCCGATCTTCACGGCTGCTGCGGCGCAGATCCTTCGTCAGTCGAAGGAGGTGCCTGGACTTGAGCACACCGCATTCTTTGGCGGCGGGTCGCTGCTGTCATCGGACTTCATCGAGGCTGCCGGCCCCGCGGTTGTCGGGTTCCGCATCGGCTATCCCGATCTGTCGCCGTCGGCGATGGGGAAGGGTTATCCGAAGTTCGTCGCGGAGTACAAGAAGGACTATGGCGAGGGCCCGATTTCCGGCTTCCATGCCAATGCTTATGACGCAGCCGAGCTTGCCTTCAAGGCGATCACGAAGGTGGCGAAGACCGACAAGGCGGGCGATCTTTACATTGGCAAGAAGGCGCTGCGCGATGCGGTATTCGCGACCAAATTCGACGGCATCAGCGGGCCGATCGCCTGCGATGCATATGGCGAATGCTCGCAGTTCCATGGGTCTGTGCTGCAGTTTACCTCCGCCGATCCAAAGACCTTCGGACTTGGCAAGAACCCAATCAAAGTCTGGCCGAAGTAAGTGAAGCTCACCGTCGCTGTTCGCGTTGACTCGCCCTACGCGGACGCCGTTCGCGTAGGGCGGAATTTTATTCCGCCGCTTCGTGAGCAATCAGCGGCGGAGTCTTGCCCTCGCCCAGGTCCCACCACAGCCCGGCCATCGCTGCCATCCCCTCGCGTGCCGGCGCGATCAGCAGGTGCTCGTCCGGGCCGTGCTGCTTGCAGCCGTTGTAGCTGTGCGGGATCCAGACGAGCGGCGTCCCCAGGTGGTCGGCGAATACATCGCCGGGCAGCCCACCGGAGGAATTGGGGATGACCTGCACGGGCCGACCGATCGAGGCCCGCATGCTGGTGGCCACGAAGCGCACCCAGGGATGCGCCGGATCGGTGCGGCTCGCCGGCATCCGGATCGCGGCATTTTCGATGCGCACCACGCAGAACCCAGTCGCATCCAGGTGGTGGCGCAGCGCCGGCGCGAACCCGGCCGGATCGCAATCGACAGTGTATCGGATCTGGCAATGCGCCCGCGCGTTCGGTGCCACTGCATTCACTGGGTTCTCCGGCTGGCCGGAGACCATGGCCAGCACGACGAAGCTGGCCCAGCCGTAGATTTTCTCGGCCGGAGTCAGTCCCGGTTCGCCCCAGCCGGGATCGATCTGCGCCGCCCCGTCGCCGCCCTCGACGGGACACCCGTCCAGGACTTTCCGCATCTGCGGTGTCAGGCCGTTCTTCGGCAACCAGTCGCGGACCAGGATGCGGCCATTGCGGTCGATGACGGTGCCGATCGCATGCGCCAGAATCACGGCCGGATCCACGGCCAAGCCGCCCCAGTGCCCGGAATGCACCCCGCCGGGCCGGAGATCGACGACAAGATCGAAATGGAACGTGCCACGCGTGCCGGTAGCGATAGTCGGGACCACGGGCGCCACGCGCGGGCCATCGCTGCCGATCAGCACGTCGGCAGCAAGCTGGTCGCGGTTGGCCGCGACGAATTCGCGCAGCCCGATGGAGCCGCGTTCCTCGCAGGTCTCCAACACCAGCTTCAGGTTGAACCCGAGGCGGTCGCCGCGCTCGGTCAGGACGGCGTCCAGTGCGGTCAGGTTGAGCGCATGCTGGCCCTTGTTGTCGGCGGTGCCGCGCCCGTACCAGCGATCGCCGTCCTGATGAAGACGCCACGGTTCGAGGTCGGGGCGCCACTGGTTCTCCAGCCCGCGGACGGTGTCGCCGTGGCCATAGGTGAGGACGGTCGGGCGCGACGGGTCTTCCATGCGCTCGGCGGTCAGGATCGGGCCGAAGCCTTGTTCCGGGTTCGGATGAATCGTGACCGTGAAGCCCATCCGCTCCAGCCACGGGCGGATGCCGTTCTCCAGGTAACGGCGCACGTCCGCCCGATGGTTCGGGTCCTGCGAGGTGCTAGGGATCGCGACCAGCGCAGCGAGACGGTCGCGGAAGCCGCCGTCGTCGAATGCCGCGAGCGCACGCGCAATTGCCCTCTCCCGTGTGGCCATGACTGGCTCCTGAAGCAACCCTGCACGATTGCCGGTTCGCCGCCGATATTCAAGTCGCGTTGGCGACAGCCCGACAGGCGAATTCGCGATCTCGACAATCGCATCTGTTACGACCTGCTTACCCTCCGATGAGCTGAAAGTTGGGATCCAGGAAGCGGGGCGGAGGTTCCAGACTATCACCGGGATGTAATGTCAGCGCACCTTGACATTGCCTTGAGGCTGGCTTTGTGCGACGGTCAATAGCAACGCGAATCATAAAGGGAGCGTCTTCATGGACTCCGGCTTGTTCGGCGCGCAACCGCTGCCGCCAACTGCCCGTCGGGCGCTGGTGGCCGGCTGCATCGGCTTTGCCGTTGACTTCTTCGACATCTACTTGCCGATCCTGGCGCTGGCGCCGGTCACCAGAATTTTTCAACCGCCTGGGCTGAGCTCGGCGGCGACCACGACGATCTATTTTTTCATCTTTGCCGCCACCCTGCTCGGGCGCCCCTGTGGAGCAATTATTTTCGGGCACTGGGCCGATCGTATCGGGCGTCGGCGTACCACGATGATCAGCATCATCGGTTTCGGCGCGTTCACCTTTCTGATCGCCTGCCTGCCGGGCTATGCGACGATCGGCCTCGCATCCCTGGTGCTGCTGATTGTGCTGCGCTTCATCGGCGGGGTGTTCATGGGTGGCGAGTACACCTCGAACAATACGCTGGCCCTCGAGATGGTGCCGAAAGAGCGGCGCGGGTTCGTGGGCGGCGTGCTGCAGGGCGCCTATCCGATCGGGTTCTTCTTCGTCTCGGTGGTGACCAGCATACTGCTGAGCGTAACCACGCCGCCCGAGTACCTTCTGTGGGGCTGGCGCATCGCCTTCGTGTTCGGCGCAATCCTCGCCTTCCTGTTCCTGATCTACTACCTCAGCGTGCCGGAATCGTCGCTGTGGATGGCCAGCGAGAAGAGCAGTGCGCCGTTGAAAGACGTGGTCTCGGGACAGCATCTGAAGAACCTGGTGCAGATCTTCATCATGATGCTGGGCTTCTGGTTCGGTGCGCAGTCCCTGATCGGGGTCATGCCGGGGGTGCTGATCCACCAGTTGCATGTGCCGAGCAAGCTGATGACGAACGGGCTGCTGATCACCAGCTTCATCCAGTTCTTTGCGTTCGTCGGCTTCGGGTTGTTGGGCCAGATGATCGGCCGGCGGCTGGCTATCGTGCTCAGCGGCATTGCCATCC
>Ga0335075_10007428_pt1 | contig 16861 bp, 13 predicted proteins | sample Lox_Sample_24_FD_206723 | JGI IMG/M metagenome (GOLD analysis project Ga0335075, IMG submission 206723) | Soil microbial communities from Loxahatchee National Wildlife Refuge, Florida, United States - Lox_Sample_2.4 | ecosystem: Environmental > Terrestrial > Soil > Wetlands | place: USA...
GCCAGCACACTGCTAATGCGGTTTGGGAGTGATCCCATCCGGGGTTCAAATCCCCGATCCTCCGCCCAGCTAATCGATATTTTTCGAGCAAGCGTTCGATTTTGGCGAATTGTCCTGATTGTCGCTCTCGCACTCCGTGGTGGGCACATATCGTGTCCCGGTGAGCACAGAGCGACGCGCCCCTCCCCGGGCCTCGACCCGGAAACAGGGCGCGTCTCTCTATCCCCTCTTCCCTGTGCGGGCCTTAATGAGGAAGCGCTTGGCGCTTGTCGGGTCACGTGAAGGTCCAGAGCAGTAGCCCGCCCAGCAGGCCGGCCACCGCTACCACGACGGCCATTGCCAGCGTGATCCGCCAGGACAGGGCGCGGCCGACCATCAGCATGGACGGGAGGCTTAGCGCCGGGAGGGTGATCAGCAGCGCGCCCGCCGTGCCCGCGCCCACGCCGACCGCGGTCAGCGCCAGGATCACCGGGATCTCCCCGCCGGTCGGGATCACCAGCAGCGTGCCGATTACCGCGCAGACCAGGACAGCGACGATGCCGAGGCGCGCGTCCAGGCCCGCGAAATCTGACAGCCAGCCGCTGAAGAAGCCCACGACGTAGAGGACAACGAGGTAGAGCGGGATGAGCACCACCGCGAGCCGCAGCAGGGACCGGGCGAACCGGAGTGGGAACTGGCCGAGCCGGATCGGGTCCGGGTCACCTGGCGAGCGGAGTTCCGGCGGCAGCGGAGGACCGCTGTCCGCCGTGCTCGACCCGAACAGGCGTGTGACCAGCACCGTCCCGCCGACGACGACCGCCACGCCCACGAGGATGCGCACCACGCCGAACTGCCAGGGCGCGACCAGGAACAGGAACACGAGCACCGCCGGGTTGAGCAGCGGGTTGCCGACCCAGTAGGCCAGGGTCGCGGTGCTGCTCGCACCGCGCTTGCGCAGCCCGACGGCGAGCGGCGAGGTGCAGCAGGTGCACATCAGGCTCGGCAATGCGGACACGCCGCCCGCGACCGCCTGGCCTAGCCGGGTACGCCGGTTCAGCACCGTAATCAGCCAGGCCCGCGGCACCAGCGCGTCGAAGGCCGCGGCGACCAGCAGCGCGACCAGGAAGCCCTTCCACACCTCCTGGAAGTAAACCCAGGTGAAGTGCCAGGCACCAGAGAACGTGGGCAGCGCGCCGGGCTTACCCGAGTCGGCGAACATCGACCCGCCGGGCCAGGAATGGGTGCTGCTGAGCTTGCCCGCCTTTTGCCCGTAGGGAATCCACTTCGCCCACAGGAGGCCGGCAATGAACACGGCGGCGAGCAACAGAAGTCCCGCTACGCCTACCAAGAGCTTTCCGCGCGACGCTGCCCGCGCGGCATCGACCGATTCGACCGCTGCCATGACGCATGTCCTTCCAGACGCGTACAAGTCATCCGAGGTAAGGGAGCGGCCGCACGCACCGGACTCAGGCGCAGGTCAACGGCACGCCACCGCCGCAGGAAGGAGCCTTCTCATCCGCGCCAGGGCGACCGACGCCGGCGCCGCGATGAGGCAGGATGAGAAAGGCTCATTAGCCACCCGACCGGGCGACGAGGTGAGCGGAAGTCAGCGGCTGCGAAGCATGCGCTCACCTCCTCCATGCTGGCGGAGTCTTCACGCTAACGGGAGCCTTTGCGTACGGCAATAGTTCATCTCCCTAAAGAAGTTGCTTGCGGCTGGTGACCGGCTCGCACCGCCGCCCGTGGTCCGGGCGGTCAGTCGTCGCGACGGGAGCAATCGGCACGGCGGGAGCAATCGGCACGGCGGCAAATCGGAACACAATTCTCTTTATAGGTGAGCACTGCCCGAGCCAATGTCCGACCTACTCACCGCGCGGGCGCAGCTCGCCCGGCTGGCCTTATGTGCGGCCTGGCGCACCGTTAGCCGACCGGGGATTTCCCCGAACTCGCCACTGCTCACGGGAGCCTAGGCGGCGCACATGAACAGGGCGAACCGCGACCAACGGCTTCGAAGTTGCTTAGCGTTTCGCAGCCAGGAGAGCACGGGAACGTGTTTAAATGGCAGGCCCTTCGGTTAAAAAACCAGAAACAGCGGCTCTCAATGCGGCGGCCTGCGCCCGCGACCGGCTACGCTGTTTGGTAATCACCGACGCGACATGTGGAGCATTCGCAATGGCCCAGCAAATCCAGACTCTCTTTATCGATGACATCGACGGCGGTAAAGCTGAAGGCACGGTCCGGTTCGCCCTGGACGGCACTGACTTCGAGATCGATCTCAGCACCGCACACAGCGACGAGCTGCGCAACGCCCTGGCAACGTACATCAGCCACGCCCGCAAGGTCGGCAGCACGGCCCGCCGCGCTCGAACCCGCCGCGCAGGCGGAGACGTTGTCAACACCGCCCAGGTCCGCACGTGGGCCAGGGAAAACGGCTTCGACATCAAGGACCGTGGCCGCGTGCCCGCCAATGTCGTGGCCAAGTACCAGGCGGCGGCGAAGGCCTAGGCCTTCCCAGCAGGCCCCGGAGCCCGGGGACTGCACCGCCCGTGGCCAATGCCACCGGCACGACCATAGGACCGGTAGCGCGACCGGCTGCCGTAAGGGGCCGAGCGTGAAGGCGGCGGTAGCGGTCGTGCCGGCCGGGCCGCGGTCTATGGTGAACTGGTCGGCGACCTGCCCGATTACCCACAGCCCGTGGCCGTGCTCGGCGGCCCAGGGTGCGCCAGTCACGGCGGCCGGCTTGCCGTCCTTGCCGTCCTTGCCGTCTGCTGGCAGTCCGGTGTCGCTGACCTGGCAGGTGAGGACACCGGCGGCGGCCCGCAGCCGCAGCCGCCCGCGCCCGGCGCCGTGCCGCACCGCGTTGGCGGCCAGCTCGTGCGCCACGACGACCACGTCGTGGACCCGGGCCGGGGACAGCCCGGCCGCGGCGGCGTGCGCGGCGACCGCGGACCGCAGCGCGTACAGCGACCCGGCGTCGAAGTCCTGCTCCAGCGGCGCCAGGCCGTCCGGGCCGCCGCGCCCGCCCGGTCGGTTCCCGGGGGCGGGCTGCCTGCGCTCACCGGCCATCGGCGCTCACCAGCCTCACCCCGCGCACCCCGGCCGCGCCGAGCCGGGCGAACCCGGCGCCGACCCCGGGCTGGCAGCGCAGTGTTACCGTCCGGGAGGCGGCCATGGTGCGGGCGGCGTCGGCGATCATCGCCGTGCACCGGGCGTCGGCGAATGCCAGCGCGTCCATGTTGACGGTCACGTCCCCGTCGAGGCGGACCGCCTCGGCCAGCGCCAGCGCGAGCGGCTCCTCGGCCTGGTAGTCGATCTCGCCGGCGATCCTGATCCCTGGCGGCGCGTACTGGCGGCAGATCCGCAGCACCGCGTCCGCGTGATAGGTGGCCGCCGCGACCGAGCGGGTGTGGAACCCGGCCACCGACGCCAGCGTCACCGGGTCGAACCGGCCCCGGTCGTACTGGCACAGCACCGAGGCCGTGGTCCCGCCAAGCAGCGCCGCGATGCCCTCCTCGAAGCGGGGCAGCTCCTCGATCCCGGTCACCGGGCGCAGCGCCCAGCTCATGTCAACCGCGACCCGCAGTCCGGGGAAGCCCGCGTCCGTGGCCTGGGTCACCTGCCCGGCCAGCCATCCCACCGCCTCGTCCGCCCGGAACACCTGCCCCGACAGCAGTCGCCCCTCGCACCCGCCCGCGGTCATCTGCCCGCGGGCCATCGCCGCCTGCACGGCGATCCCGCGGCGCCCCAGCTCGCCCGCCGCCTGCTGCGGCGTGCCGTCGCTGAGCCACATGACCTTTAGTCCTCCAGCCAGGCCGTCGCGGACGAACGCGGCGGTCAGGTCGAAGAGCTCTTCTTCCTCCCCGAACGTCAGGCACGCATGATCGTCCACCGCGAGCTCCGTGATCTGCGCATCCGCCTCCGCCGCCACCTGCCACCTCCGTGAGCCCGGTACCACCTCATTTCAGGCATGACCGTACCGGCTGCCGGGCACCGCCTGCCCGGGCAGCGGGCGAAATCCCAGCCGCCAGTTTTCACGCGCTGCCCGCTACCCGCCCGCGGCCTCGTTACTCCCCGCGTGCCCGCCAGGGGCAACCGCCCTGGCCCCGGCCAGCACCGCCCAGCGCTAACGAGGGCCGGGCTGCCTGTCTCGGTGTCAGTGGGGGAGGGCGCCCAGCCTGGTTACCTCGAGGGTGCCTGCCGCGTACTGCTCGCGCAGGGTTGTCTTCTTGAACTTGCCGACCGAGGTCTTCGGTACCTCGTTGATGAAGCACCAGCGCTCGGGTAGTTGCCAGCGCGGGATGCGCTCGCCCAGGTAGGCGCGCAGATCTTCCGGGCTGACCGGGTCGGCGCCGGGGAGCAGCACGACGGCGGCGAGCGGGCGCTCGCCCCAGCGGTCGTCCGGCACGCCGATCACGGCCGCCTCGGCCACGGACGGGTGCGCCATGATCAGGTTCTCCAGCTCCATCGAGGAGATCCACTCGCCGCCCGACTTGATCACGTCCTTGGCCCGGTCGGTGAGCCGGACGAAGCCCTCGGCGTCAAGCGTGCCGACGTCGCCGGTGCGCAGCCAGCCGTCATGGAACTTCTCTGGCGCGTCGTCGAGGTAGTAGGACGCGGTGATCCACGGTCCGCGGCACTCCAGTTCGCCGACGGCCTTGCCGTCCGACGGCAGGACCTGACCGTCGTCCCCGGCTAGCCGGCCCTCGACGCCGCAGATCAGCCGCCCCTGCGAGGCCCGGTACGGCCAGATCGCCTCGCCGGTGACGCCGACGGGCTCACGGGCAACCGAACCAAGTGGCGAAAGCTCCGTCATTCCCCACGCGTGCGTCATGGCGATGCCGTACTCGTCCGCGTAGGCGCGCATCACCGACTCCGGCAGCGCCGAGCCGCCGCAGACCAGGGTCCGCAGCGAGGAGATGTCGCCGCCGTGTGCGCGCAGGTGCGCGAGCATCCCTTGCCAGATCGTCGGCACGCCCGCCCCGACCGTCACCTTCTCGGTCTCGATGAGCCTGACGACGGCCGCCGGAATCATGTACCGGTCCGGCATCACCAGGTCGGCACCGGACATCATCGCCGCGTACGGCAGCCCCCAGGCGTTCGCGTGGAACTGCGGCACGATCGGCAAGATACGGTCCCGTTCGCTCGCGCCGAGCCCGTTCACGGTGCAGACGGCCATGGAGTGCAGATAGGAGGAGCGGTGGCTGTACGCCACGCCCTTGGGCAGTCCGGTGGTCCCGCTGGTGTAGCACATGGCGGCCGCGGACCGTTCGTCCAGGTCCGGCCAGTCGAAGACGTCCGCGGCGTCGGCGAGCAGTTCCTCGTACGAGTGAACCTCGCGGCCGGGTCCCGCCAGCGCGCCGAGCGCGGCCTCATCGGCCGCCCCCGAGACGATCACGTGCTTGATGGTCTTCGCCAGCGGCAGCACGTTAGCGAACAGCGGGATCAGCGACGCGTCCACGATGACCGCGTAGTCGCCGGCGTGCGTGGCGATGTAGCCGACCTGGTCGGGGGAGAGGCGGAGGTTCAGCGTGTGCATGACGGCGCCCATCGACGGGATCGCCAGGTAGGCCTCAAGGTGCTCGGCGTTGTTCCACATGAACGTCCCGACCCGCTGGTCGCCTTCGACGCCAAGCGAGCGCAGCGCGTTGGCCAGCCGGGCGGACCGCTCGCCGACGGCCGCGTAGCTCCGCCGCCTCGGCGGCTCGTCCCCGGCGCAGGTGACGACCTCCTTGTCACCGAACACCGTGGTGCCGTAGCGCATGACCGTGGTGATCGTCAGCGGGTGGTCCATCATCGTGCTGTCCATACGGTCCCGCGCCTCCTCGTTGAGTTCCCTGGACTGAATTGCCACGGGTCGCCAGGATCTCCCTGAAGGTGATAGTGCCACGAGCCAACGGCGCATTGCACCCCCCGGCCGAGGCGGATCTAACGACGGTTCTCGCGGGCTTGGCAGCGAGTCGGCGCCGAGTTCGGTGTCTTTCCTGAGTTTCGCCACCGCACGGGCCACGGTGGACTTGACCGTTCCCACGGAAACACCAAGCGCGGCAGCCACCTCAGGCTCGGTCATATCGTCGTAAAACCTGAGCATCACGGCCGCGCGCATCTGGCGCGGCAGCCGGTCGATCGCGCGCTGCACCACGTCGCGAAGGTCGCTGTCGCTCGTGGCGTCCTCCGCCGAAGGGGAGTCAGGGAGCTCGTCGGTGGGGTACTCGTCAACCCGGCGTCTTCGCCATCCGGAGATGTGGGTGTTCACCATCACCCGCCGCACGTATGTGTCGAGCGCGGCGGGATCGTCGATGCGGTCCCAGGACTGGTACGCCTTGACCAACGTGGCCTGGAGCAGGTCCTCACCGTCGGTCCGGTTTCCCGTCATCGCCGTGGCAGCTCGCAGCAGCGCTTGACTGCGGGAGCGGACATACTCGCCGAAGGCGACGCGGTCCCCTGCGCTCATGGGTCCCTCAGCTTAAGAATCTGAAACTACTCAGAGTGATTAGATGGCTACGATACGCCTCGACATGTGACCAGCGCCACTTGATCCCCATGAGACCCACGCTACGTAGCCATACCTAAACTTCCCCAAAAACCGCGTATTACCGGCATATGCATCGGGCATAACGGACCGATGTTGCCGAATCACTTGACGCATCCGTGCGCATGTGCGCATCGTCGGACATGGCTTGGTGGCAGCTGCAATCCCATTCCGGGCAAGTGCGGAGGAACCCCGGCATTTCCGCAATTAGTCACAACCAACGCGAAACGGGCGGCTCTGCCCGGTTTGCCCGGCGTGCCCTCCTGCGCGCCACGATTTTCGAGCCGCGAGATCACGAAGTCCTGGCGCAGCCGCCTGCCATCGCCGCGTCCGTGGCCACCGGAGTGGTCGCCGAAGTGGGGGAGGACGCCATCGCGGTCGTCAGCGAGCAAGGCACCGAGTCCTTCGGCGTCTCCTCCGCGACCGAGACCTGGCTCGGTGCCCGGGCGTCGCCGTCCGCCCTGCGACCGGGCGACCCGGTCATCGTCAGGCACCGGGCGACGGACGCCGCGCCCGGGCGCAAGCACGCGCAGCGCATCTGGGCCCGCGTGGGCCGGGTAACCGGCACGATCGTCGCGGCCGACGGGCTCGAATTCCTCGTTGACACGCGCCGCGCCGACCGGCCACAGCAGCGAGTCGTGGTCACGCCGGCCTCATCGCGGCAGATCCAGGTGCGCTTCCCACGGCTAGCGCCCGGCTACCTGATCGACGTCATCGGCACCAGGCACGGCGACCACCTGCTCGCGGTGGCGCCCGCGACCGCCCAGCCGCCGTACCACGCCGGCCATTCGCCAAGGCCGCCCCTGGTCGGCGGCCCGGTGTCCGAGCCCATCAGCGGATCCGCGGTTTGGCACGAGCCCGGCGATGAGCCGAACGGGCTGCTTGGGCTCGCCTATCCCGCCATTGATCCAGCGGACGGCGCCCCGCCAGCCGACGGCGACACGGGATGCGTCCGCCTGCCGTACCTGTCGTTCGGCGCCGCGGTACTGATACGCAACGAGTGCACCGAGCGTGCGGCCGTGCTGCCGGTGACCGGCGACGCGGCGATGGCCAGGGAGTTCTGCGACCGGTGCGTGAAGTGCGGCACGTCACCCAAGGGCCGGGTGGCAGATCTGACGATGGCGGCCTTCGTCGGGCTCGGCGGCAACCTCGAAGACGGGTGCTTCAACGCGACGCTGGCGACGATGGCCAGCTGACTTAGCAAAACTGGGTTACGGGGGTCGACGTGACTGGAATCAGCATGCTCGCGGTCGTGCGCGAGGTCCAAGTTCCGCTGCTTGCCGTGCTGCTCATCGGCGGATGCGCGGCCAAGGCCGGCCACCCGCGGTGGGGGCGCCACGAATCGGGGCCAACGGTGATCTGCCCGCTGCGGCTGCGCCGCCCGGCGGCGATCGCGCTGTGCGCGACCGAACTCGCCCTCGGCGTCGGCCTGCTGATCACGGCGGGCCGCGTCGGAGCGGGCGCCCCGGCGAGCGCGGTCCGCGCCGCGACCGCGCTGTTGTTCGGGACTGGAGCGGCCGCGCTGCACGAGTTGCGGTCGCGCAGGCCCGATGCCGGCTGCGGCTGCTTCGGCGAGCTCAGCCGCACGCCGGTGAGCTGGCGGGCGATCACGCGGGCGGCGCTGCTGTGCGTGGCCGCGCTGTCCGCGATCGGCATCCCGCCGCTGCGCATGCCCGACTCGGCCGGGCAGGCATGGCTGACGTTGGCGGTGGCCACGGCCGAACTGGGCGTGCTCGCCGCACTATCGCCGGAGATCGGCCAGGCCATGCTCCGGCTGGGCCACACCGACCCGTGCGAGCTGCGCGACGTGCCCGTCGGGCGGACGCTGTCCGCGCTCCGCGCCAGCGCGTCATGGCGGGATTACCAGCAGGTCCTGGTCGCAACCACGCCGGACGACATCTGGCGAGAGGGCTGCTGGCGCTTCGTGGTCTTCCCCGGCGTGCTGGCCAGCCGCCCCGTGGACGTGGTGTTCGCCGTCCACCTGGCCGACCGCGGCGCCCCGGTCCGCGTCGGCATGCTGGACACGGACGCCGACTTCGCGCCGTCCCATGAAGCACAGTCCCCAGACACACCGATCGAGGATCCGCTACAGCTGTCTAACCACGTATAAGAAAAACCCAATACAAAAGAATAAAATCAATAATCGCCCGAACGAGATCAGCTTCCCCTGGCCACCTCATGTCTCCTCATGCGGGCAGCGGCGGGGCATCAGGCAGGCTGAGACCGAAGGAACTTGCCGAAGTGGGGCACGGTGAACGCGATCAGGCCCCGCTCCGAGCTGTAGATCAGCCCCTTCTTGATCAGGCCGTCCCTGGCCGGTGACAGGCTCGACGGCTTGCGGCTGAGTTCGTCGGCGACGGCGGACGTCGGCACCGGGTCGTCGCCGATGACCGCCATCGCGCGCATGTACTCGCGTTCCGCGGGAGTGGCGCGCTCGTAGCGTGACCCGAAGAACCCGACGGCAAGCTCGCCTTCCGCCTCGGGCGCCGCCACGCCCACGTCGGACGCGCCGATGGGGCTCGCGGCGGCGACATCCCAGGTCACCTTGCCGTAGGCCTGGACGAAGTACGGGTAGCCGTCGGCGGCCTCGTACAGCGCGTCCAGCGCATCCTGCTTGAACAGCACGTCCTCGCGCTCGGCGGGAGCGATGAGCGCCTGGTCCGCCGCCTCCCGGTCCAGCCGGTCGATCCTGGCGTAACGAAACAACCGTTCGGAATAACTCTTGCTCGCGGACAGCACCGAGGGCAGGTGCGGGAGTCCCGCCCCGACGACGATGAGCGGCCCGCCGACCTGCGAAAGTTCGTGGCAGGCGGCACAGAGCGCGGACACGTCGAGCGCCGGTATGTCCTGCATCTCGTCGACGAACAGGGCAATGCCAACGCCCAGGTCGGCCGCGACCGACGAGGCGTCGGTGAACAGTTCGGTCAGGTCGACCTCGAGGTCACCCGAGTCGGCCCGGCCGCGCGCGGCCGGCACGTCGATACCGAACTGCGCGTTGACCGTCGATCCCCTGGGTGCCTTCGGGTCGCGCAGCGCGAACGCCTTGAGCACGCCAAGGAAGTCGTCGATGCGGTCAGGCGCGCGGTGCCTGGGCGCGAGTTCGCGCACCGCCATGTGCAGCGCGCTCGCGACCGGGCGGCGGATGGACTGGTCGGGCCTGGCCTCAAGCTTGCCCGTCCCCCACAGCCGCTGCAGCGCCATCGACCTGAACGTGTTGAGCAGCACGGTCTTGCCGACGCCGCGCAGGCCGGTGAGCACCATGGACCGCTCGGGCCTCGCCCTGGCCACGCGCTCAAGCACAACCTCGAACTGACTGATCTCCCGGTCTCGGCCGGCGAGCTCCGGTGGCCGCTGGCCGGCACCGGGTGCGTAAGGGTTCCGTACGGGGTCCACGATCGGACTCTATGACGCTGTCTAGCGGGATCCGTAGATTTCCGTAGAGAGCCCTACCGGCGTGTCGCGCCCAGCCGAGTCACATCGATTGCCGGTTAGACGCACCCCTTCGCGGGCGAAGCCCGCACCCGGGGGTACGGGGGGTCGCCCCCCGGGGAGATAACCAAGAGTGGAAGCTGGCCGCAGGCCAGCGAACACGGTTGGTCAATTGTTCCGGCCCAAAAAGCGCTTGTGGGCCTCGGCCAGCTTGAGATAGGCGCGGGCCGCGATCTCGGCCCGGCGGGCGGCGTACTCGTGCGGCGCCACCTCGAACCGGGTGAGCGCAACCTGTACGGCCGCGAGCTCGGACTCGTACTCGTCCTCGATCGTCAGGGCGTCGTCGACGTATTGGCTATCTGCCTTGCTCATGTTGCCGGTCAACGCTTCTTGCCTTTCATCATGCACCCCCGGCATGACAGTCAACCAAATGACGGTCGATGCACGGGCTAACCTGGGCGAACTCATCCTTCACAACAGAAACAGCCATGGATGACAGCCACACGGGACGATAAACGTAGTCGCGCGTTAACTGTGATCTGAGTCACACTGCGCCTATTCGGCGCCACGGCCGTGCTCGTGCGCGTTGATGCGCGCGAGGTAGTCGTTGTAGGCCGCGAGCTGGTCCTCGTCCTCGTCGACGTTGGCGTTCCTCGCCACGCCACTGGTCACCCGGTCCCCCACCGGGGCGCTCGCGGCCCCCACGGACTTCGCCTCGGCGAACCGTTCGGCCAGGCTCGCCTTGCGCGCCGACTCAAGCCAGCCCATGGCCGCCGACGGGCGGATCTCCTTGCTCCACTGGTAGAACGTCACCATGATCATCACGAACATGATCGCGGCGCCGCCGATCCACATCACCGCGCCGCCCTCGTGCAGGTCGTTCACCGGGGACGGACCCCACGTGCGCGGGTCGAGCGGCACGAACGGGTCGGTCTGGTAGGAGCCGAGCACAACCCCGGTGAACGCGTCGACGGGCATGGCGATGAACAGCAGGAAGAGCCGGAGCGGGTACGACACCTTCCACCTGATCGGCTCCTTGCCAACCAGCGGCAGGAAGTACAGGTACCCGACGACCAGGTAGAGCACGTGCTCGGCCTCGTGCACGGCGTCGTGCTCGGTGACCAGGTTCATGAAGTCGGTCAGGTGGGTGCCGACGATGGTCGCGCAGTAGGCGACGACGCCGAACACCGGCCAGGTCAGCCACTGCACCGGGCGCGACCTGAGGAGCTTCTTGACCCCGGTGTGCAGCGGGTTCCTGCTCGCGTGGAGCAGCAGGGTCACCGGCATGCCAAAGACGAGCAGCGGCGGGGCGATCATGATCAGCATCAGGTGCTGGATCATGTGATCCCAGAACAGCGTGTCGTCGTACGTCCCGATCCCGCTTTGCGTCGCCAGGTTGATGACAAGCAGGCCGAGGAAGAACGGTATGGTCCGGCGCAGCGGCCACGGCCGCCGCGGATGGCGGCGCTTGACCCTGAGCATGCCCCACAGGTACGCGGCCGCGAGCAGCACAGTGAACCCAGTGACGACCGGTGCGAACTGCCAGTTGGTGGCGGCTTCGCCCCAGCTGAACGGCGGCAACATAGCGCCTCCTCCCTCGAGGAAGCCTACTCCCCTACTACAAACTGTCGTCGTCCTCGGTCGGCCGCGAGGCGCGCGCTCCGCTGCTCAGCTTGACGAGGGCGTGGGCCAGTTACAGGTGATCTGCGGGTCGACGCCGAGGTAGTTGAGCGGCCCGGTCACCATCGTCGCCGCGATCGTCGCCCCCGCACTGCAGGTCGCCGGCACATTGCTGAAATAACCGCGCTGGCCCGCGGCGCAGGCGCCGACTATCAGCCAGACGAAGAGGATCAGCGTTTTTCTGGACACGGTCCCCTTCGCCTCCTCACGGGAACGCCCACGGTACCTAGCGTGGATCATAGCCGCCCAAGGCGAACAACCCAGGCATTGCGCCCACCGCCACGCCGAAGTGACAGAACCGGATAAGAGTGACAGGTCCTCGGCCGCCGCCAGCCTTGTGTTCGAGGCGGCGACCTGCCCGGGGTCTATCTCGAAGCCGACGTAGGAACAGCCGAGCGAGAGCGCGGCGAGCCCGGTGGTGCCGCTGCCGGAGAACGGGTCGAGCACCACGACGTCCTGGCCGCGCCGCCCGAGGGCCGAGATGCAGCGCCGCGGCAGTTCAAGCGGGAAACGCGAGTAATGGGCCGGCCCGGTCATCCGCTCGTTGGAGAACTCCCAGACGCTCTTCACCGGCGGATCGGTCAGGAACGCATGCTTTTCCGAGGTCGCGAACAGGTAGATCGACTCGTGCGCCCGGTGCGGCCGCCGGCAGCGGCCCTCGGGCATGGGGTTCTTCTTCCGCCAGATGACCTCGCTGCGCAGCAGCCAGCCGTCGTCACACATCCCGATGACCATGCGGTAGGGCAGCGCCAGCAGGTTGCCGTACGTCAGCCACGGCGCCTGGGCCTTGCGGAGGTAGGCCTTCCTGCGGATCCGCGGCTTGATGTAGGCCGAGTTGTCCTCGTCGAGCCCGGTCTTCCCCGGCCCGAGCGAACTGTAGTCGCGGTCGCCCGGCCGCCAGTTCACCGGCGTGTTGTAGGCGTCGCCGATGTTGATCCACACGATGCCGTCGTGCTTGATCTTCGGCTTGAAGACCCGGAATATCTCCACCAGCCGCCTGACGTACTCCCGCGGGTCTTCCTCGACCCCCATGCCCGCCGACATCCGCTGCCCCCAGTAGGGCGGCGAGGTCACAAGCACGTCGACGCTCTCATCCGGCAACTCGGCACCAAGCTCGACACAGTCCCCGAGCGCGACCCGATTTACCAGATAGGGACCAACCTTGCCCTGCCCCATCCGCCCTCCGCGCTCGCCGACAACCGAGAATGCTCCACTGTAGTGCGCCCTCGATCACTCGGTGGCACCTTCCGCTCTCTGCCCGTGGGCGCAGCTGACCCCCTGACCCGCCGGGAGCCAACGGGAGACGCGCACGAGACGCACGATGCCCGCGTGCTAAGCGCCGCCCCCCTCCGCGACCCCCACTTTGTAGGTGAACCGCATCATTGTCGATGAACTGCACTACCAAACCGTGACGAAACACCCGGGAAATTGGTCAGCTCATCGACAATGAGGACGTAAGTGACTGACGGTGCTGACGGGAACGCCCTAGCGCCCCGTCGGCGGAGCCGACAGCCGGGACCCCAGCCCCCGTCGGCGAAGCCGACAGCCGGGGGGTCCGGGGGGTCGTCCCCCCGGGAATTATCCGCTGCGAGCAGGGGGAAGGTGGCCGAAGGCCACCAAACACGGTGGACCGAGCGGCGGAGGGCGTGGGATTCGAACCCACGAGCAGGGTCACCCCTACTAGCAATTTTCAAGACTGCCGCCATCGGCCACTAGGCGAGCCCTCCTGGTTGGCACAACTCTACGCGAGCGGCCCCCCCGGCGCCGCATTGGCGGTGGAACGGCCCGGGTAGGCGAAGGCGTCGGCCACCTGGGCGGCGAGGGTCAGGTAGGACTCGGCGGTGTCGGGGTTGAGGTAGTCGAGGTCGACCTCGGCGCCCTCCTCCAGGTGGGGGTCGTAAGGTACGCGCACGACGGCGCGGCAGCGGGCGGCGAAGTGCTGCTCAAGGCGGTCCAGGTCGACCGTGGACTTGCTCTTGCGGCGGATGGCGGACAGCACGACGACGGCGCCGCGGACCAGGTCGCCGTAATCGTGGGCGTCGAGCCAGTCGAGCGTGGCGCTCGCGCTGCGCGCGCCGTCGACGGACGGCGAGCTGACCAGCACGACCTGGTCGGCCAGTTCGAGGATGCCCGCCATGGCCGAGTGCAGCAGCCCGGTGCCGCAGTCGGTGATGCAGATCGAGTAGTAGTGCTCAAGGACGCCGACCACGGCGCGGTAGTCATCGGCGCTGAACGCCACGGAGACGCCGGGGTCGCGGTCGGACGCGAGGATCTCCAGCCTGCTTGACGACTGGGACGTGAACGCGCGGACGTCCGCGTACCGGCCGATCATCGCGCGCTCGTCCAGCAGGTCACGGATGGTCGCCGGGGTTTCCAGCCGAACCTTGTCGGAGAGCGTGCCGCGGTCCGGGTTCGCGTCCACCGCGATGACCCGGTCGCCGCGCAGGGACGCCAGCGTCGCGCCGAGGCCGACGGTGACCGTGGTCTTGCCGACGCCGCCCTTGAGGCTGAGCACCGCGACCCGGTGGTGACCGCCGACCACCGGGGTCCTGATCCGGCTGACCAGGTCGCGACGGCGCATGCTGGCGGACGACTCGCCGACACGGACGAGGCCACCGGTCGCGCGGTACACCGTCCGCCGCCAGCCACCGTCGGGTGTCGCCCGCTTGCCTGGCAGCAGCAGGTCGGAGGTGAGCACGTCAGACGTCGTCCGGTGCGCGGGTTCGGCAGGCGCGGCGGAAGCGCCAGCGGTGGCCGACTCGGCCGGCGACTGCAGCGTCGGCGGTGCGGTCAGCGGCTCACCGGCCGCCTCGTGGTCGGCCGCCGCGCGCACCTCGGACCATGGCACCGAGGGCCCGTGCAGCGGCGGCGCGTCGTCCGGCGCACGCGGCGCCGCGTACGGGTCGGGCGACCAGACCTGCTTGGCTCCCTTATCCGCCTCCGACGCCTGAGACGTTCGCGACGCCTGCGACGCCCGCGACGCCTGAGACGCCTGAATCGGATGAGGCTGCACCGGGCTGAAGGACGGGCGCGGCGGCTCTTGCGCCCACGCAGGCGGGCGCGGCCAGGACTCCGCGCCTGGCCCGTCGGCCGGCCAGGAGTCCGGCTGCGGTTGCCCCGCGTCGTTCGCGTAGTCGCGCACGGACGCCGGCATCTCCGGGTACCCGGGATCGGGCAGCGCGTCGGGGTCGGGCAACTGCTCCATGGCGGGCAGGTCGGGCATCGTGTCATCGATCGCGCGGTCCGTCCCCTGGGGATGGCCGGCCGCGAACGGGTAGAGGTCCGTGCCGCTGAGTTCTTCCGACGTCTCTGGATCGTCCTGTTCATTGGGTGTCATGGGCCGCCCCCACTAGCCACCTGTTCGCCTTCTGCCGTGCTCATGACGGCACGCCGCCTCGGCTACCCGCGGGCTCGCCGCGATATCGTCAGCTCATCGCGCAGCACCCCACCCGGTGACAGAGTTAAAGACCCAGTTACTGGCGTTCCCGCGCAAGGAGGCACCTATGCACGCCGTCGTCATCACCGAACCAGGCGGTCCCGAGGTTCTCCGGTGGACCGAGGTTCCCGACCCGGTGCCGGCTCCTGACGAGGTCCTCGTCACCGTGGCCGCGTCCGCGGTGAACCGGGCGGACATGATGCAGCGGCAGGGCGCCTATCCGCCGCCGAAGGGTGCACCGCCGTACCCGGGCCTTGAGTGCTCGGGCACCATCGCCGCGCTCGGCGCGGACGTGACCGGCTGGCGGCTCGGGGATCAGGTATGCGCACTGCTCGGCGGCGGCGGGTACGCCGAAAAGGTCGCGGTGCCCGCGGGCCAGCTCCTGCCCGCGCCCAAGGCCACCACGCTCATCGAGGCCGCCGCGCTGCCGGAGACGGTGTGCACCGTGTACTCCAACGTCTTCCTCGGTGCCCGCCTCGCGCAGGGCGAGACGCTGCTGATCCACGGCGGCGGCAGCGGCATCGGCACGACCGCGATCCAGCTCGCCAAGCAAGCGGGGGCCACCGTGGCCGTGACCGCGGGCTCGCAGGAGAAGCTGGACGTCTGCAAGCAGCTTGGCGCGGACATCTTGATCAACTACCGCGAGGACGACTTCGCGGAGCGGCTGCTTGAACTCACCGGCGGCCACGGCGCGGATGTGATCCTCGACATCATCGGGGCCGGCTACCTGGCGAAGAACCTCGCCGCCCTCGCGCCAGACGGCCGGATCGCCAACATCGGGATGCAGCAGGGCCGGCGGGCCGAACTCGACCTGAGCGTGCTCATGGCCAAGCGCGGCACGATCATGTCCACCACCCTGCGGGCGCGCCCCGCGGAACAGAAGGCGAGCATCGTCGCGGCCGTGGCGGCGGGCGTCTGGCCGCTCGTCGACGCGGGCACGGTCCGCCCGGTGATCGACCGCGAGCTGCCCATGGCGCAGGCGGACGAGGCCCACCGGATCATGACCGCGTCCACCCACGTCGGCAAGATCGTTTTGCGGGCGGAGTAATCAACTAGACCCGATAGCGTGTGAACTATGAGCGACGAGATGAGCCCACAGGAACAGGGCAGGCCGCCACAAGTCGTCGTCGTCGGACCCGACGGCATGGCCATCGGTAACGCCCAGGACGAGCTCGGTGACGGACCGGCGGAGCGCCCCGTCACCGAGATGGTCGAGCAGCCGGCCAAGGTCATGCGGATCGGTTCGATGATCCGCCAGCTGCTCGAGGAGGTTAAGGCCGCGCCGCTCGACGAGAAGAGCCGTGCGCGGCTGAAGGAGATCCACGAGAACTCCATCAAGGAGCTCGAGGACGGGCTCGCGCCGGAGCTCGTCGCGGAGCTTGAGCGGCTGTCGCTGCCGTTCGAGGACGAGACGCCGAGCGAGGCCGAGCTGCGCGTCGCGCAGGCCCAGCTCGTCGGCTGGCTCGAGGGCCTCTTCCACGGCATCCAGACCACGCTGTTCGCGCAGCAGATGGCCGCGCGCGCGCAGTTGGAGCAGATGCGCCGCGCGCTGCCGCCCGGCCTCGGGCCCGCGCCGGAGCAGGACCAGCAGTCACGGCCCGGTTCCGGCCCTTACCTTTGACTGCCTGAGCTGTTCGTCACCGAACCGCTCGACGACGACTACGTTGAGGCATGTCTAGACACGCCTTAGGGGCGCCCGTAGCGCAGTCGTGCCAGCCAGGCGGCGGCCTCGGCGAACTCAGGATCGGACGTACCCGGGCGAACCTGAGTCCGCCCGCCGTCGCTGCGCGGGTAACTGCCGAGGAACC